>Ga0335083_10007462_pt1 | contig 13508 bp, 12 predicted proteins | sample Lox_Sample_42_FD_206716 | JGI IMG/M metagenome (GOLD analysis project Ga0335083, IMG submission 206716) | Soil microbial communities from Loxahatchee National Wildlife Refuge, Florida, United States - Lox_Sample_4.2 | ecosystem: Environmental > Terrestrial > Soil > Wetlands | place: USA...
CGGGTCGAGAACGTCGCCCCGGGGATGGTCGCATGGCGCCGCCGGCTGGGCTCGCGGCGCTAGACGAAGAGGATCGGTTCGATCCTGTGGACGGCAGAGCGCTCGCCGCCGACAGGATACGACACCTTCGGCTCCGTCGTGCCGACCGTGACGAAGTCGAGCCACAGGTACCCCGCGGCATCGAAGCGCGCCCACATCTCGACGTTCTCGCCGTCGGCGACGTGTCCACGACCTTCGACGACGGCGTAGGCGACGCGGTGTCGCTGGCCAGCACGGTCCGGGGTGGCGATTCGCTCCATGGCGGAGCGGATACTAGCCTTGTACGGCCGCAATTCTCAAGGCAAGCTTCCCGGTCCCCGTGGCAGGCCAAGACAAGCCCAAAGCACCCGATCTCGCCGGCAAGAACCCGCACGTCCCGGTCGACGTGGCTTCGGTTTTGAAGACCGTCCAGCGTCCGCGACGGGCTGTCGTCACCGCGGGGATGCCTTACGCCAACGGGCCGCTCCACCTCGGCCACCTGGCCGGGGCGCACCTGCCGGCCGACATCTACAGTCGCTGGATGGGTCTGCTCATCGGCCGCGAGAACGTCCTGTTCGTGAACGGCACCGACGATCATGGCTCGACCAGCGAGGTGTCGGCCGCGGCGGCCGGGATCCCGATTCGCCAGTTCATCGACGACATCCACGCCCGGCAACAGGTGACGCTCGCACGTTACGCGATCGACGTCGATGTCTACACCGGCACCTCGCAGCCCGAGACGTTTCCGCTGCAGAAGCAGCTGTGCGACTTCTTTCTGACCAGCCTCCACCGAAACGGCATGTTGGAGAAGCGCACCAGCCGGCACTGGTACGACCCCCAGCAGAGGCGCTTCTTGCCCGACCGCCTGGTGAAGGGGACTTGCCCCAACCCCAAGTGCAACTACGACGGCGCCTACAGCGACGAGTGCGACCGCTGCGGCCACCAGCACGAGCCGACCGCGCTCATCAACCCCAAGAGTGTGCTCTCCAACGCCACGCCCGAGATGCGCGACACCGTCCACTGGTTCCTGGACATGTGGAAGGTGTCGGAGGTGCTGCGCGGCTGGATCGAAGGCAAAGCCAGGAAGAAGGCGTGGCGCCCCTCCGTCATCGCCGACACGCTGGAGAAGGTGCTGCCGTCGCTGCGTTTCGACGGCGAGCACGAGGAACCCTACAAGGCGCTCAAGGCCACGCTTCCCCCGCACAAGAGCAAGTACGCCCCGGGCAAGAAGGTGGTGCTGCAGTTCGGCGACAAGGCGGCCCTCGAGAAGGGGCGCACGGCGCTGGCGGCGGCCGGGATCCCGTCGACCATTGCCAACGAGTGGGCGCACCGGTCGATCACTCGCGACATCGACTGGGGTGTGCCGGTGCCGGCCATCGATCCGGATCTGGCGGGCAAGACCCTCTACGTCTGGCCCGACTCGCTGATTGCTCCCATCGCGTTCTCGAAGGTGGCGCTCGCGAAGAAGGGCCTGGACCCGGAGACCTACGCCCAGTACTGGCGTGATCCGGAAGCTCGGGTCGTGCAGTTCCTGGGGCAGGACAACGTCTTCTTCTACGTGCTCATGCAGGGGGCGATGTGGCTGGGGACACAGGACGATCCACAGCGCATGCCGGTGCCCGGCGAGCTGCAGCTGACCGACATCGTGAGCGCCTTCCACCTCATGGTGTCGGGCGAAAAGATGAGCAAGAGCCGCGGCAACTTCTATGGCGGCGATCAGCTGCTGGACGAGAAAGGCTACGCCGCGGACCAGATTCGCTATTACCTGGCGCTGCTCGGGCTGTCGGAGAAGTCGTCGGACTTCGAGTTCGGCAAGCTGGACGAGCGCAACCGTTTCCTGGCCGGTCCGCTCAACGCCGCCTTCGAGCGTCCGATCTCGGCGGCGCACTCGAAGTTCGACGGGCGCGTTCCCGACGGCGTCCTGGTGGACGGCGTCCTCAGCGACACCGTGCGGATGGTCCAGCGCTATGTGAAGTCGATGGACCGCGCCGACTACCCGAACATGCTTTTCGAGGTCGAAAACTACGCGCGCATCATCAATAGCCTGTTCGCGCAGTACAAACCGCACGACGATCGACACCCGGAAGAAGGGCGTCGCAACGCCCTCTTCAGCGCGTTCTACGTGCTCAAGAACCTGATGATCATGCTCTACCCCTTCGTGCCCGGGACCATGGACCGGCTGCGCGAATCGCTGCGGCTGCCGCCCACCGTCTTCCGCATCGACGAGCTGGGGATCCCCATCCCGGCCGGCCACTCCATCGGACCGAAGGGCGACTATTTCCCGGTCCCCGCCCAGATGGAACGCACCGAGCCGGCCTAGAGAGGCTGGCGACTGGTTGGTGGCTGGTCACGTCGTCGCCTCGAGGATGAACGGCCCCCGCCACGACACACCTTCCGCAATCAGCGTGAGCTTCTGCTCTGCGGAGACGCCAAAGAGCCGCGCGAGGAGCACTTCGCACAGGGCGGCGAGGTCGCCGTCCTCGATCCTGAGGTAGCTGATCCCGTTCTTCGATCTGGTCTCGACGGGCCGCCCCTCGCGACCGAAAAACTCGAGGACACGGGTCTCCTCGGCGACGTTCAGAGGCGACGCGAGGATCCAGTCGAGGCCCACCCGTCCTTTCTCGACGGAAAACTGTACGTTCAGCGCCTCTGACGCCGCGGGCGGCGCCCCGTCCTTGCCGAACAGAAGCACGACGAAAGCCCCCTCCCTTCCCGCCTCCCGCAACATCCTGACCACCCTCGGAACGTCCGGGAGAGACACCGGCGGCATCTCGGAAGCCGCTTCGCGCGCCGCGCGCCGTCCACCGGCGATGACGACAGCGATGAGAGCGATGCCACAGCCGACGATCCAGAGCCGAGCGCTCGTGCTCATGCGCCGCAAGGCGAGGGATTGCGCCACGATCAAGATCAGCAAGACGGCGCGGAGGCGGTTTGTGAGCTCGCGCTTGGCCTTCACCCCACCATTGTGCGCCGAGGCCCCTTTTCGTCAAAGCCGCGAAACGAAATCCGCGGAATCGGCGTCGAGGCAACCCGCGATCAGCAGGGCGGGCAGCGTCAAAAAGGAGCGTTGCATCGCAAACAGTCTATCCTTTCGTGCCGCGCCACGTCCGATCAGGATCGGCAGCGCTGAACATCACTGGACATGCTGTGCATGGCTCCTTCGCTCGAAGTTGTCGTTCCCGATGCAATGTGGTTGCGGCAGTACGTCGTGCGCCTGGGCGGCGCCCGGTTCAACGCGCGCATGACGGTGATCAAGCTCCGGAACGGCGAGATCCTCGTCCACTCCCCGTGCCCGTTCGACGATTCGCTCACCGCGGAGGTCGCCGCGCTGGGTCGGGTCGCCGCGATCATCGCCCCGGGCAGCCTCCACTGGCTTCACGTTCGCTCGTGCCAGCAGGCGTTCCCGGACGCGGTGACCTATGTCTGCCCCGGCGTCGAGAAGCGAGCTAAGGATCTCAGGTTCGAGTTTATCCTCGGCGACGAGGCGCCGCCGCTCTGGGCCGACGAGTTGTCGCAGGTCGCGCTGCAGGGGACGAGGGTCATGCGCGAGGTCGCCTTCTTTCACCGCGCCAGCCGAACCCTCATCCTCGTCGACCTGGTCGAGAACTTCACGCCGGCCACGCCCGGCACCGACTTGTTCCTCCGGATCATGTTTCGCGCGCTGGGCATGTGGAACCGACCCAGCCCCGCACCCGAATACCGCTTCTCGTGGGGTGACAAGGCGCGACTGCGCGAGGACATGGAGCGCATCCTCGCATGGGACTTCGAACGTGTGATCCTCTCGCACGGCGACATCATCACGCGCGACGCCAGACAAATCGTTGCTCAGGCTTGGCGGAAGATTCTCCGCCGAGACGGGAATTGACCACTCGCCGGCTTCAGAGTCCGGCCATGGTCCGCGTGACGGGCGGGCCGAAGCTCGAGCGACCCGATCTCACTGAATCTTGAACGCGTCGAAGTAGACGGTGCCGGACCAGGTCGACCCGAGCGGCATGTAGAATTGGATATTCCAGCCTTGCAGAGCGGCGTTCCCCGGATCGGTCAGGGGAACCGTGACCTTGTTCCAGGTGTCGTTCGTCAGCGCCGGAATGGTGATGCTGGGGTTGGAGCTCTCGGTGAGGAGGTCGATGGTGGGCTGCAGGGCCGAGGGGACGGCAGGCCCCTCGGGGTAAATCTCGAAGGTGAGCGTTTGTCCCAGGACCGAAACTGGGGTGAGGGGCTGGCCGCACGGCGAGAGGTTCAGGATGAACGAGTTCCGAGAGCTGTTGAAGACCGACGGGATGGAGAGGGACTGCGTGCCGTCGAAGGCCTGCGCGGCGCTGACGCCGATTCCGCTGGCCGCATTCCCCGGCATCGAGTTCAGCGTGAAGCCGTCGGCGGTCCCGTCGTCGAAGCTCCAGCTGCCGATCGCGCAGCTCAGCGTTGCGCCCTGGCACTGGAGGTACCCGGTGTTGCAGGCCAGGTTGCAGGAGCCGTTCGACAGGCAGGTGGTGGTCCCGTGGCTGGCCGTCGGACAGGGCGTGCACGAGGCGCCGCAGGTGTTGACGCTGGTGTTGGACGAGCAGACCCCGCTGCACGGGTGGTAGCCATTGTTGCAAGTCGATCCACACGAGGTCCCGTCGCAGGTGGCGGTGGCGTTCGCGGGCGTCGGGCAGGCGCTGCACGAGCTGGTGCCGCAGCTCGAGGTGCTGGTGTTCGAAGCGCAGCTGGCGCCGCACCGGTGGTAGCCGTTGTTGCAGGAGAAGTCGCAACCGGTTCCATCGCACGTCGGAGTGGCGTTGCTGGGAGGCGAGCAGGGCGTGCAGGACGAGCCACAGTCGTTCACGCTCATGTTGTCCTCACACGTGCCGCCGCAATCGTGCGTCGCGCCGGAGCAGACGCCGGCGCAAGCTTGCGACCCGCCGATGCAGGCGCCAGCGCAGAGCTGTTGTCCCGAGGGGCAGGCCCCCCCGCACGACGTGCCGTCGCAGGTCGCCGTTCCGCCAGTCGGGACCGGGCAGGCCGTGCAGGAGCCGCCGCAGGTCGCCACGGCCGTGTTGGAGACGCAGGCGCCGTTGCAAGGGTGCAGGCCGTTGTTGCAGGTGAATCCGCATTTCGTTCCGTCGCAGGTGGCTGTCGCGCCGGAGGGGGGGCTGCAAGGTGCGCAGGACGAACCGCAGGTGGCCACCGCCGTGCTGTCGACGCAGGTCCCGGAGCAAAGGTGCTGGGCAGAGGGACACCCGGAGCCGGCCACTCCACCCACCCCGGTGCCACCGCTCGCGCCGCCGCCGGTGCCACCGCTCGCGCTGCCGCCGGTGCCACCGCTCGCGCTGCCGCCGGTGCCGCCGCTCGCGCTGCCGCCTCTGCCGCCCGCGCTGCCGCCCGCTCCAATCACACCGCCGCCGGTGCCGCCGCCCGCGCTTCCGCCGGCCGCGGGCCTTCCGGCGCCACCGCCGCCACCGTTCGCGGCTGCGCCACCCGACCCACCGGCGCCCCCCACCGTGCCGCCCTGTCCCGAGCCGTCCCCGTTCTTGATGGTCGCCGAGCCGCAGGAGGTGAGCAGGACGGCAGCCGAAATAATCGCGATGAGCCTCAAAGCCATGGGCGCAGAGTACATCCCCGTGAAGCGCCGCGCCTAGATGTCGAAAACGGTCGAGTCGCTCGAAGTTCCCGTCGACCAGCACCCAGGCCGACGCGAGCGCCGTTCTGCGTTCGCTCCACCTCAAGCGGGCGTCACACGCCTGACACCCCGTTTTGACGGCGCGCCTGCTCCAGGAGCGCGATGGCGCGCGCGTCGTCCTGGGTCGCCACTGCCACCCGCGCCTCGACGTGCAGCGCGCTCTGCTTGCTCGCCGCGCGCCGAGCCGCGCCGGTGCCCACGCGATCGACGGCTCCAAGCTCACCAGTCTCGCAAAGCGTCACAGCGCGCGTGAAGTGGTACTCGGCGCGATATCGCGGGGTCTAGCGCGGCTCGCCGCCGCTGAGCACTTGGCGAGGACCGGGGTCGGCGGACGCCGGCGCGTCTGGCGGCGCGGCACGACTGAGCCAGACGAGGCCGAAAAGGACGGCCACGGCGGCGATCGCCGCCACCCGAGCCATCCAGGGATGATTCGGCAGACGGGGTCCTTCGTCGCCCGGGTTGCGGCAGCGCCCGGCGATGAGATCGGCGAGCAGTTCAGAGGCGCTCCGATGACGCTGACGGGCGTCGCGCGAAATTGCTTTGCAAACGATGGCGTCCAGCCCCGGGTCGAGCTGCGGCACAAAGTACGCCGGCGGGAGCGGCTCTTCGCGGGTCTTCGCCCGCATGACCGCCCACGGGTCGCCCGAGAACGGGAGATGACCGGTGAGCATCTCGTACAGAATCACACCGACCGAGTAGACGTCGGAGCGTTCATCGCCGCGTCGCCCGCCGATCTGCTCGGGGGACATGTAGTCGGGGGTTCCGACGACATTCGACAGCTTCGTCCAGGTGAGCCTGCGGGATCCGCGATCGCGCGCGATCCCGAAGTCGATGACCTTCACGTCTCCGTCGGGAGTGACGATGATGTTCTCGGGCTTGAGGTCGCGGTGAATCACGCCCTGGACATGTAGGTACGCCAGCGCCTCGGCCAGTTGTCGCGCGATGTCGAGCGACTCAGCCTGGGAGAAAGCCCGAGTGTCGATGAGCGAACGCAACGACCGGCCGGGGACGAATTCGGTCACCAGATAGAGTCGGCTCCTCTCGCGCGGCTGAAGGGCGTGGACCACGTTCCGGTGATTGACCCGCAACCCGATGCGTTCTTCGCGGAGGAGTCGCTCGTGGAGCACGACGTCGCTCTCCACTTCCAGACGCGGCACCTTCACGCAGACCGGACGTCCCGTCGCCGTATCGTGCCCCTTGAAGGTCGTGCCCATCGCCGTCCGGGCGAGGACGTCCACGAGCAGATATTGATCGAGATGGTCACCAGGCTCCAAGACCCGCATGGCGTTCTCCGTTGCCGTCGCTCATGATCGACCGAGCGGTTGTTTCGCGTCGTCTATTGCGCAACCGCCGGAGCGGTCGCGACCTTCCCGGCGGGACCGCGCTTCGGCAGCTCGCGATCCAGCGCCAGGTTTGTCTGCAGGACGTTGACCCGAGGATCCCCGAAGAGCCCCCATTGCCGTCCCGTCGTCTGGCGGGCAATGAGCGCCCGGACCTCGTCGACACCGACGCCGCGCGCAGCGGCGATCCGAGGAGCCTGCAAGCCCGCGTTGGCGGGAGTGATGTCAGGGTCCAGCCCGCTGGCCGACCGTGTCACCGCGTCGCCCGGCACCAGCGCCCCGGCCGGGAGCTTGTTCTCTGCGCGGTACGCCTCGACGAGCTGCTTGACACCGGCGAAGGACTCGTCGACGTCCTTGGTCTTTGGATCGTCCGGGGCTCCGTTGAGGAACTTGTCGCTGAGCGGGCCCAGGTTCGTGCCGCTCGAGTTGGAGGCGTCGTAGCCCGATCCGGCGGCCGACGGACGTGGGTGGAAATATTCGGGCGCCTTGAAGGGCTGGCCCAGCAGGCTGGAGCCGACGGCCTGATCAGGACCGACCGAGTTGCCCTCCCGATCTATCAGGGACCCGTCGGCCCGCGACCTGAGCACCGTGTGTCCGATGGCGTAGACCGCCATGGGATAGAGGGCGCAGCCGAGCACGGCGACCAGCGCGGTGGCGCGCAGCGAGATGACGGTTTCGCGAATGAGGTCTTTCATGATCACACCATGTGCAGCAGGTTGTGGACGAGCAGATCGATGACCTTGATGCCGATGAACGGGACCACGAGGCCGCCCAGCCCGTAGACCAGCAGGTTGCGCCGGAGAATCTCGCCCGCCCCGGCCGGCTTGAACTTCACGCCCCGCAGGGCCAGCGGCACGAGACAGATGATGATGAGCGCGTTGAAGATCACGGCGCTCAGGATGGCGCTGGACGGCGAGCCGAGGCCCATGATGTTGAGCGGCGCGATCTGAGGAAAGGCGCCGATCAGCATGGCCGGGATGATGGCGAAATACTTGGCCACGTCGTTGGCGACGCTGAAGGTGGTCAGCGCGCCACGGGTGATCAGCATCTGCTTGCCGATCTCGACGACCTCGATGAGCTTGGTCGGATTGCTGTCGAGGTCGACCATGTTGCCGGCCTCCTTCGCGGCCTGCGTGCCGGAGTTCATCGCCACGCCCACGTCGGCCTGCGCCAGCGCCGGCGCGTCGTTCGTTCCATCGCCCGTCATCGCCACCAGGTGCCCGCCTGCTTGCTCTCGACGAATGAGCGCCAGCTTGTCCTCCGGCTTCGCTTCGGCCAGGAAATCGTCGACCCCGGCTTCCTTCGCGATGGCGGCCGCCGTGAGCGGGTTGTCGCCGGTGATCATCACGGTCCGGATCCCCATGGCCCGGAAGCGGGTGAACCGCTCGACCAGTCCGTCCTTCACGACGTCTTTCAGGTGGATGACGCCCAGCACCCGCCCGGAGGTCGCCACGACGAGGGGCGTCCCGCCCTGCTTCGCAATACCGTCGACCTCCTTCTGAACGGGCCCGGGCAGGGCGCCGCCCGCCAGAGCCTTGACGGCGTCTGATGCCCCTTTCCGGATTTCGTGACCGTCGACGTCGACGCCGCTCATGCGCGTCTGGGCCGAGAAGGGGATGAACGCCGCCTTCGGCAGGTCGCCCGCCGTCAGCTCGGGTTGCCCCAGCTTCTGAGTGAGCGCGACGATGCTTCGACCCTCGGGCGTCTCGTCGGCCAGGGAGGAGAGCTGGGCCGCGCGGGCCAGCTCGCCGGCCGTCACGCCCGGGGCCGGCAGCAGCGCCACTGCCTGGCGGTTGCCGTGCGTGATGGTCCCCGTCTTGTCCAGCAGGAGGACGTGGACGTCCCCCGCCGCTTCCACCGCCTTGCCGCTCATGGCCAGCACGTTCTTCTGCACCATGCGATCGATCCCGGCGATCCCGATCGCGCTGAGCAGGCCGCCAATCGTGGTCGGGATCAGGCAGACGAGCAGCGCGATGAGGACGGTGACCGAGAAGGCCGAGGCCGCCAGCGTCGGCGTGTAGCTCTGGATGTAGCTCCCGAACGGGCGCAAGAAGAAGCAGACCAGAAGGAAGATGATGGTCAGGGCCGACAGCAAGATGTTGAGGGCGATCTCGTTGGGGGTCTTCTGCCGCTTCGCGCCTTCGATGAGCGAGATCATGCGATCGAGGAAGCTCTCTCCCGGGTTGGCTGTGACGCGGACGCGGAGCTGATCGGAGATCACCGTGGTGCCGGCCGTGACGGCGGAGCGGTCTCCGCCCGACTGCCGCAGCACGGGCGCCGACTCGCCGGTGATCACCGACTCGTCGACCATCGCCACGCCGGCCGTGATCTCGCCGTCAGCGGGGACGATCTCGTGGGCGGGAACCAGCACCTCATCCCCCTTGCGGAGCAGCTCGGCCGGGATGGTCTCGGTCGTGCCGTCGGGTTTGAGGCGTCGTCCGAACGCCTTCTTGCGCCCGCGCCGAAGGGCATCGGCCTGCGCCTTGCCACGCCCTTCGGCCAGCGCCTCGGCCAGGTTGGCAAACAGCACCGTGAACCAGAGCCAGACGCAGATCTGGAGCACGAAGCCGAGCGACTCACCGTGGGCCTTGGCCCGCAGGATCTCCACCGTGGTCACCACGGCGCCGATCTCGGTGACGAACATCACCGGGTTGCGCACCATGTAGCGGGGATCGAGCTTCTTGAAGCTGGCCCGCAGCGCGGGGAAGAGGATCTCCGGTTCGAACACGGAACGCTTCTTGGCGGCGGTCATGACATCTCCTCGGATCAGAAGGTCAGGGTGGATGAGGTCATCAGGAAGTGCTCGACGACGGGCCCCACGGCCAGCGCCGGGAAGAACGTCAGCGCGCCGACGATGACGACCGTGGACGTGAGCAGGACGACGAACGTCGGCCCGGTCACCGGGAAGCTGCCGGCGTCGGTGGGCGTCGCCTTCTTGGCGACCAGCGCCCCGGCCAGCGCCAGGACGGGGATGGCCGGAAAGAGGCGCCCGAACAGCATCGAGAGGCCTTGAACGAAGTTCCACATGATGTTGCCGTTGGCGGGCGTCATCGTGAGCCCTGCGAACGCGGACCCGTTGTTCCCGACCCCCGAAGCGAAGGCGTACAGGATCTCGCCGAACCCGCGGGGGCCTCCGTTGTTCAAGCCGGCCAGGCCCCACGGCGCGACCGCCGCCCAGGCCGTGCCGGCCAGGGTGAAGATCGAGACCACGAGCAGCGAAAGCGCGGCCAGCTTGACGTCCCGGGCCTGGATCTTCTTCCCCAGGTACTCGGGCGTGCGTCCGACCATCAGGCCGGCGATGAAGATCGCCACGAAGACGAACACCAGCATCCCGTAGAGGCCGCTGCCGACGCCGCCGAAGATCACTTCCCCCATCAGGATGTTTCCCAGCGTCACCAGCGCGCCGAGCGGGGTGAACGAATCGTGCATGGCATTCACGGCACCGCACCCCGTCGCCGTGGTCATGGACGCGAAGATCGACGAGTTCGCGATGCCGAACCGCACCTCTTTCCCCTCCATGTTGCCGAAGGACGGGTCGACGCCCAGAGCGGTCAAGCGTGGGTTGCCGTGCGCCTCGGCCCACCAGCAGACGAGGATGCCGACCATCAGCATCCCGAACATGCTGGCCCAAACCGCCCAGCCGTGGCGCTGGTTCTTCACCATCCGCCCGAGGTAGTAGGTGAGGCCGCTGCAGAGCGCGATGAACAGCACGATCTGGACGAAGTTGCTGAGCGGCGTCGGGTTCTCGAACGGGTGCGCCGCGTTCACGTTCATGTATCCGCCGCCGTTCGTCCCCAGCATCTTGATCGCGATCTGAGAGGCGATCGGGCCCTGCGCGATCGTCTGCGTGGCGCCCTCGATCGTCTTCGCCGCCGTGTAGGGGAGAAAGTTCTGCGGGATTCCCTGGAACATCAGGAAGACCGCGTAAATGAGCGCGGCCGGCAGGAACAGGTACAGCGTCTGACGGATCACGTCGCGCCAGAAGTTGCCAACCGTCGTTCCTGACGACCGGGCGATCCCGCGCACCAGAACGGCGGCGATGCCGATGCCGATGGCGGGCGAGGTGAAGTTGTGCAGCACCAGCGCCAGCATCTGCGAGAGGTAGCTCATCGTGCTCTCGCCGCCGTAGCTCTGCCAGTTGGTGTTGGTGGTGAAACTGGCCGCCGTGTTGAACGCCAGATCGGCGCGCACGGGTCCGAGCTTCTGCGGGTTGAGGGGCAGCACGTGCTGAATCCGCAGGAGGATGTACGTGACGAGCGCGGTGACCGCCGTGAAGAGCACCATCGAGATGGTGTAGCCCTTCCACGTTTGCTCCTTCTTTGGATCGACTCCCAACACGCGGTAGGACAGGCGCTCGACCGAACCGAGCGGGCGCGCGAGCCACGGCTCGCCGCCGACGTCGGGGTCGAGCACTTTCAAGAGATAGACGCCCAGCGGCTTCGTGATGAGCACGAACCCGGCGATGATGAGCAGAAGCTGAACCCAGCCGGCGGCGTCCATCAGAAGCTCTCCGGGCGGAGGAGTGACCAGAACAGGTAGATGACCAATCCCAGCGAGATCAGCGATACGACGGCAGTCTCCATTTCAGAGCCTCTCGCAGGCCGCCGTGTAGGCGAGCGTAATTGCAAAGAATCCTATTGTGACGACGACGAACAGAAGGTCCAACATGAGCGGTTCCTCCAGACGGAAACGAGCGTCAGTTCGCCGTTCACCTTCAGCAGGTGTTGTGCCAACCTGTCCGTTCGAGCGAAGTCGGCCTTTTGTGCGGAAGAAGGGCAGATGCCTTTACGTTGCGGAAACAGAGTCCTTGCCGTTTGCCGAGAAAGCGGGTGGACGATCTGGCAAGTCGCACACTCAGCGAGTCTTGCTCCGAGTCACCCCCTGGCGGTCGTCGCGCTGGCGTCGGCGCCAGAGGGTGCTTTCATCGATCCCCAGGATCCGCGCCGCCCTCTTGACGCACCCCACCCGGCTCAGGACGCGGGATATGTGCGCGGTCTCCAGTTCACGCAGGGTGATGTCTGCTCCCAGGTGCAGGCCGCCCGGCAGCGGATCCGCGAGGACGTCCGCTTCAAGCACCCGCCGGCCGGGGCCGAGCAGAGCGCGGTCGAGAAGGTTTCCGAGCTCACGGACATTCCCAGGGAAAGGATGCCCCTCTAGCCACGCGGCGGCTTCCTCCGACAGTTCGGGCGGCGGGCGGCCCAGATCGGCGCTGAGAAGGGCCAGGAGCGCCCGAGCCGTAGGCACGATGTCCTCCCGGCGCTCGCGGAGCGGCGGGATCCGGATGTCGAGGACGTTCACACGAAACGAGAGGTCCTGCCGGAGCCGGCCTGAGCGAACCTCGGTGTCCAGATCGCGCTCGGTCGAACAGATGAGCCGCGCCGGCGGTCCGCGCGTCTCGAGAGCGTCGAGCAGGTGGACCAGCCTGGCCTGGAGCGGCTCGGCGAGATCGCAGAGGCCGCGAAGGAAGATCGTTCCCCTCGCGCTCGCGCCCAGGTTGCGTATCGGAAGGTGGGTGAGAGCTGCGCACCCGAGCGCGAAGAAGGGCCGGGCGCGACGTCCGCTCTCCTCATGGACGAAGCGGGCAAGCTCCGAGATCTCACAGCCGAGCTCGGCCCGGAGGACGATCGGGGCCTCGGTGCGCGCGGCCGCTCGCAATGCATCGATGGTGCTACGCATCGCCGGACTCCGGGTCGTCATCCACAGGTACGAACGCGAATGAGGCACGCGGTCACCTCCCGTCGGCGCCTACTGTCGTCGAAGCCGAAGCGCGTAGTTGATCCCCAACCCGTGATTGCTGGAGACGAGGCTGAAGCCGGCGCGCTCGAGTTCTGCCACGACGGTCGCCTCTCCCGCGCGGACGTGGTCGAGGATCCACTGCGGGCTCTGCCCCGTTTCCCGGGAGAAGTCGACGACGAACAGCTCTCCGCCCGGTCGGAGGGCGCGTCGGATCGACGCGAGCATCTCCGTCGGATGGTCGAAGTGGTGGTAGACGTCGCAGGCAAAGACCAGGTCCACCGACTCGGGCGGGAGTCCGACGCTGTCGGTCGTTCCCATGACGCTGACCACGTTGTCCCGGTGCTCGCGTTCGGCGCGCCCCGCGATGAAGGCGCTGAACTTCGGCAGGACCTCCTCGGCGTAGACGCGGCCCCCCGGGCGGACCACGTCGCTGAGCATCATCGAGAACAGGCCTGTCCCCGCGCCCACGTCCAGCACCGCCATTCCGGGGCGCGGAGCCGCGAGCTGGATGATGAGGTTCCGCTCCCTGTAGATCTCACGGTCGTCGCTCTCGAATAGAGTTCGCCAGTCCTCGGCCGTCATCCGCGGATCGAGGTAGGCGTCGTTCGGTCCGAATCGACGGCGCGCACAGCCCGCGGTGGGCAGCGCCACCGCCGCGAGGAGCAGCGCGTAAAATATGCGACGCTGAACTGGCAGCACGGGTCACGAACAAGCGAACGGCGTGCCGACGAGGGAATGGCGCAAGTGGCTGGAGG
>Ga0335083_10007463_pt1 | contig 13506 bp, 9 predicted proteins | sample Lox_Sample_42_FD_206716 | JGI IMG/M metagenome (GOLD analysis project Ga0335083, IMG submission 206716) | Soil microbial communities from Loxahatchee National Wildlife Refuge, Florida, United States - Lox_Sample_4.2 | ecosystem: Environmental > Terrestrial > Soil > Wetlands | place: USA: Florida...
GTGGCGCCCATTCCCACTCAACCGTTCTTTGAACACGGTGAAGTCGAGAAGGTCATCGGTGCCAACAAGAAGCTTCTTGTTTTGCCGTTTGGTATTTTTAGCCCCTCAATGTATTGGCAGATGACGAGCGGCTTTGCCTTCTCGCAAGCAGGAGGCTATCTGGTATTTCCACCCGCCCGTCTCCATAATGACTCGCCGATGATGAAGCTGTTCTTTGGCTCCATCGGTCCGGATACGTTAAAGGCGCTTGAAGCGTATTGTTATGCAACGCATGTCGATGCTCTGGTTGTTGTCCCCGGAACCGATCCGGCGCTGGTTTCAGGGGTTCGAGCCTTCCGTTGGCCTTCAATTGATGTGAAGGGAGTGACGATATATTCGGTGCCCCTGCCTTCGGTTCACTAACTGCCGGTTGAGCTTGGGCGTGGGTAAGCCGGCTGCCAGATGGCTTGGAATTGTAAAAAGTCGAACGATCATTTAGCTTGAGAGCAGTGAGGGGGCTAGTATGCGCGTTGCCGTCATTCAAATGTCGCCGGGCGCGGATAAGGAGCAAAATATTGCTCAGGCCCGCTCATTGATCGAAGGGGTTTCGGCCAGCCAAAAGGTCGATCTCGTGGTTCTGCCGGAGATGTGGACGTGCCTGGGGGGCACCCGCGCCCAGAAATTTGCCGCCGCCGAGCCTTTGCCCACGCCTGGTGGGAGAGGGGCTGAAGCCTATGAGTTTCTACGCCAGGCGGCAATTGAGAATGGGTTTTATGTCCATGGTGGTTCGATCGGGGAACTTGTGGGCGATCGTATTTTCAATACGTCTGTCGTCTTCAGCCCCAGGGGGGAGGAGCTGGCGAGGTATAGAAAGATCCATCTTTTTGATATCGTGACGCCGGATGGGCAGGGTTATCGCGAGAGTGCGACCTACGGCGCCGGCGAGCAGGTGGTTACCGTTGATATCGACGGGATGAAGCTGGGGCTGGCGATCTGCTATGATCTGCGGTTTCCGGAGCTGTTTTTGGCGCTTCGCCGGCAGGGGGCGGAGGTGATCCTGCTGCCTGCGGCGTTCACGCTGCAGACGGGGAAGGACCACTGGGAGGTTTTGTTGCGCGCCCGGGCAATTGAAACACAATGCTGGGTTGCCGCGGCGGCCTGTACCGGCATGCATAGAGAGGCTGATGGTGAACCGCGCTACACCTATGGCCACTCCTTGATTGCTGATCCTTGGGGGCATGTTGTCGCGAAGGCTTCGGATGGGGTGGGGTGGGCCGTCGCGACGATGGATCATGCGTTGACGACAAGGGTTAGGGCAAACATGCCCCTACTGGACCATCGTAAACTGATATGAAGTTCGCTTTCGTTGCAGCACAGACCTCGGGCGCCATGTCTGCGAGGCAGACGCTGATTGCCCAATATGGTGACTGCCCAGCCAAGGAAGCCGCGGTTATCGTCGCCTTGGGCGGCGATGGGTTGATGCTTGAGTGCCTGCATCAGGTTCTGGGCACGTCCGTGCCTGTCTATGGCATGAATTGCGGGTCCGTCGGCTTCATGATGAATGAATATAACGAGGCTGATCTGCCGCTTCGGATCAGCCGCGCCTTGTCCTCCGTTCTGCACCCTCTCCGGATGCATGCTGTCACGGCCTCCGGCGTTGTTGAGGAGGCAATGGCGTTGAACGAGGTGTCGTTGCTTCGTGAGGGGCGGCAGGCCGCGAAAATACGCATCTCCATTGACCAGCGCGAAAGGCTGAGCGAACTGATCTGCGACGGTGTGTTGATTTCCACCCCTGCGGGCTCCACGGCCTATAATCTGTCGGCCCACGGGCCGATTGTACCGCTTTCGGCGAATCTTTTGCCGCTGACGCCGATCTCCGCTTTTCGCCCCCGCCGCTGGCGTGGGGCGTTATTGCCGTCCACAGTTGATGTCTTGTTCGAAGTGTTGGAGCCGGATAAGCGGCCTGTGGCTGCGGTTGCGGATTTTACCGAGGTCCGGGATGTGATTTCGGTGGCGGTACATGAGGACAGAACACTTGGTGCAACGGTTCTGTTCGATCCAGACCGGGCCTTGTCTGAACGGATCATTACGGAGCAGTTCACCGTTTGACTTTTGGGGTTGCGGGCGGTCCCTATCTCTGTAAAGTTTGTCCCTCATAAACGCGTGGCGAGCTTCGGTTCTGCCGCTGAAAAATAACGAGGGAGTTGGTGATGTCCGAGACGCGAGCTGTGTCGCCGCTGGCACGTATTACCGGTGGATTTGTTTACATGTTTGAACGGCTGCTGCCTGAACCGTTCGTGTTTGCGTTGCTGCTGAGCATTCTGACCGCATTGCTGGCCTTTGGTTTCGCGCCGAAAAATACGGTGCCGGATGTGGTGAGCGGCTGGTATGACGGCATTTTCAAGATTTTCCCGTTTGCGTTCCAGATGGTGCTGATTCTGGTCACCGGCTATGCATTAACGAGTTCGGCGCCGATTTCAGCCTTTTTGCGTTGGCTCGCCGGTGTGCCAAAAACGCCTCGCAGTGCGGTTGCGCTCACTCTGCTGCTGGGCATGATCACGGTGACGCTTAATTGGGGGTTCGGGTTGGTTGCTTCGGCGATTTTTGCCCGCGAGATCGCCAAGCGTCACCATCTTGATTTCGCTTGGCTGCTGGCCGCCGCGTATAGTGGTTTTCTGATGTTCCCGCCTGGGCTTTCCAGCTCAATCGCGCTGGCTCAGGCCACGCCGGGTTCGGCCCTGAACATCGTGCAAAAAGTGACGGGCCAGATCGTGCCGCTCAGCCAGTCGCTTCTGGTGCCGTTCAACTATGTGCCGGTGATCATTCTGTTTGTCGTCTTGCCGTGGTTGTTTTCCCGCATGGAGCCGGCCGCTGAAGACATGCAGCCGGCTGACCAGGCAAAGCTGGCTGCCGAGGATGACGCTAAACCCCGGGCGCGCGCTGGCGGTTTGGCGGGGATATTGGACCGAGCCTGGATCCTGAACCTAAGTCTGGTCATGGCGGCGTTTGGCTATCTTGGCATGCAGATGGTGGAGGGCACGTTCCATCTCGATATCAACTCACTGATTTTGATCTTTCTGGCGCTTGGGTTGCTGCTGCATTGGAGGCCGATTGCCTATGTCGAGGCCATGAACTCAGCGGCGCGCGTCACCGGTTCGCTGCTGCTGCAATACCCGATCTATGGCGGCATCATGGGGATGATGACAGCCACAGGGCTGGCCGGTGTCATCGCCAAATGGTTCATCGCCTTCTCCACCGCAAAGACACTGCCGTTTTGGGGTTATATTTCCTCGATCATCATCAGCCTTTTCGTACCCAGCGGCGGCGGGCATTGGGCGGTGCAGGGGCCGTTTATTGTGCCCGCTGCCCAGGCTCTGCATGTGAATATGGCTGCGGCGGCCCAGGCTGTCGGTTATGGAGAAGGGGTGGCGAATATGATCCAGCCCTTTTGGGCCTTGCCGCTTCTGGCCATCGCCGGGATCGGGATGCGCAGGGTCATGGGCTTCACGGTGATTACCTTCTTCGTCTCATTCGTGGTGTTCGGGGCTTCCCTGCTTTTGTTGGTGTAGACGTAGGCCCGTCGGTTCATTAATGGCATGCCCCATGGCACAGCGTTATTTTACTGTTACATGGGACCAGCTTCATCGAGACGCCAAGGCTTTGGCTTGGCGTCTGCACGCTGTAGGGCCTTGGAAAGGCATCGTGGCGGTCACGCGCGGGGGGTTGATTCCCGCCGCGATCGTGGCGCGGGAATTGGAATGCCGCCTGATTGAGACCATTTGCGTCGTGACCTATGACGATGAGCGGCGCGGGGAGCCTTTGGTCACCAAGCCTGCGGCTGCGTCCGAGGATGGGGAAGGCTGGCTGATCATCGATGATCTGGTCGATTCGGGCACCACGGCAAGGCATGTGCGCAGCCTGCTTCCGAAGGCGCATTTCGCCACCGTTTACGCCAAGGAGGCCGGCAAGCCGGTGGTGGATACCTTTATCACTGAAGTCAGCCAGGATACCTGGATTCTGTTTCCCTGGGACACGGAGCCGCAGTTCGTGGCCCCCTTGGCGCGCAAGCCAGAGTAATCGCCGCTGGCCGGAAAGACATCCTGGCGCTCGCCTGCTAGGCAGCGGCCCAAAAAACAGCTACAGAGCGCGCAGCGCGCTGATTTTGGCGCGTGTAGCAAAGCGGCAGATCGGGGCGAAAGCCATCGGGATGATCCGCGCTGCCGCTGGAAATTTTGATTCCGCGGCGTTTCCGGCCACATGGTCCGTGGTTGCGGGTTTCATACCCCAGCCAGACCCATGCCGCCCGAGGCGCCGCCTGAAAAACCCAGCTGAAGCGCTCATTCCCGTCGGCAGGCTCGGTATTGGCATGCTTGGGAGTTTTTAGATGTTTGATAAATATTTCCGCAAGGAACTGGAGTGGGCCGGTAAGACCCTGATTCTGGAGACCGGCAAGGTTGCCCGTCAGGCCGATGGCGCCGTTGTTGCCTCTTATGGCGATACAGTGGTGCTGGCCACCGTCGTGGGGGCAAAGGCCGCGAAGCCGGGGCAGGATTTTTTCCCGCTCACCGTTAATTACCAGGAGAAGTTTTACGCGGCAGGACGTATTCCTGGTGGCTTTTTCAAGCGTGAAGGCCGCCCGACCGAGCGTGAGACGCTGGTTTCCCGCCTGATCGACCGCCCGATTCGCCCGCTCTTCCCCGAGGGCTTCCGCAACGAGGTGCAGGTCATTGTCACGGTGCTGAGCCATGACATGGAAAATGAGCCTGATATCGTTGCCCTGGTTGCGGCCTCCGCGGCGCTGACCCTCTCGGGCATTCCCTTCTTTGGCCCGGTGGGCGCTGCGCGCGTGGGTTATGTGAACGGTGAATACGTGCTGAACCCGACCGTGAGCGAGAGCGGCGAGAGCCAGTTGGACCTCGTCGTCGCCGGCACCACCGAGGGTGTGCTGATGGTCGAATCCGAGGCTTCCGAGCTTTCGGAAGAGGTTATGCTGGATGCCGTCACGTTCGGTCATGCCGGCTTCCAGCCGGTGATCCAGGCGATCATTGAGCTTGCCGAAGCCGCCGCCAAGGAGCCCTGGGCGCTGCCGGAAGAGTCCGAGGCGACCAAGATCCTGAAGGCGCGTGTGGACGCGCTGGCCCGCGCCTCCCTGGCCGAGGCCTATAAGGAGACGCAGAAGCAGGTCCGCTACGAGAAGATCGGCGCGGCGAAGAAGGAAGCCGCCGCGAAGCTGGCCGAGGAAGGGCTGGATGCGGACGCGGCCAAGGGCCTGTTCAAGGAGCTTGAAGCCGACATCGTCCGCAACGCCATCCTGGATACCGGCCTGCGCATCGATGGCCGCGACACCAAGACTGTCCGCCCGATTCTGGCTGAAGTCGGCGTGCTGCCGCGTACCCATGGCTCGGCTCTGTTCACCCGCGGTGAGACGCAGGCGCTGGTTGTCGCCACGCTGGGCACCGCGCAGGACGAGCAGCTCGTCGATGCAATCGAGGGCGAGTTCAAGGAGCATTTCATGCTCCATTACAACTTCCCTCCGTTCTCGGTTGGTGAGACCGGCCGCATGGGCTCGCCCGGCCGCCGCGAGATTGGCCATGGCAAGCTGGCCTGGCGCGCGGTGCATCCGCTGCTGCCGACCAAGGAGGCTTTCCCCTACACGCTGCGCGTGGTCTCCGAGATCACCGAGTCCAACGGTTCCTCCTCGATGGCGACTGTCTGTGGCACCTCGCTGGCGCTGATGGATGCGGGCGTGCCGCTGAAGCAGCCGGTGGCGGGCATCGCCATGGGTCTGATCAAGGAAGACAAGGGCTTTGCCGTGCTCTCCGACATTCTGGGCGACGAGGATCATCTCGGCGACATGGATTTCAAGGTGGCTGGCACCGAAAATGGCGTGACCTCGCTGCAGATGGACATCAAGATTACGTCCATCACGCCCGAGATCATGAAGATCGCCCTGGAGCAGGCCAAGGGCGGGCGCCTGCATATCCTGGGCGAGATGGCCAAGGCGCTCACCGGAAACCGTGAAGGCGTTTCCGCCAACGCGCCGAAGATCGTGACCATGACCGTGCCCAAGGAGAAGATCCGCGACGTGATCGGCACCGGCGGCAAGGTGATCCGCGAGATCGTCGAGACCACCGGCGCCAAGGTCGATATCAATGACGACGGCACGGTGAAGATCGCCGCCTCCGACGACAAGAAGATCCAGGCCGCGATGGACAAGATCAAGGGGATCGTGGCGGAGCCGGAAATTGGCGTGATCTATAACGGCAAGGTCGTGAAGACTGCCGATTTCGGCGCCTTTGTGAACTTCCTGGGGGCGAAGGATGGGCTGGTGCACATCTCCGAGCTGGCCCAGGGCCGCGTTGTCAAGACCACCGATGTGGTCAAGCAGGGCGATGCCGTGAAGGTGAAGGTTATCGGCTTCGATGATCGCGGCAAGGTGAAGCTCTCCATGCGCGTTGTCGACCAGGAGACCGGTGAGGACATCACCGACAAGGTTGGTGCCACCAAGGGTGGCAAGAAGGAGGCTTCGTCAGAAGCCTGATCTTCTGCTGACTGAATAAGGAAAACGGCGCCGCAAGGCGCCGTTTTTGCATCTGCCGTGCTCTGCCGCCATATTGGGGCGTGGTGAGTGATGATTGGGGATGGCGCCGATGCAGCGTTTGAGGGTTGAGCGGGTAAGGATGATCGCCGCGGCCTCGGCGGGAAACGCCCTCGAATTTTATGATTTCTTCGTTTATGGCTTCTTTGCCTTAAGTCTCGGCGAGACGTTTTTTCCTGCGCATAGCCAGTCTGCCCGCTTGCTGCTGACATTTGGGACGTTTGGGATTTCATTTTTTGCCCGGCCCGTCGGGGCCCTGATTCTAGGAGCCTATGCCGATGCAAAAGGCCGCTCCTCTTGCATGATATTGTCGGTTGCGATGATGAGCGCCGCGATTCTCTTGATGGCGCTGCTGCCGGGCTATGATCATATCGGAATTCTGGCGCCTTTGGGTGTGCTGGTCGCCCGCCTGCTGCAGGGGTTTGCATTGGGCGGAGAATTTGGAAGTTCGACGGCGCTGATGATCGAACATTCCGCAGGTGCGGAGACCGAAGCGGCAAGCTGGCAAGGTGTTAGCCAAAATCTTGCCGGCCTTTTGGCCTCCGGCATCGCGTGGCTGCTGGCGTCGCATCAACATTTAGCATTCGGCCATCAACCTTTTCGTGTTGCGTTTGCCTTGGGGGCCGTTGGAGGTGTAGGTGCCTTGCTTTTGAGGCGTAGGATTGGCGATGCGCCGGTGTTTCTTCAGCAAAGGAATGCCTCGCGGCAGCAACCGCGTGTCCTGCTCGGCGGCATTGTGATTGCAGCCGGCATGGTGGCCATTGGCACGGCGCAAACCTATCTCGTTCTCTATTTGCCGACATACGCGACGACGGAGCTGGGCCTGCAGGTTGATAAGGCGCTGGGTACGGTGTGCCTGCTTTATGTCATTTTGCTGCTCTTGACGCCGGTCAGGCTATCCATTGCCAAGCGGTTTGATATCTCTCACCGCAGCCGCTACATGCAGGCTTCTTGCCTGGCAATGGCCGTCATGGCCTATCCTGTTTTTGCCTTGCTATCGCTTTGGCCAACAAATTTGGCACTGTTCTGCTTGCCGCTTGCGTTTGCGTTGCTCGGGCTTCCTTATAATGCGCCCTTGAATGGCTTCATGGGGCTTGTGTTTTCCGTGAGGGAGCGAGGGCTTGGTTTGTCTACCGGATATGCCCTTGGCATTGCCCTGTTTGGCGGTGCAGCGCCGTTCATTTTTACAGGGCTGATCTCAGCCACCGGTGATCCGCGCAGTCCGGGCCTGTATCTCTTGTTCGCCACGGCTGTTACTTTGGTGGCGCTGTGGGCGGCGCGCAGGCGTCTGCACCGTCATTTAATCAAAGAGAAACAGGGCGCTTGTTGAGAAGCGCCCCGTTTCTTGAAACTGAGAAGATTATGCATGCACTTTCGTGCGCGTTTTCTTTGCGGACACAGATCTGCTCACAGGAGGGGCGGAAGACGGCGATATCAATGGCCGCCCGGTGATGTCCTCGATGTAAGACCGATAATGCTGGATGTAGGCCTCCAAACTGAGATGTTTCTCCGCATATGCCCGGGCACCCTTTCGGAGCTGGGCTGATCGTTTTTCATCCGCCAGGACGCGAAGAACATTGTCGGCCAGTTTAGCGGCGTCGAGAGTTGGGGTTACGAGGCCGTTGACCCCGTCTTCAATGAACTCTGTTACGGTCACGCTGTCAGCGCCGATAATAACACAGCCGCAGGCAAGTGCCTCACGCAAGGACCAGGAGGCGACAAACGGGTAGCTCAAATAGACATGGGCGTCTGATCTTTTTAGCAAGGTCAGGTGGTCGGCATATTTGACTTTTCCCATGAAATGCACACGAGACAGGTCGATACGCTCACCAACTTCCTTCAGCAGTACATCTTTCCAACTGCCACCACCCGGAGGTGGTGCGCCATAGCTGACCTCATTGCCTCCCACGATTGATACGACCAGATCCGGTCGCTCAGCCATGATTTTTGGCAAGGCGCGCATCAGCGTATGAAAGCCGCGATAGGGCTCCAGGTTCCGGGATACGAAGGTCAGCAGTTTCTGCTTGGGCGTAACGGTCAGGGGACCGATTGTAACCGTTTTTTTTCGCAGGGCCGGATCAGGGGCGCAGAGTTCAAGGTTGACGCCCTCTTCGATGATACGGATTTTACCCCTGGCCCATTCGGGGTATGTATCATACTGCCAGCGTGTGGGCGTCTGCCCCCATTGTTCCAGGGCAATTGCCAGAAGATTGATCGTGTTTTTGGCCCGTACCGCCCCGAAACGTGGTTCATCCATTGGAAATTCAGGATCGAAATTCACATCGGAATTGTTGACGCGGTAATAGAATTCAAAATAGCCAAGGATGGGGACGCCGGGAAAAACGTCACATAGGTTCAGCATCTCACCCCAGCCATGATGGCCGATGATGATGTCGGGCTTGAAGCCCAGAGCCTTGATCTGCTGCGCCCCCTGATAGCCCGCCTGGGCACGGATCGCAGCGCTTTCAAACTCCCGGGCGGCCGGCGCAAGAGCCTTCGGCGGCGGCGGCGGACGGGAATAGGTCACCTTTCGAACGCCTTCCAGATAGTTCTGGTTGGGTTCGGTCATGAAGACAATCTCATGCGTGCCTGGCCGCGCTTGGTTATCGGCCAGGAGGCTGCGCAGGAGATGAACATATTGCCCAGGAAAGTTCTGGTGAACGAACAGAAAATTCACAACAGTCTCTTTTCTGTTCTTACTTCCGGGGCTTGCTGGCCTTTCGTCCGCGCGGTGTGAGGACAAGCTGGAAGGATTCAAGCGGCGCTAACATCTCCGCTTCACAGGTTTCGTCATTGCCGACAGGGCCGCAGCTTGCGCCGCCGATGAAGGTCGCGCAATAGCTGATCTCATACCGTTCCGCGGCTTCGCCGCTGAGGCGTATGCGCAGGCCCAGCAGCGGCAGCGCCATGCCGCGCGAGCCGCAATACTGGCCGGCATCCACCCAGGGGGATAGCCAGCCCCGGCCGAGAACGGCCTGGTAGGTGAAATCCGAGGGATTGACGCCGTCAGGGGCGGTGATCGCAAATCCTTCGATCCAATTCTGGCTGCCTTTCTCCCCGAGCCATTCCCCGAATTTGGTCCCCACGTCGCCGCGCGATTGAATATGCGCCACAATATTCGCCGGCTCCTGTGCAGCCTGAGGCACGGGAGGAGCGGCGTTTGCCGCGGGGGGAGGGGGTGCATTGGCGGCGATATGCGCTTCCCCGACCAGCTGGCGTACCTGCAGGCGGGGAGAGGCATCCGGCATGTTCGCAAGCTGGTAGATGGTAACCAGAACCTGGGCGGGCTGATTTTTTATCCGCACCAGAACGGCATCGCCCTCAGCGCTCAGCCAGCCATCGGAACGGAAGCCTGAAATCTCGACATTCTGCCCACCGATGGGCGGAGGGGAAACACGAACGCCGGGCATGCCGTTATGCATTGCCGCTCCGGGGTTCAGCTCATTCACGAAAGAGAACAGGCCAGGCGGAAGCGCCATCAGATGCCCGGTAACCTTGAGTTCTTGCACCTGGGCATCTGCCTTTCCTGGGGGGGCGTCGTTGGTAGGCGCTGCAGCCGGCGCTTTCTTGATCTGAGCGGAAGCGTTTTTAACAGCGGCCATCATCGTTCCTTACGGGCAGTTTAAATTACCTGTCGATCCGTATTGTTGCAGAAATTATTGCACATGCAAAGCTTTGTACAGCTAGCTTAATGAGAGGTAAGTTTTCATACCAATAATGCTGAGTCGTGCGGTCAGAACGTGATGCTCAGTAAGGCATTGTTGATCCGTTCCGGCGGTAGACCAAGCGGCAGCACAGCCCCCCGGCCCGTGGCGCGGACGCGCTCGGCTTGGGCCCCCAAATCGAAGACAATGGCATGTAGCCCTGCCAGCCAGGCTTCGCTGAGAACGAAACACCAGGTTTCCGGGCAGATTGAGGGGATGAAGGCAAGGTCAGGCTCCAGATCCGCGATCAATTGCTGGGCTTCTTCCGCCTTGTAGGCGCCGGTTACCTTGATTCCGGCTTCCAGAAGGGGGAGGTCATTGGCGCTGCTGCCGATCACGATGAATTCGAGAGGAATTAGGCGCCGTTGAATATCCTTCGCGCAGTCGAGCAGCACATCGAAGCCTTTCGACGTGCCGATTCCCCCGATTACCGCGATGCGCCGCTTGCCGGGCCGTGGTTTACGCAGTCTCACGGGACGGGAATCGTCTTCCCAGGGGGTGATTTGTAGTGTGATCCCCGGAAAATGCCGTGAAAGGCGCCGTGCCATATCGTTTGACGGGACGACAATGCGCCGTGCGGTAGCGAACTCTGCCTGGGAGCGGGTGAGTAGATGCCTGACAGGTAGGGCTTCAATAATGCCTTTCTTGTCCTGTTGGCAGCATTTCACGCAGCCGGAAAGGTCGGGCTCACCGCAATAGCGCAGAGGTAAGTGTCTTTCGGGGCGGGTGAGGAGATTCACCCTGGGACAGAAGCTGGCATAGTCATGAGCGATAATATCCTGCGGGATGCCCAAAGCCGCAGCGATGCCACGCACAGCCTCATGCTGGCCAAGCATGTGATGGAGCTCGATTCTGGAGGTCTTAAGTCGGCGCAGGAGGTTTAATAGCCGTGGAAGATCGTCAGGCAACGTGAACGTAAGATTCGGATAATCCTTTGAATCACCTGCACATAACAGGGAAGGCCACGGATAGCGTGTACGGGAGGGGCTGCGGGGAAATTTTGTTGTCAGCAGAAGGGGATTGAAACCCTGGGCGCGTAGTTCCGAGGCCGTCTGGTCAACTTGTTTCGCCACGCCGCCCCCGTGCGCGTGGCTGATCATGAGTACCGATTGCTGGCCATTGCGCTGGTGGCATAGCCGCGCCTCATCCAGAGCTGCCCGATAAGGCGCGGCAGGGTCTCCGGCAATATGCGCCATGACCATGGCTTGGTAACCGGGGTAAAGCTGGTTCAATATGGCTGAATTCCGGCCGCTGAGGGCTCTGGTGGCGCTGCGGAAGGACACTCCCCCCTTATGCGCCACATATGCTCCCATGGCCGCAACATGCGTATAGCCAAGATGCCGGGCGCGCAGACAGAAATCATTTTCCTCTCCGTATCCCTGGGCGAAGAGTTCCGTCCTCAAATTTCCGGTTGCTGAGAGGCAATCATGCCGGATGTAAAGGCAGAAACCGACGCCAGTTGGAATTTCCACCGTGGCGTTGCCGTTTGCCTTCCTGGCCAGCCTGTCAAACAGCTTGGCCGTTGCCAGGTCCGGCATGGGGTTTCCACCGTTTGGGGCAGGGTAGCTGCAGATTGTCGCTTCGTTTGAAAGCGGTGTAACGGTTCCGGTTTCGGCTTTCGCGTAAGCAACTTGCCGCAATGTTTCGACGGCTTTTTTAGGTAACAGGATATCGCTGTTCAGCAGCAGGACGTCGCATCCTTGTGCTGTGGCCAAGCCGGTATTCGCGGCGGCGCAGAAACCCAAATTCCGAGGGTGGTGAATTAATTCGATCTTCTTCTTGCGGCAGAGCGTTTCAAGCCACTGAACAAGGGCGGGCTCAGGAGAGGAGTCGTTCACCACGACGAATCGTGTGCCGGGCGCGGTTGCCTTTAGAACGGAGTTGATGGCGGCCTGTGTTTCATGAAGCCCGCGGTAAACCGGCATAACAAACACAAGTGGCGCATGTTTTGGAATCGTGGCCGGTGGGGCGCCTCGTGAAGCGGCGATTACCGGAGGATGCTGGAATGGCCGCGGGTCTATGGGCGAGCCCATCAGCTGTCTGCCATCGGGGCCAGAGAGACTGAAGGGCGGACGGAAGTTGTCGATCTTGCAGGCGGCTATGCGAAACCGATACCGGGGAAGAAAGGGGGCCGCATCATCCAAGGGCAAGGGAGAGCCGCATTTCACAGCGAGCGTAAGTCCGGTTGCATCTGTAAGGGTAAGGTGCGGTGGCTGGTCGGGCCAGGCCGGACGTACGGCCCATCCGCTCAACCCGCCTTTTTTGCATTCAACCACCCCTTCCAGGCGGGAGATTGCGGCAAGATCGGGTTGAGCGCCGAGTAGGCGGTTCGCACCTTCGCAGACCAATGTGCCGTCGGCGGTATATCCTTGATACCCATTATAGCCGGCAGCGGTGGCTACATGCCGCGCGAAAGCAGGAAAACTGCCATCGTCAGGAATACAATGCCGGTGTAGCACCATCTCTACTGCGTTGGCCGCGCCAGCCGCGTCACCTAGCATCTGTGCGCAGATCGCCAAGCCGATCCAGGCCGGCACGATGTCGTATCGCTCGGCAAGCCACAGAAAGCTCTGGTATGCCCGCTTTGTGCCTTGTGGACCTGCCGATAACTCCCGGCGGGCGATTTCCAACTCGATCCTGGGGTCGTCAGGCGCTAGCCGCCTGGCGCGCTTCAACCAGAACAGGCCGTTCGTGCCATCTTGCAGGCCTTTTAGATAGGCTGCCGTGGCCGAACTCGGATCATCTGCAGATTTGGTCAATGTCTACTGACCGCGTCCTGACTCATTCCGCCGCCTCTACGGGGGGAGGAAGCGTTGCAAGCTCAGCCTTTGCTTCGGCCAAGCCGGCGGAAGCCGCGATAGAAAACCACCTTCGCGCTTCTGCAAGATCAGGCTCGGTCGCTATGCCGGCCCGCAGATACTTGCCGAGCATGAGGGCGGCTCTCGGATGTTGCCGTTCCGCAGCCTGCCGGTACCAGGAAAGAGACCGGACACGGTCTGTCGCTATCTCGTGCCCGCCACCATAGAGCGCGCCGAGTGCGAACATTGCGTCTGGATTGCCCTGAGCAGCGGCGCGTTCAAATAGTTCGCACGCGGTTTTATCATCCCGTGGCCCACCCAGGCCTTGTATATTCAACGCGGCCAGATCGAGGAGTGCCTCAAGCAGGTTTTTGCTTGCGGCTTCCTGTAACCAGCGCCTTGCTTCTTTAAAGTCCTGAGGAACACC
>Ga0335083_10007464_pt1 | contig 13505 bp, 9 predicted proteins | sample Lox_Sample_42_FD_206716 | JGI IMG/M metagenome (GOLD analysis project Ga0335083, IMG submission 206716) | Soil microbial communities from Loxahatchee National Wildlife Refuge, Florida, United States - Lox_Sample_4.2 | ecosystem: Environmental > Terrestrial > Soil > Wetlands | place: USA: Florida...
ATCCCATCATAGAGGTAATTGGTGGTCCCGCACGAGTCCTCTTCTCCGGCCGGCGCAGCAATGGATCGTCCTTTGCATGCGAACCACATGACAGCTGATTGTAGTCAGCGCCGCCGTCAAGGCGAAGTGACTCTTGGAACGCTGGAAGGTACTAGGGTACTAGAGTCGTACAACTGACAGGCCGGGAATTCGCCCGAAGTGTTGCACGTTGAGGGTAGCCACCTCGAAGCCGAGATAGAGGGCCGTGGCCCCGATCACGAGATCCTCGAAGGCGATGATGTTGCCTTGGGCCGCCTGTTCTCCCTCGATGCGACCGGCCAACTGCGCGATCTCCAGCGTCACCGGATGAACGATTAGATCGTGTAAGACTCCCTCGGCGAAAACGCGCCGCCGTTCACGGTCGGCGTCGGTTTTGGCGCGGTAGATGCCGTGCGTAAGCTCCACGACACTGATCGCCGAGAGTGCAATGTCGATCTCGCCACGCGTGGTCCGCACTTGACGGAGTACATCTTCGATGGCTTCGCCACGTCGTTCGCTTGCGATGAGGATGCTGGTATCGAGGATCAGGCCCAAGCGGTCACTTCCAGGCCGACGTGTCGCGGGGCTTGCGGTTGCGGATGATCTCTTCCATGTCGGCGGCATACTCGGCATCCATCACTGGCTTATAACCGAGTTCTTTCGAGCGGGCCTCGGCCAGAGCAATCGACTCGGAGATGGAGCGCCGCGGCGGAGCCGTCGCATGGATTACCGCCACCGGCAACTTGCCACTCTCGATGACGACCTCAGCACCGGCGCGCACGCGCGCCAGCACGTCGGCGAAGTTGCGGGACGCTTCTTCTTCGGAGATATGGACTACTCGATCCGCCATGTCGCGATTATACCGCCGTCCGTCCACATCGGAGAGGCCGAAGTGAAGTACTTCGTGGTTCCGAGCGGCCCCAATTCTTAAATACGTCTCCGGAACGGATCGTAGTTAAAAGTAGTCGTTCCCAGGTCCGGATTCACAACCTGTATGAGGCGGTTCTCGAAGTCCCTTTGCGTTCGCTTGAGTTCCCATTATTGTCGTACCCTGTGGCCTATTTCTGACTCTTCTCTCTTTGCTTTTTCAGTGTTTTCAGCCACGACAGCAAATCTACCTCTTCCTTGCCGGGAATCACACTGTTATGAAAATTCACGAACACACACTTGCCTGAGTCGATCTTCACCTCTGGAACTATGCTCGGCTTTGGCGCCTTCTTCCCATGAGATTCTTCGAACACCTCCACCCAGAACGCGTTTCCCCGGGGTATGACTCGCCCAATAGAATAGTGCGCTGCCGGATCCTGAGAATTCAAGAAAGGATCGTAATCGAGTCCTACGATCATGCCCGGATTGTCAGCCTGAGCCCGAGAGTCATCTTGCAATGCTGCGAGAAGATCCGGAGCGAAGTCCTTGGCTCTCTCTCGGATTGCAATATCGGAGGCGTTGATATCGGTCTTCGAGTTTGCAATCGGGGTATACCAGTCGTAGAAATCGCGAACGAACTTGCGGCACTGTCCTGATGCAGAATCGGGCGCCACTTGTCCTGATGCCCCGCTTGATAAAAATAGCAGTAGAATTAGCAACTTTCGTCCAGCGGATCCTCTTAACCAGTCGATCATGTTTCGTTCTCCTTCTTCTTTCTCGACGAGCCAAGCACTTTGCTCGGCCTCCGCTAGTGGCTGGGAATAAGACATGGTGCCGGTCGAAATACCTTGTATGGTGGATTGCTCGCGTATACTTGCATGTAGTTCTGCCCGAAGTCTGACACCCATTGAGAACCGTCGTATCCTGCGATGTGTCCATACGCCTGGTTCGGCGGAGTCCCAGCAGGTGGCTGAATGACCACACAATATCTCCAGGTTGCGGAGTGTAGCCGCGCGGGGAGTCGCTGGATGAGACCTCGGCGAAGCCATGTTCTGTAAGAATGGGCCGTATTTCCTCGCCATGTCTGGGTGACCAGAGGTATCCATCCCTCCCGCTTCAAGCGCCCAGCGTACGAACATCGCGCAGTGATGTGTAGACTTGTCTGACTTGTTCTCGTCAAGCTCATTCGCAAAAGCTAAAGTATCCATGCACGGGAAGAGTCCCAGAGGATCGGTGAGAACGACTGGAGAGTTCATGACATAGAGATAAAATGCAGGTCCGTTAGCCCACCTCAACGGATCCTCAGAGTTGAACCTACCGCTTTTTGGGTCGTAGTATCTGGCGCGGTAGTAGTAGACGCCGGTTTCCTGATCGAATTCCCGTCCCGTGTACTGAAATGGGTTGGCGAGTGTGCCCGTCGAAGCGGTCAACTCCCCGAAGGCATCATAGATGTAACTACTCGCTAGAGTCCCTGTACTATTGCTCAATGATGTGACGGATCCTAGCCCATCCTGCTCGTGGTATCTGCTCGTGCTGCCACGCTGTTCTGAGAGAGGTTCATCAACATCGGTGGTTGCCGCATATCGTGCCAGTAGATTGCGCTGCCGTCCACCTCATCGATTGAGTTAGCGCCGTCATAGAGGTAAATTGTGGGATGGGTAGCGATGCCCCACGTTCGCACTTGGAATTGATTCTCACGAGACATAAACACCTGAGAACTGAGCGAGCCAACAGAACGAAGCAGTATGGCTGCCGAACGATTTCTCCAGTATTGAACGCTCTTCCGCGTTGTCCTATGTATCGCCCTTTATTGTAGTTTGCTGACCACGGATCACAGGAGTGACTTTAGGAATGCATGGATTGAACTTTGGAAATCACATCTATGCTAGGAAATGCGCGTCATGGGCGAAGTGATTGCGGCCCGGAGACTCTGACTAGCCGCAGCTCGTGAGGTCATGCTCCTCGGATTCAGAGAACGTTCGGCAGGATGGGTCTTACTGTGCACGAGTTTCAGCTGTCGAATGGAAACGTGGGTGTAGATTTGCGTTGTAGCGATGCTTTCATGCCCAAGAATCTCCTGGAGAAATCGAAGTTCGGCTCCATTCTCCAGCATTAGGGTTGCCATCGTGTGTCGCAGCAGATGTGGTCCACCTAATTTACCGATATTCGCAGCTTTCACGTACTCGTGCACGATTCCGCTGAGATGATCGCGGCTAATGGCCGCTCCATAGAAGGAAAGAAAGAGAGAACTATCATCCGGTTCAAGCACGAGCAGCGGCCTTACCTCAGTCAAATATTTTTCGATCCAATGGAGTGCTCGATTCCCAATCGGTATAACACGGTCCTTCCTACCCTTTCCCTGATGGATAAAAACAGTCCCGTTGTTAAAATCGACATTGTGAAGTTTTAATTGCACACACTCTGCCCGGCGCATCCCGGTTGAATAGAGAGTTTCCAACAAAGCCCGATCTCTCAAACCGCGTGCATCACCAGTATTCGGCTCCGCTAGTATGCTCTCGACTTCATCACGGGTGAGTGCATGTTTTGGCAGGAAGCGTCCCAAACGAGGCAGCTCGAGGTCCACGGCCGGATTCTGCACAATGTATTTTTCGCGAGCCATCCATCGGAGCCAGCCTTTCAAAGGTACGAGCATCCCGTGTTGCGTGCGGAAGCTAAGCGGTTCGCCGTTCTTCTTGCGATAGTAGAAAAGATGCCCTCGATAACCTTCCAACAGAGCTGGCGAAATGTCACGAGGACTGTTTATACCTTGATCGGCACACCAGCGTAGAAAGATTTTGAACTGATCCCGTCGTGCTTTGATTGTCTGTTCTGAATATTGTTTCACCAGTAAGGCTTCGAAATGCAATTCCAGCATCGCCTCAAGCTCATTTGCCGGGGGAGGCATTTCGATTCTCCCCTTGCTGTGTCGGCGAGCCAACCTCTTTAGCCCGACGATCCCACATCCGTCTTCCTGCATTGGCTTCTCGCTTTCGGCTATCGCTTTCAGGATGGCTCCGGAATCTCCTGCGCTCCGCTGTTCCGCGATGGTTTGGGAAAAACTACGTATTAGTACGCAAGTTATCGTCTGGAGTTCCCACTCGCTGGTTACCAGAAGTTGTGACCTGCTCCGCGTTTTCGGAACAGGTCCGAGCATGATTTCAGATGCCGGAAAGGGGAAGAGGTCAGGGGCGCGAGGGGATGCAGGCTAAGCTTAAGCAATTCGAATCACAGCAACTGACTCAAGAAGCTCTTTGCTGGGACTACGACCGCGCGATGGATGCGAAAGCAGTCGGCTTGCTGATAGGGAAGATTCATGACTACTTGAAATGAGTGTTGAGCGTTGGTCTGAGCTTGAAAATATCCAAGTGCCGGAGAAAGTGTTTGGTCGCTCATTTTCACTTCCACCAGGAACCAAGGTTTTCGATCTTTGACGACGACAAAGTCCACTTCACGCTTCTGTTTGTCGCGCAGGTAACGCAATTCGAAATCACCTAATCCGAGGTCCGTCCAAGCTTCGACAGCCTTTAAAAGATGACACGCGACTAAAGTCTCTGCTCGTCGGCCATCTTCTACCACTCCACTCCAGTCCCGCAGGAACCATTTCGGTTCCTTACGTAAAGATTTGGCGACGTTTCTGAACCAAGGACGAACAAGGAAACCGTAATGAAGGCGCGCGAGAAGATCGATCCATCTCTTGACGGTATCGACGGAGACCCCAATCTCGCGCGCGAGATTGGAATAGATCAGCTGCTGTGCGCTGCACTCCCCGAGAATCTGCATTAGTGTTTCCAGAGTTCCGAGATCAGATACCCGAGCCACCTCGCGCAAGTCTTCGCGCGACAGTTGTTCATATCTGAGGGAACGCCACCGGCGAGTGAACCGGGTGTCGCGGCGAAGAAATGGTTCTGGAAATCCGCCATGTTCCCACAATGCGTCCCAGTCAGCCGAGCGGATTTCCTCCGGAGCGTGAATTTCTTTTTGCGGGAGGTGAGTTCTCAGGTTTTCCGCGACGCTCCAGGGATGCATCCGGTAAAGAAAGTAACCACCCATCAGGCTGTCCGCGCCACGGCGGAAAATGTCGATGCGAGAGCTTCCCGTGACAATAAGGCGCACTCGGTCACCGTAGCTGTCGAAGAAGCCCTTTAGTAGACTCTTCCACTTGGTGTATTTGTGCAGTTCGTCGAGGGTCGCGACCGGAGATTTTGCTCGAAGGACATCCAGGTGCAGGGCCCCTGCTATCGAAGCCGGCCCCCGTAGCAAGAGTCTGCGATCATCTGCATTGTCCCAGTTAAGGTACTCATTGCTGACCGATCTGCAAGTCGTTGTCTTACCGACCTGGCGAGGCCCTGAAACCAATGCCATCTGACGGTGTCGTTCCAGATGATCAGCTAGGATCGCAGTGTAAAGACGCGGGCAATCATTCATGCCAAGACCATTATCGCGTAGATCGTAAAATAGTCCAGACTATTTTACGATAGCAAAGAAAATGGTCCTATAGCAACCGACGGGTTCAGGCGCGAAATCTCGGACACCCTCCGGGCACCCAGACGAACGTCTTGTTTGCATCTCGATGATTTTATTGCGTCGTGCATGGAGTAAGCTGGACGTGCAAGTTGTTGTTAGCATTTGGTTTGGCGGCCCTTTTAAGGCATGGGTCGCAGGTTCGAGTCCTGCCGCGCTCACCATACTCTGAATTTCCCCTAATGCATTCCCTGTTCGGCCAACTCTCCCGTTCAATCATTAGGAGGCGGGCGGCGGAGACGTGAGGCGATTGTTTGAGATCGGCTTCATCTGCCAAGCTTCGAGCGAATCCACTTTTGCGTTGCCTTCCAATTTTAGACGCAACGGACCCGATGGAATCTGATAGACGCGAGCAGTTAGTGACGTTGATTGGTTCGCGAAGACTTCCACGACAGACCCGTCGAGAAAAATGTGAAGGCGATCTGCGGCGCCATGTTCCTCCGGGAAAGGGCAAGTGTAATTGCTTATGTGGAGAGTGCGGTGGCCTGAGTTGGCGGAGCGGGAGATTGCCGCGAATTCTCCTGACTCAGAATAGAAGTGCAGGGCGAAATCCGCAGCCGGCTGCAGATGAATGTCGAGTTCAGCGGCGAGATCGCGGATTTGAATGTTCCCAGCAGACTGGGCCTTGTCGTTGATGACAATCGACTCGGCGCGGAGAAGGCTCGCCTCTGGAGCAACCGCCGTTTGTAGTTGATTGTCTGGCGACAGAGAGAGAACTCGCGGAAGTGACATGGCACCGGCCCATCCTGCTTTCATGAGTTCAGCGTCGGGACGAGATTCCGTGATCCATCCCCAGAGGATGCGGCGGCCATTGCGATCGAGCATGGTTTTCGCCGCGTAATACGAGCCCCAATCGACTACACCTTCTTTTTCCGGCGTGAATCTCTGATTCGCATAGGTGCCTACTTTCCAGCGAACTTTCCCCATGGTCGAGATGAGAAGCACATGCTTGTTGCCAATCGGAAAGAAGTCGGGGCACTCCCACATGTCGCCGGTGCCAACGGGATTCACGGAATCTTTTTGACTGGATGCGCCTTCGACGAGCGGATGGAGGTAGGTCCAGTGGCGGAGATCGGGGGATGAGTAGAGCAGGATGGTTCCGCCTTTGCCACGGATGCCCGAGCCGAGGATGAGCATCCATTTGTCGCCCTCGCGCCAGAGTGCGGGATCGCGGAAGCCAGTGACTTCAAGGCCGGCCGGGGGACTTGCGATGACCGGGGTCGACAGTTTCTTCCATTTGCGCAAATCCTCATCCTGCGCGACTGCCAGGCATTGGGTTTCTCGCCATATGTGTGACCCGTCGCGAAGAGTCGCATTGTTTCCTGTTGGAGGAGCAACGCCTGTGTAGATGAGCGTTGGCGTGCCGTTGTCGAGAACCGCACTTCCGCTGAAGACGCCATCCTGATCTGGGCCGCCGGGTGTCGGCGACAGTGCGATGGGTTCATGTTGCCAATGAAACATGTCGGGGCTGGTGGCATGGGCCCAGTTCATATTGCCCCAAATGGCGCCTTGGGGGTTGTATTGATGGAACATGTGATAACGTCCGCGGAAGAAGATAGGACCGTTGGGATCGTTCATCCAGTTGCGCGCGGGTAACAGGTGGTATTGAGGCCGCAGCGGATCGGCAGCAAGCTTCTGTTCAACGGAGGTGCCAGTTGAAGTTTGAAGTGTGCGGGCCAATGCTGGAGCGACTGCGGCGGCCGTGGAGAGGCGAACGAACGATCGTCGGGTCAGGTGCATCATTTCCTCGGAGTATTTGATATCACAGGTCAGAGCCGATCGCGTTGTTTATAATCGGGTGAAATCAAGTCCAATTCACTGTGTTTCGAATTTCCGCCAAAATCAGGCTATTGGTAAGTATTGCGCTGCTGGTGAGCGGTACCGCGGCAGACTCCCAGACTTCGACAAAGACCCAGACTGCAGCGGCTTCCGAGCAGAGTGCGTTACGGCGCGGTCAGGCGGCGCTCGCAAAAGGCGACGTCGCGGGGGCGCGGTCTGAATTCGAGAAGGCTGTCCGGCTGTCCCCGAAAAATGCGTCGGCGCAGTCCGCGTTGGGATGGGTGATGGCGCAACAGGGCCAGGCCGAGGGCGCGGCAGCACATCTACGAACTGCGATTCAATTGAAGCCGGACTTCGTTGAGCCGCGGCTGACGCTGGCAGGAATCCTGGCACAAGAAGGGAAGACTTCGGAAGGCGAACAGGAGGCCCGGACCGCAATCAAGATCGCACCGAACGATGCGGAGGCGCATCGGACGCTGGCGAGAATCATCAGCCAGTTGACTCCGGACGAAGCCCTCGCCGAGATGAAGCGAGCAACGGAGCTGGCTCCTCAACGAGCGGATTTGAGAGATGAGTTAGGAACGATCTTCGCGCAGCACAATCAATTCGCTGAAGCCGAGTCGGCGTTTCGGGACGCGCTACGATTACAGTCCAAGTTTCAACCCGCACATTTCCATTTGGGCGTTGTGCAGCTACAGACACAACGGATCGAAGATGCCGTTAGCGAGCTATCCAAAGCAGTGGAACTCAATCCGCAGGATGCGACGGCTCATTATTATTTGGCCAAGGCATTAGCGGCACAGTCGAAGAATAAGGAAGCGATTGACGAATTGCGGAAAGCGGCGGAGCTGAAGCCGGACTGGTTCGAGTTGCAGGTCGAACTTGGCATGGCTAGTCAGCGGGCTGGCGACATTGAGGAGGCGCTAAAGGCATTTCACGAGGCGCTTCGGCTGCATCCGCAAGATGCTGAGATTTACAACGACCTTGGGCTGGCTCTTCTACAAAAGGGAGACGCAGAGGGCGCAATTCCTCAATTCAAGACTGCCGTGCAACTCAAGCCTCAGGATGGATCGCTTCGTGGAAATCTGGCGATCGCGTACATCCAGTTGGCGAACTTTGATGCCGCGGTGTCGGAACTCGATACGGCCCTCAAGATCGCCCCGGCAAACGCCTCGCTTCACTATGACCTCGGCTTGGCGTACAAGCTGAAGGATCAGCTCGACAAGGCTGCTGCCGAGTTCCAGGAAGCACTGCGCCTTCAACCGGACCTGACCGACGCGCACTACACACTGGGAATTCTCTATTGGCAGCGCGGAGAGTTTGACCAGGCTGCGGCTGAGATGCGAGCGGCAATCAAGAATCAGCCGAACTATGCGGAAGCGCATTACATGCTGGGAACAATCCTGAAGCAACAGGGGAAATTGCAGGACTCAGCCGCAGAATTGCGCGAGGCCATTCGTTTACAACCTGATTTCGCGGGAGCACACACGACGTTAGCTGGCGTCTTGCGGCAGCTCGGGGATTCAGACGGCGCAGCGCAGGAAGCGAGAGAGGGAGCAAGGATCGCGGCGTCGGTGAACAATCTTCAAGCTGCAACAGTTTCCACGAATTCCGGGAAGAGGCTTCTCGGTACTGGCGATGTGGAAGGAGCGATTGCGCAGTTTCGATCGGCCATCCATTCCGAGCCAAAGTATGCTGCGGCGCATTACCAGCTCGGACTGGCTCTGCAGCAAAGTGGACAGAAAGAAGAGGCCAGCAAAGAGTTTCAGAAAGCTGCAGAACTCGATCCGAAACTGAGCGCGCCGGCGAAATAGGATCGGGAAACCTGCAAGTTCTGAGGCGCTAGTTGGCGCGGTTGCGGACTGCGACCAATTCCGTTGTGACCGGCACGCCGTGTGCGATCTTGACGTGCAACAGCGCCTCGAAGAATTTCAGGTCAGAGGGTTTGGAAACCTTCAGCCGTTGCAGCAACTCCTTCAGGGAATCTTCGCTACAGACGTACTCGACTGCCGCTTGAGTGCCGAAGGTGGAGTTGCCGGCAAGAATCAGGATCGAGCGCGACGGATCCAGCCCCGGCAACAAGCCCACCACAGCATAATCTTCGACAGTTGCCTGATTGGCCGGAGTCGCGAGATAGGTGCTTTCTTCTCCTGGTTGCGGATGCACGTTTCGTACTGCCAAGTCGCCTTTACGCGGGCCGGACGCAAGCCGTTGAAAGATGAACTCGCGCGTGCCGGGTAGATCCATCAATGTCAGGTTCTCAGAAGGGGATCCGACGAATATCAAATCGTTATTCTTCGCATCATCGAGCGAAAACAGCGCGCCACGCTTCACGCGGGCCTGACGGTTGAACACATAAAAGATGCGATCCAGCTGGTGGATCGCCAAAACCTCTCCGACTCCCGTGTAGTGGTCGAGGATAAACGCGTGAGAATCGGAAGACGGGTTGAAGTAGCGCATTCCGGTTTCCGGGCGTCCCACGAAACTGCCATTGCTGAAAATGACCCACGGCTGCTGCGGTCCGGTTACGAAGCGATTCCAAAAGAGCTGATATGCCGTTGGAATCGGCGTGGTTGTTGCCGTTTGAACCGCATTACGTTGCGAAAGCAGGATTGCACTCAGAGTAAAAGAAGAGGCGAGCAGCACAGAAAGAACGATTACCGCGATGGCCCAACGACGATTCGAGGAACGGGTTTCAATCTTCGGTTCCGCTAATTCCGGTCGCAGCGCAGGCGTGATTGCAGTTGCGGAGCCAGCGCCGGGTCGAAGATGAAACGTCAGCGCGTATGAGCCCTTCGGGATCTCAACGATGATCGGGTCAGCAGCGCCTTCATTCGCGTAATACTCCGTCAGCTTCACGCGCAGGCGTCCAGCCTGAACGCGCACCGTGGAATCGCTCTGTGGATCGAAGCCAGGCGGCCTGCCCAGAACTTCGGTAGCGATCTGATATTCCTTGAGGGCTACGCCAGGATGGTCGAGGGAGTGTTCAGCCAGATATCGGAGCAGTCGGCAGAGAGACTCGGACGAGTGTAGGCTATGACTTTTTGTAAGCCTCTCTATTTGTTGGAAGCATTGATCCCGACGGATGTCGAAACTGTGTGTTACAGCCATGTGAACCCGGTAGTAACAAAACCACGCAACGTACTGTAAGGACGAGAGTTCGTTCCCGTAACAGTATCAAACCTAGTGAAACTTAATCCAGTTAATTGTTTTGTATTACGACTGCAGCCTCAGTCGTCAGGTCTCCCTTCTGCATTTCTGGGGCAATTGGTTCGGTTTCCAAAGTTTGAGGAGGAAGTTCATGAAACGGTCTGTGTGGGTCGCAGTGGCGACTTTTGCACTGCTGTTCAGTCTGTGGGTTCCGGTGGCCATGGGGCAGGCAGTTTACGGAAGCATCCTTGGCACTGTAACTGATCCATCTGGGGCGGCTGTGACAGGAGCGAAAGTCACGGTCACAAGCCAAACCAAAAACGTCTCAACCACCGACACGACAAATGAGAGCGGCAACTACTCGGTGACGCACTTGATCCCCGATGTTTACTCGGTGCGAATCGAGGGTCAAGGTTTCAAGGTTCTCCAGTACAAAGACATCCAGGTGTCTGCGGATACTGGCGCCCGCGTTGACGGACAGTTCCAGGTGGGCTCCGCGAGTGAGCAGGTCGAGGTCACGGCCGAGGCTCCACAACTCAAAACGGACCGCGCCGATGTTGCGATCGAATTCAATCAGAAGGCAATCGAAGATGCGCCAATTTTGAACCGGAACTTCACTTCCTTCGAATTGCTTTCTCCCGGCACACAAAAGCTGGTTGGCTGGAGCCACGCTGCCACGGAGAACCCGCAAGGTGGCCAGCAGATTTTCGTCAATGGCCAGCACTTCAGCGGAACCGCATTCGAACTCGACGGAACCGACAATCAGGATCCTATTCTTGGGATCATCGTGGTGAATCCGAACCTCGATGCGATCCAAGAAACGAAAATTACGCTTGGGAACTATGACGCGGAGTTTGGTAAAGCGGTAGCTGGCGTCGTAACCGTGCAGACGAAGTCGGGTAGTAACGACATTCACGGAAGCGCGTTCTGGTTCCGGCGTACGGATGCAACCGCGGCTCGCGATCCGTTTACTCAATTTAACCCCGACCCGGTTACGGGACGGCTGATCCCCTCTTCGCGTTGGCAGCAATTCGGCGGGACGATCGGCGGTCCGATTATCAAGAACAAGTTGTTCTTCTTCGCTGACTACCAGACTACGCGACAGAAGAACGGTATCAGCAACCAGGAATCGATCCCGACAGCGTTGTTGCAGAGTACCTGCACACTGACCGGCACGAACTGCGATTTCAGTGACTACGCCTCTAAAATCGGAAACGGAAAATTGGGTGACCCGTCCAATTTCCTCTACGATCCGAGGAGTTCAACTGCTTTAGACGGTTCCGGACGTTCAGCATTCTGCGGTTCGAATCCGGAATTTGTTCCCGTAGGCCCGACCACTAGTGCAAGCTACCTTGCGATAAACCAGGCAGCGTGCCCGACACCGTTTCAGATCCCTGTCAGCGCAATGTCCGCTGCAGCCATGAACATGCTGGCCGCATTTCCTGCACCTACTGCTGGCGGTCCGACGACGAACTTCGTTGGAGCGGGTGCCGGTCCCTATAATCAGAACAGCTTCGACACGCGAATTGATTACGCGGCGAGCCAGAGCATGAGCGTTTTCGGGCGCTTCAGCTTGAATTACTTCTCGCTGTCTGGCGCCCCGAGTCTGGGCGCGGTGGGCGGTGTCGGATACGGCCCCGGTGGTCTCGCGGGCAGTTCCAATGTTCACAACTACAGCTTGGCGACTGGCGTTACCAAAACGTTCAGTTCCTCTCTGCTCGGTGACTTCCGCTTTGGTTATTTCAAGTACAACCCAATGACGGACAAACCCGACTCGGGCAAAGCCGCGATGACCGCTTTTGGCATCCCGAACGCCAACATGGGCGACAAATTCACCTCAGGTTTGGGTGAGTTCGACATGGACGGCGTGGGGTCAAATTTTGGTGATGGTCTCGGTGTGGCGCGCTGCAACTGTCCGCTGATCGAAAGCGAGCAACAGTTCCAGTGGGTCGCTAACATCACAAAAATGAAAGGCAACCACCAATTTAAGTTCGGAGCGGACGTTCGTTATGCACAGAACCTGCGTGTGCCGAGTGACTCCAACCGAACTGGCGTCTACGCCTTCAGCCACTTGGCAACGTCGGGTGGAGTGCAGGACGGTTCTCCGAACCTAGCGACCGGCCAGGGTGGATTAGATTGGGCAACATTCATGCTGGGTGACGTTACGAACCTCGGTCGGTACGTCAGCACCAGCGTTAACGCTGCCGAGCGTCAGCATCGAATGTTCTACTACGCGCAGGATACCTGGCGCGCTACTCAGAAATTGACCGTGAACTATGGACTCCGTTGGGAGGTCTACTTCCCCGAGTACGTGAACGGGAAAGGCAACGGCGGATTCACGAACATCAAATTGGGCGATGGGCACGACCGTGTTGCTGGATATGATGGCATCGGCATGAACGGCAACATCGACAATAAGTGGAGCTATTTTGCACCTCGCTTAGGAGCAGCGTACCAGATCAATCAGAAGACGGTCGTTCGTCTCGGCTACGGCCGCAGCTTCGACATGGGCGTGTTTGGATCGAATTTTGGCCACGCCGTGACGCAGAACCTTCCGGTGCTTGCGGCACAGAACGTGGCGGCGGTCAACGTCAACGCAAATGCAACTAATAACAACATTCCCGCGTTTAAGCTTGACCAGGGCCCGCCGATCTTCGTATTCCCAACGGTTCCGTCGAACGGCTTGCTGCCGCTCAATGGTCCCGCGGGTAACCTACAGCCGCACATCCGTCCAACGTACCAGCGCTTGCCAACGCTTGATGCATGGAATGCTACGGTGCAGCGGCAGATCAATAGCGCCACTGACATTGAAGTAGCCTACATTGGCAACAAGGGCACCAACGTATTCGCAGGTACTGGCAACACCTACAACGTGAATCAACCCTCAGTGGTTGGTTTTGCAACGGGTGTGCCGCAGGCGCAGCGCCGTCCGTACTACAACAAGTTCACCTACTCGGATTGCTCAGTGACAGCGGCGCAGTGCGGTTTGACAGGCGTGCTACCTGGTGACCAGCTTACCTGCTGCTCGACCGATCAAGGGAACTATCTTGGCAACGATGCGAACAGCATCTATCACGCGTTGCAGGTGAAAGTGGACCATCGCTTCTCGCATGGTCTGCAATTCCTCACGCACTACACACTGGCTCACGCGGACGCGTACGATTCCAACT
>Ga0335083_10007465_pt1 | contig 13500 bp, 13 predicted proteins | sample Lox_Sample_42_FD_206716 | JGI IMG/M metagenome (GOLD analysis project Ga0335083, IMG submission 206716) | Soil microbial communities from Loxahatchee National Wildlife Refuge, Florida, United States - Lox_Sample_4.2 | ecosystem: Environmental > Terrestrial > Soil > Wetlands | place: USA...
CCGACGACCCGTACTCCGTTCGCGCCGCGTTCGTCGCCGGCGCACAGGGCTACCTCCTCAAGTCGGCCTCCCCGCTCGTCGTTGCAGACGGCGTCCGACGCGTCCTCGACGGCGGCGTGTACGCCGACCCGTCGGTGGCCTCGCTGCTCGCCGCCGGGTTGCGCGGCGGCCCCCAGCAAGACGGGGTCGCCGAGCTCTCGGGTCGCGAGATCGAGGTGCTGCACCTGGTCGCCGACGGCCGGTCCAACAAGGAGATCGGCGAGGCGCTCGGCCTCTCGGCCCTCACCGTCAAAAGTCACCTCGCCCGAATCGCGCGCAAACTCGGCACGGGTGACCGTGCCGAGATGGTCGCGATGGCGATGCGAGCGGGCGTCATCCGCTAGCGATCACCGCCGGGTTCCCGCACGAGCCGGGCGCCAGGCACTAGCGTCGCACGTGTGAGCGAGACCGTCGACACGCGCGCGCAGGACGCTGCCGTCACCGTCGTGCCGCTCGTCGAGCCCCGAGGCGGCGTACCGCCCGTGATCGACACTCCCGCCGCGCTCGACGCCGCGATCGCCGCACTTCGCACTACCGCCGGCCCGATCGCGGTGGACGCCGAACGCGCCTCGGGTTACCGCTACAGCCAGCGGGCCTATCTCGTCCAACTCCACCGCGAGCCCGCGCCGATCATGCTGATCGACCCGATCGCGCTCCCCGACCTGCGGGCCGTGTCGGAGGTGATTGCCGACAGCGAATGGGTCCTGCACGCCGCGTCGCAGGATCTGCCGTCGCTTCGCGAGGTCGGCCTCGCGCCGACGGCGTTGTTCGACACCGAGCTCGCGGCCCGACTGGCCGGATACGAGCGAGTGGGCCTCGGCGCAATGGTCGAGCTCGTACTGCACCGCAGCCTGGCCAAGGAGCACTCCGCCGCCGACTGGTCACGACGCCCGCTCCCGGAGCCGTGGCTGCGCTACGCCGCGCTCGACGTCGACATCCTCGTTGACCTGCGCGACGCGCTCGAGGCGGAACTCGGCCGACAGGGCAAGCTCGAGTGGGCCCGCCAGGAGTTCACCGCGGTCCTCAACGCTGCGCCACCCCCACCCCGGACCGATCCTTGGCGTCGTACCAGCGGGATCCATCGCGTCCGCAACCGCCGCCAGCTCGCGGTTGTCCGCGCGCTGTGGTTTGCCCGCGACGAGCTCGCCCGCCGCCGCGACATCGCCCCCGGGCGGGTGCTCGGCGACAGTGCCATCATCGCCGCCGCCACCGCCGCGCCAGCGGACGCCGAGGCCCTCGGCCGGGTCCCCGGGTGGGGCGGACGGTCGACCCGCCGGCTCGTGCCGCAGTTGTGGCCGACGATCGCCGCAGTCGGCGCGCTCAGCGACGCCGAGCTCCCCCGGCCGGCACTGTCCGGCGACGGGCCGCCGCCGCCGAGCCGCTGGCCGGACCGAGACCCGGCCGCAGCGGGACGGCTCGCTCGCGCCCGCGAGGCGCTGGCAACCGTCGCACAGACTCACTCCATGCCGGTCGAGAACCTCCTGACCCCCGAGCTGGTCCGACGGCTCGCCTGGTCTCCTCCAGGGACCGACCTCGCGACGATCGAGGACTACCTCAGAGCCGGCGGCGCCCGGCCCTGGCAGGTCGAGCTCACCTCGCAACCGTTGGCCGCCGCGATGACCCCCCTCCCGTGAGCGCACCTGCCCTCGCATTGGTCGAGCTGGACCCATCAACCCGCGATCGCGCGCTGAACGGCGATCTGGTTGGCCTGCACGCGGCGCCCGGATGGCCCCACCGGGACACCGCTCCCGGGCTGAGCTTCCTGGACTGCGGCGGGCGGATCTTTTTGATCGTCGACGACGCGGGTCGGATCGTCGGCGAGTGCGGCACCAAAGGTCCACCGGACGCCCTGGGCACGGTCGAGATCGGGTACGGGCTCGCCGCACAGTCTCGGGGACGCGGGCTAGGAACCGCCGCGATCGGACTCCTCCTCGACCGACTCGCCGACGATCCCGAGGTGCACGACGTGGAAGCCGAGGTCCTGCACACCAACGCGGCTTCGTGGCGGTTGCTCGAACGGCTCGGGTTCGGCGAGGTCGCCGACGAACGCCGTGACTACCGGCGCTACCGACGCCCGCTCCGCCCGGCGCGACAGCCCCGCTGAGCCATCCGCAGCAACCACCGCCCGCGGGCAGAAAAATTGCCTCGGATTCACTCCTGCGGCGTATCAAGGTGAGCCTGAAATTCGGTACGTTCCCGACATGCCGAGCTGGCCGGAAGCCCCCGAGCTGCGCCGATGCGCACTCGCGGTGGCGGTCATGCACGACATCGACGTCCTGCCCTCGCCCGGAGGGGTCGTTCTGGCGGGCACGATCGATCTCGAGATCACCTGGGCGGAGTGTCGCCGGGCGATCGGAGGCGCGGCCCCCGAGTCCGAAACCGCCCGCCTGCGACTCAAGCGCTGGTTCGAGCTGCGCCGATGGCTCGCGGAACGTCCGATCGAGGACCTCGCCGCGCGCGCCCGGCCCTACGGCGCGAGCGTCGAGTCCCCGCTGCATCCAGGAATCGACTGGGTCCGCCGTCGCGTCCTCGGCGACAGCCTCGATCTCGGGTTCGGGTTCGTCGGGATCGAACCGACCCAGCCCGACCTGGTGATCCCGATCCCGCAACAGGTACTCCGCGCGGCCGGGGTCGAGCCCTCGCCGTGGTGGCCGACCGCGGTGGTCTACCTCGAGCGCATGGGCGAGATGGCGGCGGAGCGGGTCCGGCGTACCCCGAAGGCGCCGCTGCGACCGATCGGCGACTGTGACGTGGTGACCCTGTTGGGATCCCGAACGTTGCGCCAGGCCATCGTCGAGGGAGTCAGCGACGGCATGCGAACGGTCGCCGTCCCGATGCGCAGCCGTGGCTGGCTCGATCTGAGCCGGGTGGATCCCGCGTTTTCCGCGGCCGCGGCACGGTTGACCTCTCCCGAGGAACGCGGCTTCAGCCGGCCGCTGCTCGTGACGAAGGAGGAGGTCGCGATCGCGCGCGCCGACGGTGACGTCGTACGGGCCGGGATCGAGGACCACCTCGCGACCGTCATCGACATCCGCGACGTGCTCTACCACCGCGCCGACCCGACCGGCCTCTAACCCCGTTTCGCCCAACTGTCTGTTATCGGGCGTTCCTGCCCACCGAACGCCCGATAACAGACGGTTGGGCGGGCGCTAGGGGCGCCAGCCGGCGTTCAGCAGAGCTCGGCGTACCTCGTCGACCATGCCTTGCCAGGCACCGGCGACCACCTCCGAGGTGTATCTGCGGTGCCACCACCCCAACTCACGGATGAGTTCCTGACGCTCATTGTCCTCTCGCCAAGTCGTCCCATGAACGCCACCGTCGTACTCCACACCGACCTTCCATTGGACATATCCGTGGTCGAGTCGCGCCGTCCGGCCGTTTCGCAACCGGAGTGGCACTTGCGCCTCCGGGCGCGGCAGCCCACCGAGGACGAGGTGCATCCGTTGTCTTGTCTCCATCGGGGACTCGCTGAGCGGTTCGGCGTGTCCCATCGCGACATCCGCCCACCGCACCCCCCGCCAGTACCGATGCGCAGCGATGTACGCCGTCACCTCGTCGGGGGTCGTCCCACCCCGGTTGAGCATGGCGTCCAGTCCGACCACCCTCTCGATCAAAGGTCGTACACGCGCGAGATCGAACGCGGTCCTGGTTGGCGAGGTGACAGGGATCCCGGCGATTTCGGTCACATCGCCGTGCTCGAGCAGACCAGCGGAGGTGCGAACGCCGGCACGACGGATCTGTCGCTCACGCAGCGTGAGGACCTCGATGGCATCGTTGCCCGGCGAACGAACGTCAACACCACGAAGGAGCGCGGCGGTCGTACGGGCGACAACGCATCCGTCCGGAAGGACCAAGGCCACAGCCTTCGCCATCGTGTTCACGCTGACCTCGGCGTCGGCACCGATGTACACCCCCCGCAACAGCCTCCGACATCGCTGCCCCCTCAGCTGCTCGACCGTCACACCACAATCCGCGGCCATCGCGGGCGTAAACGGCGCCGCAAGCAACTCGGCGGGGATGGCGCGCATCCGCCGACACTGCCCGAAGATGAACGCGTCGGCGATTCGCCGTCCACAACCGCACGCCCACTTCCCCCAACTGTCAGAAAACGGGGGAATCTCGCGGGGAAACGCCCGACTACGGACGGTTGGGCGATGCGGAGCAGCCGTCCGGGAGCGCGCCGGGGAACACGTCGGGGGGCGCGCGCCGATCCGCTCGCACGAGCGCCCGCCGGGCGGCAGGTCCGAGCTGGGGTGAGTACGACGTACCCGGCGTGCAGCCGCCCTGATGCAGCCCGGCCACCAACCCGACCACCGCGCGGCCCCGACGGGTGCCGACCAGCCACGGCGCGCCGCTCGTGCCGCCGACGTACCCGCCGCAGTCGAAGGCGGGATAACCGGCGTGCCGATAGACCGACGCCTGGCAGGTGATCGCCCGACCCGCCACTGCGATCGGGTACGCCGGCACCTCCACCGTGGTCCCGACCCGGGGCGCCGACCCGAGCGAATTCGCGCCCGTCACCTGCTCGACGACCTGCCTGCGCCCGCCCACTTCACGGGGTCGGACGAGGAGAAACGCCCAGTCCTGCTGCGGGCGGTGCGCACGAACCCAGCCGCGGCTGCCGTAGGCCGCGGTGACCCGCCAGACCCCGAACGGCGTCCGGCCATCCCGGTAGCCGGGGGCGAACACGTACCCTTTCCCGCTGCCGTGGACACAGTGCGCGGCGGTCATGATCACCGACCCGCTGGCGCTGCGCACCACGCTTGCCGTGCAGGTGTGCAGGCGCGGATAGAAGCCGGGCAGGAACAGCGCACCGACGGTAGGCGTCCCGGCGAAGTGTCGAGCGGATACCACGGGCGTCGACATCGGCACCTCGTCGATCCGGCGGGTCGACGTCGCTGCGCACCCGGATACCCCCGCGACCATGGCACCGCCCGCGACGATGGCGAGCGCCGCAGCGGCCCTACCGTTCAGCGGGGGAGACCACGTCCGCGTTGGCGCCGGCGGCCGCCTCCACGACCCGGCGGGCGATCTCCTGCGCGGACAAGCCGGCGTCCGCGAGCACCTCGGCTCGGGTGCCTTGGGCGAGAAACTGCTGTGGAAGGCCGACGCTCACGACCGGTACGTCGATGCCGAGCGCTCGCAGTTCGGCACCGAGGGCGGCGCCGACGCCGGCCGCGACTCCGCCGTCCTCGACGACCGCGACCAGGCTGTGTGCCGCGCAGACGACGGCGAGGTTCGGATCGATCGGGAGAACCCAGCGCGGGTCAACGACCGTGACCCCCAACCCCTGAGCGCGGACCCGCGACGCGACCTCGAGACTCGTCGCGCCCATGGCGCCGACCGACACGATGAGGACGTCGCCGTCCTCATCGCGAACAAGCACGTCGATCGACCCGATCCGATCGATGGCGGGAAGGTCGGCGCCAACCGATGCCTTCGGGAATCGTACGACGGTAGGGCCCTGGTCCCAGTCGACCGCCTCGCGCAGCAACTCGCCGAGACGGGTCGCATCGCGAGGCGCCGCGACCCGCAGTCCGGGCACGATGCTGAGCATCGACAGGTCCCACATCCCGTTGTGTGATGGCCCATCGCTCCCGGTCACCCCGGCCCGATCGAGGACGAACGTGACCGCCAACTTGTGCAGCGCGACGTCCATCAGTACCTGGTCGAAGGCGCGGTTGAGGAAGGTGGCATAGATGCACACCACGGGATGCAGGCCCCCCAGGGCCATCCCGGCCGCCGAGGCGACGGCGTGCTGCTCGGCGATCCCAACGTCGTAGACCCGCTCGGGAAACTCCTCGGCGAACCGGTCGAGACCGACCGGCCGCAGCATGGCGGCGGTCACGCCGACCACGTCCGCCCGCTCGCGGGCGATCTCGACGATCTCCTGGGAGAACACATCGGTCCAACTCGGCGCCGCCGCACTCACCGGCTGCCCGGTCACGGGATCGATCACACTCACGCTGTGGAACTGGTCGGCCTCGTCGTCGACGGCCGGCGGGTACCCCCGCCCCTTCTCGGTCAGGCAGTGAACGAGGACCGGACCGCCGAAGTCCCGTGCCTTGCCCAGCGCCTTCTCCACGGCCGCGGTGTCGTGACCGTCGATCGGCCCGACGTACTTCAGCCCGAGATCCTCGAACATCACCTGCGGCTGAATGAGATCCTTCAAGCCCTTCTTCATCCCGTGCAGCGCGTCGTAGATCGGGGCACCGACTACCGGGGTGCGCGCGAGCGACAGCCGCACCGCGTCGAGGACCTGTTCGTAGGAGGGCGAGAGCCGAAGCGCGGCGAGATGCTCGGCCAGTCCACCTACCGTCTCGGCGTATGACCGGCCGTTGTCGTTCACGACGATCACGACCGGACGCTCGCACGCGGCGATCGTGTTCAACGCCTCCCAGCACATTCCCCCGGTCAGCGAGCCATCGCCGACGACCGCCACCACGACGCGGTCGGTCTCGCCGCGCACCCCGAAAGCCTTGGCCAGGCCGTCGGCGTAGGACAGCGCGGTGGATGCGTGGGAGTTCTCCACCCAGTCGTGAATGCTCTCCTGACGCGACGGGTAGCCGGACAGACCGCCGCGGGCGCGCAACGTCGAGAACGCCTCCCGCCGACCGGTGAGCAGCTTGTGCACGTAGGCCTGGTGTCCGGTGTCCCAGATGATCGGGTCGTGCGGCGAGTCGAAGACGCGGTGGATCGCGATGGTGAGCTCGACGACGCCGAGGTTCGGTCCGAGATGGCCCCCGGTCCGGGACACCGCGTCGATGAGGAAGTCGCGAATCTCCGCGGCCAGCGGCTCGAGCGCGGCCGGATCGAGCGCTTTGAGGTCGGCGGGGCTGTCGATCGACCCGAGCAGCGTGGTCACCGATCGAGTGTAGAACTGCCCGCGAACAGCGCCACGCACTCGACATGAGCCGTCATCGGGAACAGGTCGAAGGCCCGCAACTCCTCCAAGCGGTAGCCGTGACCGGCAAGCAACGCGGTGTCCCGGGCGAGCGAGGACGGGTCACACGCGACGTAGACGATCCGGCGCGGCGTCGCCCGCGCAAGCGCGTCGACGACCGCCCGGCCGGCCCCTTTTCGCGGCGGGTCCAGGACCACGACGTCGGCCCGGACGGTACGGCGAGATAACCACCGGTCCACTCGCCCGACAACGACGCTCACGTTGTCCAGATCCGCGAGGTTCTCGCGCGCCATCTCCGCGGCCGGCCGGTCGGACTCGACCGCGGTCACCCGCCCGGAGGCAGCCCGGGCGGCGAGCGGGCCCGCGAACAGTCCCACCCCGGCGTACAGATCGAGGCACTGATCGCTCGGCTGCGGGTCGGCAAAGTCGAGGACGGTTCGCGAGAGCACGTCTGGAGCCCCGGGATGCACCTGCCAGAACCCGCCAGGAGGCACTCGCCACCGCCGCCCGGCGGCCGTAACGACCTCGCTCGCGACGACGTCGAGCGCCTCGTCTCCGGGCCATGTCGTGCCAAGGACGGACCGAAGGTCGAGATCGCGATGCGCGAGCAGGCAGTCATCGATCGGCTGGATCTCGTGCGAGCGGTACCGATGCAAACCGGCGACACCGTCGGGCCCGACTGCCAGCCGGATGCGGGTCCGCCAGTGCAAACCGCGGTCGTCACCCGGCACGGCCTCGACGTCGACCTCGCGCTCGATCCCGGCCAGGCGGCAAAGCTGCTCGGCGATGACTGCCGCCTTCAGCGTCCGTTGATGGCTCACCTCGACGTGCTGCCAATCGCAGCCACCGCAGCGTCCGGGTCCGGCCCACGGACAGGGCGCCGGGACACGGTACGGCGAGGGCGTGAGGATCTCGATCGCGTCGGCGCGTAGGTAGGACGCCCGCTCCTCGGTGATGGCCACGCGGACGCGCTCGCCAGGAAGGGCATGGCGAACCAGAACGGCTCGTCCGTCCGGGGCATGGGCAATGCAGATGCCGCCGTGCCCGACCGGGCCGACGTCGAGGGTCTCGACCCTCACTTCGGCGGGGTCGGCGCCGACTTCGCCTTGACGGCAAGACCCGCCCGCACGTCCCCGGGGGCGTGCCGGGCACGTTCGATGTGCTGGGTCGAGGAGGCGAGCTGGTACGGCACGCTGGTGACCATGACGCCGCGCATGAACAGCAGCCGGCCTTTGAGGCGCAACGCCATCTGGTTGTGCAGGATCTGTTCCCACCACCGGCCGACGACGTACTCGGGGATGAACACCGAGATGACGTCGCGCGGACTGTTGCGCTTGACTCCCTTGATGTAGTCGATGATCGGCCTGGTCACCTCGCGATAGGGCGAGTCGAGGATCTGCAGCGGGACCGGGACCGCTCGGCGCTCCCACTCCTCCTTGAGCGCCTCGGTGGCGGCCGGGTCGACATCGACGGTGAGCGCGACGAGGGTCGAGGGCCGGGTCGCGCGGGCGTAGTTCAGCGCGCGCAGCGTGGCCTTGTGCGGTTTGGAGACCAAGACGATGGTGTGCACCCGCGAGGGCAGGACGTCATCGGCCTCGTCCGGCGCGAGCTCCTCCGCGACCAGGTCGTAGTGCTTGCGGATCGAGCGCATGATCGTGAACAGGATGACCATCGCGACGATCGCAATCCACGCTCCCTCGGTGAACTTCGAGATCAAGATGATGACCAGAACGAGGGCGGTGACGACGGCGCCGATCGAGTTGATCACCCGCGACCGTCGCATCTGCCGACGGCGAGCGGGATCCTCGGTGAGCGGCAGGTTCCGGTTCCAGTGCCGGATCATGCCGACCTGGCTGTTCACGAACGAGACGAACACTCCAACGATGTAGAGCTGGATCAGCCGGGTGGGCGAGGCCGAGAAGGCGACGATGAGGATCATCGCGAACCCGGCGAGCAGCAGGATGCCGTTGCTGAAGGCGAGCCGGTCACCGCGGGTGTTGAGTTGGCGCGGCAGGTATCCGTCGGCAGCGAGGATTGACGCGAGGACCGGGAAGCCGTTGAACGCCGTGTTCGCGGCGAGGACCAGGATCAAGGCGGTCATCGCCTGCAGGTAGTAGAAGCCGAACGAGCCCTGCCCGAAGACGGCCGCGCCGACCTGCGCGATCACCGTCTTCTGCTGGTATCCGGGGGGCGCCCCGATCAGGTTCTGCAGGTGCGCGGAGTCGACGATGTGCACGTGCGCCTTGATCGCGATCGCCGTGATCGACAGGAACATGCTGACCGCGATCGCGCCGAGCAGCGCCAGCGTCGTCGCGGCGTTCTTGCTCTTCGGCTTCTGAAAGGCGGGAACCCCGTTGCTGATCGCCTCGACACCGGTGAGCGCGGTGCACCCGGACGCAAAGGAGCGCAGCAACAGGAACACGAGCGCGAAGCTCGTGTAGTCGCGAGCGGGCGCGATCCCGAAACCGGCACTCTCGGCGCGCACCGGGTGGCCGCTGCCGAACTTGACGACGGCCACCGCGATCAGCGCCGCGACGCCGGCGATGAACGCATACGTCGGGATCGCGAACGCGGTCCCGGACTCGCGCACGCCACGAAGGTTCAGCAACATGATGATGGCGACGATCCCGACCGCGAGGATCACTGCGTGGTTGTGCAGCGAGGACACGGCCGAGGTGATGTTGGCAACCCCGGAGCTCACCGACACGGCCACGGTGAGCACGTAGTCGACCATCAGCGCGCTCGCGACGGTCAGCCCGGCCTTGGCGCCGAGGTTCGTCGTCGCGACCTCATAGTCCCCACCGCCGCTGGGGTAGGCGTGTACGTTCTGCCGGTACGACGCCACCACCACGAGCATGAGGAACGCGACGCCGACAGCGGCGTACCAGGTGTAGTGGATGATCGCGAGCCCGCCGAGGGAGAGGACGAGCAGGATCTCCTCGGTGGCATAGGCGACCGAGGACAGCGCGTCGCTTGCGAACACCGGCAGGGCGATGCGTTTGGGTAGGAGCGTCTCGCCCATCTGCGTGCTACGTAGCGGGCGGCCGACCACGACGCTTTTCAGCAGGTCCCCGGGCGAACGCACTGCGCAAGCGTACGGCCCGGCAGACGGAGGAGGGCCGGCGTGTACCGTTCCTCCGGTGCACGTCGTGATCATGGGCTGCGGGCGGGTCGGCACCACGGTCGCCGTCAGCCTCGAGGCGGCGGGCCACTCGGTGGCGATCGTCGACCAGGACGAGACCGCCTTCCGCCGCCTCCCGGACGACTTCACGGGCCGGCAGGTCGTCGGGGTCGGGTTCGACCGCGACACGCTCGTCGAGGCCGGAATCGAGCAGGCGTTCGCTTTCGCCGCGGTCTCGAGCGGCGACAACTCCAACATCATCGCGGCCAGGGTTGCGCGCGAGACCTTCGGCATCGAAAACGTCGTCGCCCGGATCTACGACCCGCGGCGGGCCGAGGTTTACAGTCGCCTCGGCATCCCGACCGTCGCCACCGTGCGCTGGACGGCGGACGCGATGCTGCGCCGGCTGCTGCCGGCCGGGGGATATGACGAGTGGACCGACCCGACCGGTCACCTCTCCTTGTGTGAGTTCGCCTACAACATCGCGTGGGTCGGACGCTCGGTCGCGGAGATCCAGGAGGCGCTCCCCGGCACCAGGGTGGCCTTCGTCACCCGGTACGGCGGGGCGGTCGTTCCGACCCGGACGACCGCGCTCCAAGACGGCGACGAACTGCACCTGCTGGTTCCGCGGGACCGGATTTCGCTGGTCGAGGACACCCTCAACGACGTTCCGAGCGAGCACTGATGCGCGTCACGATTGCCGGAGCGGGCAACGTCGGCCGATCGATCGCGCGGGAGCTGGTCGGCAACGGACATGGCGTCACGCTCATCGAGCGGGAGCCCAAGGCGTTCAAGGTCGACTCCGTGAACGGCGCGGACTGGCTGCTCGCCGACGCCTGCGAGCTCAGCTCGCTCGAGCGGGCCAACCTCCAGGACAGCGCGGTGGTGATCGCGGCGACCGGTGACGACAAGGTGAACCTGGTCGTGTCACTGCTGGCCAAGACCGAATACGGGGTCCCGCGGGTGGTCGCCCGGGTCAACCATCCGAAGAACGAGTGGCTGTTCAACGAGTCGTGGGGTGTCGACGTATCGGTGTCGACCCCGCGCCTTCTCTCCGCGCTGGTGGAGGAGGCCGTGACGGTGGGCGATCTCGTGCGTCTGCTGTCGTTCCGCCACGGCGAGGCCAACCTGGTCGAGGTGACCTTGCCCACGGACACCATGCACTCCGGTCAGCGGGTCGGCTCGATCGCGTGGCCGCCCGATGTGGCGCTCGTGGCGATTCTGCGGGACGCGCGGGTCATGGTGCCCGCACCCGACGATCCGCTCGAGGCCGGGGACGAGTTGTTGTTCGTGGCCGCTCCGGATCAGGAGGACGCGCTGCACGAGGTGTTGTCGACGGCACCCACCGATGAGGACCTAAGCGAGGACTAGCTCATACCTCGGGTTGAAGATGACCCGGCGGCCGCCGTCGGTTGAGGTGATCCGACCGGTGGCCCGCAACTGCCTCCCCGGCGTTACCCCGGCGATCTCCCGGCGTCCGAGCCAGACCAGGGTCACGGTCCCGCTGCCGTCGTAGAGGTCGACTTCCAGCGCGGGTGTGCCCGCCCTCGGGCGGAGGGTGAGGGCGCGGACCGTACCCAAGACGGTCACGTTCTCCCGCTCGCCACACCGGGCCACGGTGGTGGCACCGCCGCGCTCCGCGCGCTCCATCAGCTGGTCGGACTCGCGCTGCGCGTCGTCGCTGGTGATCCGTCGGACCGCGCGGCGGAAGCGGCCGTCCCCGCCCCCCTGGTCGCTCATCGGGTCTCCGTGATCTCCGGACCGCGCTCAGGCAGCTCCAGTCGTCGCTCCCCACCGGCAGTCGACTCCGCCTCTGCCGCGGCCTCCGCGACTTCCTGGGGAAGGTGCAGCGGGATCATGTCGCGCGGCGCCATCGCATCGGTTCCGCGGTTGACGACCACCCCGCGAAAGGACTCCTCGAGCATGGCGGCCGCGCCGGGATCGGTCGCCGCGGGGCCGGTAACCAGTCCGCGCAGGAACCACCGCGGACCATCGACGCCGAGAAACCGTGCGGGCACCCGACCACCGCCCTCGCTCGGTACCTGAGCGACCAGCTCGGTCCCGAACGGACCTTCCGCGGTCTGCGCACTGCCGCCGCCATCACGCAGCGAGGTGGCGATCTCCTCGCGGATCTCGGCCCAGATCCCGGCCGACTTCGGGGCGGCGAACGCATGGAGCTGCAACTGGCTGGGTCCGATCACCAGGGTTGCGGCGACGGGCACATCGTCTTGGACGTCGACCCGCACCTCCAGGTCCTCGCTGATCGGGATCTGGATGCCACCGAGGTCGAGCCGGCCGTCCGCCTCGTCCTTCGGCGCGTCCGCGATGTCCCACGGGCCGTTGGGTCGGGAAGGTAGGACCGCATAGTCCTCAAACGTATTGTCCTCTGGCGCGTCCTCGACAGGATCGTTCTCAGCCGCGTCGTCCGCGACGTCGAACGCATCCTCGTCCGGATGGTCGGCGGATTCACGACGGCGACGAAACACCTTGCTCTCCTTCGTGGGTCGCTACCCATGGTCGGTCAAACCCCGGTGGAACCAAAACCGCCCTCAGCGCGCACGGAGTCGGGAAGCTCCTCGACCTCGCGGAACGCCGCGCGCTCAACCCGCTGGATGATCAGTTGCGCAAGCCGGTCGCCCCGCTTGAGCTCGACCGGGGTACCCGGGTCAAGGTTGACCACGATGACCTGAATTTCGCCGCGGTAGCCGGCGTCGATGGTGCCGGGCGCGTTGACGAGCGCCATCCCACAGCGCGCGGCAAGCCCCGAACGGGGATGGACGAACGCCGCGTAACCCAGCGGCAGCGCCATCGCCGTACCGGTCGGAACAACCGCACGCTCCCCCGGCGCCAGGGTCAGATCGACGGCGGTCACCAGATCCGCGCCGGCATCTCCTTCGTGGGCGTACGCAGGCGCGGGGAGGTCCGGATCGAGGCGCCGGAGCAGCACCTCGACGCTCGCCGGTTGCTCGGTCATGGTGGCGGCACCCTACCGAGCGCTGCCAGTGCCTACCCTGGTCGGGTGCCGACCTACGACGAACGCCTGTCCGTTCCCTGGACCTGGTGGCCCGTAGTCGGCGGGATCGTGGTGCTCGGCGCGCTCGAGGTCGGGTCCGGATTCTCCTACGTCGTGCTCCTTCCGGTGCTCATCTTCATGATCGGGTTCTTCGTCGTCCCGCTCGCTCTCAGCGCCCGGATGAGGGTCCAGGTCCGCGACGGTGTCCTGATCGCCGGCAAGGACACCGTGCCGGTTAACCAGCTCACCGCGATCACCGCCTTGGACCGCGAGCAGGCCCGCCTTCAGCTCGGCCCGAAGGCGGACCCCGCGGCGAAGTCGTTCATTCGCGGCTGGATCGGTCCCGCAGTGATGGTGCGGCTCGCAAACCCCGAACCGGTCCCGTACTGGATCGTTTCGACCCGCCGTCCCGAGGAACTCGCC
>Ga0335083_10007466_pt1 | contig 13496 bp, 12 predicted proteins | sample Lox_Sample_42_FD_206716 | JGI IMG/M metagenome (GOLD analysis project Ga0335083, IMG submission 206716) | Soil microbial communities from Loxahatchee National Wildlife Refuge, Florida, United States - Lox_Sample_4.2 | ecosystem: Environmental > Terrestrial > Soil > Wetlands | place: USA...
GCGAGGCCACACGCCCGAGCTCGCGCCACGGAACCGGACGGGACATCCCTGCGGGTCGGGAACATGGCGGGGCTCCTAGAAGAGGTATTCGGTGCCGAGCGTGAATTCGATGTTGTTGTTGTTGAGTCGGGCGGAGCTCGAGCCGGTCGTGATGCGGAAGTCGCGCACTTCCCAGCGGGTCGCGGTGCGCTTGGAGAGGAAGAGCCTCGTGCCGGCGCCGAAGTTCACGCTCGGCTCGCTGCTGCCCAGCATGATCGAGGAGCCGACGCCGCCCGTGAGGTACGGCACCATCTGCCGGCCGGGCAGCAGCTCCCAGACCGCGTTCATCTGGTAGAACAGCATGTTGAAGTCCTCGGCCTCGAGCGAGAGGTCGAAGAGCGACTCGACGATCTCCGCGGGCCGGTGGACATGCGTCCACGACAGGCCCGCTTCGACCTCGAGACGGTCGAAGACGTAGTAGCCGAGGCGCCCGCCCAGCACGATCGAGTTCGACTTGCGGTCGAACGCGTACGCGCCGCTGTAGCCGTTCGCGACGTAGGTGCCGGTGCGCGTGTAGAGCCTGGGATTCGGTCGGAACTCGAGGCCCGAGAGGTCCTCGGTCTCCTTGCAGAGCGAAGCGTGCACCCAGCCCGTCTCGGAGTCGGAGAGCCGGATGTTGTACCAGGGGCCGCTCTTCGCGATCACGACGAAGCTCGCGTCCTTCGGGAAGACACCGACGATCGCGAACGAGCTGCCCGGGCCCGAGCGCACGACGTTGCCGGTCCTGCCAACGAGCCGCACGCGGTGCGAGACGATGACCGGACGGGGATTGAGCGTGGTGCCCGTCGTGACGACGGCGGGCGCGCTCGCGCTGTCCGCGGCCGGAGCGGGCAGGCTGTCGACGGCCGCGGGCGTCGCGGCGGCGGCGGAATCGGTCGGCGCGGGCTCGGCGCACGCCGGCGCCGCGGCGGCGAGCACGAGCGCCAGCGAGGCCAGCGCGCACGAGAAGGCGCGGACGCGGGGCGTGGAGTTCATCGTGAGGTCCCTTTCACGGACAGTGAGAACGTGCGCGCGAGCTCGAGCCGCGCGCTCCAGTCGCCGAACGACTGCCGGGCGTCGATCTCCTGCGCGCCGGCGCGATGCGCGGTGTCGAGCGAGAACAGCTCGCGCTCGAGCTGCGCTTCGAGGTCCCAGTGCGGGAGCAGACCGCGACGCAGCGCGACCCCGCCGCCGCCGATCCACGTCGTGATGGGCGAGAGCGCGACGTTCACGCTGCTGCCGCCCCCGATCGGAATCGCCAGCACGTCGGGCGCGTAGCCCAGGTGCAGGCGTCCGGCGCTGCCGCAGGCGTCGAGCGCGACGCCGAATCGCTCGGCCAGACGGACGCGGCCGGTCAGCTCGAACGTCGTCGAGCGCACCTGGGGCGAGATCGCGACCGAAGGATCGATGGCCTGCGTCGTCTGGGAGCGCCAGAGGCGCGCCCCGAGCGCGAATCGGCCGCGGCCCGCGAACGCCGACGCGCCGTAGGCGAGGTGCGGGCGCAGGTCCCACTGGTAGAGCCCGAGGCTCGCATCCTCGAGTGTCGTTCCGCTCGAGACGCCGACCGACACCCACTCGGGCGCGAGCGTGCCGAGTGCGGCGGCCTGCGCGCCGTGCGCACCGAGCAGCAGCGCGGCGGCGAGCAGGACGCACGCGCCGCGCGAACCCATGGACCGGGGAGTGCTCATGGCGTCGCCGTCGCGGTCTGGAGCGCCATGCCCATCGGCAGCACCCGCATCGCCGAGGACTTGAACGGCGTGATGACGATCGTGTCGGGCATGTTGACGCGCTCGATCTTGACGCCCGAGCCGAGGTAGCAGACGAAGAACAGCCCGCCCGCGCCGGCGCCGGTCGTGTCGAGCACGGCGGGCACGGTCGTGCCGAAATCGAGCGGGATCGTCTGGACGAGATGATCCCAGCCCGTCACCGCGCGGATGGCGCGACCCGCGGTCACCGAGTGCGCGAGCAGGCTGTCGATGTCCGAGGCGAGATCGGTGCGCGGCAGGTTGGGCGAGAGCGGCAGGTTCTCCGTCGTGTAGTTCGGGCTGACGCGCAGCTCCGCGACGGCGTAGCCGGTCACGATCGCGCGGAACGTGATCTGGGCGTGGACGTGCACGGACTCCGCGGCGCCGAGCGGCATCGTCTCGAACGCGCTGACGTTCGAGGACGTGAGATCGACGCGCGTCCACTCGTCCGTGATCTTGGGCGAGCCGAGGCAGCCGCCCCAGCCGCACGTGCCGAGCACGAGCAGCATCGGGGCGCCGATCCGCAGCGCGCGCACCATCCCGTTCGACATGCCGAGCCTCATCCCCTGATGTCCCTGCGTGGCCCCGGTCGCCGCGCGTCAGCGCAGGACCGCGACCCTTCGGCTGTAGCTCGCCGAGCCCACTTCGAGCCGGCAGAAGTAGAGACCGGGCCGCACCGCGCGCCCGTCATCGTCGGTGCCGTCCCACAGCACCTGGTTCGAGCCCGCGGCGAAGACGCGGGGGAAGGTGCGGATGCGGCGCCCGCCCGCGTCCAGCACGCTCAGGTTCACGCGACCGCCGGGATCGAGCGGCAGCGCGAAGGCGATCACGGTCGAGCCGCGCATCGGGTTCGGCGTGCAGCCGGCGAGCATCGGCCTCGTCGGCAGCACGACCTCGCCGCTGCCGTTGGCCTGGAAGTTCGCGAGCGCGACGGCCGTCGGCCCGCCCGAATAGCGCGAGGTCGCGGCCAGGCGCAGCGTGACGCTGGAGGAGTGGCCGAGGCCGGAGAGATCGGCCGGCAGGAGCGCGACGTCGTGCACGCCCGGCGTATAGGCGCCGAGCCCGCGTTGCGCGATGACGCGGCCCGTGACCGCGTCGTCGGTCTCGAGTGAGAGCGTTGACGGATCGGTCAGCATGAAGTGCGCGTTCGGCGCGTCGCCGCCGTTCACGACGAGGCCGTCGATCGAGACGCCGAGGTTCCAGAGGCGGATGCCGCTCTGGTCGGCCCACTGCTCGACCGACACCGCGTCGGGCTGGCCGGCGCGGTGAACGGAGCCGTCGCGGTGGTCGGTCACGATGCTGAACGGCACGCTGAAGGCGCGCGGCCGCGACAGCGAGTCGCAGAGTTCGGCCACCGGCTCGAGCGAGGCGTTGAACTTGCGCACCACGCCCTGCTGCGGGCCCGAGGCGTACACGCTGCCCCAGTGATCGGTGTCGAGCGAGGTCACGACCGCGTCGTCGACGTGCACGGCGCCGATCCACTGGAAGCCGCTCGTCGCGAGGTGGAGCTGCACGATGCGGCGGTTGTGCGCGTCCGCGACGTAGACGTCCGGCGTGTTGACGCCGTTCGAACGACCCACCGCGATGGCCATCGGGCCGGCGAACGCGTTCGTGCCGGAGCCGAGGCTGCCGGTCGAGGCAATCAGGCGTGCGCTGCGGTCGCCGACCGAGTAGGCGAGCACGCGATTGGAGCCGGTGTCCGCGACGTAGAGCACGTCGTCGTCGGGGACGAACGGCGTGCCGCCGTCCGACCACGCCACCGCGTACGGCGCGTGCAGCCCCGTGATGGTGAACGCCGGAGCGAGCGTGATGTCGTCGTACTCGGTCTGAGCCTGCAGCACGACGATGCGGTCGTGATCGGTGTCCGCGACGTACACGCGGTCGTGGTCGTCCACGGCGAGTCCGCGCGGGCCCGCGAGCGGGCCGAGGCTCGTTCCGCTGCCGTCGAACGCGACGAGCCCGCTGCCGGGCTGGCCGCAGACGAGCCGGTTCCACTGCGGGTCGGAGACGATCTGGAAGTTGCGCGTCTCCACGTACGGGAAGCGATCGTACAGATCGATGTGGGAGATGGTGACCGTCGCCCACGGGCTCGAGAACACGTCACGGCCCAGGAGCTGACGCGTCACGCCCCGGGTGATCGCCGGAATCCCGAGATCGGGCGCGATCGGGGCCTGCTGGAACGTCCCCGCGGGCGCCGGAGGCGCCAGCCCCAGCATCAGGCCGATGAACGACAGCACGAGTCGTCGCACGTGAAGCTCCTCTCTGCTCCTGCCCCCACTACTGGAAATGGAAATCCAGCCCGGTTTCCAGGATGTTTGCCGAGTAATTGTTGCTGTTGAAGTAACGCTGCGCGTTCAGCCACACTTCGCTGCGGCCCAGCCAGCGATGCGCGGCGGCGAGCTGCTGGAAGTCGAGGCGCAACGACGCGCCGAACAGGTGCGAGGACAGGTCGTTCAGCCGGTAGTCGCCGGTCAGGTAGCCGTCGATCCCCGTCTCGTCGACGTAGTCGTTGCTGTAGAACGTGGCGTGCGTCTGCGTGTAATAGCGGTATTCGTAGGTCGCCGACACGCCGTGGGTGACGTACTGGCTCAGGCTCGAGCCCAGCTCGTGCGACGTGATGCCCCAGTCGTCGTTGTAGAGCCGGTAGTTGAACTTGAGGCTCGAGCGATTCGGCAGGTACTGGTTGAGCCGCAGGAACGTGTCGCGGCGTTCGCGATGGTCCGGCAGGCGCTCGGGCTCGTACGCGCCGCCGGCATAGACCTCGCGGTACGGATTGTTCTGCATGCCGTTGACGACGTTGTACTCGACGCCCCAGCGCAGCATCGTCGAGGGCGAGAGCACGCGCGTGGCGACCGCGTTCCAGTGCAGGGTCGTCTTCGTGCCGCCCGTGACCTGCTCCGTGCCGTTCGCGAGCGGCATGATGTCGTCCCAGCCGACGCTCGAACCGACGGAGACGTCGAGTTGCTGGTCGTCGAAGTCGCGGTGGACGTTGCCGCCCACCTGGTGCGCGACGTAGTCGACCTCGCGCGAGAGGTAGTAGCTCGCGCTGCCGTGCGGCAGGCTCAGGTCGCCCTGCATCTCGTTCCGCACCTTCACGTACTCCTGGTACGGATTGCCCGCGATCGGGCGGCTCGCGGTGGTGATCGCGTCGACGGCCTCCTGGCTGCCCGGCGGCGCCGAGATGCCGGGGATCGCGACGCGCTCGTTGTTCCAGTGCACGTCGAGGTTGACCCCGCTCCGGATCGGCCACACGTAGTCGCCGACCGCGGAGCGGACGGTGACGTTCTCGGAGTCCGTGAACAGCCGGAACAGCGTGCTGAACGTGGCCGGATCGGCGGTATCCGCCGCCGCCCCGCGGGGTGCACCCGCGACGCACGCGCCCGCGAGCAGCGCGATCGGGCCCCATGCACGCCGGGTCACTTGCACGCACAACCTCCGCCGGCGCCGCCGATGCCGCCGGTCGAGCCCTCGCGGGCCTCGAGCATCTTCATCATGCGCGCGTTGCCGCGCGCCTCGGCGTCGAACGACATGATCGGATCCGCCAGGTGCTCGCGCTGGTAGGCGTGCGTCGTCGCACAGCCCGGCGCGAGGAGCGAGGCGAGGCCGAGCAGCGCGAGCGCGAGCGCGTTGCGCACGATGCGACGGACGCGCGGGCTCACGGGCGGTCCTCGGCGGCGACGCCGGCCGCGAGCGGGTGGCCGGCCTCGAGCTGGTGGACGACCGCGGTCAGCCGGTCCAGCGCGGCGTCGTCGGAGCCGCGGCTCGAGTACGCGATCTCGCCGTCGCGCGAGAGCACGAGCGTCACCGGCACGGCCTGCAGGTCGAGCTCGTGCGCGAGGCCGTCGGCGCCGTCCTGCATCACCGCGAGGTGCAGCGCGTGACGCTGCGCGAAGCGTTCGACGTTCTGCGCGTCGTCGTCGATCGAGACCGCGAGTACGCGGCCGCCGTGCGAGGCGAGCTCGGCGTTCAGCGCGTCGAGCCGCGGCAGCTCGCGCCGGCAGGGCGCGCACCACGTCGCCCAGAAGTTGACGACGACGACCTCGCCCTTCAGGTCCGCGAGCGAGAGCGCGCCGCCGTCGAGCCGGTGGAGCACGTGGTGCCGCAGGCTCTCGAGCGCGCGCGGCGCGGGAGCGCCGACGCCGTCGAGAGCTGCGGCGCGCGCGCCGGTCGCGACCAGCAGCGCCGCGGCGAGCAGCGCGGCCGGAAGGCGGGCCGCACGCGGGGTCACAGGAGCGTTCGAGGTCATGCGGGCCTCACTTGTACTGGGCGCCGAGCAGCACCCAGAGGTTGAACTCGCGGCGCTCGGCTGCGGTGAGCGAGTCCGCACCGCCCGGGTGGAAGCCCTGCCCGGCCTGCGAACCCACGCCCAGCACGTAATCGATGAGCCGCGACTTGCGCGGGAAGGCGGGCGTGACCTCCTGTGAGGCCAGCTTGAGCGATGCGCCCGAGAGGTTGATGTAGCCCCGCGGGAAGATGCGCATCTCGCTCGCCGTGTCCTGCACCGCCGTCAGGTCGAGGTTGCCGGCCGCCGGCGTGTTGCCGACCGGCTGATGGCAGGAGACGCACTTCGCGGCGACGATCGGACCGATCGTCGACTCGTAGTTGATGATCTGGAAGTTCGCCTTCGGGATGTCGAGGTCGAACGGCGGATGGCTCGCCGCCATCGGGTTCGCGTTCACGGTCGAGTCGCCGCCCGCCTGTCGGTTCTCGTGGCAGCCGACGCAGCGCTCGAAGTCCTCGCCCGGCCGCACGTAGAGGTGCGTGCGCTTGACGACGAAGCCGCGGCCCAGCGTGTCGAGCGTCGCCCAGCTGATCGGCGTGTTGGCCGGGACCTTGATGCGGAACGAGCCGTCGGGATAGACGGGCGCCATGCCGATCAGCGCGCGCATCTCGAAGTCGTTCGCGGAGTAGTCCATGCCCTCGCCCTCGGGCGTCGGGCGCGAGTAGATGACCGCGATGCTGTCGATCGGATCGACGCCGCGCACCGGGATCTCCTGGCCGTCCTCCGTTCCGCGGTTGAACACGTCCTGCGACAGGAACACGCCGTAGTCGACCGAGTGATCGACCGTCGAGGGGACGATCGGCGGCCGTGCGTGCGGCGCCAGCAGCTGCGCGTCGTAGCAATTCCAGCCCGGATCGTTGTAGAGGAAGGTCAGATCGTGGATCGTGAACGTCGCGGGATCCGACGTCGTGCCGCTGCCCGCCTGGTCGAGCGTGAACGTGTAGAGGCCGTAGTCGACGTCCGTGTCGGTCGCGGCCGGCAGCGAATACGACGCGATGTAGCGGTTGCCGCCGATCGTGCGCGGGTACTTGAACACGCCGTACGGCCAGGGCATGCCGTTGTCGTTGACCTGCGGCGTCACGACGTCCCAGTGCAGCGACTCGGGACCCAGCACCGGGTCCGCCGGGCCCTGCTCGGGCTTGAGCACCGCGATCGGGCCCGCGTCGCCGAGGATCATCGTCGACTCGATCGCGATGATGCGGCCCTCGGGCGTGACCGTCGGATGGAAGAAGTTGTGGTCGTGCGGGCCGAACTCGTGGAACGTGCCCGTGCCGTCCGGGTTCGTCACGAACAGCGGAAAGCGGTTCATGGTCCCGAAGTGCTCCCAGCGCGTGTAGACGATCTGCCCGTTGGGCAGCAGCTCGGGATCGAAGTCGTCGCTCTGGTTGTAGCTGATGCGCTCGATGCCCGAACCGTCCATGTTGCAGCGGTACAGGTTTGCGGTGAGGGCGTGGTTGTACTCGTCCATCTCACCGGCGCGCGAGCTCGTGAACAGGATGCCGCCGTCCGGCAGGTAGAGCGGATCGAAGTCGTCACCGCCACCGCTCGTCACCTGGCGAAGCCCGGTGCCGTCGGCGTTGATCTCGTAGATGTTCTTCCACTGTCCACCCGAGGTGCGCATCGAGAACAGGATCTTGGTGCCGTCGAACGACACCGCCGGATCCGAGATCGCCGCGCCCGTGAAGTTCGTGACCGGGGTCACGACGCCATCGGGCGAGATCGGCGAGAGCTTGTAGAGATTGCTCTCCGCCCACGTGCGGTTGAGCGTCTCGGTGGCCTTCGACTTCACGAACACGAGCGCCTGCGTCGTGGTTTCACTCTGGATGAGGTCGTCGGGCGCGCTGCCGCGACAGCCCGCGCCCGCGAATGCGAGCAGGGCCGCGCCGAGCACGAGCGCTGCCGACGAAGCGGGTTGCGGATGACGATTCGGCATGGTGGTCCGATGACCTCCCGCGGCGATCCGCCTCATGGCCGGATCGAGCGATAGAACGCGAGCCCGATGGTCCCCTGGGAATACGAGTAGGCGACGACGCCGTCGTGGTCGCGCTGCCCGCCGAACACCGTTGCGCCGCGCAGGTCGCCGCGAAGCGCGAGGTCGTTGCGTATGTAGAGCTCGAGGCCGGCGCCGCCGACGAGGGCGTTGCGCGTGACCGGGGCGGCATCGACGGCGAGGCCGGGGAAGACGACCATCATTCCGTAGCCGCCCGAGAGGTAGGGCTGGATGCGGCCCGGCAGGGGCCGGCGCACGATCGCGCTGAACGTGTGGAGCAGCGCGTGCACGGACTGGCCCGGCGAGTGGGCGAGCGACGCTTCGTAGCCGAGCCAGGACTGCGGGTTGTAGGTAACGCGCAGCGCATAGAACGGATCGGAGCCGAGCCAGCCGTACGCCGGGCTCACCGACAGCCGGTCGCGATAGGGGCGAAGGCCCGGATCGAGCCGGTAGGGATGCGAGGCCAGTTCGGGCTCGAGCGACTCGAGACGGTTCGACGTCGCGGGCGGCGCGGGATCGGCGCCGGCGCGCGAAGCGGCGAGCGCGAACGCCGCGAGCACGGCGAACATCGCGCGCGTGGCGCGGCTCACTGCAGGACTCCCGCGAGGATCCAGCGGTGGATCGTGGCGTAGTCGCTGTCGGCGGTGCTCGCGAACGGCTTGAACGGATGGGGCGTCCCGCCGGCGTCGAGCACGAGCGGCCGCGTGAGGATCGCGCTGCTGTCGCGCTCGACCGGGTCGACCTGGAGGACGACCTGGTCGTAGTCGTACGGGATGTTCTTCGCGGAGGTCGGCGAGAGTTCGAGCGTGCCGCGGATGCCGCCGCCGTGGCACTCGCCACCCGCGTCGCAGCCCTGGCGCTCGAGGATCGGCGAGATCGAGTCGCGGAACGTCGGATAGCTGAGCGCGAGCACGTGACCGCCGCTCGGCGGCGCGGGGGGCGCCGAGGGCGAGACGCAACCGTGCGCGGCGCCCGCCAGGGCGATGAGCCCCAGCGCTGCGGCCGCCCTGCGGCGATGCGTCGTTGCGTTCCGCGCCACGTGGCCTCCGGTGCGTGATCGTGCGAGTTGCGCGTCGAACACCGCGATCCGCACGGCGCCGGGTGCGCTCGTCGCCCTCAGGCGGGGAGCGCCCTTGCCGGTGTCCCTGCAATCGCTTGGTCCGACTTCCATGCCCTGCTTCGGGGAGTCGCGTCAGGATGAGGAGCAAGCGCGGGGCCATCCGGGCGGGTCGATTCGCCCACGTTCGCGTGCGCGACGGTGCGGGCTCGCGCGCCATGCATACGAGGCGTGTGCGGCCCGCGCGCCGGCGTGCGAACGCGCATCGCCGTGACGCGCGCAGCTCGCGCCTACATTAGAGAAGTGGCGTGGAGAGCTCCGCCGGCGCCCGACGAGGCGTCAGAACACGACCTCGCGGAAGAGTTCCCGTGCGGCGGGCTCGAGCGTGAAGCGGTCCGCGAGCGAGGACTCGACCCACACCGTGTCGACGCCGCCCGTCCCGGGCGAGACCAGCAGCGCCCCGAAGACGTCGTAGCGCTTCGCCACGCGTCGCGCGCCCGCGGCCCCAAGCACGAAGAGCGGCGTATCCCACGAGTCGCACTCGAAGCCGCTCTTCGAGACCACCGTCACCGCGATCAGCCCGTCGGCGGGCCGGCCCGTGCGCGGGTCCATGATGTGGCCGTAGGTGCGGCCATCCTGCGCGACGAATTGCTCGTACTTGGCCGAGGTCGAGATGCCTTCGCCCGGCTGGAGCTCGATGCGTGCGAAATACGGCATGCGGTCGCGCGGATCGCGCACGCCGATCCGCCAGCGGTCCGCCCCGGGCGGCGTGCCGATGGCGAACATGTTGCCGGAGAGATTGACGAGCGCGTCGGTGACGCCCTCGCGCTGCAGCACGCGCGCGGCGGCGTCGACCGCGTAACCCTTCGCGATTCCGCCGAGGTCGATGCGCACGTCGGGATCGGTGAAGTGGATCGTGCGGGTCAGCGAGTCGAACTCGACGCGCTGGGCGCCCACGTGCCGGAATGCGGCCCGCACCTCGGAGTCGGCCGGAACGCGCTTCGGTCCGCCGAGGAAGCCCCAGAGCCGCACGAGCGGTTCGACGGTGATGTCGAACGCGCCCTCGGTCTGACGCCAGAGCAACAGCGAGCGCGCGATCACGACCGCCACCTCCGAGTCCACGACCGTGCTCGACGTCCCCGCGACGCGGTTGATGCGCGCGACCTCGCTCGTCGTCGTCCAGTTCGTCATGAGCGAGTCGAGCCGATCGAGCTCGCGCTGGGCGGCGCGAGCCGTCGGGGCCGACGCCGCCGAGTCGGCCGTGACGAGGATGATCTGCGCGTACGTGCCCATCGTGTGCGACACGTAGGCGACCTCGCGCCGGGTGGGCGGATCGCCGCTCGCGCCCGAGCCGGCGAGCGCGATCACGGCCAGGGCGAGCGCGGTGGCGCGCACGAGGTGGACCGCCGCGCGGCGCGGACGCGCCGCGGCGGGATCGGGCGCGGGATGCAGTGCGGGCACGGAGCCTCCTGCTCGGGTGGGTCGCGCGCCGGGTCGGCCGTGACCCGTCGGTTATCGGCGGCCCCGCCCGGCCGCTGCATCGGACCGGTCCGGTGGACGTTCTGCGGCTGCCCTGCCCGGGCGCGTTGCCCTCGCGTCGGCCGGACGCGGCATGACCTGCACCCGCGCGCCGCGTGGGACTCGGCGGCCGCCGCGCTCGATCAGCGGCTGCCGGCGATGCGCTACCACGAGGCCGTGGCGGGATCCTTCCGCATGCTCGCGCTGCCGGGCGAGGAGCACTCGCGGCTCGATCCTCCCGAGCTCGCCTCGCACGGCCCGCCGTCGTCTCAGTGGCCCAGGATGTGCCAGCCGGCGTCGACGTAGAGCGTCGTGCCGGTGATGCCGCTGCCGAGATCGGAGAGCAGGAAGAGTCCGGCCGAGCCCACCTCTTCCTTCGTGATGTTGCGCTTGAGCGGCGCGGCTTCGCCGTGCTCCTTGAGCATATTGGTGAAGCCGTGGATGCCGCGCGCCGCGAGCGTGCTCACGGGGCCGGCGGAGATGCAGTTGACGCGGACGTTGCGCGCGCCCAGCTCGAGCGCCATCTGCCGAGTCGACTGCTCGAGCACGGCCTTGGCGCTGCCCATGACGTTGTAATTGGGCACGGCGCGCTCGGCGGCGAGGTAGGAGAGCGTCACCACGCTGCCGCCGTTCTTCTCGAGCAGCGGCAGCACGCGGTGGGTCACGTTGAGGAACGAGTAGGCGCTCACCTCGAGCGCGAGCTGGAAGCCCTCGCGCGGCGTGGCGACGAAGCTGCCCTCGAGGTCTTCCTTGCGCGCGAATGCGATGCCGTGGACGAGCATCTCGACCGAGCCCCAGCGCTCCGCGAGCACCTTCGCCACCGCGTCGATCTCGCCGTCCTGCGTCACGTCGCACGGCAGCGTGAACGCGCCCGGCAGCGTCGCGCCGAGTTCCTCGACGGTCGACTTCAGGCGCTCGCTCGCGTAGGTGAGGCAGAGCTCCGCGCCGGCCTGTGCGAGGCACTGCGCGATCGCCCACGACAGGCTGCGATGGTTGGCGACGCCCATCACGAGCGCGTGCTTGCCGCGAAGATCGACCGTGTACATGGAGGCTCCCTGGTGGCGCCGCGGCCGCGTCAGGCCGAGCGCTTCTGCTCCCAGACCCGGATGGGAAGGATGACGACCTGCACGCCCGCGAACTGCAGGCGGCGCTGGATCGAGAACGCCGTCTCGTGGTGGAGCGAGCGCGTGAACAGCGTCTCGCGCTGGAAGACGAGCTGGCCGGCGAACACCATCGAGCGGCGGAACTCGCGCTGCAGATCAAGGCAGATGTGCTCGAGCTCCTCGATCAGATCCGTGCCGAGCGTGTAGCGGTACTCCGAGTAGTAGCCCATGCGCTGGCCCAGCTCGACGTACCGCTCGAGGTCGACGCGCACCTTGTTCTCGAGCGCGCTCACGCTTTCGGCGCCCTTGAACCGCCCCGAGTCCACGAGCCCCACCGACACGAACACCAGGTTCTTGAAGTGGCGCGGGAACATGCGTTGCACGGACAGCACGGTGTGGATGCCGAGCCCGGCGTACGCCTCGACCAGCACGATACCGGTCGGCCCCTCGGGGGCGAGCTCGGGCGTGGCGGGACGGTCGTGGAACGGCAGGTCGGAGAGCACCTCGTCGAGGCTGCGCAGCGCGTTGCGCACCTCCTGGTAGTGGTGACGGATCACGAAGCAGACGGCGATGAACGCCCCCGTCACCACGAGCGTCACCCAGCCGCCCTCCATGAACTTCACCGTGGACGTGATGGCGAGGATGGTACCGGTGACGAGCGTGCCGATCGTCGCGAGCAGGAAGCGACGCCGCCAGTGGCGCTCGGTGCGGCGCACCTCCCACCAGTGCCGCACCATGCCGAGCTGCGACAGCGTGAAGGTGATGAACACGTTGATCGAGTACATGACGACCAGCATGTCGACGCGCCCGTGCGTGTAGACGAGCAGCGCCGCGGTCGCGAGGCCCATGATGATGATGCCGTTCTGCGTCACGAGCCGCTCGGAGAGATGCGCGAATCGCTTGGGCACCCAGTTGTCGACCGCCATGACCGACAGCGTGCGCGGGCCGTCGATGAAGCCGGTCTGCGCGGCGACGAAGAGCAGCGCACCCTCGGAGAGCAGCGTGAGCCACACGACGCCGCCCGAGAGCTGCAGCCCGCCGATGTGCCAGTTGCGGGTCAGCGTCTGCCACAGCGCCGCGTTGAGCGTCAGGCCGGGCACGTGCTGCACGTCGGCGAGCAGGTAGCAGAGCAGGATGCCGCCGGCGGTGAACGAGAGCGACGACGCCATGTAGAGCATCGTCTTCTTGGCTGTGTGCACGCGCGGCTCGCGCAGGATCTGCACGCCGTTGCTCACCGCCTCGATTCCGGTGTAGGTGCCGCCGCCGAGCGAGAACGCGCGCAGGAACAGCACCATCACGCCCACCATGCCGAGCTCACCGATCGCGGAGTGCGTGTCCCGCATGGTGTCGACGGCCATGGAGCCGAGCGCGGTGCCGTGCGAGAGGAGCCCGTAGCCGATCAGCACGACGTGCGTCAGCACGAACGCGACGAAGATCGGCACCAGCGCCGCGACCGATTCCTTCACGCCTCTCAGGTTGAGCGCGACGAGGCCGGCGACGGCCAGCAACTCGGCGGGCAGCTTGTAGGCGCTCCAGCCGGGGCCGAACAGCGAGAACACGGCGTCGCAGCCGGACGCCACCGAGGTGGCGACGGTGAGCATGTAGTCGATCACCAGCGCGCCGCCCGAGACCACGCCGAACGCCGGACCGAGCAGCTTGGTCGCGACGAGGTAGCCACCACCGCCGCTGGGGAAGAGCTCGATGATCTGGCTGTACGAGGCCGAGATCAGGAACACCGTGAGCACCATCGCCACGGTCAGGTACAGTGCGAGGTGCGTATGGT
>Ga0335083_10007467_pt1 | contig 13492 bp, 11 predicted proteins | sample Lox_Sample_42_FD_206716 | JGI IMG/M metagenome (GOLD analysis project Ga0335083, IMG submission 206716) | Soil microbial communities from Loxahatchee National Wildlife Refuge, Florida, United States - Lox_Sample_4.2 | ecosystem: Environmental > Terrestrial > Soil > Wetlands | place: USA...
TGCAACCGCCTGCGCCTTCATCGCCGGCGGCGGGGGAGCGGCCGGCGGAGGCGGCGCAACAAGGATCGTGCTGTTGAGCTTGTAGAGATCGATTGCTTGCGTGAAGAGAAGCGGTGTCAGCAGCAGCACGCCGATTATCACCGCCTGAAGCGTGAATGCCAGGCCCGCCTGCGCGGCTCGCTTGCCGCGATCGCGTGCGTTCTCCTCGATGATTGCGGTGGCGAAAAGACCCTGTTCGCGTTTCGCGTCGGAATGAGAGGAACGAGAGGCACGCTCGCGCGTGTAACCGCTTTTCAGACCGGCTTGCTGAAGTGCGCCTGCATTGGACCCGGACATCTCTGTCTCCTTTTCCAAGTAGCGTAGAGGCCGTGCGGGACCGTCGGAATCTCTGGCCGAGATCCAAAACGGGCCCCACAGCGCCGCCGCTTGACGAGAACGGCGGAACAACCCTTCTCCACGTGGAAAAGCGAGATGTGTTGCCTGCGCTCGCTAATACGTCTCAGTTAGTATGGGGAACTGGTCCTACAACCGCAAACTCAAAGACTGAATCCTTCCCATCGGTTCCGCTTATGTTTCGGTACTACGGCTCATTCTTTTGTCGCGCCGGCACCCTGCCGGCGGTTTATCCCGGCATGGCACACCCGCACCCCGTTGCCATCATTTGATCTTCCGAATGATTTGCTCTTGTCCTGGGATTTCGAACGCGGAAACTTCTACTTCACGTCTTCCGCAATGGAGGGAATCACCGCTCGCAACAGCGCAACAAACTGACCTTTCACACGCTCGCCCGTCTCCATCACCTCTTCGTGCGTCAGCGGCTGGTCCAGAATTCCCGCCGCCATGTTCGTGACGCACGAAATCCCGAGGACGCGAATTCCCATCTGCCGCGCCACGATCACTTCCGGCACCGTGGACATCCCCACCAGGTCCGCGCCGATCGTCTTGAGGTAGCGAATCTCCGCCGGCGTCTCGAAGCTCGGTCCCAACAGGGCCGCATACACGCCCTCGTAGACCGCCAGTCCTAGCCGTTTCGCCTCGCGGTGTGCGGTTTCCCGATACGCTTTCGAATACGCCCCCGACATGTCCGGAAATCGCACGCCAAATCGCTCGTCGTTCGGCCCGATCAGCGGATTTGTCCCTTGCAGGTTGATATGATCCCGGATCGTCACCAGTGCGCCCTGGCTGTAGTCCGCATTGATCGCGCCTGCCGCATTGGTCACAATCGCGGCGCGAATCCCCAGTCGCCCCAGCACGCGCATCGGGAAGACAACATCTTTCGGCGAATACCCCTCGTAGAGATGCACCCGCCCCTGCATCACCGCGACGGGCACGTCGCCAAGCTTTCCTATCACCAGCCGCCCCGCGTGCCCCACCACCGTCGAGCGCGGAAATCCCGGAATCTTGTCGTAGGAAATTTTCGTGCCGGAGGCCAATTCCTCCGCAAAAGCGCCCAGCCCCGACCCCAGCACCAGCCCCACCTTCGGTCGCAGCTTGGTCTTCGATTGGATGAACTTCGCGGCGCGCGACGCCTTTGCGAATTCATCCGAAGTGGTCTGGTTTCTGCCTCGCGGCGCGCTCATCGCAGCATGATCCCGACCAGTGAGGCGGACATCAGGTTCGCCATCGTGCCCGCCAGCATCGCGCGAACGCCGAGCCGCGCCAGATCCCCGCGCTTGTTCGGAGCGAGCGCGCCGATTCCGCCGATTTGAATTCCGATCGAGCTGAAATTCGCGAATCCGCATAGCGCGAACGTCGCGATCGTGAACGACCGCGGATCGAGCAGCGCCTGCAGCGGCCCCAGCTGCTGAAATGCGACCAGCTCGTTCGTGACCATGCGCAGCCCCAGTAGGTTTCCGATGTTGTGGCAATCCTTCCACGGAATTCCGATCAGCCACGCCACCGGCGAAAAGACGTAGCCGAACACCTGCTCGATGCTCGACGGAAACCATTTCAGCACGTGGCCCACCAGCCCGAAGCATCCATCCACCAGCTTGAGCAGCGCGATGAACGCGATCAGCATCGCCGCCACGTTCAGCGCCAGATGCAGCCCGTCGATCGTCCCGCGCGCCACCGCGCCCAGCACGTTCGGATCGCGCTCCATTTCCGCCATCTGGACATGCCCCGCGGTCAGAGGCTGTTCCGTCTCCGGCACCAGCATTTTCGCCATCAGGATCGTGCCCGGCGCCGTCATGATCACCGCAGCCAGCAAATGTTCCGCCTTCACGCCGTAGAGAATATAGACCGCCATCATTCCGCCGGAGACGTGCGCCATGCCGCTCGTCATGATCGTCATCAGCTCCGATCGCGTCACGTCGGGCAGGAAAGGACGAATCGATAGCGGCGCTTCCGTCTGCCCCATGAAAATGCTGGCGGCGACGTTCAGCGACTCGGCGCCGCTCGCGTCCATCAGGCGCGTCATCACCCACGCCGCGCATTTGACGATCAGCTGCATCACGCCGAAGTGGTAGAGCAGCGCGAAAAACGCCGCGATGAAGATGATCGTGGGCAGACCCTGAAATGCCAGCGCGAATCCCTTCGGTGAGTTCTTCATGCCGAGATCGCCGAAGACGAATGACGAGCCGTAATACGCGAAATCGAGCAGCCAATTGGCCCCCCGGCCCAGATGCGCGAACACGGTTTGCCCAAAGGTCCAGCGCATCACCATGAACGCGAAGGCGATCTGCAGCCCCAGCCCCCAGCACACGGTCTTCAGACGGATCGCGCGCCGGTTCGTAGAAAAAATGTACGCCAGCCCCGTGATCGTGATCATGCCTAGAACGCCGACCCATCGATGCATCTAGACGCGCTCCCTGTTTAAAATGGCCGGTAGTATATGGACCTCCCGCCTGCTAAACAAGCCGCCGAGCTCCACACGGTCCGTCCTTTGCCGCGCCCGGTCTGCGGGTTTTGCAGTTGCTACAAAACCCGCGCCTCTACCAGCGACGCCGCCACTTTTTTCTGATATTCGTGCGCCTTCGCCAGAATCGCCGGCTTGTCCATCGTCATCATCACGCGGTTCTCCATCACGATCTTTCCGCCGATCACCACCGTTCTCACGTCGTGCGCGTTCAGCGCGTACACCAGCTGCGAATACACGTTGTACATCGGCGTCGAATGTGTCGCGTTCGTGTTGATCAGGATCAGATCGGCCTGCTTGCCGGGCTCCAGCGAGCCGATCTTCTTGTCCATGTGCATCGCGCGGGCCCCGCCGATCGTCGCCATTTCCACCGTCTGCCGCGCGGGCAGCGCCCTCGGATCCATCCGCGTCACCTTCTGCAGTTTCGCCGCGATATTCATTTCCTGAAACAGATCCTGGTTGTTGTTGCTCGCCGCGCTGTCCGTGGCCAGGCCCACGGGCTCGCCCGCCGCCAGCAGATCGACCACCGGCATGACGCCGGATGCCAGCTTCATGTTGCTCGATGGATTGTGGATCGTGCCCACGCCGTGCCGCACCAGCGTGGAGATGTCGATCGCGTCCACCCAGACGCTGTGCGCCGCCACCACGTCGGGCCCCAGGACGCCGATCTGGTCCAGATAGGCCACCGGCGACGCGCCGTATTTCTTGCGGCTCAGCTCGCTTTCAAACGGCGCCTCCGCCAGATGAATCAGTATCGGCGCGCCTTTGCTGCGCGCCAGCGCCGCCGCCTTCTTCAGATTCTCCGTCGAGACCGTGTAGATTGAATGCGGCGCTATCGCCGGCGTGATCAGCGGATCGCCCGTCCACCGGTCGATGAACGTCCCCGCGTACGCCAGCGCCGCCGCCGGCGTCTTGTGATCCGGCGCCGGAAAATCAACCACCGTTTGCCCCAGCACGCCGCGCATTCCCGCTTCCTTCGTCACCTGCGCGACCACATCCTCGAAGTAATACATGTCCGCGTACGTCGTGATCCCGCCGCGCAACATTTCCAGCACGCCCAGCCGCGTGCCCCAGAAGACGAACTCCTCCGTCACGTTGTTCGCTTCCGCCGGGAAAATGTAGCGCTGCAGCCAGTCGTTGAGCGAATGGTCCTCCGCCACGCCGCGAAACAGGCTCATCGCCGCGTGCGCGTGCCCGTTGATCATTCCGGGCGTCACCAGCGCCGTGCTCGAGTCGATGATCTTGGCCCCGCGGGCTCGTGGCTCCAACTCCGCGCGCTTGCCGACGGCCTTGATCGTGTCGCCCTCGATGGCCACCGCGCCGTCTTCGATGACGCGGAACTCCGCGTCCATCGTGACCACCGTTCCGCCGCTGATCAGCAAATCCACGCGTTCGCCTCTCTCGACTTTACTTCCCGCCGACAAATTGCAACGTGTACGCCGTCGCCGGATCGAACTGCTTCTCGATCAATTTCAGATCGAGCAGCTGCTGATACATTTCCGTCCATCGCTGCCCGTTCATTTTTCCCAGTTGTGCGCCGCTCGGATCTTCGCCCGCCACGAAATGACCGTCGCGCAGCGCATTCCACGTGAACTCCATCCACTGCGGATTCAGCGCCGGATTCAGCCGCATGATCGCTGCGTGCGCCGCGCTCGGGTCGTTCAGGTAGTCCCGCCACCCGCGCACCGATGCGTCCACGAATTTTCCCACCGCGTCCGGATGCTGCTGCAGAAAATCCCGCGTCGTGAACATCACGCGGTACGGATTGTAGCCCGCGTCGCTCGTCAGCAGCACCCGCGTCTCGATCCCCGCCTGCTTCGCGAAATACGGCTCCGACGTCGCGAACGCCTGCTGCACGTACTGCGGATCGGCGATGAAGTTTGCCACGTTCATCATCGCCGGCACTTCGTGAACGTTCGTCAGCTCGTATTTCTTCTCGATGAACTGCCACCACGTCGAGCCCGTCTTGATCGCCACCGTGTGTCCGTTCAGGTCGGTGAACGAGTGGATCGGCGAATCCTTTCGCACCATCACGCCCTGCGGATCGTGCTGCATCGTCGCCGCCACGGCCACCAGCGGCTGCCCGTCCGCGATCGACTCCAGAATCTTGTCGGACGAGCTCATCCCCATCTGCGCCGCGCCCGCCGACACTTGCTGCTCCGCCGTGATGTACGGCCCGCCCGGCTGGATGCTCACGTCCAGCCCTGCGTCCTTGTAATAGCCCTTTACCAGCGCCGTGTAGAAGCCGCCGTGCTCCGGCTGCGGATACCAGTCTGCTTGCAGGATGATCTTCGTTAGGCCCGCCCCGCCCGACAAATGACGACACCCCGCCGCCAGCGTGCTCGCAATGAACGGGATCAGAACCAGGAGGGACCGCCGGGGAAGCTTGACCATGCAGCAGAGTAGCACGGCCTCCCGCCCCTTCGGAAGACCCGGCTCACGCTCTCTCCCCCCATCGCTCTGCCGCGCGACCGTGATAAAATTCGGCATGGCGCGCCTCAAATCGGGACGCTCGCGGCACACCTCTCTCGATGAATCTCGCATGCGCGCGCTCTACCGCTTCACCGCCCGCACTCTGACGACCTCGCGCCCCGTGCCTTTCGGAGCTCTCATCGTCCACACGCGCACCGGGAAGCCGCTCATGCAGGCCACCAACGCCGTGATGCGCGAACACGATCCTTCATCGCACGCCGAGCTCCGCACCGTCCGCCTCGCTTGCAAGAAGCTCAAGCGCCCTTCGCTCGCCGGCTACACGATGTATTCCACGTGCGAGCCGTGCCCGATGTGCATGGCCAACGCGCTCTGGGCGCGCCTCGACCGCGTCGTCTACGGCGCCACCATCGCCGACGCCAGCCGCTACACCATGCAGATCTACATTCCCGCGCGCCGGATCGCGCGCCGTTCGGACATGCGCTGCGTCGTCGATGGGCCCGTGCTTCGCCAGCTTTGCGTCACGCTCTTCACGCATCCGAACATGCAAAAAGCTTTTCGTTCCTGGAGTTCGTCGCGGAAGAAAACGAAATCACGTTGATTGCACAACGGAGCCGCTCGATGGATTCGCCTCACGCCGCCGCACTCGTTTCAATCCTCGGCGACCCCGCGCGCGTCCTCACGAATCCCGCCACCGTCGAGCAGCTCTCCCGCGACTTCTACTGGTACTCGCCCGTACTCCGCCGCGAGCTTGACGGCAAGGTCGGCGACCTCGTCGTTCAGCCAGTCAGCGCCGCCGAGGTTCAGGCGATCCTTCGCTATTGCCATGCGCACGATGTTCCCGTCACCGCTCGCGGTGCGGGCACGGGCAACTACGGCCAGGCCGTCCCGCTGCATGGAGGCATCGTTCTAGACCTCGCGCGCATGGACCGCATCGAGCAGATCACTCCGGACGGCGTCGCCGTCTCCGAACCCGGTGTTCGCCTCGGCGTGCTGGAAAACGAAGCGCGCAAGGTCAGCTGGGAGCTGCGCTGCTACCCTTCGACCATCATCAAAGCTTCCGTCGGCGGCTTTCTCGGCGGCGGTTCCGGAGGCATCGGGTCGGTGGCCCACGGCAACTTGCGCGACTACGACACGGTCCGCGCGCTCGAAGTCGTCACCATGGAGCCCGAGCCGCGCATCGTTCTTCACCAAGGTCCTGCCGTGCACGATATCCTGCACGCTTGGGGCACCAACGGCATCGTCACGCGCATCTGGCTCGCGCTCACGCCGGCCGTCGAATGGTCGCAGGTCGCTGTCGCATTCGACACGTTCGACGCCGCCTTCGATTTCAGCGAGCGCATCGCCGGCGATCCCGCGTGGATCAAGCGCCTCGTCACGCCGTTCGAATGGCCGATCCCATCCTTCTTCACGCCCGTTCTTCAGTACGTGCCCACAGGCAAGGCGCTCGTCTTCTTCCTGATTGCCGAATCGCAGTGCCCGCAATTCGAAGTCGCCGCGCGCCAGCAGGGAGCGGAAGTCACGTATTCCGGCAAGTATCTCGGCCTGCGCACGCGCCCGCTCCTCTCCGACTACACGTGGAACCACACCACTCTCTGGGCCATGCGCTACGACGATGACTATACCTACCTTCAGTGTGCCTTCGACCCGGCCACCGTGCGCGAGCAGATGAGCCGCCTCAAGAAGCGCTTCGGCAGCGAGCTCCTGTTTCACATCGAATTCTGGAAGAGTGGCGACGGCCGCATGATTCCCGGCGCGATCCCGCTCGTTTACTACACCACCGAGGCGCGCCTCAATGAGATGATTTCGTACTGCCGCGAAATCGGCGTATTCGTCGCCAATCCGCACGTCAACAACGTCGAAGGCGGCGGCCGCTATCGTCCGGACAATGTTCAATTGCTCGCCAAGGAGCGCTACGATCCCAAAGGCCTGCTGAATCCCGGGAAGATGATCACTTTCAAGCCCCGCGAGCTCACACCATGAAGACTTGGATTCCGGACGCGCGCAATTTCGCCTATCTCAATTGGAAGAAGGTGGACGCGCTCCCGCGCGAGACGACGCTGCTTGTCCTCCCGACAGCCGCCATCGAACAGCACGGCCACCATCTCCCGCTCGCCACCGATACTCTGATCAACAATCTTCTCCTCGGCCGCGCGCTCGCCAAGCTGCCTGCCTCCGCCTCCGTCTATGCGCTGCCGCCCGTGCACTACGGCAAGAGCAACGAACACATCGGCTTTCCCGGCACGCTTTCCGTCAGCGCATCCACGTTCATGGCCGTCTTGCGCGACCTGGGCGCCAGCATCTCCAGCGCCGGCTTCAAGCGCCTCGTCCTTTACAACACGCATGGTGGCAACGCGTCTCTGATCGACGTCATGGCCCGCGATCTCCGCGCCGAATTCAAACTGCGCACCTTTGCTCTCCATGGCTCTGCGGGGGTGAAGTTTGAAGGGCTGACTCCGCAGGAGCGCGCCTACGGCTTTCATGCGGGAGAGGTCGAAACGGCATACCTTCTGGCGTCCGTGCCTGAGCTTGTGGACAAGTCCGCTTACACGGTCAATTACATCGCGGACGTCTCGAAGCCGGAAACGCTGCTTCCCGAATTCGCTCCGGCGACGTTCGCTTGGCTCACGCGCGACATCGCTTCAAGCGGCGTGATGGGCGATCCGCGCCCGGCCACTGCGGAAAACGGCGCGCGCTGGCTCGATCAGGCGGCAACGCGCCTCGCCGCCGCGCTTGAGGCCATGCTCCAGTTTCCCCTCTAGGCGATGCGTGCGCTGAATCGTCATTCTGAGCGAAGTGGCCGGACTCATTTCACCGTCCCGCCCTGCCGGATGCCCGGCCACGCAGTCGAGGAATCTCTCTTCGCCTTGGAGACTGAAAGGCCGGCGAATGCCTCCACTCCACGATAACTCCCTCATCGACCTCGGCAACGGCGTCCGCCTCGAACGCGGCGTCCGCTGCCGCATGTCCGACGGCGTCGACCTCGTCTCCGACCACTATTACCCGCCCGATCCCGGCCCCCATCCGACGCTCCTGATGCGCCAGCCCTACGGCCGCGACATCGCCTCCACCGTCACCTACGCCCATCCCGCGTGGTTCGCCCGCCATGGCTTCAACGTCGTGATCCAGGATGTCCGCGGCCGCGGCGATTCCGGCGGCGACTTCTATCCATTCCGCCACGAAGCGCGCGACGGCGCCGAAACCATCGCCTGGCTCAGCATGCGGCCCGAATGCAACGGCGGCATCGGCATGTACGGCTTCTCCTATCAGGGAATCACGCAGCTGCTCGCCGCCGCCGAAAAGCCCGAGGGTCTGATCTGCATCGCGCCGGGCATGACCGCGCACGACCTCTACAACGGATGGTTCTACCATCACGGTGCACTGCGCCTCGCGTCCTCGCTCGGTTGGGGATTGCAAATGCTGAAGGCGGACGCGCGCCGTCTGAAACTGCGCCAGGCGAGCGACCGCCTGGAGCAGGCCTGGTCGAATCTTCCGGCGCAGACCTCCGCGCTTCCGTTTCGCGATCATCCTGCGATTGGCAGCGAAGGCTTGCCGGGCTACGTCCTCGACTGGTTCGACCACGCCGAACCCAGCGGGTATTGGTCATCGCTCGACGTCAGCGCGTCGCTCGGCCGCATTCGCGTGCCCGCCCTGCACATTTCCGGCTGGTATGACACGTACCTCAAAGGCAGCATCGACGCCTTCCTCGCGCTCACCAAATTCGCGCGCAGTTCCTCCGCCCGCGACAACCAATACCTCGTAGCCGGACCCTGGCAGCACATTCCTTGGGGTGATCGCGTCGGCACATCGGACTTCGGTTCGGGTGCGCTGCTCGATACGGACGCAATTCTCCTCCGCTGGTTCAATCACTGGCTGAAGGGTTCGGGCGAGTTCGCGCACGAGCCGCGCATCCGCCATTTCGTTCTCGGCGAGAACCGCTGGCGCGAGGCGGACACGTTTCCGCTCGAAGCGAACTATGCGCTCTATCTGAGCAGCGCCGGCCGCGCCAATTCGCGCAAAGGCGATGGCGTTCTCTCTGCTTCCAGGCCCGCGTCCGACGAGCCAGCCGACATCTATGTGTGCGACCCCGAGGTGCCGGTCCCGGCGCCCGGCGGTCCCGCCGCGCCCAGCGGCCAGTTCGACCAATCGACGCTCGAACTCGGCAACAACCTGCTCGTGTACACCACGGCTCCTCTGCCGGCTCCCCTGCGCGTTTTCGGCGCGCCGCGCGTGGCTCTCTATTGCGCCACGTCCGCCGCCCACGCCGATTTCACAGCCAAGCTCGTGCGTGTGCGCCCCACGGGCGCTGCGGAGTTCGTCTGCATCGGAATCGCTCGATCCAGTTGGCTGTTTGCGAAGACCGGCTACGCCGCGGACAAAGTCCATCACTGGCAGTTCGATCTCGAGCCTACCTCATGTCTCTTCGCCGCGGGTGATCGCGTCCGCCTGGAAGTCGCCAGCAGTGCTTTTCCGCTCTACGACCGCAATCCGGGCAACGGAGTCGCGTCCTGCCGCGCCACGTCGTGGGATTGGCAGCGCTCCACGCAGATCGTCTTCCACACGCCGGACCGTCCTTCCGCCCTCTATCTGCCCGTGGCCGAGGAAGCCGGATGAGTCCCGCCTCCAATGTGCCGCAAATCGAATTCGAGGGCGTCACCAAAAGCTACGGCACGGGCCGGCTCGTCTTGCAGGCCATCGACTTGAAGGTTCTCAAGGGCGAATTCGTCAGTGTCATCGGGCCATCCGGCTGCGGCAAGTCCACCGTGCTGAAACTGATCTCCGGCCTCACGCCGCCCAGCTCCGGGACGATTCGCGTCGACGGCATGACCCCTGCGAACGCGCGCGAGACGATCTCCTTCATTTTTCAGGACGCGACGCTGCTGCCGTGGCGCACCGTCACCGAAAACGTCGGCTTGGGTCTCGAGCTGGAGCGCGTTCTCACCAAGCGCCGCACTGAGAAAGTGGAGTCGCTGCTTCGGTTGGTTGGACTGGGCGATGTGGCGGCCGCCTATCCGCGCGAGCTTTCCGGCGGAATGAAGATGCGCGCTTCGATCGCCCGCGCGCTCGCCACCAGTCCGCGCGTGCTGCTCATGGACGAACCGTTCGCCGCGCTCGACGAGATGACCCGCGACCGTCTCAACGAGGAATTGCTGCGCCTGCGCGCCGAGCAGCAGTGGACCGCCGTCTTCGTCACGCATTCGGTCGCCGAAGCGGTGTTTCTCTCGACGCGCGTCATCGTTCTCGCTCCGAATCCCGGCCGCGTCCATGCCGTCCTTCCCGTCGATCTCCCTTTCCCGCGCACCGCGCAGCTTCGCGAGTCTCCGGAGTACGAGTCCCTCGTCGCCCGCGCGTCGCACATCCTCCGCGAGGCGCTCATACAATGAGAGAGCGCCTGAGGACAATCGCAAACGCGCTCGCTGTCTTCGCCGGCCTGCTCGTCCTGTGGCAGGTCGTCTTGTGGCTCTTTCACGTCCCGCCGTATATGCTGCCCTCACCCTGGGCTGTGGCCGTCGCCCTCGACAGCCGCTTCCCGTCGGTCCTGGCCTCGACGGCGATCACGGCGCAAGAGTCTCTGGAAGGCCTGCTCGCCAGCATCATCATCGGCGTCGTGGTTGCGCTGGTCTTCGCGCAGTCGCGCTGGATACGCAAGATGCTCTACCCCTACACCATTCTGCTCCAGACCGTGCCCATCATTGCGATCACGCCCTTGATCATCAACTGGGTGGGCCCGGGAACAGCGGCCGTGGCGCTGATTGCATTCATCATTTCTCTCGCGCCGGTCATCGCCAATACCACGCAGGGCCTCATCAGCGTGGACGAGAATCTGGTCCACCTTTTCCTGATGCACAACGCGTCGCCCGCTCAGAAGCTTTTCAAACTGCGCATGCCGCACGCCGTCCCTTCGCTCTTCGTGGGTATTCGCATCGCGAGCGGCCTCGCCGTGATCGGCGCGATCACCGGCGAAATCTTCGCGGGGTCCAGCCGTGTGGGCGTCGGCGGCCTCGGCTACTCGATTCTGTATGCCTACTCCCAGCTTCAGACGAACTATCTCTTCGCGCTCGTCCTGGCTGCGATCGTGCTCGGCTTCGCTTTTCTGTTTGTCGTGATGTTTCTGGAATGGTATTTCCTGCACAAGTGGCACGAATCCGCCCGCGTGCCGGAAACCGAATAGCGCGGGTTCACTGCGGAGGAAAACGATGTTGCGCTTGGAAACGGCAACGGGATGGTGGCTCGTCACGCACCCGGATCACGCTCGCCTCGCCGGCGCCTTCGCCGAACGCTGGGGCAACCAGCGTTTTCTTCCGCCCGAGCCGCGCGCCCGCGTGCTGAAGGGAATCGCGCGCCACGACGACGGCTGGGCCGCGCGCGACGCCGCGCCGCAGATCACTCGCCAGGGAAAACCCAGCGCGTTCTCCGTCGAGCTCGTCGGCAAGTACTCCGCATTCGAAGAGATCGACCTCGCCGACTACCTCGCCGTGCGCGACCGCGCGGTGCGGCTGATCGCGGAAGAGGATCCGTACGCAGCGATTCTGATCTCGATGCACACGTACAGCTTGCTGAGTGAGCACGCCGATCGTTCGACGATCGCGGCCGAGGAATTGCCGCTGCTCGATCGTTTCCTCGATCAGCAGAAGTCTTTCCAAGGCAATCTCTTGCAGGAGATTGCAGGCGATTCCACACTGGCGGCGGAAGCGAAGACAGAAGCGGCGATCCTGGAGCATTTTCGATTGCTGCAGGCGACGGACAATCTCTCGCTGCTTACCTGCGTTGATTTCGCGCGTCCGGCGAACCTGCTCCATCCATTGCCGTTGCGCGACGGCGGTCACAGCCGCGTGGAGGTTCGCTCGAAGGGCGCCCGGCATTTCGTGCTCGATCCCTACCCATTCGCGGAGCCGTCGCTGAGCTTTCGATTCCCGGCGCGGCACGTGGCGGGGAAGACGTTTTCGTCCGCGGCGGAGCTGCAGGCGGGATTCAACGCGGCGCCGGTGGAAATGCTCTCCGTTACGGTCAGCGCCGCATAGGCGCCCTGCTGAAGCGCGCAAATCGTGCCATTTTTGTCCGTGAAGGGCCGATTAAGGTGTCAAAACGGGCCGAAATTTGCATTCGCGAAAACGCAGGAATTCAGACGAAAAAACGCGAAAAAGGCCCATAAACAGAGGGGGACGGCCGCTTCCGACCGTCCCTTTTTTGTCGCGAACCTGCAGGTTAGAAAACCACGCTCAAAGACATCTGAATCTGCCGCGGGCTTCCGATCGTCTTGTTCGTCACACCGAGGCCGCTCAGGCTCGGGCAAACGTACAGCGCCGAAAAGTCCGTGTTGCAGGGCGTGGTCGCACCGGCTTGGCCCTGATAGGGGAAGCCGTTGAAGTTGATGTTCTGCGTGACGTCGTCGATCGGGATGTCGAAGCTAGCCGTGTTGGTCACGTTGAAGATGTCGAGCGAATATTTCAACGCGACTTTTTCGGTCAACTGGGTCGACTTCATGATCGAGATGTCCGCACGCTTCTGCCACGGCTGGCGGAAGATGTTGCGCTGGCCGCGATCGATGAAGCCGGTTTCATACGGATCGTTCGCCGGAATCGCGCCATTCAAATCATTGGGAGCCAGGATGGGAAGAGTGAAGCAGTCGGCGTTGAGCGACGGCTGGTCCACACCGGAGAAGCCCGTCACGGCACTCTTGGGCGTGCAGCCCGGAGCGAGAGGCACGACCGGGTTCGTGATGCCGTCATTCACGCCGTAGAAAATGCTGCCGACCGCGCCCGAATAATCGATGATGCTGTAGGGCTGTCCGCTCTGGAAAACCGCAGTTCCGGAAAGCGCCCAGCCGTCGGTGAACTTCCCCTGCCACGAGGATGCGGGATAGAAGTCGTGCAGGCGGAAGAGATAGCTCACGTTGAAAACGTGCGTGCGGTCGAAATCGGAATTTCCGTACGCCGAGTGCAGGTCGAGCGGATTGTTCCCGTTGTAGAAGAGACCCATCGCACTCTGCTCGTCGAGCGCGTGCGAATAGGTGTAGGAGAATCCGACCTGCACGCCGTGGCTCATCCGTTTCTCGATGTGCGTTTGCAGCGCATGGTACGCGGAGATGCCGGCTGCGGTGTATGACTCCGATTCCGACGAGTAGCCGATGTACGGAACACGAAGGTCAACGTTGCCGCCCTCGAAGTTCTCCTGATAGAAAGTGCCGTCCGGCAGCTGAATGGT
>Ga0335083_10007468_pt1 | contig 13492 bp, 10 predicted proteins | sample Lox_Sample_42_FD_206716 | JGI IMG/M metagenome (GOLD analysis project Ga0335083, IMG submission 206716) | Soil microbial communities from Loxahatchee National Wildlife Refuge, Florida, United States - Lox_Sample_4.2 | ecosystem: Environmental > Terrestrial > Soil > Wetlands | place: USA...
CGGGGCACGCCGTTTGTGGAGGTTGTTGATCGCAGCAATTTGTATCAGTTGATCGATCAGGTGCAGAAAGAGGCAGGGGAATCCTCTCCAAGCAAGACCGCAAGTGCAAAGTCCTCTGCCAAAAAAGGAAGCAACACGCAGTAGTTGTCACGAACTTCTTGGAACTTGCGGCGCACGCATCCGCAATAACATCTGGTGGCATAACTCCGCAGTCCGGAATCTCCTGGATGTGGGAAGGGAGTTTCGGCGTTCAAGGTGATTCCCCGTCGATTTGAATTATGAGTACATCAAGCGTTGTTCTCTTATCTTCTCGTGATCGCATTTTGCTGTCGGCCAAAGAGTTGTTCGCCAAGAACGGCTATGAAAACACCAGTACGGTTGCCATTGCGCGACAGGCTGGCACGAGCGAATCGCAACTGATGAAACATTTCGGCAGCAAGCAGGGCTTGCTGTTTGCCATCCTCGATCAAGGCTGGTCGGCGATTTTGCATCGCGCTTACGCCTTGTCCAGCGTCCCGGTGCGCTCATCGCAGGTGCTGGTCGATGTCCTGGAATCGTATATCGTCGAGCTGGAGCAGGATCCGGAAATGAGGACCCTGCTGGTGATGCAGTCGCGGCGCCCGCACAAAGACGATTCCGGGCTTTCGTTAATGGCAGGACGTCAGCAATTTAACTCGCTGGTAGAGAACCTTTTGAAGGACCTCAAGAATCAGGGGGCCCTGCGGTCTGACCTCAGCATCTCCGCCATCCGCGCCGCGCTGTTCGGCGTAGTCGAGGGTGTCCTGTTCGAGGAGGTGGCCAGTTTGATGGAAGGCCGCGAGCTGCAGTACCTCGAAGGCGACCGGCGTAAGGTACTAGAGACGCTGGTCTCCGGTCTCGTAGCCGAGACGGTGGGTACGGCCCCGAGCGATGGTCGCGCCGCGAATTGGAGCCACGCCGACTAAGCCTCCAGCGCGTCCCCCTCCCAGCCATACCTGCTTCCACCGGTTCGTTGACGGCCTGCAGGTTATGGGATTGCAGTCGTTTAGCCCTAAGCCTGCCGATTGACGCGGCTTCAGTGAAGAATCTAGAATGAAAAAAGCTGGACGATACTGTCCAGCTTTTCGCTTACAGGCCTCGTCGGACTGAATTGCGCAACTGGCCAGAAGCGAAGACTTTCCCGGTCCGTTGGCGGTGTAGCTCAGGTGGTTAGAGCGACGGTCTCATAATCCGTAGGTCGCTGGTTCGAGTCCAGCCGCCGCCACCAAATACTGACAAACCAAGAGGAAAAGTTGCTCATCCCTCAGGCGGACTGGGAGTCGCGTCATCCGATTTTCGCTGCCGCGCAGGCTTGGAGCTGAGGACTTGATGCACGACTCATCTAGCGGGAAAACTGCTCTTATTACCGGCGTCACCGGTCAGGATGGAGCCTACCTCGCCCAGCTACTGCTGGAGAAGGGCTATACAGTCTACGGAACGTTTCGCCGCGTTAGCTCGGTCAACTTTTGGCGTATCGCTTCACTTGGAATTCGCGATCATTCCCGCCTTCACCTGGTGGACTACGATCTGACCGACGTCGGCGCGGGCATTCGTCTTATCGAACGTTCACAGCCGCAGGAAATCTATAATCTCGCGGCGCAAAGCTTCGTAAAACTCTCCTTCGATCAGCCTATTACGACCGCGGAAATCACCGGCCTGGGTGCGGTGCACCTTTTAGAAGCGATTCGGATCGTCAATCCCAAAATACGGTTCTACCAGGCTTCGACGTCGGAGATGTTCGGCAAGGTCGAATCTATCCCGCAGGACGAGAATACGAGGTTTTATCCGCGTAGTCCCTATGGCGCAGCCAAGCTATTCGCCCACTGGATGACTATCAATTATCGCGAAGCTTATGACATTTTTGGAGTAAGCGGTATCCTTTTCAACCACGAATCTCCGCTGCGCGGCATGGAATTTGTAACCCGGAAGATCACGGACGCAGTGGCCCGTCTGAAGCTGGGTGCTCTCGCCGTCATCGAACTGGGAAACCTGGATGCCAAGCGCGACTGGGGTTACGCTCCTGAATATGTCGAGGGCATGTGGCGGATGCTGCAGCACGACACACCGGATGTTTATGTTCTGGCAACCGGACACAGCGCAACTGTACGCGAGTTCGTGACCCTTGCCGCGGAGGCAATCGGCATGGAGATCGACTGGCGGGGCGCAGGAGCGGATGAATGCGGTATTGACCGCAAAACGGGGAAGACCGTGGTGAAGGTCAGTCCTAAGTATTACCGGCCGGCTGAGGTCGATTGCCTGGAGGGGAATGCTGCGAAGGCCGAACGATTGCTAGGCTGGCGCCCCACTACGCAGCTCGGCGAGCTTTGTCGCCGGATGGTCGAGGCCGACCTGCAACGTGTGTCCACCGGGCAGTCTCTCTTCTAGAATGCGGACCGCTCTAGTTACCGGCGCAGCAGGCTTCACGGGAGGTTATGTCGTGAATGCCTTGGCGAGTCGCGGTTACCGGGTGTTTGGCATGGGCCTGGGACCGGCCTCCACCGGCGACTGGCTAGCTTGTGATCTGACGAACAAATCTGAAATCAAAGACGCAGTCGCCCAAATTGAGCCTAACGTTGTGGTTCATCTCGCGGCCCTGGCTTTCGTTCCCGAGGGTAATCCTGAGGATTTCTATCGCGTTAACGTATTTGGCACGCTAAATCTGATTGAAGCACTTTCCGAAAATAAGCCCGGACCTTCTAGAGTGCTGATCGCCAGCAGCGCCAATGTTTATGGGAATAACGTTGGAGAGCTGACCGAAACTACCTGTCCGGCGCCTGCAAACCACTACGCAGCAAGCAAGCTGGCCATGGAGCATATGGTTCGTACCTGGTTTGATCGCCTGCCCATTGTGATCACGCGGCCTTTTAACTACACAGGTCCGGGGCAGGACGAGAGGTTTGTCGTCCCTAAGATAGTCGCGCATTACCAGCGGCGAGAGACAAAAATAAAGCTTGGGGACACCTCAGCCGAAAGGGATTTCTCGGACGTCGAGGATGTTGTCGAAGCTTATATGCGCCTGCTTGAGAGTAGTGTCAGATCCGAGATCGTAAATATATGTAGTGGCAAGACTGTGAGTATCGCGGGCATCATCGCCGAAATGAATGCCATCGCGGGATATGAATTGGAAGTCGAAGCCGATCCATCGCTATTCCGGCGAAACGAGTTGCCCAGGCTGTGGGGGAGCAACCGAAAGCTGCGGGAGTTGACCGGCTTCGCACCCGGCAAGCCGATTCAGGAAACGCTCAGGCGAATGTACACCGGAAACATCCCATGATTCGCGCACAGAAAATAACCTGGCTGATAGTCTTCTAAACATGTCGGGATCGATCATCGCCGATCGCAGGAATGTGTCCCAACGGCCAGGGCTCGAAGAGCCCAGCCCCGGCAAGATCCTCGCCACCTATGCGGCCAGTGATTATGAATTCCGGCGCACCGCTTTTGAAGGAGACACGTTTCGTAGCCGCTTTCCCGAATGGGTGAACTACTATCGCATGAAATGGGCGATCGCCCGCACCCTGCAGCCGGCGTCGATTCTGGAAATTGGCGTGCGCTACGGATATTCGGCGGCCGCTTTCCTGGATGCATGCCCCAACGCCGAGTACCTCGGCATTGATATCGATTCGGATGATTTTGGCGGCGCCAAGGGCGCGATTCAGTGGGCCGCTAAGATCACCGCCGGATACAAAGCAAAATTTCTGGTCGCCGATACCCAGAAGATGACCCAATTCCCCGGCACGGTTTACGACCTGATCCATGTTGACGGTCAGCAGGACGGGGACGGCTCCTTCCACGATCTGCAATTGGCGATTCGGCAGGGCCGGTTTGTACTTGTCGACGGCTACTTCTGGACGCAGCAAAACTTTCACAGCATCAACGAGTTTCTCTTCACCTATCGCGACCTTCTGGAGTACTACGTCGTGGTCCCGGGCTATGCGGGAGAATTGTTGATCAAATCCCGTCTCGGTTTGGAAAAGGGGTCTGCGCCGTCGATTCAAAGCAGCGAAGACCTGCGTCATACGTACAGCAGCGACTATTACCTTGAGGACTGCGGCGGTTTTGACGAGTACAAGCGCACCGGAGGCAAAGAGTTGCAGGACCTGCGGCTGGCCGCGGTAGCTGCACTGGCGACGCTCCGCCCGCAGGGCCGCGTGCTCGATCTCGGATGTGGCCGTGGTGAATTGGCGCATCATTTCGCGAGCGAGGGGCGGCAGGTTACTGCAATCGACTATTCCTCCGACGCCGTACATCTCACCGAGCAGACGTTCCAAGGCGATCCGGATCTCCGCTCCCGGGTGGAGGTGTTGGAGGCGAATGTCGTCGAATGGCAGCCCTCGGGAAGCTACGACCTGGTGACCGCGTCGGACCTCATTGAGCACCTGACCCCTGCCGAGCTGGATGTCGTCTATGGCAACGTGGCCAGCCATCTCGCTACCGACGGGCTCTTCATCATCCATACCTACCCAAACCTCTGGTATCTGAAGTACGAGCACGCGCGCAAACGCAGGATCGCTGCTTCGGTGGGCGCCTATCTGCCACGTGAGCCACGCACGCGTTATGAGTTGCTCATGCACATCAATGAGCAGAATCCACGCGCACTAAAGCGGCAACTTTCGAAGCACTTTCCACATGTCCTGCTTTGGTTTGGCGAGGCTGGAAACGAGGGAGCCAGCCTGTTGCGCCACTTCAGTCATCGCGAGATGGCGTCCGCTCCCGACCTTTGGGCCATCGCCTCTCTAAATGCTATCGATGCTGCCGCCGTCCGCCGGCGCGTCAGCAATGAGCCGCTGCCGGTGGAAGGCCTGCTCGGCATCAGGCTAGCGGTGGTCAGTTCTCCTGCTGAGGTCCAGGCTAGTAGCGAATTCTACCTGCGGCTGCAGATTGCCAATCAGGGAGCTTGCCTGCTCGGCAGCCTGCCCCCGTTACCGGTGCACATCGGCTATCACTGGTTTCCCGAGGAGAGCGCCGGCGAGTTGATCATCGATGGTCTCCGGAGCGCCATTCGCCCGCCTCTATCACCCGGAGCAGTGAGAGATTTTTCGGTCAAGGTGATGGCTCCTGCGGTTGCCGGCAAATACACCCTGCGCGTCACGTTGGTGCAGGAGCTGGTGCGCTGGTTCGACGATGATCCGGTCAACATCTTCGCCGACTTACACCTGGAAGTGAAGCAGGCGTGAACTCGTCCATCTGAGTCCCCTCGCATTGGCGCTGGAGTTCAGGTTCGTGTGCCTGCGGCTTTCTTTTGAGCTCTCTTCACCAACACCCCAGCCTGGGGACCGTTCAATTCTTGCGCAGGAACACGATTACCGAGGTCCACTTGCGCGCGCCATCATCCAGCACAATGTGGTGTCTTCTCCGATGCACATCGTCGGTTTGCACCTTGATTGCATCGTTCATGTAGACGCTGGCGGGTTCGCTATAAGACATTGGCTCGGTCGGGGATAATGCATCACTGGCGCCTAGGATGTATTTCTCGAAGTTTTCGCGAGCGAAGTATTCAGGATGATCGTCACCGGACAACAGGAATTCGGTCGCGATCACGACCAACCCGCCCGGCTTCACTACCCGGGCCATTTCGCGCACAGACTTGGCCGATGCGTCATGTCCGCCGAAATGCTCGATGGAAGATAAGGACCAGACGAAATCAAAGGTTGCGGCGTCAAAGTCCAACTTCGTTCCATCCATGTTCATTAGCGTGAGCCGTTCATAGTCGAAGCTCCTGGGACAGAAACGGCGGGCGTCCTGCAATATCGTAGCGTCAGCCTCCCGACCTCCGAGTGCGGACCAGAAGTCGTTGCCGTAAATATCGGTGCCGACAACCCGGGAGATACGGTCCGCCAAGTAGAACAACACCGGCTCGTGCCCCGCGCCTACGCCGAGGGCGGCCGCGTTCGGGGTAATTTTCCCGAGCCGATGCAGACCGTACAGGCATTGGGTCCATTCCCAGCCCTTGCGCATTGCGAGATCTTTGTCCGTGGTGAAGCAGTGCTTGTCAACCGAGTAAGTCTCCAGCTCCAGGTGGACACGCAGCCACTCCGGGTCGTCCCACCTCCCGACATTCGTGAGCTCATTCATGAGGTGTCCAAAGGCCGGTTTGTCGCCTGGGGACTTTCGCATTGTTGCAGCAAGATCCTTGAGCCAGGGCAAATTACGCATCACGCCTCCCATTGCGCGTGCCTCGTTTGTAGTCAATGACAGACCTCGACGCCTTCGCCTTATCTAGTTAGCTGGCTGGAGCAATGACGGGTACTTGTAAATCTTAACGTGATTCTGAGGGTCGTCCCGCAATAAGGGCAATGGTAATTCGATGTTCGCGACTACGTATCCAGGAACAAAAGCGCCAAAACTCAACCTGCGCTGCTCATCGAACTTGGCCATACCTGCTTCGGAAGACCACGGCGTGGGCGTGGAAAGACCATAGACTCGCACTGGATTACGGGCCCAGTAACCGAAACTCCAGACAATCTGCGGGTCGAGATTATCGGACAAAAACGCAACCGGATCCCCCGGAGTGATCGTGTTTTGAATGAGCCTCGATGCTATTCGAGAATGCTTCTCGATGGGTTGAATATAGTGAAGCTGGAATTCATACCATCCTGCATTGAGAAGTACAAGCTGCATAGATATCACGATGACCAGCGCCCGTGCAGACTTCTTGGAAAACATGATAGCGACAAGGCTGCTCAGGCCAAATATCGTTAGAACCGCCATACAAAGCGCTGGACTGGATAGCCTTGCATACAGCGAGTAGAACAGCGTGGTGCTGGGCGAATCGGACCACGTCGGATGATTCAGCCATATCGTAATTCCAACGGCGAACCCAAAGGTTGAAACGCCAACTATTAAAGCAGCCAGTACAGTCAGAGCTTGAGTTGAGACCCTGCGATAACAAGAAAAAAACCATACAAATAGTGCCGGAAACACTATGAATATATATCGTTCATGGATTCTGATCATGGAGTCGTTAGTGGCATTATGGCGAGAAACGATGGCCACGAACGCCAGGTAGCAAAGGCTCGTGAATACCCAGAACCAACGCTCGCGTACAGGGGTCGAGCGCCACGTTATAAAGGAGTATAGGCAAACGGGAAGCACAACGAACCCGGTAGCGAATACCGTCGTCAGGCCCAAACCTATAGCCGAGGTTGTTACCCAACGCCAGTCGAGGGAAGTATGCGAGTTGGCCATCTGCCCATAGAGCGTTCCGAGTACGCGCGTATATAAACTTAGGTCAGTACGAACGAAAATCCTTATGAGTGCGATTATCGAAAAAAGTAGCAGCGGAATACTTCGGATGAAAACGGCACGAATTTGACCTTGAAGAGGCAGTGTGAGACTGGAGAGCAACCAAAGGCCCAGGCATGCTATATAAGCCATCATCAATACCGTGATATGGGGCTTGGTAAAGAAGCTAAGAATCCAAAAGCTTCCGGCGGCAACTCCGTCCATAAGCCTTCCATCTGCCAGAACCCGGAATGACAGCCACAACGACGCAAGGAAGAATGGATAAAACAAATTCTCCGACATAACGGTCGCTGAATACACGCCACCGCACAGCAGTAAAGACAGGATCGCGACAAATACGGAGTCCTTGCGGCCAAGAAATTCACGTGCGAGGCCGTAAGCGGGAAATACGACAGAACACATCAGTAATGACGAGATTAGCTTCGCGAGGACGTGCGTGGTCGACGCCCGGACAAAGGCAAAAGCTGGCGAAATCGAGATGGAATAGAGTACCGCCGGCATATCCAGAGGCTCGCCAAACAGCAAAAACTTGCCGCTATCGTGGAAGCTCTGGGCGGAACTCCAATACTCCAACTCGTCGAGGTAAATGGAGGGATGGTGCAGGGTCAGGCTGACGCCGAACCGAATGATGGTACTCAAGATCCAGAGCGCCACTAGCCAGCGAATGGTACTGGCGTGTCGCGGTCCATGAGCCGGTGATGAATGAAGTACGGGGTGAGGCATTTGTAAAGTAGCAGACGGTGCTCCTCTGACTGTTGGTGCGTTGTCGTTCATTCAATTCCTTCACTTCGACGTGTGGGTCGGAAGAGGCTTCTAGCCATGAACCGGGTAGCAGCACGGTGGCGGTCAGGTCTGCATCGCGACCTGGACTATCCTACACTTGGGACTTGCTCCAGGGTGCTAGGCAAGAGCGCTCTCTCTGGTTGCGACCTAGCCATAACACGCGACTATCCCCGTGAGCCCTGGGTTACGGTCGTCAAACTGCTAGTCATGTTAGAATACATCCGGCAGTAGAAAGCGACAAGCCGTTCCAAAATGCAGAATTCGCGAATTTTTTTGATTGTTCGCGCCTACAACGAGGCTTCAGTCCTACCCTCGACCTTGGAGCTACTCCAGTCGCTTGGGTATTCGATCATAGTTGTCGATGATGGCTCCACCGACGAAACTCAAGCCGTCGCAGAACAGTTTCCGGTGCACTATCTGAGGCATCCCGTGAACTTGGGCCCTGGAGCTGCGCTCCAAACCGGAATCAGCTACGCTGTCGCCAAACGGGCTGACGTCATCGTGACGTTCGATGCAGACGGGCAACACCCAGCCTCGCAGATTCCCGCGCTGATCGCACCGATACTTGCAGGCTCATGTGAGGTCACCCTCGGTTCGCGTTTTCTGAATGCGGCTGATCTCGAGCTTGTTCCGTGGTCGAAACGTATGGTGCTGCGCATCGGCAGGATCGTAAGCGGCTTAACCGCTGGTGTGTGGCTCACCGATACGCACAACGGCTTTCGCGCGTTTTCTCAAAAGGCGGCAGAACAACTGGATCTTCGCGAAACCGGCTTTGCTTACGCCACGGAATTACTCGACCAGTTGCGAAAGAAGCGACTTTCCTATCAGGAAGTGCCTTCGACCATTCGATACTCGGAATATTCGCGTCAGAAAGGCCAGAAAATCTCGAATAGTTTCAACATCGTGTGGGACCTTATTCTCCGGAGAGTGCTGAAGTGACTCCTATTCAACCTATTCTGATAGCGTTACTGGTTATGGGCTTCGGTCTCTGCCTTTGGTCGTTGCGGTCTCATTTGATGACTCGGCTGGCCGCTACCTTGATGTTGGCGGTTGGCATCCTATTTGTCGTTCGTCCTGACTTCACCAATCGCATAGCACATCGGCTTGGCGTCCAGCGTGGTGCCGATCTCATGTTTTATCTGTTTGAAATCGGCGCCATCTATGGATTCCTGGTGATATACGTTCGACAACGAGCGCTTCAGGAGAAGTTGGTTCAGTTTGGCCGCAGGTTTGCCATCGAACATGCCCGTGAACCGAATGACAGATAAGCAGGAATGTATTCTGTTTCATCGGCCGAGCAGCCCGCGGTAGTTGATGCTCTTTCTCCAACATTTAACATTGGCTGTGAGCAGGCCGGTTCGATCGGCATCTCTTTCGGACGTGGTTCTGTGCATAAAATTCGGCTGGTTCAACCTACCTGGCTATAGTCCGCTCTGACTTCCATGAAGGAAACTGTTAAGCAAGTCCTATCTCGCTCACCCTTTTTGTACCGGCAGGCCCGCGGCATGTACCGGGGATGGAACGCTGCTGCCGCGCGTTTGCGTCGTACCGCTCCCTCGGACGGCCATCTCTCTTCCCAGCCGCCGCCTGAGACCCCGGCGACCCAGGCCCCCGTGACACAGACATCGGTAACCGAGACCTCCAGCAGGCCGGTGCCGCCGGCCCCGATCGTTCCGCCGGGTGTCAAGATTCTCAGTACGCTGGAAGAACTCGACCGATACTTACAGATGGCGAATGAGGCGGCGCTCCGTTCCGACGATGACCTCAGAAAGGTACTCGCGTCATTCGAGTTTCGCCGCGAACGGGCCTCCAAGCTGGATCCCTACAGCGACGAGTATGCGCGCGAGCAGCACGAACTCTACCTGCACATCGCGGGCGTTGAGTCCTACAGTCCGCAAAATGAGCGCTCGTTATGGCTCAAAGATCTGGCCAATGCCGCGCGGCAACCGTTTCCCTACTACACCCGCAGCGCCGAGACCGTTGGCGACCAAATTATGGCGCTAGGTTTCATTATCAAGACGATGAACCTGCCATCCGGCGCCAGTATCCTCGAGTTTGGAGCGGGATGGGGCAACACTAGTATTAACCTGGCGCGCATGGGTTATGCCGTAACCGCGGTCGACATTGAGCCTCGATTTCTCGACCTGATCAACGAGCGGGCCACGATGCTGGGCCTGCCGGTCGAGACCGTGTGCCAGAACTTCGGGCCGGTCCTGGACGACGACGGCGCCCCCCGCGTCTTCGATGCCGTCCTGTTCTACGAATCATTTCATCATTGTTCCGATCATCGGAAGTTGGTGCTCCAACTCAGAAGTATGATCAAGGACGACGGCATCGTTGTCTTTGCCAGCGAGCCCATCCTGGACAGTTTCCCATTGCCTTGGGGACTTCGGCTGGACGGCATGTCGGCCTGGAGCATTCGCAGTTTCAAGTGGCTGGAACTGGGATTTCAGGAGTCGTATTTTCGCGGGCTAATGGCAAAGAACGGCTGGTCGGTTACAAAGTACACCTGCGCCGATACCCATTTAGGCGTGATCTTCGTGGCGAGGAAGGCAGCTCCTCAAACCTGAAGAAGCAGGTCGCTAGCCAGCCGGTGTGGCTTCGAGCGGAACGGCGCTCATGGAGCGCTGTGCGCTCCGTTCCAGCATCTGCAAATACAGCCTGCCGACTCTCGCCCAACTGGCAGCTTCGGTGTATGCACGCGCACGAAGCGAGAGGCTGTGGGCGAGGGCAGGATCTGTAAACACGTCCTTGATGGCCGTCGCCACTTCTTGCGGTTCATTCGAGGGAATCTGGTAGGTACATTCCGCTACGTCGGAGAAAATCGCGCTAGCGGTCGTGATAACAGGGCGACCAGCCCCCAACGCGAACCGCACGGCTGCGCTGGAGGATTCGGCACTGCTCTGATACGGCAGCACGATGCAGTCGGTCAGCTGCAGGAATACCGAAGCCTCAGCGGGCTCGACGAACTCCGTGGACAGCAGGACGCGCTCACGCATCTGAAGTTCATCAATCCTGCGCCGCACGACCTGCTCGAAGCTTGCGGAGATGGGATCGCGATGCAGTGCGCTCTGCGCCATGAGTCCAATGTTTGGGTAATCGCGCTGCAGAATCGTGACTGCCTCTAACAACTCCAGCAGGCCCTTATGCGGCAGCAGGAAGCCGAAAGTCCCGATGACCGGATCGAAGGGAATGCTCCACTCCGTTCGCAGCCCGCTCCGCATTTGCGGGAACACCACATTGCCGTGCGGTAAAAGTTCCAGGTTTTCAGACAAGCCGAACCTTGCCAGCCGTTCGCGATCGACCTCGCTGTGCACCAGCAGCAGGTCGGCCTGGCGAAGAGAGCCGGCGATACTGCGCAAAGTAATGAGCCGGTTGTCCTGCACCAGGTCGGCGGTGGAGTGGAAGGTGATGACCACGCGCTTGCCGGCGCGCTTGAGCTCCGAGATGGTGAGGCCCAGTTCATCCAGTTCAAAGAAGCCGAAGTTGAATTGGAAATGCACGATTTCGTAGCCATTGCGCAGAACCGCGCCACGCAGGCCGCTGAGGTCGCGTGCCGGGCGCAGGTCCCAGCAGACCGTGCTAGGCACATCCATGGGAGGCCATACGGCATCACCTGGCGAGGCGAGCACTTCAGTGTCCAGGTCAGGCGATGCTTCACGAATGCCCTCGATGAAGTAGCGCGAATATTCCGCGATGCCGCACTTGGCATCCCAGGTAGTGACCATTGCCAGCTTAGTCCTGGGATGCGGAATCTTGGCGTCGATGGCATCCTGCACGCGCTGCGCTACGTTTGCCCAGCGGAAGTTCTGCTCGATGTTCGTATACGCGCGCTCCACCTTCCCTTGCACTTCGCTGCCATCGTGGTGCTCGAAAACGAAGCGCATGTGTTCCCGTAGAGTGGCTAAATCGGGCTCGGCCCAGACGGCGTTGGGCACGTTGAGGTGGCTCTGCGAAGCTTCCAGTGTGCAGGGCACCAGGAACGAAGTCTCGGAAGAGCAAAAGTCCAGATGCCCTCCATAGGCCGAGACGATGGTGGGGAGCCTGCGGGCCATTGCCTCGGCGATGGGCAGACCGAAGCCCTCGCCCCGCGCCGGATGCACCAGGCAGTTGGCTGAGTCATAAAGCGCGTCCAGCTCATCCTGCGGCAGATCGAGGTCGATGTGGATGACTTCGGGCGGGTTCGACGTTGCCCCCCGCCGGCGGGCCAGCTGCTGGGCAATGTCGTTGTGGATGTTGGGGAACGTCTTCAGGATGAGGCAAACGTCGTCGTCGTCGGTGAACTCCTCGAAGTAGGCGCGCAGCAGGACGTCAATACCCTTGCGCGGGAATCCCGAGCCGACGCTGAGAAACGCGAACGACTTTGATCCGAGGCGGGGTTTGGCAACCGGCCATGAGGAGAAGAAGCGCTCGGCTACTCCCGCGCCGACAATGTGGATGGGTATATTTACACCAGAATCGCGCAGCACTTTCTCCACAAATCTAGTTGGGGCCAGCACACCATCGAGATACCGATTGAAGTTTTCGGCCCAGTCGCGCGGGATCAGAGAGTCTTCCCAAAAGAAGTAAAGGAAGTTGCGTCGGCCGGGAATGTCGTGCACGCGTGGCGGATACAGATTGCGAATCACGACCTCCGGCGCGCCGTTGAGCATGCTGGATTTCTGCCAGAGCCATCGGGCATGGGGCAGGCGTTTCAGCTCCTCCTGGTTAGGCGGATAATCGCCCGGGCCTTCGGTGCAGTAGATGGAGGTGTCAAATTCCGGGCTGGCCAAGTCCAGCGCCTCGGCCAGGTGACGATTGATAAGCGCCAAACTGTAGGAGGTTTCGAATGGACCTTGAATCTGTAAGGTGGGCCGGGAAGAATCAGTGGGCGCCGAGCAACCCAGTCCGCCGATGATCTCCAATAACTTGCGTCCCGAATCTTCAATTCGGAATGAATCGAGTCGTCTTCGTTGTCCCGCTATTACTTCAGTCTTGAACTGCTGGTTAGTACGCAGCTCGTGAAAGACCTGGGACCACAGTTCCGGGTCCCGGTTGTCCAGCAGGATGCCGGCGCCGCCCAGCGTTTCGGGGACAGCAGCAGCGGCGTATGCCACTACCGGAAGCTCGAAGGACATCGCCTCCAGAAGCGGGACGCAGAAACCCTCATGCTCGCTCACGCACGCGAGCACATCGCAGCCGCGATAATAGGCTGCGAGTTCCGCATTAGAAACTTTCCCTGGCAGGACGACTGCCTCGGTTAATCGCAGCCGCGCAATTTCGTCGCGGATCTCCGCCAGATACTCCTCACAGCCGTCGGCCGATCCAACCAGGAAAAGACGCGCGCTGGGTTCACCCTCTTCGAGGTAGCGATGAAAGATGCGCACCAGCTCCAATTGTGATTTGTTAGGGCAGAGGCGCCCCACAAACAGAACATTGAAGGAGCTTCGCAATCCGCGGGTAACCGACT
>Ga0335083_10007469_pt1 | contig 13489 bp, 11 predicted proteins | sample Lox_Sample_42_FD_206716 | JGI IMG/M metagenome (GOLD analysis project Ga0335083, IMG submission 206716) | Soil microbial communities from Loxahatchee National Wildlife Refuge, Florida, United States - Lox_Sample_4.2 | ecosystem: Environmental > Terrestrial > Soil > Wetlands | place: USA...
CTGCAGTGGCTCGGCGACGCAAGCTCGTGCCCGGTTTGCGTCTCGAAGAACGAGGCTCACCGCCGCTGGATCGATGCCGTGCGCGGCACCGTTCGAATGGGACAGCCTCTTTGGTTGTCGCTTCCAACTTGTCCCGTCCATGTGTGGGAGGCGTCGTCGTGTGCCGATGCCGACACGGCCGCTGCGGCGGGTCAATATGCGGCCGCCGTGGCCGTGAAGAGCCTGGAGCAACGCTTGTGGCCCTTCGCGCGGGCCGAAGACACCGGTGAACGGCCGATCGAGCGCGAGCGGCGCCTGCGGCGCGAAAATCGCGGAAGCGGCGTTCCGGGACGCAAGCGCTTCAAGAGGCCGCCTCGCTGCCGCGCATGCGAGCAGCTTGCGGTCGCGGAGAATGCAGCCGTTGACCGGCTCCTCGATCTCCTGGGGCAGCCCCGGTACCGCGACGCCTTGTCTCGAGGGCGCGGCCCCTGCATGAGGCACTTCAGCCAACTGTATATCTATGCGAGGGGTCTGCGCCTGCGCCAGTACCTGCGAGAGATGCAGATTTCGAAGCTGAACGACATCCACGATGCGCTTGAATCGGCTGGACCGGGGAATGTTCGGGCCGACGCGTGCTCGAGAGCGCTGGCGATGTTCGGCGCGGCCTTCAAGGGTGTCGCTTCCGCGATGTTCCGATCGACGTGAAGACTTATTCCGATCCCGTCGCGTTGAGGTCCGGCGCAATGCGCATTGCGCCACGACATCGGCCGCCGTTCGGGTTCGTCCTGCTGGTGGGCGTGCTGAGTTTTTTCGGCGACTTCACCTACGAAGGCGCGCGCAGTGTGCTCGGGCCCTTCCTCCTGTCGCTCCACGCGACCGCAACGGTCGTCGGGGTGGTCGCGGGACTGGGCGAACTCCTCGGCTACGCGCTGCGCCTGGGCTCCGGCAAGCTCGCCGATACGACGGGGCGTCACTGGACCATCGCGACGTTCGGCTACGTCGTCCAGATGACTTCCGTTCCGGCGCTGGCGTTCGCATCGACTTGGCCGATGGCCGCGGCGCTGATCGTCCTGGAACGCGTTGGCAAGGCGATTCGAAATCCGTCGCGCGATGTGATGCTTTCGCGAGCCGCGGACCAGTTGGGAGGCGGCTACGGATGGGTCTTCGGCGTGCACGAGTCGCTCGACCAGTTCGGCGCGATGTGCGGCCCGCTCGCCGTCGCGCTTGTCCTTGCGCGCTCGGGCGACTATCGGCTCGCCTTCGCGACCCTGGCCGTTCCCGCCGCTCTGAACCTGTGCCTGCTTATCGCGGCGCGCGCGCTCTACCCGGGGCTGGCGGGCCACGACTCCGGCCGGAGCCGCTCGGAGCCGCGAAGGCTTCCGCGCCGGTTCTGGATCTACCTGTGCGGCGCGGGCCTGGTGGCGGCGGGCCTCGCGGACTACCCGATCATCGCCTATCACTGGAGCGTCTCGGGCACGGTCCCCGGCAAGTGGATCGCGGCGTTCTACGCGGTGGCGATGGCCACGAGCGGGACGGGCTCGCTCGTACTCGGCCGGCTGTTCGACCGCTTCGGATTCTCCGTGCTCATCGCCCTCACGTTCGTGGCGACGCTCTTCGCTCCGCTCGTGTTCCTCGGGGGGTTCTGGATGTCGCTCGTCGGCGCGGCGATATGGGGGCTTTGCTCGGGGGTGCATGAATCGATCATTCCCGCGGCGGTCGCGCCCATGGCGCCCTCCGGCCTCAGGGCCACTGCATTCGGCACCTTCACGGCCGGCTACGGAATAGCCTGGTTCCTCGGAAGCTCGGCCATCGGGGTCCTGTACGACCGTTCGCCATCGGCCGCCGTCACCTTTTGCGTCGTCACCCCACTCCTGGCCCTTCCGTTTCTCGCTCTGGCGGGCCGAAGCGAAAAGGAGGGACGGCCGTGAACGGCGATGCGAACGCAAGGGGCCCGCGATCCCTTGCGCCGATCCTGGAGTCCCTGGACCGCCTCGCCGGCGAGGGCGTCCTTCCTTCCGATATCGTCCTGGAGCTGCGCGACAAGATCCGGACCAATCGCTTCGATCTCGTGGTGGCCGGGCAATTCAAGCGGGGCAAGTCCACGCTGATCAACGCGTTCGTCGGAGCCGACGTGCTGCCGGTCGCGGTCGTGCCGCTCACCTCCATCGTGACGGCATTGTCCTTCGCGCCGCGGCCCGCCGCGCGGGTCGTGTCGACGGCCGGCGCGGAGCGGGCGATTCCGCTGGATCAGCTCGCCGACTATGTGACCGAGCGGTGCAATCCCGGCAACGCCAAGGGCGTCCGTGAAGTCGTCGTGGGCTATCCGTCCGAATGGCTTGCCCGGGGAGTCCGCCTCATCGATACGCCGGGCGTCGGATCCGTCTACGCGCACAACACCGCGGCGACCGAGCGCTTCCTCCCGAAATCGGACGCCGTCATCTTCGTGCTGTCCGTGGACCAGCCCCTGTCGGACGCGGAGCTCGAGTTCCTCGCGAGCGTGCGGGCGCACTCGGACAAGATCTTCTTCGTCCTCAACAAGGCCGACCTGCTCACTCGCCCGGAGCTGGACGAATCCACGGATTTCAGCCGCCGCGCGCTCGCCTCCGCGCTCGGCCGCGATCCGTTGTTGTTCGCCATCTCCGCGCGCCTCGCCCTGCAGGGGCGCATCGAGGGTTCCGATGCGCTGGTCGCGCGAAGCGGCCTGCGAGAGCTCGAGCGGGCGATCACGCAGTTTCTCGATCGGGACCGCGAGTCGACGTTCCTGTCATCGATCGCGAGGCAACTTCGCCGGGTCGTTTCGGCCGCTCGGCTCGAGCTGCAGCTGGAGTTGCGCTCGTTGCTCTCGCCGCTCGAGGAACTGCGGCGCAAGACCGCGTTCCTGCATGAGAGGAGGGCGGCCCTCCTCACGGCGAGCGGCGACGCCGACTTGCTGCTGAGGCACGAGGCCGCGCAGGCGATGCAGGCGCCCTTCGAAAGGGCGCTGGCCGCATTCAGTCTCTCGCTCGCCGACCGCGTTCGACGCAGCGTGCGCGAGGCCGCTCGCGGGGACGGCGGCGCCGGACTGTACGGAAGGCTCACCGGTGCCGCGCGGCAGGAGATCGTCGCGGCGTTCGACGCCTGGCGCCAATCTGAGGCCGGGGAGCTCGAGCGCCAGTTTCGCGCCCTGTGCGAGCGCCACGCCAGGAACATCGATGCGGCGATCGACGAGATTCGTACCCAGGCGGCGGCCCTGTACTCCATTGCCTTCTCGCCGCGGGAAGCGCCCGAGTTCCATCGCGTCGAAACCGATTTCGATTGCCGGATCGACGCCGAGGCGACGGGACTCGCGTTGCTTCGCACAGCCCTCGTCGACCGGCTTCCCGGCTGGCTGGCCGGGCCCATGGTGGTGCGTCGCGTCGCCGAGGACGCCACCGGCACGGTCGACATGTTCGCGGGCCGCCTTCGACGCGACGTCGCCACGCGCACTCACAAGGCCGTCGGCGATTTCCTGGACTACCTCGACCGGCGGGTTGACCGCGCCGTGGCGGGCCTCGAGGGCGCGATGGAAAGGGCGAACTCTTTGCGGGCCGAAGGAGGCGCCGCCGTGCAGGCTCGCTGCGAGGCCATCGGCCGGCTTTGCGTGGAGCTCGACGAGGTCGACGCAGCGGTGGCGAGCGCATGGACCTGAGATCCTACGAGCGCGCGAAATTCGGGCTGGCGGAGATCCTGCGCGAGGTCGGCGGGCTCGCCAAGGACGGGCCTTGCGCCGAACGCGTCCGGGAACTGTTCGTCCGTCTCGCGGAGGATCGATTCAACCTCGTGGTGGCCGGCCGCTTCAGCCGGGGAAAGAGCTCGCTCATGAACGCGGTGATGGGAATGGACCGGCTGCCAACCGGCGTGGTCCCGGTCACGTCGGTCATCACGTCGGTGTCGTACGGGTCGCGCGCGCAGGTGATCGTCCGCTTCCGCGGCCATCGCCTGGGCATCCGCGTGCCGTTCGAGTCGCTCCCCGAGTACGTTTCGGAGGGGCTCAATCCCGGAAATGTGCGCAACGTCGTCCAAGCGGACATCCGGCTGCCTTCGGAAATCCTGCGCCGCGGGTTCCACTTCATCGATACGCCGGGCCTGGGTTCCGTCAACCTGGCGAACACCCGGACCGCCGAGGCCTTCCTGCCCGAGGCCGACGCCTTCATCGTGGTGACGAGCCACGAGAGCCCGTTGTCCGGCGATGAGCTGGAGGTGTGCCGGATGGCCGAGTCCAAGGCGCGTCCCGCGTTCGTCGTGATCAACAAGCAGGACCTGGTCCCCGACGAACAACGTCGGCAAACGATTCTCTACGTGAGGCAGCAGCTCGACCAGCGCCTCGGAAGCCGCTCGGCCGTGTTCTCCGTGTCGGCCAAGGAGGGCATGTCGGCGAAACTCGGTGGTGAGGCGCAAGCGCTGGAGAGCAGCGGCATTCCCCAGCTCGAGGCGGCGATCGGGGACGTGCTGCTGGCCGACAAGGAGCAGGGAGTGCTTCGCGGCACCCGGGATCGCACCCTCGAGTTGCTGGACGAGCTCCCGGAAGACGCCCGCCATGCGTTTCGCGATCGGATCGGCAAGTGGTGGAGCGGTCTCGCCACGGACCGGGCGCCGGCGGCCGGTTCGTCCGGGCGACTTCCGCTGGCCGCCGCGCCCGGGCGCCCGTTCGACCGGTGCGCGATCTGCGCGGCCGTCTCCGAAGAGGTGTTTCGTTTCATCTCGCGCTATCAGTACGCGCTCTCCACGGATCGCGCGCTCCAGGAGCGGCACGCGGCGCAAGGCGGATTCTGCCCCCATCACACGTGGCGCTACGCCTCGAACACCTCGTCCTACGCCATTTGCACGGCCTATCCGCGGCTGCTCGAGCAGTTATCCGCGGAGTTGCGTGCGAAGGACGGCGACCCTTCGCATGCAGCGGCGAGGACCTGTCCGGCGTGCGCCGCGCACGAGGCGGCCGAGCGGGCGGCACTGCGCGAATTCGCGGAGCGTTCGGCCGCTGGAAGGCCGCAGGGAACCTGCGTGCCGCATCTTCGCCAGCTCGCCGGCCTCATCGACGACATCGCCCTCCGGACCCGCCTCATGGACGAGCAGGCGGCGGCCCTGGAGCGCCTCGCCGAGGATATGGGCCGGTACGCGACCAAGCGCGACGCGTTGCGGTCATCGCTCCTGAGCGACGAGGAAAGCGAGGTGGCGGACCGTGCGCTTGCAGCGGTCGCCGGCGTTCGTGACCTGAAGATGAGCTGAGGGCAAGGCATGATGAAGACTGTCCTGTCAGGCTGGAACGCCTTGAACTCGGCGCTTCTCTCCGCGATCGACGCGAGGCCCATCGCGATCCTCGACCACCTCGCGTCTCTCGGATCGGCGGTGAGTTGCTATCCGGCCTTCGCCGTGTATTCCGCGATGCTTCTCGCGGCCGCGGTCGCTTCCGGCCGGCGTCCATTCTCGCTGTCGCCCGCCCAGGCGCTCGATTCGGCAAGCCGCTGGATCGGGATCCTCGCGAACTTCTTCATCTCGTTTCCGATCGGAGTCGCGCTCGCTTCGCTGCTCGAGTCATTGGGCGCTTTTCCGGGGCCCGTGGTGGCACACGAGGGCGCCGCGATGCTGGGTCCGGGAGCTGCGGACTGGGGTCCGCGGGGAGGCCACGTGCTCCTGGCGACGATCCTCGCGGCAAGCCTGTGGCCGATCCTCGGGCACGGCCGCCGCATCATCGCCGCCGCATTCGTGTCGTGGGTGTGCGTGTCCCAGGTGAGGGTCGGGGCGAGCTTCCCGGGCGAGGTCGCGCTCTACTGCTTGATGGGCCTCGTCATCGTGCGGCTCGTGCGCAATTGCCTGTGGCGGCTCCGTGAATTCAGCTAGCGCGCGGAACCGAGTCGGTTGCCGCTACCGAACGAACTTCTGGTCCTTCGAGATGATCGTGAGGTCCACGTAGCGGGAGCCGCGGTGGTCCTGGTTCGTGTAGACGATCTTGAAGCCGCCCACGTCGTACGGGTCCATGGTCTCGAGGGCGCGGATGAGGCTCTCGCGCGTGAGGTTGCGGCCGGCGCGCTTGAGGCCCTCCACCATCACCTTGGCGGAGACGAAGCCCTCGAGGCTCGAGAAGTTGGGCTCGGAGGTGGGCGAGGAGGCCTTGAGCAGCCGCGTGTACTCGCGCACCACCGGGATCGACTCGTCCCACGGGAAAGGCATCACCTGCGAGATCTGCACGCCGCGGCCTTCGGGCCCCAGCTCCTTGGCGAGCGCCTTGCTGCCCACGAACGAGACGTTCCAGAACGACGGGTTCTTGCCGGCCTGCTTCTCGGCCTTGATGAAGGCCGCGCACGACTTGTACGCGCTGATCATCACGATGGCCTGCGGGTCGAGCTTCACCATGTCGGCCACGGCCTTCTTCACGTCCACGCTGTTCCTCTCGACCGTGGTCGTGCCGGCGAGCGCGATGTTGCGCTTCTTGAGCGCGCGCGTGACGCCGTCCAGGCCCACCTTGCCGTACGCGTCGTTCTGGTAGAAGACCGCGATCTTGTCCACGCCCATGGACGTGAGGTGCTGCACGATCTGCTCGGTCTCGTCGAAGTAGCTCGCGCGAACGTTGAAGACGTAGCGGATCATCGGCTCGCGCAGCGACTCCGCGCCCGTGAACGCGGACACCAGCGGGATCCTCGCTTCCTTGATGAGCGGGGCGGCGGCGTTGAAGGTGGGCGTGCCGACGTAGCCGAAGAGGGCGAAGACCTTGTCGTCGTTGATGAGCTTCCTGGTGGCGGCCACGGCGCCGTCGGGCTCGTAGCGGTCGTCGACGGACTTCAGCACGATCTTGCGCCCGTTCACGCCGCCCTGCGCGTTCACCGCGTCGAAGTAGGCGAGGGCCCCGGTGCGCATCTCGATTCCGAGGTCGGCCGCCGGGCCGGAGAACACCGCCGACTGGCCCAGCAGAATCTGGCTTTCGGTGACGCCCGTCTCTGCGGCGGCGTACGTGGCGGCGGTCAGCGCGGCCGCGGCCAGGATATTGCGAATCATTGCTCCCCCTCTTGTCGGTGTAGGAGCAATGATACCGCCGCGAACGTCATCCGGCGAAGAACTCGCGGACCTTGTCCATGAAGCTCTTGGCGCGCGGATTGTGCCGGTTGGAGTCCTTGCGGTTGATCTCCTCCAGCTCGCGCAGGAGCTCGCGCTGGCGCTCGGTGAGGCGCACCGGCGTCTCCACCACGACCTCGCAGATGAGGTCGCCCGGATAGGACGAGCGCACGCCCTTGATGCCCTTGCCGCGCAGCCTGAACATCTGGCCCGTCTGCGTTTCCGGCGGGATCTTCACCTTGGCCGAGCCGTCGAGCGTGGGGATCTCCACCTCGCCGCCGAGCGCGGCCTGCGTGAAGGACACCGGCATCTCGCAGTGCAGGTCGTCGCCGTCGCGCTCGAACACCGAGTGCGACGAGAGGTGGATCACCACGTAGAGGTCGCCGGGCGGGCCGCCGTTCACGCCGGCTTCGCCCTCGCCCGAGAGGCGGATGCGGTCGCCCTCGTCCACGCCCGCCGGGATCTTCACCGCGAGCGTCTTGTGCCGCTTGATGCGCCCGGCGCCGCGGCAGCTCGCGCACGGATCGGACACGACCTTGCCCGTGCCGTGGCACGTGGGGCAGGCCTGCTGGATCGAGAAGAAGCCCTGCGACAGGCGCACCGTGCCCGAGCCGTGGCAGGTCTCGCACGTCTTCGGATGCGTGCCGGGCTTGGCTCCGGAGCCGTGGCAGGTCTCGCACGTCTCCATCGTGGGAATGCGGATCTTGGTCTCGGTGCCGCGCGCGGCCTGCTCGAGCGAGATCTCGAGGTTGTAGCGAAGGTCCGCGCCGCGGAAGACGGAGGCGCGGCCGCGCCCCTGGCCGCCGCCGAAGATGTCGCTGAAGATGTCGCCGAAGGCCTCCGCGAAGCCGCCGAAGCCCGCCGCGTCCGCGCCGCCCATGCCGCCCATCTGCGGATTCACGCCCGCGTGCCCGTAGCTGTCGTAGGCGCGGCGCTTGTCGGCGTCGCAGAGGACCTCGTAGGCCTCCTTGGCTTCCTTGAACTTCTCCTCCGCATCCTTGCTGTCGGGATTGCGGTCGGGGTGGTGCTTCATGGCGAGCTTGCGGTACGCCTTCTTGACCTCCTCCTCGGAGGCGTCGCGGTTCACGCCGAGCACTTCGTAGTAGTCGCGCTTCTTCGTCGCCATTAGCCCTTCCCGTCGCTAATGCAAAAGCGGGCCTGGTCTCGCGACCAGGCCCCCGAAATCACTGCCCCGATGTTGTCTTGCCGCCCCTACGCCGACTTCTTGTCCTTGACTTCGGTGTACTCCGCGTCGACCACGTTGCCTTCTTCCTTCGCCGGCTCGGCCGCCCCGCCTGCCGCCGCCTGCGCGTGCGGCTCGCCGCCCGCGGCGGCGCCCTGGGCGTTCTTCGCCTGCGCATCGGCGTAGATCTTCTCGCCGAGCTTCTGCGAGGCCTTGCCGAGCGCCTCGACCTTGGCCTCGATGGTCTCCTTGCTGCCATCCTTGAGCACGCCTTCGAGGTCCTTGAGCGCCGCCTCGATCTTCGCCTTCTCGGCGGCGTCGATCTTGTCGCCGTACTCGCCGAGCGATTTCTTCACCGAGTGCGCGAGCGCCTCGGCCTGGTTGCGGGCGTTCACGATCTCGAGCTGCTTCTTGTCCTCGTCGGCGTGCGTCTCCGCGTCCTTCACCATGCGCTGGATCTCGTCTTCCGTGAGGCCCGAGCTCGCCTTGATCGTGATCTTGTTCTCCTTGCCGGTGGCCTTGTCCTTCGCGGACACGTGCAGGATGCCGTTCGCGTCGATGTCGAACGTGACCTCGATCTGCGGCATGCCGCGCGGCGCGGGCGGGATGCCCTCGAGGTTGAACTGCCCGAGGCTCTTGTTGCCCGAGGCCACGTCGCGCTCGCCCTGCAGCACGTGGATCGTGACCGCGCCCTGGTTGTCGTCGGCCGTCGAGAAGACCTGCTGGGCCTTCGTGGGGATCGTCGTGTTCTTCTGGATGAGCTTGGTGCTCACGCCGCCGAGGGTCTCGATGCCAAGCGACAGCGGCGTCACGTCCAGCAGCAGCACGTCCTTCACGTCGCCCTGCAGCACGCCGCCCTGGATGCCGGCGCCGACCGCCACCGCTTCATCCGGGTTCACGTCCTTGCGCGGCTCCTTGCCGAAGAACTCCTTCACCTTGTCCTGCACCTTCGGCATGCGCGTCATGCCGCCCACCAGGATCACGTCGCCGATGTCGGAGACGCTCACGCCGGAGTCCTTGATCGCGGTGCGGCACGGTGCGATTGTCTTCTCGATGAGGTCATCCACGAGCGCCTCGAACTTGGCGCGCGTGAGCTTCATCGTGAGGTGCCTCGGGCCCGACGCGTCGGCCGTGATGTAGGGCAGGTTGATGTCGGTGCTCTGCGAGCTCGACAGCTCGATCTTGGCCTTCTCCGCGGCCTCCTTCAGCCGCTGGAGCGCGAGGACGTCCTTGGAGAGGTCCACGCCCTGGTCCTTCTTGAATTCAGTGACGATGTACTCGATCAGCCGCTGGTCGAAATCCTCGCCGCCCAGGAACGTGTCGCCGTTCGTGGAGAGGACCTCGAACTGGTGCTCGCCCTCGACCGCGGCGATCTCGATGATCGAGATGTCGAACGTGCCGCCGCCCAGGTCGTAGACCGCGATCTTGCGGTCGCCTTCCTTCTTGTCGAGGCCGAACGCCAACGCCGCCGCGGTGGGCTCGTTGATGATGCGGCGCACCTCGAGGCCCGCGATGCGGCCCGCGTCCTTGGTGGCCTGGCGCTGGGAGTCGTTGAAGTAGGCGGGCACCGTGATCACCGCTTCGGTGACCGGCTCGCCGAGGTAGTCCTCGGCCGTCTTCTTCATCTTGCGAAGGACCTCGGCGGAGACCTGCTGGGGCGCGATCTTCTCGTTGCGCACTTCCACCCAGGCGTCGCCGTTGTTGGCCTTCGAGATCTTGTAGGGCATGAGGCCGATGTCCTTCTGGACCTCGCCCTCCTCGAACTTGCGGCCGATGAGGCGCTTGACCGCGTAGATCGTGTTCTTCGCGTTGGTCACCGCCTGGCGCTTGGCCGGAGCGCCCACGAGGATCTCGCCGCCATCGGTATAAGCGACGACCGAGGGCGTGGTGCGCGCGCCTTCGCTGTTCTCGATGACCTTGGGCTTGCCGCCCTCCATCACGGCCACGCACGAGTTCGTGGTGCCGAGGTCGATTCCGATGATCTTTGCCATTGTCGTTGTCTCTCTGGGGTTTTGCGTTGCGATTGCCTTTGAGATCGGGCTTTTTCAGCGCGCTTTCAAGGGGACGGCGGCGTTTCGGCGCGGGCCTTGGCCACCGTGACCAGCGCCGGGCGCAGCACCCGGTCGTTGAGCAGGTATCCCTTCTGCAGGACGGTGACCACGGTGTTGGGCTCCTGGTCGCTTTCCACCTGGCTGATGGCCTGGTGCCGGTGCGGGTCGAACTTCTCGCCCGCGGGCACGATCGCCTTGATGGCGAACTTCTCGAAGACGCTGTCGAGCTGCCTGGCGGTGATCTCCACGCCTTCCTTGAACGACTCGATCGAGGTGTTCTCGACTGTAAGCGCGGCATCGAGGCTGTCCTTCACCGCGAGGAGCGACCCGGCGAAAGTCTCGAGGCCGAAGCGATGCGCCTTGGACACTTCCTCGGCGCCGCGGCGGCGCACGTTCTCCATCTCCGCGCGGGCGCGCAGGAATTCATCGCGCAGCTTCTCGGCGTCGGAGAGCGCCGCGGCGAGCCGGGCTTCGAGCTCCGCGGCCCGGGTGTCGGCCGCTTCGGCATCACCCAGCGGGGGTTGGGCGGGAGCCGCCGGCGGGGCGCCCGTCAGGTCTGCATCCATCACGAAAAATCCTTCCTGAAACAAGCCTTTGGGTGAGCACGTGGGGATGTTTCCCCGGATTTCAAGAGCGCGATTCGCCGCGCTTCGAAAAGAGCAGCCAGCTCGTGATGAGCGTGATCACCGAGTAGAGGATGGAGCCGATCAACGCAGCCAGGAAGCCGTCCACGGTGAAGCCCTTCACCACCTCGGCCACCAGCCAGAACATGAAGGCGTTGATCACGAAAAGGAAGAGCCCGAGCGTGAGTATCGTCGCGGGCAGCGTAAGGATCACGAGCAGCGGCCGGATTATCGCGTTCACGAGCCCGAGGACGATGGCCGCGATCAACGCCGACCAGAAGTCGTTCACGTGCACTCCGGGGTAGAGGTAGGCCACCAGCAGCAGCGCGGCGGCGTTCACGATCCAGCGGGCGATGTGCATGAGCATCAGAGGTTCTCCAACGTGATTTGGGTGAGCGCTGTCATCCAGGCGGGGGTGTCGTTCGTGGTAGGGATGTAATGGAAATCCTTGCCTCCGGCCCCGAGGAACGTGGCCCGCCCTTCAATCGCGATCTCCTCGAGCGACTCGAGGCAGTCGGCCGCGAAGCCCGGGCAGATCACGTCCACGCGCCCGACGCCGTCGCGCCCGAGGCCGGCCAGCGTCTCGGAGGTGTAGGGCTTCAACCACTCGGCCGGGCCGAAGCGCGACTGGAACGAGATCACTGTACGCGCATCGTTCCAGCCCAGCTCCGTGGCGATGAGGCGCGCGCTCTCGCGGCATTGGGCCTCGTACGGGTCGCCCGCATCCACCACCGCGCGCGGCAACCCGTGGAAGCTCATCAACAGCCTGTCGGGGCGGCCGTGCTTGAGCCAGTAGTCGTTCACGTTCCTGGCGATCGCTTTCGCATAGAGGGGATGCGCGTGGAAATCCCGAACCACCTTGGCCTTCATCGCGCCGTGCTTTCTTCGCAGCGCCGCGGCCACGGCGTCCTCCACGCTGGCCGTCGTGCTCGCGGCGTACTGGGGATAAAGCGGCATCACCAGCACGCGGTTGCAGCCCTTTTCCGCGAGCTCGGCCAGGCCCTCGGCGATCGAGGGCTTGCCGTAGCGCATGGCGGCGGCCACGGGCACGGGGCGTTTCAGCTTTTCTCCGATGTAGCCGCGCAGCAGTTGCGATTGCCGCAAGTGGTAGATGCGAAGCGGCGCCCCGTCGGGCCGCCAGATGGCGGCGTATTTCTTCGCCGTCTTTGCCGGGCGGAAGGGCAGCACGAGGAAGTTGAGGATGAACCACCACGCCACGCGCGGGATCTGCACCACGCGCGGGTCCCACAGGAACTCACGCAGGTATTTGCGTACCGCCGCGGGCGTGGGCGCCTCGGGAGTGCCCAGGTTCACGAGGAGCACGCCGGCGGATGCCTCGCCGCGGTCGCCGGTCTGGGCCATGGCTCAGTGCTGCGACAGCGCCGAGGAGACGAGCTTCGCGGTGACGTCCACGATCGGGATCACGCGCTCGTAGGCCATGCGCGTGGGGCCGATCACGCCCACGGTGCCCACGATCCGGCCATCGACCTCGTAGGGCGCGGTCACGATGGAGCACTCGTCGAGGGGCACCAGCTGCGATTCGCCGCCGATGAAGATCTTCACGCCGTCGGCGTGCTCGCTCTGCTCGAGGATGTCGAGGAGCTGCGTCTTCCTCTCGAAGAGGTCGAAGAGGCGCCGCAGGCGCGGCATGTCGCCGGAAAGGTCGTCCACCTCGAGCAGGTTGCGCCCCCCGGAGATCACCACGCCGTCGGCCGCGGGCTGGCGAAGCGCGTCGCTGCCGGTCTGGATCGCCGCCTGCATGAGGCCCGAGATGTCGTTGTGCAGGTCGATCAGCTCGTTCCTCACCTTCTGGCGCAGCTGGTCGAACTCGAGGCCCGCGTAGTGCTGGTTGATGAAGTTCGCCGCCTCCACGAGCTGCGAGGGCGAGTAGGCGCGGTCGGTCACCAGCACGCGGTTCTGCACCTCGCCGTCGCTCGCCACGATGATGAGCAGCACGCGGCGCTCGGAAAGCCCGAAGAACTCCACGTGGCGCAGCACGGCGCCGCGCCGCCGCGGCGCCACCACGATGCCGGCGAAGTGCGTGAGGTCCGAAAGCAGCTGCGAGGCGGCCGTCACCACGCGGTGCGGGTCGTCGGGCAGGAGCTGCTCCTCCAGCTGCTGGCGCTCGACCTCTTCCATGGGGCGCACGGTGAGCAGCGTATCGACGAAGAAGCGATAGCCCTTGGGCGTGGGCACGCGCCCCGCGGAGGTGTGCGGGCTCGCGACGAAGCCCATCTCCTCGAGGTCCGCCATCACGTTGCGGATGGTGGCCGGCGAGAGCTCCAGCGTGGAAAACCGCGAGAGCGCCCGGGAGCCGACGGGCTGGCCGTCGGCGATGTAGCGCTCCACCAGGATCTTCAGCAGGCTTTGCGCGCGATCGCTCAACATGGATGGATTCTACAGAAAACGATTCATGATTTAATTGCGGCCATGGCCCCCGCATTCAAGACGGCCGCCGTGGTCGGCAAGAGCGATGCGGCGAGCCTTCCCGACGTGCTCGACGAGCTGGTGGCGCTGCTTCGCGCGCGCGGCCTCGCGGTGCTCATGGATCCGCTCACGGCGGGCGCCTCGCGCGCCAAGCCCGATCA
>Ga0335083_10007470_pt1 | contig 13489 bp, 8 predicted proteins | sample Lox_Sample_42_FD_206716 | JGI IMG/M metagenome (GOLD analysis project Ga0335083, IMG submission 206716) | Soil microbial communities from Loxahatchee National Wildlife Refuge, Florida, United States - Lox_Sample_4.2 | ecosystem: Environmental > Terrestrial > Soil > Wetlands | place: USA: Florida...
CCCCTGGGTGCAACAGGGGAAAACCGGGAGGATGTGTGACCGGCCCTCTTACCGGCTGAGAAACGCCGTCATCAGAGAAGGGTCCCATCCCCTCGAGCGTCGAGCCCGCAGCAAACGGGATTGTGGTCGCGAGGCCTGCCAACTGCAGGAACTCGAACCGGATAAAAGGTGAGCTGGTCAGACTGCCAGCTTTGCAAGATGACGCTCTGCCCCGGTCGATTACGAACACGACCACGCTGGCTTCGCCGGCGATGACCTTCTGTGCTTCGCCGACAGCGGTGAGGTGTCCGGCCGTGCCTCTCAACGAAAAAACTGCGGTGCTTGACCCGCCCCATAAAAGGAAGAGGGCTGCGCCGGTCTTCGGTAGAGTAGGGATGAAGCGCCTTGCCCCGTTGCCCGGGCAGGTTTCTTCATCCCCCACTCCGAACCGGACGTGCGAGTTTCCCCGCATCCGGCTCTCCATGCGTGGCTTGCGCCACAGGTGTCCCTCACAACGATGCGAGGGCGAGGGTCGCTTCCCAGAACTTGTCGGCTCCCTTGCGGAAGATTTCGCCTGGGTCGTTCCATCCGTTCGGTATGCGTAGTCCCCGGTCGGGATAACGCAGCCGCTTGGTATCGGCGAACCGGACGAGCTTCTTGCCCGCCGATTGCCATCCGCCTTGCCGCTGCGCGCCTGGTTCGGTGTATCGTCGGCGCAGCTTCCTTCCAGATGCTCCGCCATGCTTCTTGCCGAGCCAGGTCTTCAGGCGCCAGTACAGCCACCAGTCGTGCTTGGCGAACTCCCTCCCGGAACGCGTCGCGTATCGGTAATAGTTACGCCAGCCCGTGATGACCGGATTGAGGTCGTCGATGACGTCGGCGAGGGACCAACCTGTCGGCGTCTCCCTCATCTTGGCCTTGATCTTGTCGCGGAGAAGCTGTGACTTGCCCTTCGGGATGAAGAGCATGCCCACATGCCGTCCTGTCGACGGCATTTTCTTCTGCGCGATTCGATAGCCGAGGAAGTCGAAGCCTTCCCGGACGTCGGTGATCTTGGTCTTTTCCATCGACAACTCCATACGCAACTCCTCTTTGAGGAACTGCGCCAGCGCCAGGCGCTCATCGTTTGCATCCTGTTGTGTTCCCTGCACCATGACGACGAAGTCGTCGGCATAGCGCACCACGTAAAAGCCCGGCCGGCCACGTTTGTAGTCGGATTGCAGGCGCTGTTGCGCCCGCTCACGGGTCTTGTCGCGCGGGTTGGGAACCCAACGCCGGTATCTCTCGTCGATGGCCGTCAGATAGACGTTGGCCAAGAGCGGCGAGATGATGCCCCCTTGCGGGGTGCCGGTCACCGGATGCCGACGGTTGCCCTCGATCATGATGTCGGCCTTCAGGAAGGCGAGCACGAGCCGCAGGACCTTTCGGTCCCGAACACGGCGGCGCACCCGATCCATCAGCACGTGATGATCGATGGCGTCGAAGCAGCCCTTGATATCCCCCTCGATCACATACCGGGTCCTTGAGGGGCCGGCCGATGTCGGGTTCAATTTGTGACGCACCCGCGAGAGCGCGTCATGGGTGCTTCGGCCGGGGCGGAAGCCGTACGAGATCGGATAGAAGTCCGCCTCGAAGATCGGCTCCAGCACCAGCTTGAGCGCCATTTGGACCAGTCGGTCTTTGAGCGTCGGGATGCCCAGTGGGCGGAACTGTCCCGGCTTACCCGGCTTCGGGATGAGCCGCTGCCGAACAGGCTCGGGCTGGTAGGTTCCTCGGCGCAGCTCCTGTCGGATTTCCTCCAGGAAGCCTGCGACGCGATCGGGCCGCTCTTCGACCTTCTTCCGCGTCACACGATCCGAGCCCGGCGTGTTGCTGCCCCGGTTACGGGCCAGGCGTCGCCAAGCATGAAGAAGCGTTCCGCGGTCGCATACAATATTGAACAGATCTGCGAACCTCTTCTCGGGGTTCGCAGCACTCCACCGATACAGCTTGCGCTGCATGTCGAGAATGAACTCGGTATTCACCGCGTCGGACAAAAGTCCATCTCCTGCTTGCAAAATGTATCCACTGCCCGCCTTCGCCATGTGGACGGCTTTCCCGTCCTCGGACTACTACGCAGGCTCCGCCCCCGCTTCGCGCGTTCGCCGGTCGCTTCGGCCTTCCGATCCCCGCGGGGGAGCGGCAACGCTGGCGGGTTCCCAAGTTCCACCGTCGCTCCTTGTCCGCTGTAGGAGCCGACTCTACCCCGTGTGGATTCCGGCGTTCGGGCCTTGCAGGCTTTCCCGGATGCTGATCTCGGGTCTCCCCGAAACCCTGACACGCGCCCATCAATCGCGCGTCGGCACTCCACAAGTCTTACGACTGCCTCACCCACTTCCGAGTCGGTGAGGAACCTCCTGACGGGGCTTCGACCATCGGTTCGGTCTCCCTCTCCATGGCGGACTTGCTGGCCGGGCCGGTTCGGGATCGGAAGTTCCCTCACGCCCGGCTTTAGCGGGTTCTGCTGATTTATGGCCGCCCGGAAGCACCCGGTTGGCTTCACCCGCTTGCTTCGCGCCCCACGCTGCACCGTGTGACGGGAGGGGTCTCTCACCCCTCGGAGCGGTCGGTAGTTACGCGCCTAACTCGGCATCCTCCTTTCAGTTCAGAGAGTTAGAGGAGCGCTCTTGGCGCACTGACGGGTTGGATGCCGAGAGAGAGTCTTTCGGCGCCCGTCGCGGAGACCATCCCGATGGCTACTGCCGTTCAGAAGATCACCCTGTCGTCGTCGCGCGACATCCCCTTCAACAAGCTTGTTCTGTCCCAGTCGAACGTCCGGCGTGTGAAGGCCGGCGTCTCGATCGAGGAGCTGGCCGAGGACATCGCCCGGCGCACGCTTCTGCAAGGCCTCAATGTCCGACCGGTTCTCAACGCCGACGGCGTGGAGACCGGCATGTTCGAGGTCCCGGCCGGCGGGCGGCGCTACCGGGCGCTCCAGCTTCTCGTCAAACAGAAGCGTCTCGCCAAGACGGCGCCAGTGCCCTGCGTCGTGCGCGATCCCAGCGTCGATATTTCGGCGCAAGAAGACTCGTTGGCCGAGAACGTCCACCGCGCTCCGCTCCATCCTTTCGACCAGTTCCGGGCGTTTCAGGCATTGCGCCAGAAGGGCCAGTCCGAGGAAGAGATCGCCGCCGCCTTCTTCGTCGGCGTGAACGTGGTGAAGCAGCGGCTGCGTCTCGCAGCCGTCTCCGAGAAGCTGCTCGACGTCTATGCCGAAGACGGCATGTCACTCGACCAGCTCATGGCCTTCACGGTGACGACCGATCATGCGCGTCAGGAGCAGGTCTGGGAAACGCTTCAGCGCTCCTACGGCCAAGAGCCGTATAAGATCCGCCGCATGCTGACGGAGCGCGCCGTGCGCGCATCGGACAAGCGCGCCCTGTTCGTCGGCCTCGATGCCTATGAGCAAGCGGGCGGCATCGTCATGCGCGATCTTTTTCAGCAGGATGACGGCGGCTGGCTCGAGCATGTCGCTCTGCTCGACAGCCTGGTCGCCGAGAAGCTGAAGGCCGAGGCGGAGAAGATCGCCGCCGAAGGCTGGAAGTGGATCGAGGTCAATGTCGACTTCCCGTTCGGCCACACCCATCGTCTGCGCGAACTCGACGGAACGCCAACCGACCTCACGGCCGAAGAGCAGGCGACGATCGAGGCGTTGAAGGCCGAGTACGCCAAACTCGAAGCCGAATACGAGAACGCCGACGAGCTGCCCGACGAGGTGGACGCGCGCCTCGGCGAAATCGAGACGGCGCTCGCCGCCTTCGAGGATCGGCCGGTCAGCTACGACCCCGCCGAGGTCGTCCGCGCCGGCGTCTTCGTCTGCATCGACTCGGATGGCAACCTCTCGGTCGATCGGGGCTACGTCCGTCCGGAGGAAGAGGCGCCCGTCAGGACGAACACGGACGGTGAAGCCGGCATCGACGGCAATGCGAGTGACAGCGGCGAGCCTTCGGCGCCTACCATCCAGCGTGCCGTCATCACGATCGGCGGCCAGCCCGAGGCCGAGGACGATGAGGAGGATATCGTCAAGCCACTCCCGGACCGGCTGGTGAGCGAACTCACCGCCTATCGCACGCTGGCGCTGCGGGATGCGGTGGCGAACAATCCGCATGTCGCGATGACGGTGCTGCTGCACAAGCTCTGCCTCGACACCTTCCAGCACGCGGCACCAGGCGCCTGTCTCGAAGCGTCGGTGCGTGAGGTTTTTTTCTCGATCCAGCCGGCCGACCTCAAGGACAGCCCTCCGGCGAAAGCCGTCGCCGAGCGGCACGAGGCGTGGAAGGCAGACCTGCCGAAGGACGAGGCCACGCTCTGGGACTGGCTCGCCGCTCTGGACGACTCCAGCCGCGCCGCGCTGCTGGCGCACTGCGTCTCGTTCGGGGTCAATGCCCTCTATGAGAAGGGCGACCGCTACGGCGGCCCAGGCGTCTCGGTTCACGGCGTCCAGCGCCGTCTTGTCCAAGCGGATCGCCTTGTGCGCGCGGTCGGGCTCGACATGGTCGAGGCCGGCTGGCGGCCGACCGTCGACAACTATCTCGGCCGCGTCACCAAGCCCCGCATCCTCGAGGCGGTGCGCGAGGCGAAGGGCGAACAGTCCGCGCAGCTCATCGACCATCTGAAGAAGGCCGACATGGCGAAGGAAGCCGAGCGCCTGCTGGAGGACACCGGCTGGCTCCCCGAACCGCTGCGCACATCGGTTGCCTACGCCGCGGAGGCAATCGACGGCAATGTCGCGGAGGGTGACGGCGCGCTGCCCGCCTTCCTCTCGGACGACGAGGAAGGCCCTAGCGAAGAAGACGCGGACGAACCTGCCGTGATCGCCGCTGAATAATGACGACGAGCGGGGCGGCATCGGCCGTCCCGCTCACATTTCTGATTATCATCCTCAGCGCCCGGCCATCGTGTCGGGCGCTTTCGTTTTGAAGGATCGCCAGCGTGAACAAGAGAGCGAGAGGCCGGCCGGGACGGGTTTGAGCCGATCGGGTCGAGAGAGAGCGCCCGGCGGTTCGGCCCGTTCCCGCTCTCCCGAGGTCTCCTTCATGACGAATCCTTCGATCTCCACGGCCGCGCGCCCGGCCGCGCCGTCGCTTGCGGCAGTATCCGCCGCCGTCGCCCAGGCCGCGCGACTCCTCCTTCCCGATCTCGAACATGGCCGTCGCATCGACGCCGGCATTCTGCGCGCCGCGATGGAGGCGGCCTTCGGCGCCACCGATGCCGCCGGCGCCTGGGATTGGAAAACCGCCTACGACGCCTGCGAGGCGGCGACGGTGCTGTTCCTCCGCAGATACGGCAAAGTGCTTCTCCGTAAAGCCGGATCTCCGTCCGCCGCACTGCCGATGCTCGCGAAGATCGCGGGCCTTCTCCCCACCCACACGCGTCGCTCCGAGGAGAGCCAGGCGCTCCAGCAGTTCTCGACGCCGGTCCCGCTTGGCCTCGCGGTCGCCGCCGCGGCCGCCATCACCGCCGCCGATCGCGTTCTGGAGCCCTCGGCGGGCACCGGGCTGCTCGCCATCCTCGCCGAGATCGCCGATGGCTCGCTCATGTTGAACGAGCTGGCCGAGACACGCGCGACGCTGCTCGACCACCTCTTCCCGGGTGTCATCGTGACCCGCTTCGACGCGGCGCAGATCGACGATCATCTGGATGCCGCGATCACGCCGAGCGTCGTCGTGATGAACCCGCCCTTCTCGGCGATGGCGAATGTCGACCGGCGCATGGCGGATGCGGTGTTGCGCCATATCGCTTCCGCCTTGGCGCGGCTCTGTGAGGGCGGCCGTCTCGTCGCCGTCACCGGTTCAAACTTCGCGCCGGACAATCCGGCCTGGCGCGACGCTTTCGTCCGGCTTCAAGAGCGCGGCCGCGTCGTTTTCTCCGCCGCTATCGATGGCGCCGTCTATGCGAAGCACGGCACCACGATTGAGACGCGGCTCACCGTCATCGACAAGGAACCCGCCGCCGATCCGAAGGTCTCTCCGGCCTCGCCGGGAATAGCTCCCGACGCGGCGAGGCTGCTCGCCTGGGTGAACGAGCGTGTCCCGCCGCGCTTGCCGCTCGCCGCACCCGTCGTCGTATCCGATACCGCACGACCGGCAATTCCCCGAACGGGCCGCGCGTTCGCGATGCGTCCGTCCTGCGGTCCGGCGCTTCCCGAACCGGAGGCCGTGGAACTCGCGTATGAGACTGTCGACTGGACGCCACCGGACGGCGCCCGCCTCACGGACGCGCTTTATGAAGAATACGTCCTTCAGTCGATCCGTATTGCCGGCTCTCAGGCGCATCCAACCAGGCTCGTGCAGTCGGCGGCGATGGCTTCGGTTGCGCCGCCCAAGCCGTCCTATCGGCCACACTTGCCAGCGAACCTCGTCGCTGACGGCGTGCTGTCGGACGCCCAGCTCGAGAGCATCATCTATGCCGGCGAGGCTCATGGTGAGTTCCTCGCCGGCGCGTGGACGGTCGATGAAACCTGCGACCTCGTCGCCGCCGCGCGCGACGACGCGGGGAACGCCGTCCGCTTTCGACGCGGATGGTTTCTCGGCGACGGCACCGGCGCCGGCAAGGGCCGCCAGGTCGCGGGCATTCTGCTCGACAACTGGCTCAAGGGCCGGCGCCGCGCTGTCTGGATCAGCAAGTCTGACAAGCTGATCGAAGACGCGCAGCGCGACTGGTCCGCGCTCGGCATGGAGCGGCTGCTCGTCACGCCGCTCTCCCGCTTCCGCCAGGGCACGCCGATCCGGCTCGAGCAAGGCATCCTATTTACAACCTACGCCACGCTGAGGACTGACGAGCGCGGCGAGAAGCTTTCGCGCATCCGGCAGATCGTCGAATGGTTGGGCTCCGGTTTCGATGGAGTGATCATTTTCGACGAGAGCCATGCGATGCAAAACGCCGTCGGCGGCAAGGGCGAGCGTGGCGACCAGGCCGCCTCGCAGCAGGGGCGCGCGGGCCTGCGGCTCCAGCACGCCTTGCCGAACGCCCGCGTGGTCTACGTCTCGGCCACCGGCGCGACTACGGTCCACAATCTCGCTTATGCGCAGCGCCTCGGTCTCTGGGGCGGCGAGGATTTTCCGTTTGCCACCCGCGCCGAGTTCGTCGAGGCGATCGAGGACGGCGGCGTCGCGGCGATGGAGGTGCTGGCGCGCGACCTCAAGGCGCTCGGCCTCTATGCGGCCCGCTCGCTCTCTTACGAAGGCGTCGAATACGAGCTGGTCGAACATCGGCTCACACCCGAGCAGGTCCGCATCTACGATGCCTATGCCGGCGCCTTCTCGATCATTCATAACAATCTCGACGCGGCGATGCAGGCCGCGAATATCACGGGCGAGACCGGCACACTGAACGCGCAGGCGAAGTCCGCGGCGCGATCCGCCTTCGAGAGCGCCAAGCAGCGCTTCTTCGGCCATCTGCTGACCAGCATGAAGACACCGTCCCTGATCCGCTCGATCGATCGCGATCTCGAGGCTGGCCACTCTGCCGTCATCCAGATCGTCTCGACCGGCGAAGCGCTGATGGAGCGCCGGCTCGCTGAGATCCCGACCGAGGAATGGAACGATGTCCAGGTGGACATCACGCCGCGCGAGTACGTGCTCGATTATCTCGCCCATTCCTTCCCGGTGCAGCTCTACGAGCCCTTCACCGATTCCGAGGGCAATCTCTCGTCCCGGCCCGTCTACCGCGACGGGCAGCCGGTCGAGAGCCGCGAGGCTGTCGCGCGCCGGGACCGCCTGATCGAGAAGCTCGCTTCGCTCCCGCCGGTGCCCGGCGCGCTCGATCAGATCGTCCAGCACTTCGGGACCGACATGGTGGCGGAGGTCACCGGACGCTCGCGCCGCATCATTCGCAAAGGCGACCGGCTGATGGTCGAGAACCGTGCGGGCTCCGCCAATCTCGGCGAGACCAGCGCCTTCATGGACGACGTGAAGCGCATCCTGGTCTTCTCGGACGCGGGCGGCACCGGACGCAGCTACCACGCCGAGCTCTCCGCGCGGAATCGGCGGCTGCGCGTCCACTATCTCTTGGAGCCGGGATGGAAGGCCGATGCGGCGATCCAAGGCCTCGGCCGCACCAATCGCACCAACCAGGCGCAGCCACCGCTGTTCCGGCCGATCGCGACCGATGTGAAGGCCGAAAAGCGATTTCTCAGCACGATCGCGCGCCGCCTCGACACGCTCGGCGCCATCACGCGCGGCCAGCGCCAGACGGGCGGCCAGGGCCTGTTCCGGCCCGAGGACAATCTTGAAAGCCACTATGGGCGCGATGCCCTCCGCCAGCTCTACATGCTGCTGGTCCGCGGCAAGGTCGAAGGCTGCTCGCTTCAGACCTTCGAGGACGCCACCGGCCTGAAGCTGATGGACGCCAACGGCATCAAGGACGAGCTGCCGCCGATCACCACCTTTCTCAATCGGCTGCTCGCGCTGACCATCGACCTGCAGAACGTGCTGTTCACGGCCTTCGAGCAGTTGCTCACGGCCCGCATCGAGGGCGCCATCGCGTCAGGGACCTATGACGTCGGGCTGGAGACGCTCCGCGCCGAGAGTTTCGTCGTCACCGATCGGCGCACGATCTACACCCATCCCGGCACCGGCGCGGAGACGCGCCTGCTCGTCGTCACCCAGCGCGAGCGCAATCGCCCGGTGACGTTGGACGAGGCTCTGGATCGGCTCTCCGATCCGCGCGCCGTGCTGCTGATCAACGAGCGTTCGGGCCGTGCGGCCGTACAGGTCCCGGCGCCGAGCCTCATGCTCGATGACGGCGAAATCGAGCGACGCGTGCGGCTGATTCGCCCGATGGAGAGCCACAGCCTTCCCCTGAAGATGATGGCGGACAGCCATTGGGTGGAAGCCGATCGCGAACGCTTCGCCACCGTTTGGCAGGCCGAGCTTGCCGAGGTGCCCACCTTCACCGACAGCACGATCCACATCGTCGCGGGCTTGTTGCTGCCGATCTGGAAGCGCCTGCCGAACGAGTCGACGCGCGTCTATCGGCTACAGACCGATGCGGGCGAGCGCATCATCGGCCGCAAGGTCTCGCCCGCGTGGGTGGCAACCGCGCTGGCGACGGACACACCAACGCTCACCGCAGAGAGCGCCTTCGCCGCCCTGATGGAAGGCCGCACCGTCTTCGATCTCGCGGAGGGCCTGCAGCTCCGCCGCGTTCGCGTCATGGGCGCCAACCGCATCGAGCTGTCCGGCTTCACCGACACCATGCGCGATCGGCTGAAAGCCTACGGCCTCTTCCATGAGATCATCTCCTGGAAGCTGCGCATGTTCGTGCCCACCGACGCGAGCGGCATCGGCGTGCTGGGGAAGGTGCTGGAGCGCTTTCCCGTCGAGCGCATCGGCGAGCGGGAGGCCGCGTGATGCCGCGCGACGCTTCCGAGCTGGCGCACCGTCTCGCGCGCGAGGCCGAGGCGGTGTGCCGTCATTATCTCTCCAATGGACGGCGCGAGGGCCGTTATTGGCTCGTCGGCGACGCGCGCAACACACCGGGCCGCTCCATGTTCGTCCGGCTTAAGGGGCCGGAATCCGGTCGCGGCGCCGCCGGCAAATGGACCGATGCCGCCACGGGCGAGCACGGTGATCTGCTCGACGTGATCCGCGAGAGCTGCGGCCTTCTCGATTTCCATGACGTCGCCGACGAGGCGCGCCGCTTCCTGAGCCTGCCTCGCTCCGACCCGGAGCCATCGCCGAAGACGGTGCATATGCCAGCGCAGACCGGATCGCCGGAGGCGGCGCGGCGGCTGTTCGCCATGTCGCAGCCGATCGCACGGACCCTCGCAGAAGCGTATTTGCGCAATCGCGGCATTACGCCTTTGCACGAAGCTGGCAGCCTGCGCTTCCACCCGCGCTGCTACTATCGCCCGGACGACAATTCGCCGACCGAGACCTGGCCGGCGATGATCGCTCGTGTCACCGACATTGAGGGACGGATCACCGGCGCCCATCGCACCTGGCTCGATCCCCATGGGTTCGACCCCATCCGTCTCGGCAAGGCGCCGATCGACACGCCGCGACGGGCGATGGGCGACCTCCTCGGCAATGCGGTGCGTTTCGGTATGGCGAACGATGTGCTCGCGGCCGGCGAAGGCATCGAGACCATGCTGTCGCTGCGCTGCGTGCTGCCGAGCTTGCCGATGGCCGCGGCGCTGTCTGCCAACCACCTTGCCGCCATGCTGCTCCCGCTGACACTGCGCCGGCTCTACATCGCCCGCGACGCCGATGCGGCCGGCGACGCGGCGGTGACGGCTCTGACCGAGCGGGCCGATGCCGCCGGCATCGAAGCGATCGCGTGGTCACCCAGGCTCGGCGACTTCAACGAGGATCTGCGCACCTTCGGCATCGACGAGCTTCGGGCAGCCCTGCGCACTCAGCTCGCGCCGCAGGACGTCGTCCGCTTCCTGCTCTGGGCGACGGCCGAGACGGGGTGAACGTCGGCCCGTCGATGTCGTCGTCTGTCGGGCTTGGCCCACGATGCCGGACAGAGTCGCACCCCTGGCCTTCTAGAGGGCGATCGGACGGCAGGCGGCCCGGCCCGGCAATGGCTGCGCCCGGCTATTTTCCGCCGGCCCTTCGGGCCTTTGCAGCGCGAAACAAAATAGCCGGGCTTCGCCATCCTCCGCTGGCGCTCCGGCCCTTCGCTTCGCTTCGGGTGCAGGTCCGTTCCGCCCGCCGTCTGGTGATCGCCACGAAGGCCGCGATGGGCGCGGCCGATCCGGCAAAGGGGCCTCACCATGACGACCGACCACGACGACACCGAATTCGAGCCGCCGCACAGCTCATCCCCGACCGATCACGTCCTCAACGAGCTTCAGCTCTATGGCTTCCGTCCCTTCCACGACGAGCCGGACCCGAGACCACTTCCCGAAGACGACGCCGTCACGGGCGCTGTCGCCGACATCTTCGACGCCCTGGTCTCCACTTTGAGCGACACCCGCCTCGAACCCGACCTCGAGGACTTGCTCTGGTCGATGGTCAACCTGTTCCACCGCGCCGTCGACCGCATCGGACGCGAGCTCGACGACAACGAGCAGGCGCAGCAGAAGAGTCAGCGCGAGCAGAACGGCTCGGAGGTGCGTTCGGTCGAACTCGAGCGTCTCACGGCCGAGGGCATCACGCTCATCGAGCGGCGCAACAGCATGGAACTCTTCCGCGATCAGGCCGCGGAACGCTTCGAAGTTCACACCGGATCGGCATGGCGCCCGCGCTCCGGATCGCTGGTCAACCACCGCACGCTGACGTCGGCGATGATCGACAGCCGCGACTTCCTTGCCGCCAAACGCCGCGCCGAGACCGAGGTGTTGCTGCCGGCGGGACCGAAGATCGCCCTCACCGGCGGGCTCGATTTCAACGACGTGTCACTGATCTGGGATCGCCTCGACAAGGTCCACGCGAAGCATCCCGACATGGTGCTGCTGCATGGCGGCTCGCCCAAAGGCGCCGAGCTGATCGCCGCGAAATGGGCGACCAATCGCAACGTGCCGCAGATCGCCTTCAAGCCCGACTGGACGAAACATGCCAAGGCCGCGCCGTTCAAGCGCAACGACGCGATGCTGGAGGTGCTGCCGATCGGCGTCATGCATTTCCCGGGCACCGGCATCCAGGACAACCTCGCCGACAAGGCGAAAACGCTCGGCATCCCAGTCTGGAAATTTGGCGAGGGTGGCGCATGACGCGCCGCTGCACCCACGACAGGCAGCCCGATCCCTGCATCGCAATCGCAAGGTAAGCTGCTTTCGGCTATAATTTGGGCCGCGCCGTGGTGGTGGTGGAAGGCGCGACCGTTGCAGTTCTTGCCACGGAGCCGCCACTATGCTTGTCATCGGACTCATTCTCAACGTGTTCGGGATCGGCCTATTTTGTTGGCTGATCTTCACGCTCGCGGTCTATGCACTGCCGTTTTTCATAGGGCTTACCGCCGGCATGGCCGCGCTGCACAGCGGCGCGGGCACCCTCGGCGCGCTGCTCGTCGGCATCGCGACCGGCACCATCACAATCGCAATCGGACAGATCGCGTTTGCGGTGGTTCGCTCGCCGCTGCTTCGTGCCGTCATCGCTGCCGCGTTCGCCGTTCCTGCTGCGATTGCCGGCTATCATACTGTCCTAGGTCTCTCGCAGATCGGCGTACCCTCGCTTGTCTGGCGCGAGATGTTCGGCTTGATTGGCGCGCTCTTCATTGGAGGCACGGCTTGGGCGCGGATGACGGTGTTCGCGGAGCCCCTTCCATTTCGACGGGACGGAGCATCGCCGAACAACACTCAGCCCGTCCTTACTAGCGCGACACGACAGAGTTAGGCCTTCACCGTTTCCAAATGGTGCTTTGGCGATCGGGCGCTGACGGATCACGTGCCGAAATCGCGCAGCGCGCAGCGTAGATGCGCTTTGTCGATGCGTTGCGATTGATCGCCCATCGCTAAATCGGCGGCCAGAGAGTTGCTGAGCGATTATTCGGCGACAAGCAGACCCGCCTTTTCCGGCGCCACGGTTTCTTTCTCTACGCCTGACTCGTCCGACATCTTGCGGGGGACAACCGACATCCGCCACGTCTTCTCCTGAGGATGCTGTCAGCGTGCGGACGCACCTGGCCTCTTGATGGCCTGATCTGGCCGAAGACCGGCTGCGCCTCGATCGCCTGAACCGCAACATCGCCGGATCGACTTTCTTCCCCTGGGCCGAAGCCCATTCCTCGCGAAACAAGAAAGTCTCACCGCCGACATCCTCCGCTCCGCTCCGGCCCGCGAACGGGTGCGTCGTCGATCGTCCTCGGCCTGTCGATTGCCATCGAGGCCGCGGTGGTCGCGGGCTCGAAACACCAAGGAGAAGTAACATGGCCAACATCGGTTCCTTCAAGAAGGTCGGCGGCGAGTACCAGGGCGAGATCGTTACCCTGAGCGTTCAGGCCAAGGGCGTACGCATCGTGGCCGAAACCAACCGCTCCAACGACAACGCGCCGAGCCATCGGGTCTTCGTCGGTCGGGCAGAGATCGGAGCCGCCTGGTCGAAGCGCTCCAACGAGGGCCGCGACTACCTCTCGCTCAAGCTCGACGATCCAAGCTTCAACGCGCCGATTTTCGCCAATCTCTTCGACGACGAGGACGGTGAAGGCTACACGCTGATCTGGTCGCGCCCCACCAAGCGCAACGGTGAGTAAACCGGCCTCCCGCAGGCCCGCCCGGCTCCGCCGGGCGGGCCTTTGCAGTGAAGCAGCAACGCGGAAGGCCGCGAGCACTACTCCACCAGGCACCCTGATTGGAGGTCACCGACAACGTTGAAGCGATCAAAAACGACTATTATAGTCGTTTTCCTGGTTTGTGCCGATCGACTGTCGGAGGTGATCATGGATGATCACCGGCCGACAAGTTCGGGCGGCGCGAGCCTTGCTGAACTGGAACCAGGAAATGCTCGCGGAGAAAGCCCTCGTGGCGCTGACCGCGCTGAAACGCCTGGAGTCGGAGCGCGGCCTCCCGGTGCATGAGAGCACG
>Ga0335083_10007471_pt1 | contig 13488 bp, 13 predicted proteins | sample Lox_Sample_42_FD_206716 | JGI IMG/M metagenome (GOLD analysis project Ga0335083, IMG submission 206716) | Soil microbial communities from Loxahatchee National Wildlife Refuge, Florida, United States - Lox_Sample_4.2 | ecosystem: Environmental > Terrestrial > Soil > Wetlands | place: USA...
ACGCCTACATGGACCAGATTGCAGCCCTCAAATGGGTGCAGCAGAACATCGCTGCATTTGGAGGCGATCCCAATAACGTCACTATCTTTGGATTCTCCGCGGGTGGTGTCTCCGTGCATAGCCTCCTAACTATGCCAATGGCGCGCGGCTTGTTCCACAAGGCGATCGTCGAGTCTGGCGGTTCTCGTGACAGCGTGCTCACCGCCCGGCCGATGAGTAAAGACGGCATCGATCCGAACTATCCGGTTTCGGCCGAGACGATCGGTATCAACTTCGCGCATTCGATGGGGATCGAGGGCACGGATCAGACCGCGCTGGCCAAGTTGCGCGCCCTCAGCACCGAACAGGTCCTTCGCGGCGCGCCGCCCGAATCGGGTGGTAGCGTTCCGTCCTACGAGACCACGCCGATCCTTGACGGTAAGCTGATCACGGAAACGGCAGAGACCGCGTACAAGGCCCGCCGTCAGCCACCTGTTCCTCTCATGCTCGGAAGCAACAGTGCCGATACTGCAGGCAACCGGATAAAAGCAACTACCAAGGAGCAATTTTTCGCTCGGTTCGGCCAATGGAGCGCCCAAGCGAAGGCGGCCTACGATCCCGACGGATCGACGGATTTGGCCACGCTGGTTGCTAGGGCGAACGACGACTTTGGCCAAGCCGAGCCGGCACGCTTCGCAGCGAGTGCCTTCGCAGCCAACGATTCGCCAGTCTATCTCTACCGGTTCACCTACGTTCAACCTGCGATGCGGAAAATGCTTCCGGACGGGACACCGCACGGCGGCGAAATCGCTTTCGTATTCGGCACATTGGGTACCGGTGGCTTCGGGCCACCACCACCACCGCCCACACCCCAGGATCAGGCGGTCTCTCGCTTGGCGCAAAGCTACTGGGTCAACTTTGCCAGGACCGGAGATCCGAATGGTGCGGGCTTGCCGGTTTGGCCGCGTTACGATCCGAGCAAGGATTTGATTTTCGATTTCCATCCCGATGGCTCGGCCGGTGCAGTTCCAGATCCCTGGAAAGCCAGGCTGGACGTGACGCAGTTAGCCACCGAATCGGGAAAGCGCGCCGACTAATGATAGTGTTCCCGCTTGTGAAACACTTACCTTATGAAAAACACCAAAGGAGAAGAACCATGAGAACAAAACTTCAAGTCATCGCTTTCGCAGCGGGTCTTTTATTTACCTGCTTGGCCCAAGCGCAAACAGCGAACCCACTCTTCCCGAAAGGAGACCTCTCCTCCACTAAGAATCACACGGGGGATATTTGGCTGAATGAGCTCAACGTGGGTGACAGTACCTTTGATCCCAGTATTGCCCAAGCCACCTATGGTCCCGGCGCAAAGTTGGATTGGCATATTCACCCCGGTGGCCAAGTTCTGTTGATCACCGAAGGCACTGGCTACTACCAAGAACGCGGAAAACCGGCCCGCATAGTTCACAAGGGAGATGTCATTAAATGCCAACCGGGTGTGGAGCACTGGCACGGTGCATCCCCGAAAAGCAGCTTTGCCTATCTGGCAGTTACACCCACCCAAAAAGGAAAGACAATCTGGTTAGAGCCTGTGAGCGATAAGGACTATAACAGCGTGAAATAAAAGATTTCCGGCAAGCCAGGCCGAGCGCCAGCAATCGGGCACAGATCGGAACTGTCGCTCCAATTCTATTCACACCGCCTTCCGCACCAAGATTCGGGGGCAACGGCACTTTCCGATGTCGGACGTGTGCAGCACGAGCTAACTGGAGATTTATTTGCGGGCGAGAAGTCCCGTTCTGGGAAGTCTCACCAGATACGCGCTAGGGTAGAGCCAAAGTCTGGCGTAGTCTCTAGTCAGCCAACGGAAAAGGCTCAAGCCCGGACGCCACATAACGGGTTTCGCCACATAAGGCCGATTTTGTTCCTGGGAACAAAATCGGCCAGCTCAGCGAGTTTGGCTTCATCGAATTCCCGTCGAGGATTGGTTTTCGATTCCTGAATGCGGATAAGGGGAATGTCTTGCATGGTGTGCGGAATCGTGGGCATAGGCGATGTGCATTTCGTTACGAGAGTGGTAGTCATCGAATGTTCTCCTTTTCCTCTGGGCTTCCTTAGTACTCTTCCGGCAGAAGCAACGTGGTGTGCGACCGGTCCGCTTCCGTAATGACCCAAATTTTGTCGCCCGACGAGGTTCGATAGCTGCTCAGCAGGCGGAAGCCTTTTTCGAGGCTCAGTTGGTTTTCGTCTTTGTCTTCTCTGGGGAGTTCGCCCCAATCCCCGGAAACATGGCGCGCTAGGAACTCCAGCGCGTTCTGTCCGGTTTTCTCCAGTGCGGCCAGCGCGCCCGGTGTGGCGACGAGTTGGCCCAAATCGAACAACGGTTGTTTAGTGATTTTTTGCATGACTGTGCTTCCCCTTTTTTCGGATTCGACTTTTGCTTCGTGGAGGCGCGGCGGAGCCGCGCATACGAAACAAATGCCCTTCGTGGCGGCGGGTTGGCGCATGTCCGGCCGCGCCGTCAAGGGCGCCGGTGTGGGGCGTTCATTGGAGCGGAGCGGAAACCCTTGACGGAAGAAGCGGGCGGATCAGGCGCAGGGTTTAGCCAGGAAGGGCATTTGCTTAGAGCGGAAGAGAAAACCTAGGGCAGAGACCGATGAATGTTGGCTAATGGGAATCGTGCGAGGAGGGAGTGCTAAGAGAGACGATCATTCGATGTTTTGAACTTGTTCGCGAAGCTTTTCAATTTCGAGCTTGATGTCGACGGCCAACGCGGCAACCGCGATCGCTTCGTCCTGAACGCCAGGAGTTTTGGAGAGCATGGTGTTCGCTTCGCGATGCATTTCTTGCAGCAGAAAATCGAGCTTTTTCCCATGTTCGCCCGAAGCATGCAGGAGAGTCGCAAATTGCCGGAGATGGCTTCGGAGCCTGTCTAATTCTTCGCTAACGTCACAGCGTTCGGCCAATAGAGCGGCTTCTTGTGCCAACCGGGCAGGTTCGATCGTTGCGCCATTGAGCAAGACCTTCAGCCGTGCTTGTAGGTGGCGCGCAAAGGCCGGACGGAGCGCGGTCAATAGCTCCGTGATCTGCGCAACTTTTGTGGTGATTGCTGCCGCGCGGGCATCCAGGTCCTCTTGCAAGTGCTGACCCTCGATGCGGCGCATCTCATCCAGCTTCGTAAGCGCTTCGTCGATGGCCCCGCCGAGGATGTTGGTAAATTCGTTCCGTGAGTCGTCGGCTTTCGGCAATTCGCTGGCGAAGCCTACAATGACGCCGGGTAAACGGAGCAGCGCCACCGTGTCCAATTCGGCCTTTGCGTTCGCTTCTTCGGCAAGCTTCTGCGCGGCGGCCACGTACGCCTTCAATACCTCGCGATTCAGCCGGACCGGGGCCGTTTCGCCCGGATCGATCGCGACCTGTAGATCAATGTGGCCTCGATGGATTTTGGCAGCAATAGCCTGTCGCAATCGTTGTTCGTATGACTCCAAGGATTCAGGAATTCGTACTTTCACATCGAGAAACCGGTGATTGACACTCTTGACGCTGACGCGGATTGTCCATCCTTTGAATTCGCGTCGGGTCGCTGCGTAACCGGTCATCGAACGGCACGTCGTGGCGCTCGCGTTGGTCTCGGATTCTTGGATCGTGTTCGTAGTCATGCGCGCTGCTGGCCTTTTGAAAATGGGGAAGCTCAACCTAAGCTTGCTGACAGTAGCGCGTAGTGCGCGGAGTTGCAACTTGGTGATTTCAGCCCTTTACATCCGGACTGCAAGTACGTAGCTTTGAAGTAGCGGTGGGGTTCGCTCAATCGCTGCGTCCGCAGCCAATGACCCCTCAAACTAAGCATTTGTGTTTGAGGAGGCGCCCATGACGCTGGCTGCTGAATCCCTAACAAACGAGAAAACAAGGAAGGACCCATCCCGGCCCGGGTGTGCGCGTTCACGGCGGACCAAGATTGTCGCGACCGTCGGGCCCGCCTCCAACACACGCGAGATGTTGCGGAAGCTTGTTTCCGCGGGTGTGGATGTGTTCCGGCTAAACGCTTCCCATGGTACTCGCGAAGAACTCGCCTCGCGGATCGTGGAGGTGCGGCAAGCCAGTGCCGAACAGGGAGAAATCCGATCAATTCTGCTCGATCTGCAGGGACCCAAGGTGCGCCTGGGGCGCTTCGCAAAGGGGAAGGTGTTGCTCAAGGAAGGTTCGCAGTTCCAGATTCTCGCGGCACCGGTCGTGGGAACAGAGAACCAAGCCTCGACAACTTATCCGGGGCTTTGCGCCGATGTGCATCCGGGAGACCGGATTCTATTGGCTGACGGGACGGTGGAGTTGGTAGTCCATACGGCGTCAGCCGGGTGCGTCGAGTGCGAAATCGTACGTGGAGGATATGTTGGGGACCACAAAGGCGTGAATCTGCCGAATGTCGATGTACGTCTGCCTGCGCTGACGGAGAAGGATCAAGCCGACCTCGATTGTGCACTCGAGCGGGGGATTGACTTGGTGGCGTTGTCGTTTGTGCGGAGCGCTAGGGACGTCGAAGGGTTGCGGGAATGGATCGAGAAAAGGAATGCGCGGATACCGGTCATCGCGAAGATTGAAACCGCGGAGGCCTGGCGGAACATCGATGACATCGTTCGCATTTCCGATGGAGTGATGATTGCGCGCGGAGATCTGGGCGTGGAGCTGTCGCTCGAAAATGTGCCGCACATGCAAAAGGCCATTATTGAAAAGTGCCGGCGCTTCGGAAAGTTCGTCATTACGGCGACACAAATGTTGGAATCGATGACGCGAAATCCGTCGCCGACGCGGGCCGAGGTAAGCGACGTCGCGAATGCCGTATATGACGGTACCGACGCACTGATGCTCTCCGGTGAGACCGCCGAAGGCGACCATCCGAAGAAGGCTGTGGAGGTGATGTCGGAAATTGCATGCGTGACGGAGGGGCGCGTCTTGTGCGGGACTCTAACCAAAGTGGACGACAGTGACCCGACACAGGCAGGGATTATCGCGGACGCAGCCGTTCTTGCAGCTCAACGGGCACGCGTCAGAGCCATCGCGGTGTTCACGATGACCGGTCGAAGTGCACAACTGATTGCGAAGGAGCGCCCGGCTGTTCCGATCTTCGCGTTCACGACGCGGGACGAGATTGCGAGACAACTCAGTGTTTGGTACGGCATTCGGCCGATGGTCGCGCCGCGCCTGTTTTCGATCGATGAAATGCTGGGATATATGAGCAGAGCGCTAGGACAGAGCCGAGAGGTCGGAACGGGACAAGAGGTGCTGTTTGTGGCGGGCGATCAGCCGGAAACGCCGGGAGCCACCAATACGCTCAAAATCCATCGTATCGCGGAATCTGTTTTGCAGTGAGGTTTGGCAATGAATTGCTTTGAAGGGAGGAGTTGGCGATGCATCCGTGGCACGACGTTCCGTCCGGGGAAAAGAGTCCGAACGAGGTGAATGCGATTATTGAGATTCCGTTGGGTTCGAACGTGAAATACGAGTTGGATAAGGCGAGCGGACTATTACGTGTGGACCGCATCCTTTACTCCGCCGTGTACTACCCGGCAAACTACGGGTTCATTCCTCGAACGCTGGCGGAGGATCAAGACCCGCTCGATGTGTTGGTGCTGTGCCAAGAGCCCGCGATTCCGCTGACGATCATTCCGGTTCGCGTTATCGGTTTGATGACCATGATCGATGGTGGCACGAAGGACCATAAGATCCTGGGCGTGGCGCTCGGAGACCCGGAGTTCAATCGGTACCGGGATGCACACGAATTGCCACCGCACAAACTGTTGACCGTTCGGCGATTCTTTGAGGACTACAAGCAGTTGGAGGGCAAGGCCGTGGAGGTGGACGACTTCGAGTCGGCCGAAGCCGCGTTTGGAATCATTCGGGCAGCGACGGCCGCTTACGGAAACAGTCACTAGAGGACGTTCCAAGATTTCGAAACTCGCAAGGGAGTGGTAGACTTTGCGCGGCGAAGGAATTCGCCGTTAACCGCTGTCCCACCGTATGGCCGGGCAGATGATGATTCCTGACACGGATCGTGTCACGGGGTCATGTCTCCGAGGCCGATCCCAAAGTTGATTGTTAATCCGGAGGAAGATGATGGCGACACGTCAAGTTTGTGCTCACCCAGGGTGCGGGTGTCCGGTGGACCCGAAGCGCGACATCACGGTGCGCGGAGTGGTGTATTGCAGCGAACACTGCGCCGAGCGAGGAATTGGACTGACACACGAGTGTAGATGCGGTCACGCCGCGTGCCACGCGTAGAGCGAGCTCTCTATGAGTGTCCTCAAGGCGCGGGACTTCGTCGGTCGTGGAGTAGGTGATGGCGAGACACGGCTGGTGCTCCTCGTGGGAAGGGACCGCTATTGGAGGGACAGGTGTCGCGAGAAGGTGATTTCTTCTTGGGTGCCGGGGGGCGGGGACCCGTGGAGCGTCCGCTATGTCTCGCTGCGCGAAACGAGTCTCGCAGCCGCACTCGCAGAGGCGCAGAGCGCTCCGCTACTCTGCGCGCGGCAAGTCGTGATTGTTGAAGCCGTGGATGCGCTGGAGGGCTGCGGGGAAAAAGAACGTGAGGAAGCGTGCGAATTGGTTCGGAAGTACCTGAGCCAGCCCGCGCCATTCACCTTTTTGCTTTTCGAGGCGGAGGGTTGGGACCAGCGGACGAAATTCTTCCGGCTGATCCGCGACGGCGCACTCGTCGTGGAGCTCGAAGGTCAGGAAGGGACCAGCACGGTTATCGAAATGGCACGAGCAGCGGGATGTGGGATTGAGGCAGAAGGAGCGGAACTGCTCGTGGAAATGTGCGGAGCGGACGGTGGTCTCATGGAACGAGAAGTCCTGAAGCTCGCGACCTTCGTGGGGGAGCGTCGGCGAATCACGCGAGACGATGTCCGGCGGCTCGTGGTGGCGTCGGAATCAGGATCGGCTTGGGATTTGGCGGACACGCTTTTGGCCGGGCGTGTGAGGGAGAGTCTGCAGCTTGTCGACCGGCTGCTGTTGCGAGGGGAGAGCGGAGTCAAGCTAGTGGGAGCGCTGGCCTGGACCTACCGGAAGTTGATTGAAGCGAGGGACCTTCCAGAATCCATGGCGGGCTATCAAGCGGCCCAGCGTCTGGGGATGCGCCCGGACACTGCGGTGTCGCTCATTCACAAGGCGCACCGGTTTGACGGCGGCCGCGCGTTGGGAGGTCTGGTGCTGTTGGCGGACGCAGATCGTTTGTTGAAGTCGAGTGGTGTCGACGAGCGGACGATCCTGGAGTTTCTGGTGGTGCGGCTTTGCCAAAACGAGCGGAGCGGGGGAAAGCATCGTTGGTGATGCGGACAGGATGCGGTCGCATCCGCAAATCCGGAGGTGAGGTGAGAATGGAAACGCTGCCCAACAACCAGATAGGTCCCGAAAAAGCACGAGCTGCTTCAGAGGGAGAGATTCCCGCCCTTCTGCACGACGTCCGAGAGCCAGTTCTTCTCGGTCTTCTGGAGAATCCCTTTTTCAACGAAAGACATGTGTGTCTGTTGTTGCTGCGGAAGGAGCTCTCCACGACTTTTTTGGAGAGTCTGGTGAGTCGGGAGCACTGGACACGGAGTTACGAGGTAAAGCGCGCTTTGGTATTTCACCCGCATGTTCCGCAACTGGTGGGGCTTCGTCTGGCGCGTGAGCTGTATGTGGGCGACCTGGTGCATCTGGCGATGGAGCCCTCTGTGGCGCCGCCAGTGAAACACTTGGCGGAGGAGCTAGTGCTCGCGCGCTTGCCGCAACTTCCCTCCGCGCAGAAGATGATTCTCGCGCGGCGCGGGTCGGTCCGAATTGCGGGCGCTCTTCTGGCTGACGGGCAAGGGGACGTGATTCCAATTGTTCTAGAGAGCCCATTTCTTAATGAAGGCCAGATTTTGCGCGTGCTGTCCCGGGTTAACTTAAACGCGCGCGTGGTGTTGGCCATCGCAGAAAGCGGGCGTTGGAACCAGCACTACAGCGTGCGCTTGGCGTTGGTACGAAATGGACAGACGCCGCTTGGGATCGTGCTTTCGTTCTTACCCAGCATTTCCACGACAGATTTGCGCATTCTCGCGGAGTCGTCGTCTCTCCCAACGCACGTACGAACGCACGTCCGAAAGGAGCTGGCCTACCGACTGCAACACGGCCGGATGCCTGAGAAAAAAGGGCCACGCGTGCGCATGTGAGAATGTGGCACGGTCGAGGTCAGGGCTGGAAAGGTGGCGCGGGTCCTTGTTCGAGACCCCACAGCGGCAGTCGAGATTCAAAATAGGAACGCAGCAATGCGTATCGAGGGGCTAATTTTGAGTCCCCACTGGAAAGAAACCGTTCGTGTTCTACAACCACGAACTCATAAGCGGGCTTTACGACCTGCTGTGCGTCCTGGGGTTTTGCGACTTGCGCCATCGCCTTGCCGAGATAATCAAGAAAGCGCTCGCCGTTGCTATCCGTGCCGGTGAGATCCATGATCCGGCGGACGAGAGAACACAATGATGTAGCTGCTAGGTTGGGAGGACGGTTGCTGAACTCTGCGAGCTTGTCGGCCAAATATTTCCAGAGCATCTCTCCAATGACGATACGCGGATATTTCGCGCGTTCGGATTCCAATTTGTAAGCAGTGCCCAACGCTGTGCCGTAGATTTCGTCCGGACCGATTTCGGTGGCAAGGCCCACATCGATTCCACCACGAAGGGCGTGTCTGCTGGCGAGCGCGGTCATCATGGCGAGCGACGCCGCCGAGAGGGCGGAGAAGATCCTCACGAGGGGAGTCGCCTCTCCACCTACGGGGCGGAGGGGCACCGAGACGACAAACGAATCAGAAAATCCTACAAAGCGAGGCTGCAAAGGCTCGGGAGGTTGTGGCCGACCGTTTAGAACCCCTGCTTCGCAGGCGACGAACTCTTGGCGAAACTTGTCCCGCAACTGCAAAACAAAGCCCACGGTGTCTGTTAGGACCTGTTGGGTATAGACATGCTCTTCCGGTGTCTTGGGCAGCTTTAACTGGCGAAATTTATCACGCTGGCCCTGTACGTCGAGGAACGCCACGAGGTGATAGCCGAGCGTGTAGTTGGTTTGTTCCATAGATTCTGCTGCTGCCGCGAGAGCTCCGAAGAGCCTTTAGTATCTGTCAGGGGCTGAAGTATGGCTAGTTGTGGAGTGGAGGGTAGTCCTTGCAATTGTGGGCGTCGAACTCCTTTTTTGCCTTGTCTGTATCGCCCTTGTCGACGCGGGCGCCCGGCCACAAACATGCGGCGCAATCGTAGAAGTCGCTAACGCCATCGGACATTTGCTCAACTTTTCTCAAGCGACGCTCAAAAGAGACCATGTGGTTCCCCGAAGTGTTTCCCGGTCAGTCGGAGCATTGGGCTTCGAACTGCAAGAGATCCTCCCTACGAAAGACAATGCGCAGGCCCGAGGTGGGCCGAAGGTTACTGATGGGGAGAGAGCCTTCAACCGCCAATTGCAACACGGTAGTCTCGGAAACACCTAAGAGCTGCGCGGCTTCCTTCAAATCCAAAAACGCATTTTCCGTTTTGAGCATGTACGCGTCCTCCTACGCGAAGGGCAGATTGGTGACCTGCATCACAAATCCTGGGTAAGGATGGCCGGCTTGTCACCCCTCGTGCGTGCACAGATGCCTACACGGTGGTGGACGATAGGATTGTGGGTTGAACCTCAGTATAGGACTCGAAAACACGAAGAAGCGTTTCACGGAATCTTCCACCGTGTTCCGGAGGAGCAAGGATCGGTTGACAGGAACACGGTAGCGCGTTAGTTTCGGAGAGAATTGCGATTGGGTGTTGGAGTTCGCCTTTAACCGCCCCACTGGGCAAATGACTCCTGCGAGGGTTTTATCTTGGCCTCGGGTTATTTGCCTCCTCCCTTTTGCTCGGATCACGCAGTAAAGCTCCAGAGACAGAGCCTCGACTTGTTTCCTCGCGGTACAAGGTGTCTTGATGTCCGTTTTGGAGGCGAGACGCGATGATCTTCCCAAGCCTACTGTGGGAAAGGCCTGAGGACACTCCGACGCAGGAGCTGCCGGAAGCGCCGGCCTTTTTTCGGGACCTGAATCTCGATCAGATCGTGAATCGCATCACCGCCGACTGGAAGGAATACAACCTCGAACCGATTTATTACACCAAGCTCAAGGGCCTCGAAACAGTCGTCTACCGGCAAGAAGTGATGGATGATCTTGGGAATAAGGCTGTGATGGAATGTGTGAAGGACTTCTCGGCTCGCATGCGCGCGATGCGGAAGAGTCTCGAGCAGGCGGAGAAGCTCGACTACTACCCCTACACCCGAGAGCGATGCTTTCTCGGGGCCGTGGAGATTTATTGTGAAGGCGTCGAAGGTCTTTTCGAACGGTTGCACGGAATCGGAATCGAGTCACGCGGTTTTCAGAGATTCCGTTCCCACCTGGCGCACTATGTCGGCTCCGAGTCATTTCGGATGCTCGCGGAGGAAATGCGGAGAGCGAAAGCGGATCTTGGTGCGATCCGTTATTCGTTGCTGCTGCGCGACGGCAAAGTTACCGTGCGGTATCGGGAAGACGAGTACGACTACAGTGTTGCAGTCGAAGAGACGTTCGCAAAGTTCAGAACCAGATCATCCGAGAGCTACTGGGTCGAAACAGAAAAATGGGGAGGAATGAACCATATCGAGGCCCAGATACAGACCCGCGTGGCGCTGTTGTTTCCGGAAGCATTCTCATCCCTTGAACGGTTTTGCAAGACGCATGCGGAGTATGTCGAGCCGGTGATTGCCCAGTTTGACCGCGAAGTGCAGTTCTTCGTTTCCTACCTCGACTACATCGAGAAATTCCGGCGTGCCGGGCTTGAGTTCTGCGAGCCGCAGATTTCGCAAAAGTCCAAAGAGATTCTTGGGGTGCGCGTTTTCGATCTTGCCTTGGCGGAGAAGCTGGTTCCGAAGAAGGGTAGTGTTGTCACCAACGATTTCGTGCTCCGAGGCTGCGAGCGGGTGTTTGTGGTTTCCGGTCCGAATCAGGGCGGAAAGACGACGTTTGCACGGACCATTGGTCAGTTGCATTATCTGGCCTCCCTGGGATGCCTTGTGCCCGGGCGCGAAGCGCATCTCTTTCTGTTTGACCAGTTGTTCACGCATTTTGAGCGCGAAGAGGACATTCGCAACCTCCGGGGCAAGCTGCAGGACGACCTCGTGCGCATCCGACAGATTCTCGATGCCGCGACACCGGATAGTTTGATCGTGATGAACGAAATCTTCGCGTCGACCACAGTGAAGGACGCCGTATACCTAGGCCGCAAGATCATAGAGCGGATCTCGGCTTTGGACGCGCTCGCGGTTTGCGTAACGTTTCTCGAGGAACTCGCCTCGTTCGACGAAAAGACCGTGAGTGTTGTGAGCACCATTGACCCTGCAAATCCAGCCGTGCGGACATACAAGTTGGAGCGCCGGCCCGCCGACGGACTCGCCTACGCCTTGGCGATTGCGCAGAAGTATCGGGTCACCTTCGACCATCTCAAGGAGCGTATCCAGGCATGAGAGCGCTTTTGCTGTTTCGCGACCGGGCGTTTGACCCGTACTTCCTGTTGCGCGATCGATTTCGCCGGGAAGAAGTGGACTGGCATCGGGGATTGCTGCCTGCTGTGAGGGCGCTCGTGCAGGATCTCGAACTCGACACCCTACTTGGCGCCATGGCGGGAGAGGATGAGTTTGTGCTCGATGTGGCGCGAAAAGTGGTGCTGACGGGATTTGAAAATGATCTCGATACCGTGCGATACCGACAGGCAGCGTTGCGCGATTGCCTGAAGAATCCAGAGGCGGCACGAGCCTTTTACAACCTGACCGTGGAAGCGATCGAGGCGTGTCGCAAGAAGGGATGGAGCTTAACGTCTCACTATGCAGGCTCGATGCTGTACAACGCTCTGGACATGCTGGAGGTCTTGCTGGTCATGCTGCGAAAGCTCAGGGACATGGCCGCTGCGCAGACCGGTTTTGTATCGGAGGCGTTCACCAACCTGTTCGCGATGCTGCAGCGCGAACTGGATGACGATTACCTGGTTTTGATCGAACACTATCTGAAGGACCTTAAATTCCGTAAGGGTGTTCTCATGAGCGCGGAGCTTGGTGACTGGAACGAAAGCAAGAATTACGTCCTGCGCCTCGTCCGTGGCAAGGATCCCAACTGGTTCCAGCGGCTTCTCGGAAAGAAAGTGCCCGGTTTGACCTTCGAGCTCGACGAGCGGGATGAAGCCGGTGCTCGAATTCTCGGCGAGATGCGCCAAAAAGGAATCAGCCGGGTGGCCATTGCAATGGCGCAGTCCTCAGACCACGTTCTGAGTTTCTTCCGGATGCTGCGAACGGAGCTAGCCTTCTATGTTGCGTGCCTGGCTCTGTACGACCGGCTTTCGAGCAAGAGCGAGCCCATGTGCTTTCCCGATCCCGAGCCTGCGGGCTCAGGTGCGCGCGCGTTTGAAGGTCTTTATGATCCCTGCCTCTCGCTCCATATGACTGGAAGAGTGGTCGGCAATCGGGCGGTTGCGGACGGCCGGAGCCTCGTCATCATCACCGGGGCGAACCAAGGGGGAAAGTCGAGCTTTTTGCGCAGTGTCGGCTTGGCGCAGGTCATGATGCAATGCGGCATGTTTGTCGCCGCGGAGTCGTTCCGAGGGGATCTTTGTCCGGCCCTGTTCACCCACTACAAAAGGGCTGAGGACGCGACGATGACGAAGGGAAAGCTGGACGAAGAGCTGGCCAGAATCAGCGACATTGTCGACGCCCTCAAGCCGAATTCCCTGCTGCTGTTCAACGAATCCTTCGCCGCGACGAACGAGCGAGAGGGTTCGGAAATTGCCAGGCAGGTAGTGACCGCATTGCTCGACAAAGGAATGAAAGTGTTCTACGTCACGCATCTTTATGAGTTCGCGCGTAGTTTCGCGGAGAACAACAGCGGCAACGCCTTTTTCCTGCGGGCTGAACGAAAGGACGACGGAACACGCACGTTTCGCATACAGGAAGGAGAGCCGCTCGAAACGAGTTATGGGGAAGATCTGTATCAGAAGATCTTTGAGTCGCCAGGCGAGACCCAGGAAGTTCCTTTGAACGGCGTGGGCTCGACGAGGAGCGACTAACGGAGGCATGCGGCCAGGGGCCCGAACTATGCAGCGTTTCAAGTCGAAAGAGATTGGCTATCGAGACGTCGCGCCGATCCTCGAACGGGAAGCCTGCGTCCTTTGTTCGCTCCTAAAACGGTTTCAATCGTCCTGTGTTCTTAGCGGGAAGATCGTACGGGTGGATAGGCTTTGTAGTTTTCATATCTGGGCCGTTGCGGGTGGGGCCGAGAGCGATAGAGCGGCCCGTCTTTTCACGCAACTGCTCGATGCGCGGGAGCTCGGCGAGGAGAACGAATCCGAGCGTTGCGACATTTGCGAGCGGATCATGCAAGAGGAATCATTGCGATGCCAGGATTTCGTCCAGCTTCTGGAGGATGATGAATTTCGAAACTGGTTGGTCGGGCAAGGTGCACTTTGCCTTCCG
>Ga0335083_10007472_pt1 | contig 13487 bp, 14 predicted proteins | sample Lox_Sample_42_FD_206716 | JGI IMG/M metagenome (GOLD analysis project Ga0335083, IMG submission 206716) | Soil microbial communities from Loxahatchee National Wildlife Refuge, Florida, United States - Lox_Sample_4.2 | ecosystem: Environmental > Terrestrial > Soil > Wetlands | place: USA...
GCCCTCGACCCGGACGCCGATCTGTGGCATCTCAATCCCTGGTCCTTCGATGCCCGTCACCTGGCCCCATGGTCCTGGCGAGACGTGGCCCCATCCCCCTGGCGAGTGACAGTGCTCGATCTCCGCCGACGTCACGTCCTGCGGCCGCTTCGACGCGAACGGCGCCACGAGGATGTGCGCCGAGATCGCGCTCTTCGCTTTCGAGTACGACGGTCGCCCGATCCACACGTTCTCGAGCCACCACGAGACGATGTCGCCGACCGTCCGATCGCCCGTCGCCACCATCGCCGGCTCGAGCCCGAGCCGAATCCGCTCCGCCTTCCGCTCGAAGTCCTCGGCGAGCCGCCGCGCCTCGGTCTTGCTCTGCGCGCTCGACGCCCGTGCCGTCCACCGCCCGCGCTCGTCTTTGTAGCGCAGGTACCACCTGCCGCACTTCTCGTAGACGGAGGCCATGTCAGCCCTTCGCCTTACTTGGTGACCGCTCGTTCATCCGTCACCCCTCTTCGCCAACTCGATCACGTTCGCGGGCTTCCACTCGCCGCGTGCGAACCGTCGGATCGCTTCCGGGTCGTATCGGAGCAACGATCCAACGCGCAGGCACGGAATCAGCTTGGCTTCGGCCTGGTGGTACACCCACGACCGGCTGACGCGCAGAAAAGCAGCGACCTCCTTCGTCGTCCATAAGCCTTGCCGTTCTGCCTCAAGCTCAGTGAGAGGCGGCGCCGCTGCCGGGCTCAAATGCTACCCCGCGAAGGACCGCGCTCGGGCGGTACCCCTCCCGCCCGGTCGGCGCCGAAGCCGTCCGAGGTCCTGCACGTGGACAAGCATTGCTCTGGTGGCCGGAGAGTCAAATCGTCCTGCGCGAACTGCCCCGCGAGTCCTGCGTTCGCAGGCGACGGAATTTCCCGCATGTCGGTCCTCCCACGATGAAAAGCGGCCATCGTTGGTCGAATGTGACGACAGCGGGTCGTCGCGGGACCGTGTTCCAGCCGGTGTGCCTATCCGGTCATCCCGCGCGCCTGGTCGAAGACGCCGCGGAGAGCACTGCGCATCCTGTCGCCCTGCCTCGTCCGGAGGGCTTCGAGAATCTCCTCGTGCGGCGTCGACGGCCCGGCCGGGAACCGCAGCAGCCGGTGCGAACGGTAGAGGGCGACTTCCGCCGCGTGGGTGTGCGCCGGATCGAGCAGGTACCAGACCCGCTCGTCGCGCGCGCGGATCTCGGGCCCGGCCAGTTCGATGAGAGGTTTGGTCGCTAGCACCCGCCACGGGTCGTCGTTGGGCGCCAGCCGTTCGGTCTCGAGGTATTGCCACGACCAGATCAGGTACCGCGCCACGCGCCGCACCTGCATGGCTAGGGCCGGCGCGGGCCCATCGTCGAACGACAGCATCGTCTCGACCGCCAGCTTGATCAGGGAGCGCAGAAAGATCGGGCCGTCCGCTGGAGCGCCGTTCTCCGCCGCAGCGAGCTTGCCTTCGTGCAACAGAGCCCAGACGTCCGCCACGTAGTCGATCTCTTCCAGGACCTTCGCGAAACGGCCGATCCCCGGGCTGGTCCACGCAGTGAGTGCCTGCCATAGGTGGAGGCCTTCGTGCAGCAGGAACAGGCGCGCGGCGCGGCGGCGATCGCCCTCGTCGGCCACGCGTCGCATGAGCGGGACAAGAAAGTCGTCGGCGAGGACCCACTTCCTGTCCGTCGGCACGTAGCGAAAGCCTCCGGGCGCGGAGGTCGCATTGGCATCGATGCTGCTGTGGCAAAGCTCCAGAGCCTTCAGTCTCGGGAGGCTGGGCCAGCTCCCTCCGAAATGAATGAGTCCCTCGGCCGGCAGCACATCGGCGAGCCATCCGCCTGCATGGTCGGGCATGTTGCTTGCGAACTTCTTCAGTCTATCGAGCTCCTCCGCCCAGATCGCTCGCTCTCTCGCGGCGGCGATGCGCTCGTCGTCCGAGAGGGCCAGCGTGGGCGCAGCCTCGCTCTGCAGGCGCAGGGCTGCGTGGTACTTCGGTACAGACCGCGAGTCGAACTGGTACGTCTGCACCGTCGGATGGATCATCGGGCTCACGCGAGTTCCCAGCAGAAAGGCCAAGCCGACCGGGACCGCCGCGAACACATGCGCCGTCTCTGCGTTCGGGAAGAGCTCGCGTAGCCGGTCGAGGACGAATTTGAACGCCTCGGCAACCGCCTGCAGGTCTTCGAGACGCTCAAGCGCGTCTTCCCCGAGCGCCGCCAAGCTGATGTCGACCTCGGCCAGGGGCCGGGGAACGACCTCACGCGTCTGCTCCGAATGCACTCGATGTGATGTCGAGACGCGGACCACAAGATCGCCTTCCGCCTGGCTTCCCGCAGGCGGCACCCCGCCCACGTGGACCTCGGGCGTCGGGCGCTCGCGCTCACCGTCGGCCCATCTCCAGTCCTTGCGTCGGTGATGGTGCAGGAAAGCCTCGGCCGCCCGCCAGGTGCTGACGTGATACCCAAGTTGGAACGCCAGCGGGATTGAAACAGTGCCGAAGTATGCGACGCGGTAACCCGGGTTAGCGTGAAGAATGGGCTGCACGCGCCTGCGGTACTCGTCGGCGAGTTCGCGGCCCGCCTCGTGCCAGTCATGCGACTCCACCGCTCGGGCATTCGCGTCCATCGAGTCGACGGACACGATGTCACGCGGCCCGCGCCTCATCGCGTCGGGCAGCGCATCGAGCGCGTGCCCCTGGTCGATGGGCGTCAGGCCCTGCTGACAGAGCATCAGGACGCCCTGCGCGGCAGCATTCTGTGTCACACGCCGGCGTCCTCGATCAGGGGCGTCGGCTCGAGCCGCCCGATCGCCTCGCCCAGTTCCGTGACCGAGAACGGGCGATCCCTTCGCATCGCGGACAGGAGCGATTTTTGTAGGCCACGATGAACCAGGTCCGAGTACGTAAAGGGCGGCTGGCGTTCGGAGACCCGGACCAGCTCATCCAGCGCGGTGGCTTCGCAGTCGTGGCCTTCGAGCAGCTTCTCGAAAAGCGCGCGCCTCGCCTCGGCGCCTGGGCGCTCGAAACGCAGAACGTGGGCGCGCCGCACCAGCGCGGGATCAAGCGCGGCGAGCCGGTTGGTGACGAGGATGACGGCGAGCCGCGTCCGTTCGCGCGCGAGGCCGTCGATCTGCTTGATCAACACGTTGAGACCGGCGCGATCTTCGTGGTGCGCCTGCATCTGCGCACGGCTGGTGCCGAGATCGTCGCCCTCGTCGATTACGAGGATGCCGCGCCCGTCTTTGCCGACGATCGTTCGCGCCTCGTCAAAGGCGGCGGTGACCCGCGCCGAAAGCTCGCCGACGAGGCCGCCACCGCGGATGTCAGACGGCGTCTCGAGCGTCACGACCCGACCGTCGAGCAGGCGGGCGATCGGGGTCGCGACCGATGTCGCCAGCGCGGTCTTGCCGCAGCCGACCTCGCCAGCGAGGATCGCCAGCGGTGGTCGTCCTTCGAGGCGGCGGGCAAGGGGCAGGCCCCGGGGGTGGTGCTTCTTCTCCCAGCGCGCGACACGGTCGGGATCGAGCACACCCAGCAGGTGGTCGGCTAGCTCGAGCTTCTGCGCTTCGATGCCGATGAGCCCGTCGTACGTCTTCGCCGCGCCCTCGTCGGGATGCTTCGTCTGGTGCAGTTTCACAGTTGTCATGGCCATTCGCCCAGTGTCGTGCGCACCAGGCCGTATCCGCTGCTACTGAAAGCGCGCCGGTCGGACTCGGGCCCGTCGAATCGGCTCGCGTTGAATCCCCAGCCGCGGCCCTTCAGCTCGCTGTAGACGCTCGCCGGCGTTCCGGTCCGGAGTTCCGCGACCAGGTCGACGGTCGAATCCGCTGGAAGGCCGTAGAGGCCGATCCCGCCAGACGGCGAGTCCTGCTGCAGCGACCCGTCCGAGCTGACGGTGTAACGAAAACCCCGTACCGTGGCGCCGCTGCGAATCCTGATCTCGAAATAAAGCAGGGCCTCGACGAGCTGGAGGTAGGTCAGGTCGTCGGCCCACTTGCGCGCCTTCGCGGCCGAGAGGAGGCCCACGATCTCGAACGCCTTCAGGTTGGCCGCGACCTTCTGCATCACGGCCCGGACCCGGGCCTCGGTCATCGTGGTCGATTGCGTTGCCGTAGCCGTTGCCGCGTAGCTCACGTCGCAGCCTCCGAGTGGGGAATGAAAGCGGTCCCGAGGACCTTGACGAGATGGTCGATTCCGTCGGTCTCGCGGTCGTCGTCGAACGCGGCCATCGCGTCGTACATCGCGTCCCGCCCCTCCTCGAGCCATTCCGCCAACCCGTCGCACATGATGCCTGTCCACTTCGAAACGATGTTGTTGTCGGGGTTCACGGGATCGTGGACGGCCCATACGGTGCTAGGCGCCGTGCTTGCCGCCGGTCCCGTGCCGTAGTCGCTGAACGAGATGGGAATGCGCTTGCGGACGACGCGCGCCAGATGGCCGAACCAGTCGGCCGTCGTGGCCGCGTAGGTCTCGCGCAGGCCGCGCACGTCGAACGCGTGAGCGAAGAGCAGATTGATCAGAAAACTCGGCACATCGGTGAGGCTGGAGCCGTCCTCGGCCTGACGCACGCAGCGCCACCACTTGCCGAGTCGGATCAGCTCGTTGAATTCGACGGCAACGCCAGTAGTCAGGCCTTTCTTCGTCCTCGACGTGATGAACTCGACGTGCTTCTGGACCGATGTTTCCCGGCGCTCGCCGTCGGCGCGGATCAGGATTTGTCGATCGCGGTCCCGCGTCGCCAGCAGCGGCACGAGGTCGTAGCTGAGGTTGCTCGTGAACTTCAGCTTCACCGAGCTCTTCGAGGTCTCGCGTTCGGTGTCCGGATAGGAGATCCGCGCGTATTTCTCGAACCGCGGCAGGAGCACCTCGAGCCGCTCGTCGTCCTCGGTCTTGGGTGCAACAACGAAAGGTACGTCGACGTCTTGGCCCTCGACTTCGGAGAGCCCGCGCATGTGCCGACGCAACCCGGTCGCGGTGGCGAACGACCCGGAATTCGGCGTCGATCGGACCGTCAGCCCGTCCTCTTCTGCCTGCCCCCTGACGCGGGAGCGAACGTCGTCCCGCTGACGCGAGATGTCAGCCATCGTCTCCGGTTCGGGGCGAGTCCACCTGATGAAGTTCTCGAAGCGCTGGTTCAGCAACAGCATGGCCTGAACCGTATCCTGGAAACCGTGGTGACGTCAACTTCCGTATCGTTAGAATCTGCTGCGCTATTAATAATGACCTGATATCGTTATTGACATGGCGGCCGCGGGCGCGATATCAAAGATGGCAAGTGCGCGGATCTTCAGCGGATCAGGCGGCGGGATGAACGTCGACTCGGCGGCCTTCTACAAGGACGTGGGACGTCGCGTCAGGGCGGCGCGACAGTCGAAGCGGCTGACTCAGGACGCGGTCGCCAACCGTCTCTCGCTGAAACGCGCCTCGATCACGAACATCGAGAACGGCCGGCAACAACTTCTCGCGCACACGCTGATGCAGCTCGCTGACGTCTTGTGCGTGTCGATCTACTCGCTGCTCCCAGCGAAGACAGAAGACGCCGCGGAAACGCTGAGCGCCGCCCTGAAGACGCGGCCCGAGCCGGAACAACGATGGATTCGCGCGGCGGTCGCCGCGCGCGAATCCGAGTCAGGTTGACAGATGGCTGTTCGACGAAAGGTCATTCGCCGTCTCGTCGAGGATCTCCTTGCAAAGAACGGCATTGAGAATGCGCCGGTGCCGGTCGATGAGATCGCAGATAAGGAAAGCGTCGACGTGCGCTACGAGGCAACGGACGACGATGGTCTTTCGGGTTTCTTGCTCAGAGGCCCTGCAGTTCCAGGTGAGTTGCGCGCGATCATCGGGGTCAACAAGTACCATCACGTAAACCGGCAGCGCTTTTCGATCGCACACGAACTCGGCCATCTTCTCCTCCATGCAGCCGGCGAGGAGGTGCATGTCGATCGCGATACGGTATTCCGCGTGAAGCGTCGTGATTCCGAATCCTCGAAAGGCACCGATCCGGATGAGCGTGAGGCGAACGCGTTTGCGGCCGAACTCCTGATGCCCGCTTCTTTCCTTCTCCGAGATCTCGAGGACATCGAGGTGCTGGAGGATTCGAATAGCGCCGTCGCCGATTTGGCCAGTCGATATGGCGTGAGTCAGCAGGCGCTCATGATTCGGCTAGCGAACCTGGGCTATCGGTTCGAGTAGCAGCTAAGGCGGATCGCCGACCGCGTATCAGGCAGCACGCAACCGGCGTATGCTCCGCCAGGGTCCGCGGCAGGATTCCATCGAGCTCCATGGATGAGTCTGGTCAGGCCGGAGTAGCACCACCTGTTGACTTGCTCATGCGTACCTCCTTTCACCAACGGATGGAGACACGGGAATGCCCGCTGGAACATGTCTTTCCCGCGCTGGAATCGAGCCGTCGCGATCGCCGCACTGCAACGTTTGGGGTCTTAGTGCTTGCCGCGACAACATGATCCAGATGTACAGGACCGCGCGATCCGTGCCCGGTTACAAATAACTTCCCGTCGGAGAATCAGCCTTTAGGGGTATCGTATTCGTCGATGGCAGCGCGGCAGCAGGCGGGCACACCGAAGCTGCAGCGACAACCCAGGGTGCAGCACATCGAGTGCGCCAGCTGCCGTCATCTTGCGCGCCGGTTGACCCGTGCCGAGCATCTAGCGGCGATTCAGAGACCCGCGCCCCGTAAACGTGGCCGCCCACGAGTTGCTCCTTGGCTCGGCAACATCCTTCCAGGAGAGAAGGCGTATCGATGCCACGCCTGCGGCTACGTCACTCGGACCCTACCTGATGTACCGAGGCTCAAGCGATCGCCTAACGGAATTCGCCGCTGCGAATGGTGTCGGCGGGTTCCCCGGACTGTCCTTCATCGGAACCGCCTCTGCGACTCCTGCAACGACTACAAGCAGTGGCGCCGACGCGTTAACAAGTGCCGACGGTGGCGCCTAAGACGGCGTCGGGACCGCGCACGAGCGGCCTTCTTAAACCGTCAGGCTGTCTGAACCTGGCCCCGGCGTTCGAAACGGTTCCGCCCCGAGGTCTTAGGGTCCCGCCCCTCGCGCCCGCAGCGCCACGAATGCCGAACGCGATCGGCGCGCCGACCGGGCGGACGCCGGTTCAAAGATAGCTGTTAGTCTCAGCGAGTGCCTACGTGCATCTACTGCACTGTCACGACTCTCGATCCTGAGTACAGAAAGCGAGAGCACGTGATGCCGCAAGCCTTCGGCGTCTTTAGACCGCACAACCTTTTGCTGCGCAAGGAGGTCTGCGAGGATTGCAACGCCAACTTCGGGGAGGAGCTGGAAGTTAAGGGGACGCGCGCCTCTGTTGAGGGCATCCATCGGTTCACAGCTGCGAAGCTGATGGGCACTGACAGCTTCCTCAAAATGCCGAAGGGACGAGTCCGGTGGGAGGTGGAGGATCCCGGCTGGAAGGACCTAAAGACTCACCTCGAGGAGGGCGAGGACGGAGAAGTCGAGATCCGCTACAAGCCACAGGTGCTCGTGACCTACGAGGATGGAACCAAAAAGACTTTCCTTCCCGAGGACATCACCGATATCGGCCAGTTCGACAAGGCAAAGGGCTACCGGGCCTTCATCGTCTCGCTCGAAGACGCGAAGGTCATCAGGGAGGCGCTGGGCCGCGTCGGCGTCACGCCATCCTGGGGCGAGATCAAAGAGATGCCCAACGACGGCACGAACACGGTCTCGACTACTGCATACATCGTCTACGACGACATCACGCGACGATTGATGGCGAAGATCGTATTCAACTACCTCGCCTACCACGCGGGCGGGTCCTTCGTACTGAAGCCGGAGTTCGATGCTATCCGCCGGTTCATTCGCTACGGCGAGGGGAAGGGCGAGGAGCTCGTAGCCAACACCGAGGAGGCGTTTCTCCAGGAAGAAAAGGGAGCCGCAGGCTGGTACCTGACCGACGATCACCTCGTGGGCGTCAGACCTAGCACCGCCGGGGGCGTCCTGGGCGACGTCGCGATCTTCAACTTGATCCACTATCACGTGCTCCTCAGTCGAACCGACGCAGGGTTGAACCTGCTACCCAAGAGAGCCTTCGGAAGCGCCTTCTCATGGAAGATGGGCACAATAGATTCGCTTCTCGCCTGGGACGAGGACAACATCGTGCAGCCCTTTAGTGTTCTAGCGAAGCGGTACGCGAAGCAGAAGGGATGGCGCCGACGGAGGTAGTAGGCGTGCTTGACTCCTCGGCTCACCTGGTGCGACCGAGTAAGGCAGAGGCGCTAAGATGGGCCCGTGCCCGACTCGACCATCGACCTCGTCAAGCTGGCGTTGAAGGTGGCCGTGTCCGGTGGCGTCCTGACCGGCGCAGGGTGGTACATCAAGCACCGTTTCTTCGACCGACCGGCGAGGGACCGCGAGTTCGTCGTCGGCGTGGTCAAGGCGGGCCTGGACTTCCTGAACGTGCTGGAGGCGCAGCTCACCCATAGTCTTTGGTTCGACCACGAGTGCTCCGACATGGAGCGCGCCTCCAGCGACTTGAAGCTGCGCCACGCCTACGTGGACGAGGCAGCGGCGAAGTACGAACAAGTGTTGGTGGAGGCACACGCGAGGCTGCCCGCACGTGTAGTCAAAAAACTAAACTTGCCGCTGGGCAGGTGGAGGCTGACTCGCCTGCTCCAGTTCGGTGTCGACAAGAGCGCCCTGGAGGGCCGCTCCTTCCCGGAAAAGAAGCAGTGGTTCCAGGTCTTCCGGAAGGGAGTGTGGGACGACCTCGAATACCAGCGTAAGTTGCTGGCGAAAGTATCGAGCCGGTACTAGACGGCGTCGCTATCGCGGTGTCGAGTCACCCGCGTCGCGTTGCGCTCACGCGTCTCGCAGCGATGAACGCTGCGAGATCGGCCGGAGCGATCCGGATCGCGTTCAGGATCCGGATGTGCGCCAGCGCTCCGTCAGCGCAGAGGCCATAGACGGTCGCCGTGCAGATGCCGAGCTGATCGGCCGCCTGGCGCACCGACAGCAGTCCGTCGCTCCCGCCTTGGAGGACGGCCAGGCGTGCCGCTTGTTCGGGTAACAACCGGGTAACAAACGGCGAGCGAACCGGTGCTACCGTCCGGGATTCGTGGGAACGCGCTGCTCCGTCGCTTCTAATCTTCTCGCCGCCTTGCAACGAGCTACCACCCCCAGCAACCCCCTCCTCAGGCCGCCCTCCTTGCTTCCCAAGCCGAATGTCGCCGGTTCGAACCCGGTATCCGGCTCCTGAAGTTGCTGATCTTGTAGAGATTGTCAGCGTCGGCGGGTGTCTTGGCGGACGGCCTGGGGCCGTGGGTAGCAATCGGGTAACAAACGGCTACGCTCGGCCGACCAGATCGGGTCGTTCGATGCCGGTGCGAAGCCAGCTCGCTCGCAGGCCGTTGCCGTCTGAATCACCGGTCATGAGATCGTCGGGATCGGCGGGCATGAAGATGGCGCCGGCCACGCCGCACTCGGGACATACCCTCGGCGCGACCTGAGTGAGGACGTGTCCACCGCATTCGCTGCATTCGAACCACATGGGTTAGCTCCTCTCGTTCACCCCCTGCGACTCCACGGACACGTGGGCCCGCAGGCAGAAGTTGTCCATGGAGCCCGCGCTCCTTCCACGAGGCACCATGACGAGGGTTCAGGCGGCGCGGACGGTGATCTGCCGCGGGCGCGCCTTCTCGACCTTCGGCAGCTCGAGCCTCAGCACGCCGTCCGTGAGCTGCGCGTCGATCTTCGGCTGATCGATGGTCTCCGACAGAGTGAACTGACGGAAGAAAATCCCGGGCCGGTACTCATGGAGAACGTCCGATTCCTTCGCCGTCCCGGGCGCTGTGATCCGACCGGTCAGCGTGAGCACGTTCTCGCGCAAGTCGATCTCCAGATCCGGCGGCTTCACGCCCGGCATGTCCGCCAGCAACGTGATCGAGTTGTCGTTCTCGAAGATGTCGACGGCCGGCTGATAGACCGGGCCGGTTCGGGTCTGCTCGGGAACGGTCGCGACGTTCGCCGTGTCCTTCTTCTGCACATCCGTGGTGGCTTCCGTGGCCATGACGTTTTCCCTCCTGCTGTCCTTGTCCTTGGCGTTCAACTCCTCACCGAGATCTGCCGCGGCTTCGCCTGCTCCGCCTTCGGGAGGGTGAGCGTGAGGATCCCGTCCGTGTAGCGGGCGTCCACGCGGTCCGCGTCGACCTCCGTGGGCAACGTGACCGCCCGGTTGAATACTCCTTCGGGCCGCTCCTTGCGGTGGTAGCTCACGCGCTCGTGCTCGCGCGGGATCTCGCGCTTCCCGGAGATCGAGACCCGGTTCCGCAGCGCGGAGAGCGAAAGCTCGCTCGGCTTGATGCCGGGAATCTCCGCCCGGAGGTAGAAGTTCTCGTCGTCCTGCGTGATGTTGATCGGCGGGAAGACGCCCGCCGCTGGCTCTGGCGCGCCGTCGGCGGCCGCGTCCAGCAGCCGCAACATCTCGCGCCGTATCTGGTCGAAATCGGAGAAGGGAGTTTCGAATGTTGGCCTCGAGGGCCAGACCCGTCGCACGAGCATGGTTGACCTCCTGGGCTAAGTGCCCGATTCGATGTGGTACTTCGCCTTGGCGGGCGAAGGAAAATCACCGCCGAGCGGGCGTCAAGGCCCGGCTGGCGATTGCTTCAGGTGGTCGCTTGCCTGGCCGGCTCCGCCGGGATCGCCACGCCCGTCGGGAAGAGCTCGGCCATCGGTTCGACCGAGCCGCTTCCCCTTAAATCGAGGCGTTCGATCTCGGCGAAGCCGACCCGCTTCTGGATCGCGGGGATTGCCAGCAGGGTGGGACAGTCGGTGACAACGTCGCAGCCGAACTGCCTGGCCGCGTACCCGTAATCCTCGAGCACGCTCACGGCGGCCCGGGCCGCGGTCATGCTTGAAAACGAAACGCCCAGCATCTCGAACTCCTTGGCATCACCGTCTTTCGGAACTGAGCAGCGCGCTAAATCATTCCCGCGCCTCGCTCGCGAGTCACGCTCGACAGGACGCGCCGCCTTCCCCGCGGGATGAGATTCGAGCGGACCTCGGTTGAGCATCCGGAACGCCACCTCAGACCGCCGAGCTACCGGCCAACCGTGGAGCTTGTCGATTTCGAAGTGGTGATTATCCGCCGCAACGAAGGAGGTGAACAACATGGCAAACCTGGTCAAGCGAGAGAACCGAGATGTAGCCCGGACCGCGACCCCGGAGCACCGGCTGGATCCGTTCCGGATGATGGACGCGCTTCTGCGCTGGGATCCCTTCCGCGGCGACTGGAATGGCCTCAGTCAGAGCCTGGAGTTCGTCCCTCACTTCGACGTGAAGGAGACCAAGGACGCGTACGTCATCACCGCGGACCTGCCGGGCGTCAAGGACGAGGAGCTGGATGTGTCGCTGAGCGGCAACCTGCTCGCCATCAGCGGGAAGCGAGAAGAGGAGCATCAGGAGGAAGGGGAGAGCTATTACGCGATGGAGCGGAGCCACGGCAGCTTCGCACGCAGCTTCACCATGCCGGACGGCGTGGACGCCGAGAGCGTGACCGCTGACCTCGAGCAGGGCGTGCTCACGGTGCGAGTCCCGAAGAAGCCCGAGGTCCAGTCGAAGCGGATCGCGATCGGAAAAGGAGGTGAAACGAAGGCGAAGGCCTGAGGCACGGTCCCCGGGCGATTCGTCGCCGAGGGCGGGCGACCGCTGCCGAGAGCGGCGGCGCCCGCCCAGCTTCATGTCCGCCGCCGTCTGGCGCGCGAAAAGAAGGCAGTCCCACCTGCAGATGCGCGCTTTTGGACGCTCCGGCGTCCGCTTCGTGACCATTGGAAGGACCGGCTGAACGCTGGAGGATGCGATGCAAGAACCCGAAGGACAGATCGACAAGCAGAGCGAGCTCCGACATCTGTTGCGGAACGTGAAGACGTCCCTGGAACTGGCAATCGTCGCGCGAGCCCCGTCCGATCTCTTGAATCAGCTGGGGCGCGTGGCGGGCCTCCTCGACGCCGTGAGCCAGCTGCCGACCGACGAGGGACCGGCGCAAACGTTGACCTCCGGTCTCGTGAGGGACGGTCGGGCTGCCGTCGACGCGTGGGAGAAATGGCACCGGTCCCGGACGCCGACCGCGTAGGCGCGCGCAGCGTGCTCGGACGACGACGAGGACTTCCGCGCCGTGCTCCACGGTCGATGATCTCCAGCGCGCCGGCCAGTGGAACATCAGCCCCGCACGCTGCGGCATCCACGCCGAGGGCGACACCTTCCCGTGCCGAATGGTCATCGACCTCGCTCCGTTCGTACCCAAGCAAGTCGTCAAGGATGCTCTTCGCCGCGGTGTCTCTACCGGGGCGACGGCCCCGTGCGCCCCCGGAAACAGACCAGATCGGGACACCTTTGACGTCGACGCACCGGAAATGCTTGAATTTCGATCGCTCGGCCCCGGGTGCCGATGCGGTGGATTTTTTTGCCGGGGCGTCGTTCAAAGAACTGTTCATGTCGCTCAAAAATGTGCGGGTTGCCATATTTGCCATCGAGGTCTCTGCCGTCCTGGCCGTCGCCGGTCGTCCGGCGCTGGCGGAGGACGCGAATCACCAGGCGGACAAGCTGATCAAGCACGGGATCGAGCTTCGTCGGAGACTGGACGACGACGGCGCGGTCCGGGAGTTTCAGAAGGCGTACGACCTGGTGCACACGCCGCGCGCGGCGGCCCAGCTGGGGCTGGCCGAGCAGGCGCTGGGGCGCTGGGAAGACGCGGAGCGGCACCTGAACGAGGCGCTGGCCGCGACCGACGACCCCTGGGTGACGAAGAACCGCGACACGCTTCAGCAGTCGCTGGCGGCCGTCCAGCCGCACGTCGGACGGGTCGAGGTCACCGGCGACCCGGTGGGAGCGGCGGTTTCGGTGAACGGCCGGTCGGTCGGCGAGCTGCCGCTGCCGGAAGCGGTGCTGGTCAGCGCCGGGCAGGTCGGGGTGAGGGTTAGCGCCGAGGGCTACCTCTCCGAGGAGCGGAGCTTTTCGCTCGTCGGCGGCCAGTACCAGCGCATCGCCTTCCACCTGGTGAAGGTCCCGGAGCCCGGCGTCGCGGTCACACCGACCACGCCGCCGGCGACGAACCCGGTCAGCCCGACGACGCCGGCACCGGCGGACGAAGGCCCGTCCGAGACCAGGCGAGTCCTGAAGTGGACGGCAGCGGGCATGGCCGGCGCCGGGCTGGTGACGGGGATCGTCGGCACCGTGCTGCACAGCCACAACGCCTCGAGCTTCACGAACCAGGGGTGCTTCAACGACAACGGGAAGGGCGTCGACCGCAACGGGACCCCCATTCCGGCCTGCCAGTCAGCGCTGGACGCCACCAACACCGACCAGACCCTCGAGATCGTCGGCTTCGCCGCCGCCGGCGCGTTTGCGATCACGTTTCTGGTCCTGCAGCTCACGGAGCCGTCGTCCTCCGGCGCGCCCGCCGAGCAGGCTTCGCGCTGGCCTGTGTGCGGGCCGTCG
>Ga0335083_10007474_pt1 | contig 13483 bp, 10 predicted proteins | sample Lox_Sample_42_FD_206716 | JGI IMG/M metagenome (GOLD analysis project Ga0335083, IMG submission 206716) | Soil microbial communities from Loxahatchee National Wildlife Refuge, Florida, United States - Lox_Sample_4.2 | ecosystem: Environmental > Terrestrial > Soil > Wetlands | place: USA...
CATACCAAGCGGGCAAGAGTTATCGTGCAGCTCATATTCATTTGCGCGTAGAAGGCGCACCAGGCGAACAGGACCTGATCTCGCAAATCTATTTTAAAGGCGATCCTTACCTGCACACAGATATGTATTCCGCTGATCCTGCTTCAGCCGGCAGGATTTTAATGGTAACAAAAAATGAAAGAAATGAAGATATGGTTCACTTTGATATTGTAATGAGCAAAGAATTCCCGTTGAATAATGCTGCTTTCGAAAAAATAATTGGCCTTTATGATTTCGGTAAAGGAAACCTTGTTGAATTCTATAAAAAAGGAGACTTGTTGTTTTCGAAAGACAACGGACAGATTTCCGACGCCTGGCGTTATACCGGAAACAATTCATTTGAAGATGGAATGGGTTCGAAATTACAATTTGAGTTCCTTGCGGATGGTACCATCAAAGCAAAAGTCGCTTACCGCGATTATCCGGGTAATAGCATCGAGAAATACGAAGGAACTAAGTTTTTGAAATACTAATTAGAAATCGGGAGTCTGAAATCCGAAGAAATTTTTCTTAAATAATATTTTATACAGACTTCCGGACTTTCCGACTTTATTTCAATTTCGCCAACGCATCTTTAATCCTTCCCCATGCCTTTTCAATATTCTGCATACTATTAGCAAAAGAAAAACGTACACATTTAGGTTCGCCGAATGCATCTCCCATTACTGAAGAAACATGAGCGGTGTTCAAAAGATACATTGAGAAATCGGCTGAATTCTGAATCGTTGTTGTTCCGTCTGATTTACCATAATAAGCGGATACATCCGGAAAAATATAAAATGCACCTTCGGGTTTGAAGCATTTGAGACAGGGAATTTCCTGGACCAGCTCCATGGTCCTTCTTCTTCTGCGCGCAAATTCTTCCACCATTTCAAAAGAAGGTTTCAGATCTGCAGTCAAAGCAATCACGCCGGCTTTTTGAGTGATTGAATTCGTTCCGCTGGTAAATTGTCCCTGTAATTTTTCACAGGCTTTCGCAATCTCTGCGTTTGCAGCAATATATCCCAGACGCCAGCCGGTCATGGCAAAACCCTTACTCAAACCATTGACGATAATAATCCGTTCTTTCAGATCGCCAAACTGCGCTATGCTTTCATGCTTCCCAACAAAATTGATGTATTCATATATCTCATCGGAAATGATGAAAATATTTGGATGTTTTCTGAAAACTTCTGCCAGTGCCTCCAATTCTTTTTTGCTGTATACTGCACCGGACGGATTACATGGAGATGAAAACAGGAATACCTTGCTCTTCTCTGTGATCGCTGCTTCCAGTTGAGACGGAGTGATTTTAAATCCTGATTCCAGCGAAGTATGAACTTCAACTACTTTTCCCTTCGCAATTTTTACCAGTTCTGAATAGGTGACCCAATAAGGAGTGGGGATGATGACTTCTTCGCCTTCATCCACGAGGGCCAGTATTGCATTGGCAAGACTTTGTTTTGCTCCTGTTGAAGCAACAATATTTTCAGGTTTATAATCAAGCTGATTATCTCTTTTAAATTTCAGGCAAATGGCTTCACGAAGATCCACAAAACCCGAGACCGGAGTATAATGACTCCAGTTATCATCAATGGCTTTCTTCGCAGCTTCCTTGATATGAGCAGGTGTATCAAAATCAGGTTCTCCCAAACTAAGATCGATTACATCGATTCCTTTTGCTCTTAGTTCACGGCCCAGTTTGGCCATTTTTAAAGTTTCCGGTTCACTAAACCGCGTCAAAATAGATGAAAGTTGCATAGTTAAAATATGATTGAGCGCGGCAAAGGTATTAAAATATATGAGATGAACTGAGAGGAAAAATATGAAACCGGCTATCATTTTTTTTCGACAAAACAGAAATGAATTCTGAAGGCTGAGGCCCTTTTATAAAATAACATCCCTGATCAAAGGAATATTTTCTTATAAGCCCGATTTCATTAGTTATGTTGAATAACTCCTAAAGAATTAATATTTGTCGCGCTTAGAGGCCCCTTTGTAAATAAGGTATAAATTTTCCCTCCGTAAAAAGTGAGTGAGTCGAGATCATAGAGTGCAGTCGTGTCCATCGCAGCAGTGATATGATAAGTTCCCGGTGTGATGAAAGTTGTTCTTGATAAATCCGATGGATTATGAGTATAACCAACATAAGGAAAGGGCATACTGCCAAAATTGACGGTATCGATTGCATTCGTCATCTGGACAAACAATGAAGGAGTATTTGCAGAAAAATTCAAAAACCTTATGGATGCCAAAGTATCTGGTATCGGATTTAAAACATCCTGCAATATCAATGTGCTCAATTCTCCGTTTGAGGCAGTATCATAAATAAAAAGAGAATAGTAATAATTCTTCAACAGTCCGACATTACCAGTAACATAAGTGTGGCCATTCCCGATAATTGCTAAATTATGGATGCCTGCAACAGCGGTCAGATAAGGATTACCCGGAATTCCGGTTGTGCTATCGTATTGCAGTGGTCCAGATGTGTTCAGGGTATCGTTCCCTTCAAAAACAATATCTAATGGAGGGGCATCAGCTGAAAGATTCGTCGCGGCCAAAAAAGATTTATTTGAAGACGAATTGATACTTTTATTGCAGGCGGCAACGACTGATATAAACATTATCGCTATGAAAAAAAAATTCCTTCCCGATATTACGGAACGACCCATATCATTTATCATATTTTAACCTGAATTTTGCCAGGTTAGGCATATGCGCCCTGTTTCTTTTTGTTTCGAAATCATAAATCACCCTTCCCAGTTGCTTCATAAAAGGCAAACCTACCGTATCAAAATCATATTTTTCATCATTTAAAATCTCATCGCTGTTACAATAGATAGTTGCGCTCAACATGAATTCAATGTGCTTGTCGAAATCAACAAAATAAGAGATATCAGTCAGGAATCCGTATGCATCTCCTTCCTTATCAAAAATGCGGATGTTTTTCGGAAGATTTCCTTTTTCCGAGCCCCAATATAAAAATTTACTGTAAGCGTCCCAATATTCTGCAGAATCATAAGATGGGTATCTTGTTTCCGGCGGAAATTGAGACATATACTGATAAACAAAATTATAATCTTCATCATTGAGATTAAAGCGTTGTTTTTTGGGAACAGAGTTAGGGAAAATAACACTGCGAAGAATATTATGTAAGTCGGACAAACTGATTCTGTTTTTCCGGGAAAAATCCATCGGGTGATTAATCAACTGTCCCTGGCCGTTATAGTATGCTTTTGCAACAGAATCTGTTTTTGCAGGATAAGGCTGCTGGTTAAACTGCATAGGTTGCTGATATAATTTTTTGCCCGATGGATTATAAAACCGAACAGGATTGGTATGACGATTTTCATCTTCTGTCATTGAAACTTCCAGGTGATGCACAATCCGGACATCGTTATAACCCATTTTGTGAAGAGTTTCATTGATATATTGTTGTCCGAGGAATTCATATAACCGATTGAAAGCATCATTATCGCTTACCAAAAAAATTTTCCTGATGTATTGAGCGACGGTAGGTCTTCCATCAGGAGTCGTAGGATCATTCAGTACGATCGTTTGTCCGCTATATGCTTTGTCTGTGATCATCGAGCTGTTTTTATTCAGCCCGGGTAATCTCAACTCGTGTAATTTTTGCAAAGCAAGCAAAGCGATCGGCATTTTCACTGTAGAAGCGGGATAAAAATATTTATCCGGATTCACATTGAAATAATAATTTTTGAAGGAAGGATTATTATTGGCATCTCTGTCAATCCGTGTATAGATGATTTGCACTTTTAAAGAATCCCTTTTCTCCAATATATTGCTGAAGTACTCGGGATATTGTTTCATTAAGTTTTCCAGAAAACCATCATTGAGGGTAGTGTCTTTTTGCTGAATAATTACTGAAGAAGAAGAATAGACCGAAGATGAGTGAGCTGGATCAATAAAAAAACAAAAGCAAAAAAATAGAATAACCGGGAAGCAGAATTTCATCAGCGCGAATTTAAAAATGTGAAAATAAACAGATATGCGGATGTTCAAATCCGCAGACAGAGTATTTATGATTTTTTTGAAAACAGGGGTTTTCTGAATTCAGCCTGCCGGATTCCTTTGACTGATGGTTACGAAAGCTGGCATCCTCTCATTATCAGGCTATTAGATTTAGAAATATTTGACTTTGTTAATATTTAATTATCAATTCTAAAACTTATCTTTGCCGCTCTAAAAAAATAAAAATACCAAATGAGAGCCCTGGTTAGCATTTTTGCTGCTTTATTGATTGTTATTTCTCTCTATCAGCTGTCTTTTACATGGTTTGTGAATAAGCATGAATCAGCCATGCAGGATAAGGCAAAACGTTACGTAAATAATTTATATACAACTGCGGAAAGAAAATATCCCGGAGATAAAGAAGCTCAGGCAGCTTATCAGGATACGCTTGATGAGATCTATAAAGGAAGACTAAAAAAATTACTCGACAGTACAAAAGATACAAAGATCACCTGGTGGGGGTCCAGTTACCAGAAATCAAAAGAAAGTGAATTATTACTAGGCCTCGATTTGCAGGGAGGTATCAGCGTTACACTGGATATTGCCCTGGATGGATTGATCAAGGGATTATCAAATAATCCGCGCGATCCGATTTTATTAAAATCCATCGCGCTGGCTCAACAAAAAAAATTAACGAGCGGTGGTGCAAATTTCATTGACCTCTTTGCACAATCTTTTAAAGAAATAAATCCATCTGGAAGTCTTGCGCCTCTTTTTGCCAATAGCAATCGCAATAAATTAAAATTTGAATCTTCCGACGCCAGCGTGATCAGCTATTTAAAAGAACAGGCTTCAGCAGGCATGAAACAAACCTTCCAGGTGCTGAATAAACGAATCGATAAATTCGGAGTTGCACAACCGAGTATTAACCTGGATGAAAATAAAAATATTATTACCGTTGAACTCGCCGGCGCTACTGACCCCGACAGAGTCAGGAATTATTTACAATCTACCGCCAATCTTCAGTTCTGGGAAGTATATAATATCGGGCAACTCCAGGCCTCATTGCAAAATGCCGACAAAGTTTTGCAGGATTATCTGAATGGAATAAAGGATACTGCTTCTATTGATTCTACAAAAAAAGATACAACCCGGAGTGCATTGAATCAATATCCGCTTAGAATTCTGAGATTGATTCAACCCACCCAGGATGCAAAAGGACAGATCAGGTATTCAGCGCCGATTGCTCAGCCTTTATTAAAAGATACTTCCACTATCAATACTTATCTTAACAATCCTATTGTTCGTAACCAGTTCCCTTCCGATGTTAAATTCTTATGGGGCAAACAGCAAAGGGATGAAAATGATAAACCAGTCAATTATCTGGAATTGTATGCTATCAAGACGGTGCCCAACAGCGATCATGCAAAAATCGAGGGAGATGTGGTAACAGATGCACGCCAGGATTATGATCCTGTTACCGGTGGTGTGGTTGTCGAAATGAGTATGAACAAACATGGAGCAGATATCTGGGCGAAGATGACCACGGATAATGTAGGTAACCCGATTGCTATCGTGCTTGATGATATCGTGTATTCGGCACCGTATGTAAACGGGCCTATCACTGGTGGAAATTCGCAAATCACTATGGGCAGCGGAAAAAGTTCATCGGTGGAAGAAGCGCAGGACCTTGCGAATATTCTCAAATCAGGTAAATTGAATGCTCCTGCTAAAATTGTTCAGGAACAGGTTGTAGGTCCGACCCTGGGTAAAGAGGCTGTACATGGAGGTGCGATGGCATTCCTGATTTCTTTCCTTGTGATCTTTACGCTTATGCTGGTTTATTACAATACCGCAGGATGGGTAGCAAATATTGCTTTGATTCTAAACCTTCTTTTCACCATTGGGGTGTTGAGCGCACTGCATGCAACACTAACGGCGCCGGGTATCGCCGGATTGGTATTAACGATTGGTATGGCCGTGGACACCAACGTAATTATTTTTGAACGCATCAAGGAAGAATTGACAAGGGGCAAAAGCTACCAGTTAGCAGTAAGTGATGGTTATAAACGCTCGCTCGCGCCGGTATTGGATGCGCACGTCACTACATTCCTGACAGCAGCTATATTGGCTTATTTCGGACTCGGTCCGGTATTAGGTTTCGCTACTACGCAAATGCTGGGTATTACACTCTCCTTATTTTGCGGTATCCTGGTATCAAGACTGATTACAGATTTCTATACCAATAAAAATCGTCACTTTAAATATTTCACTTCCATTTCGCGTCGTGTCTTCAAGCACGCGAGCTTTAAATTCATTGAATACAGAAAAGTCGCTTACGGTATTTCTGTTGTTGTGCTCATATTGGGAGTATCTTCCTTCTTCCATGGCTTCAAAAAAGGAGTTGAATTCCTCGGAGGACGCAGTTACATTGTCAAATTTACAAAGACAGTACGCGAGCAATCAGTAAAAGATGAATTGCATAAAGTTTTTAATAAATATCCTGAAGTAAAAACTTATGGATCCCCACAGGAACTGGAAATCACTACAGATTTTCTCGTTGAACAAACCGGACAGGTGGCAGATTCTATTGTGATCAATAAGCTGTATGATGGATTAAAAACTTTCCTGCCAGCGACAGCAACGCAGCAGGAGTTTACCAAAACCAATAAATATATTCAGCAATCAAAGAAAGTCACTGCTTCTATTTCAGATGATCTGAAAGCAGGCGCTTTCAAAGCAACTATTTTTGCTTTGATCGTGATCTTCCTTTATATATTCATCCGGTTCCGCGACTGGAGATATTCATTGGGTACCATCATCGCCTTACTGCATGACGTATTCGTAATATTAGCTGTCTTTTCATTCCTTCAGAATGCAGTTCCATTCCCGATGGAAATAGATCAGCATTTTATTGCAGCCATCCTGACCGTGATTGGTTTTTCAATGAATGATACGGTTATTGTGTTTGACAGGATACGCGAAGACAGCAGGATCATGAAAGGTGCGACCAAGTCTGAAATAATTAATAAAGCTGTGAATGATACACTGAGTCGTACGATTATGACATCATTGACGGTTTTTCTCACGATACTGATCCTTTTCCTGGTAGGAAGTGAAGTAACCAGGGGTTTTGCATTTGCGATGCTGATTGGTGTCATCACGGGAACCTATTCTTCCATTTTCGTTGCTGCTCCTGTACTGGTTGACCTTGCAAAAAGCAAACCTCTTGGAAAAGCAGATACTGTTGTAACCAGTCCTTCACAGAAAAACAAAGCGGTATTGTCTAAATAAGACTTTTCCAAAGTTTAAAACTTTGGAAAAGTTTCATATAAAAAGACCGGTTGAAATTCAACCGGTCTTTTTTATGTTCTGGGAACAAATTTTAATGATGTGGATGCGGGTGGTGTTTCTTATGATGCGGGTGATGATGATAGTGCTTTTTTACAGGGTGCTTTTTGGGAGCATTGGCTGCCATGGCAAATCCTCCAACTACAAATAATAACAGCAGAGATAATAGATACTTTTTCATACTTATGGATTTATGTTTTAAAAATAAGATTGCTTTAAATTAATAATTATTTTTCGTCCATTATAACGGTCGGGGTATATCCGAAGTTGTATTATTCCTAAATTTTACAAAATTGCCACAAAGACAGGAAAACCCTTAGTTCCCGACTTTGTGGCAATTACTAATTGTGCGAGCAGCCTGATCTTCAAAGCATTACTTGGAAGGCGTTTTATTTTCTTTATATCTCTTATCCGGAGTTCCATCCTTCTTCACATGAGTGGTCGTTGTCTGAGCTTTTGCAGCATCTTTATTTGCTTTATAGCGCATATCAGCAGTTCCGTCCTTCTTAGTTGGTCCTGCAGCAGTTGTAGTTGTTTTAGCTGTCGTGGCAGTGGTTTTCGCCGCAGTACCCGTTTTTTTTGTAGTACTCGCTGGAGTTGTTTGAGCAATTGTGAAGCCGGCAAAAGCAAACATCAGGCTGGCAACGAGGATGATTTTTTTCATAACAACTAAATTTTTAACAAAATTAGACCAGAATCCTATTCAAGGCCTTAACCACTTGTTAACAAGTGGTGAATGGTGAAACGTCAAAGGTGAAACGTAATTGATTTAATACCAAAACAGCAAATAGATTAAAAGTATAGAATCAGATACACATGCGCCACCTTTCACGTTTGACATTTCAACTTTCAAGTCAGATGATTCACTATTCACCACTCACCATTCCGATTTTGAATTTTCATTAACCACCACTTAACCATTTTCATAACTTACAGTATATGAAGTATAGCAATTTTGCAGTTTTAGTAGTTTTTTAATATGCGTTCCTCGACTTTAAGATGGCTTGTATTAGTTACCACAGTGCTGATTGCGCTGCTGGTAACTGTGCAATTATACTGGCTTTGGAAAGTCTATTCCTATGAAGAAAAGCAGTTCAACAATAATGTTGTAAAAAGTATCCGGGCCGTGTTTGAAGACCTTGAAATGAATGATAACCCAAAACTGAATCTTCAGCAACTGATCGACAATCCACAAACAAATTATTTTCTTTTTAAAGCAGATACAATTCCTCAAAAGGATTCCCTGACCTTTTATCTGCAACGTGAATTTTCTGATTTTGATGTTTTAACCGACGTTAAACTGGGTGCTTATAGCGCCGCCGACAAAAAATACATTTACGAAGAATATATACCCACTCCAGCAACCCGGTACAACGTACAAACTGTAAGTGATCTTCCCATTATTGCGGAGAATTTTGATCATATCCTCATTTATTTTCCACACAGGTATAAATACATATTGAGTGAAATGAATTTCTGGATTATCAGCAGTGTGGTACTTTTTCTGGCTTTGCTGGGGCTGGCAGTCAGCCTCTTTTATTTTTACAGGCAGAAATTTTTGGCGGAAATACAAAAGGATTTTGTAAATAATTTTACACATGAATTCAAAACACCATTAGCAGTGATGAAAATAGCAGGCGATGTTTTGGCGCAGGAAAATATCTTATATCAGCCTGAACGCATGAGAAGATATGCTTCCATCATTAATAACCAGACTGAACATTTACAAGGCCAGGTAGAAAGGCTCCTGAAAGCATCTGCTATTGAAAATAGAAGGCTGCCTATCGAAAAAGAAACCATCAATCCATATCAACTGATCGAACAGGCGCTCAATAAAGTCCAGCCTCTTGTTGAAGAAAAAAATGCAAGGGTCGAATTAAAAGTAGAAGACGAGAAGGCACAAATAGTAGCTGACGAGGCTCATTTGGAATTAGCCGTGGTAAACCTCCTGGAGAATGCACTCAAATATTCTGATGATCCGCATATTGTTGTTGAAACCGGGAAATATGAATCGGATTTTTTTATCTCGGTAAAAGACAATGGTATCGGCATAGAAAAAAAATATTTAAAAAATATTTTCAAAAAATTTTACAGGGTTCCAACGGGAAATGTACATAATGTAAAAGGTTTTGGAATGGGCTTAAATTTTGTAAAACGCATTATTGACGCTCACGACGGAAAGATAAAAGTGAATAGCCTGCCCGGCATTGGAACAGAATTCAGATTACTCATCCCATACAATTAAAGATCCATGCAAAACCAAAAACCAAGAGTATTGCTGGCAGAAGATGATCTTTCATTAGGATATGTTATAAAAGACAACCTTGCAGACGCCGGGTATGAAGTCATATTATGTCCCGATGGTCAGGCAGCGATCGACAAATTCGGGAAAGATGAATTTGATATCTGCCTGCTTGACATCATGATGCCCAATAAAGACGGGTTCGCAGTCGCCAAAAAAATCCGTCAGCAAAGCGATATGATACCCATTCTTTTTCTCACGGCAAAATCACTGGAAGAAGATAAGATCAAAGGATTTGAAGCAGGCGCCGACGATTATATCACAAAACCATTCAGCATGCAGGAATTATTGATGCGCATGGAAGTCTTTATGAGAAGAACAAGGAAAATGTATTCTGAGAAATCGGTTTCATTTACCATCGGCAAGCTTCAGTTTTCATACACCGATCTGAAATTATCTATTGGCAAGAGTATTTTCAACCTGACTCAAAAAGAAGCCGACCTGCTGAAATTTCTATGTGAGCATCCCAATTGCATTTTAAAAAGAGAAGAAGTTTTGCTCAATGTCTGGGGCAAAGACGATTATTTTTTAGGAAGGAGCATGGACGTTTTTATTACAAAGCTCAGAAAGTATTTTAAGATTGATCCTGCTGTGAACCTCGAAACGATCCATGGTGTTGGATTTCGCTTCAATGCAATGGTTGATCATTATTCATAGACAGACCGTGATACTGCCTAAAATATGACAACTTTACACAATAAATTTGCCATCAATCTGTTATGATTCCCTTTCGGCAAAGCAGTCAACGAGATTTAACTGCTGATTAACCCGGTTTAAATGACTTATTAAAAAAGCAAACAATAATTTCGCAATCCAAATTTTACTGAATTTCCACCAGATGAAAGATCCCTGCAAATACAATAATTACCGATTGATCCTCTCCTTTCCATTAAAAATTACTTCTATCAACAGACCTAACGATATTACCTATGCAAAAAAGAATTAGTCTCTTATTTTTTGGGTGTTTATTTTGTTGTTCAGTGATGAATGCTCAGGTGATGCCCGATACCCTTCATATTAATCTCGACAGTGCCGAAGCCATCTTTCTAAGACAAAATTTTGCTTTACTTGCCCAGAAATACAATATCGATGCGCAGAAAGCACAAATTATTCAGGCCCGGTTGTACAGTAATCCGAACCTTGCTTTCGCTTTCAGTCTATACAATCCTCAAACAAAAACATTTTTTCCTACCGGTAGCGGCGAGACAGGCGGGAACTTTGCAGCACAGCTCTCGCAATTAATTTATTTAGCAGGTAAACGCAATAAGCAGATAAAAATAGCTGAAGAAAATGCAAAGCTCGCGGAATACCAGTTTTATGATCTGATCAGGACTTTAAAATATACTTTAAGGACGGATTTTTTTAATATTTATTACCTGATGCATTCGGCAACCGCTTATGATGAAGAGATCAACTCATTGCAAGAAGTAGTGACTGCTTTTAATGAACAGCAGGGAAAAGGATATATCGCCGAAAAGGAAGTGGTCCGTGTGAAAGGGCAATTATATAGTCTGCAAGCCGAATACAACGATCTCGTCAATCAGATCAATGATATTGAAAGCGAATTAAGATTAGTATTGCAGGTCAAAAATTCATTTATTGATCCCATTGTAGATTCAAATGCTATTGCAGCACTCAACCCATCTAAATATGCTTTGCCCACCCTCATCGATTCTGCGTATAAAAACCGTACTGATCTGATGATCGCCCGATCAAATACCGAAGTGAGCAAGTTGAATTATAATTATCAAAAATCGCTGGCCGTTCCTGATCTCACATTAGCTCTTGCATATGATCAGCAAGGCAGCTATGTTAACAATTTCAATTCCATCGGTGCAGCCATCGACCTGCCATTCTTCAACAGAAACCAGGGAAATATCAAATCCGCAAAAGCTTTCATTGAATACAGTAACGCTTCGCAAAAAAGTACTGAGGCTACGGTAGAAGAAAATGTATACCGGGCTCTGCAAAAAGCATATGCCAATGATAAATTGTACAAGAATATAGATACAAAATTTCTGAATGATTTCAACCGCCTTTTACACGAAGTGCTGTTGAACTATCAGAAAAGAAATCTGACTCTTTTGGATTTTCTTGATTTTTATGCTTCCTATAAGCAAAATATCCTGCAGGCAAATGCGGTCGGATATAACCGGGTGAGCGCTTTTGAAGATTTGAATTTTTATACCGGCACGAATTTCTTTAATAACTAAAAAAATTAAGATGATATATAAATACATTCAATACGGTGTAAAAAAAATACTTCTTCTGCTCACATTGGGTTGTTTTATTGTTGAAAGTTGCCAGACAACAAACAGCAAGAATGTTGATGACAAGCCAAAATATATTCTCCCGGATTCATTACTGAAGACAATAGAAATAGATAGTGTATGTAATTCAAAAGTGGTCAATTCGATTACACTCACCGGCAAGGTGGATTTTAATGAAGACAATGTTATTAAAATTTATCCTCCGATCAGCGGAGTAGTCCAGGATGTAAAAGTAATATTAGGTGATTATGTAAAAAGCGGACAGATTCTCGCAGTTGTGAGAAGTGCTGAAATGGCCGGTTATAGCAATGATTTAATTACGGCCGAAACAAATCTGCAGGTCGCAAAAAAAACACTGGATGCAACCAACGATATGTACAAAAGCGGACTGGCTTCACAGCGGGATCAATTGGCTGCAGAAGCCGGCTATAACCAGGCAGAAGCAGCCCTGGAAAAAGCAAAGCGGGTGCTCGAGGTCAATGGCGGAAATAAAAATGGAGAATATCTTGCAAAAACTCCCATCAATGGTTTTATCGTTGAGAAATTTGTCAATAATAATATGATCATTCGCCCTGATAATGCGACTGGCCTTTTTACAATTTCAGATTTAAAAAATGTGTGGATTATTGCGAATGTATATGAATCGAATATCCCGTACATAAAAGCAGGAGACAGCGTGAATGTAACCACGCTTTCTTATCCGAATAAAATTTTCAAAGGAAAAGTTGATAAAATCATGAATGTACTGGATCCCACGAATAAGGTGATGAAGGTTCGCATCGTCCTGTCCAATCCGGGTTACCTTTTAAAACCGGAAATGTTTGCTAACGTAACAGTGAATTCAACTGAGAACAAAAGAATGCTCAGCATACCAGCAAAAGCATTGATTTTTGATCATAGCCAGTATTATGTACTCGTTTACAAAACTCCTTCTGATATTTCTATAAGACCGGTACAGGTGCCCAATATCGTCGGTGACAGGGCTTATATTTCCGATGGAGTTTCCGAAGGCGAAAGAATTATTGCGACACAATCATTATTAATCTATCAGGAATTAAATAGCTAGACCGCAAACTCATTGTCTGATGAACAAGCTCCTTAAAAACATACTGGCTTTTTCTCTAAAAAATAAATATTTCATTTTTTTCGCTACCGGCATCCTGGTGGTATACGGCATCATTACTTTTAATAATATGCCTATCGAGGCATTTCCCGATGTAACAAATACAGAAATAACGATAATTACACAGTGGCCGGGAAGAAGCGCTGAAGAAGTTGAGAAATTTGTCACCATCCCGATCGAAATTGAATTAAATCCGGTCCAGAGAAAAACCAGTCTGCGTTCAACCAGCATCTTCGGCCTCTCTGTTGTCAAACTTATTTTTGAAGACGGAGTGCATGATATTGATGCACGGATGCAGGTGAATAATCTTCTCGCCAATGTAACTCTTCCTGAAAATATCAATCCCCAGGTTCAGCCACCAACAGGACCTACAGGTGAAATTTTCCGATATACACTGGAGAGTTCATTTCGTGATCCGAGAGAATTAAAAACAATTCAGGACTGGAC
>Ga0335083_10007475_pt1 | contig 13483 bp, 7 predicted proteins | sample Lox_Sample_42_FD_206716 | JGI IMG/M metagenome (GOLD analysis project Ga0335083, IMG submission 206716) | Soil microbial communities from Loxahatchee National Wildlife Refuge, Florida, United States - Lox_Sample_4.2 | ecosystem: Environmental > Terrestrial > Soil > Wetlands | place: USA: Florida...
GACGAGTTTCTGCCCGGCCTGCGGTTCGACCGCTCGGGCAAACTGGCCGTGGCCAATAGCGGCGGGCAGGATACCGGCGGCTGCCAGTTCTTCATCACCGTCGGACCAATGCCGTCGTGGGACAACAAGTACACCGTTTTCGGCCTGGTGGTGCAAGGGCTCGACGTGGTGGAGCGCATCAATCATGCTCCGGTGCACGATGAAACGCCGGTCGATCCGGTGAAGCTGAACAATGTCTCGATTGCGCGCGTCGGACCCGAGCCGCCGCAGAAGCACTCCAAAAAGAAGTGAACCTGTGCGCAGACGACAACAGGCGATCGTCCGCGCCACCAGCGCGCACCCGAAGAAGAGTTTACGCCTCGGCAACCACGGGATTCGTCAGTTCGCCCAATCCCTCGACGCGCACGGTGCACTCGTCGCCTGGCTTGAGCCAGCGCGGCGGCTTGCGGGCGAAACCGACTCCGGCGGGAGTGCCGGTAGCGACGATGTCGCCCGGCTCCAGGGTGAAGACGCTCGATAGAAACGCGATCAGGCGCGGGATCTGAAAGATCATCTCGCTGGTGTTGGACTGCTGCAGCACTTCACCCGAGACCGTCATGGAAATCGCCAGCTTTTGCGGATCGGAGATTTCGTCGGCGCTGACGATGGCCGGACCGATGGGCGCGAAGGTGTCGAAGGTCTTGCCCATGATCCACTGGCTGGTGGCCATCTGGAAATCGCGCGCGCTCACGTCGTTCATCATGGTGTAACCGAAGACGTGATCGCGCCAGCGCTCTTCCGGAATGTGGCGGCCGCCTTTTCCGATGACGAACACAAACTCCGCCTCGTAATCCGGCTTCATCGAGTTCTTCGGCAGCACGATGGGATGGCCGGGGCCGACTATCGAAGTCGGAAACTTGGCGAAAACGGTGGGGACTTCGGGAATCGCCAGCTTGGCCTCGGCCGCGTGATCCCGATAGTTCAGGCCGATGCAGATCACTTTGGGCGGGCGCGGGACCGGCGCCAGCAGTTTGACCTGGTTCGCCGGCCAACGTTCGTCGCCGGTGGCATGCGGAAGCCATCGCGCGATGCGATCCATGGCGTCGGCGCCGCCGTGAATCACCTGGATCAGGCTCTCAAATCCGGCCCGGCCAAGGCCGATGATCTCGCCATCCTGCTCCACGGCAGGCTCGGCGCGGACGTCCCGCTCTATCGTCAGGAATCGCAAAGGGCTGCTCCGTCTGAGGGAAACACCAGTGTAACACCGGGCTTCCGGCGGCCTTGCAACATTTATCCTAGGTGAGGGCAAAAGCCGGCAAGCAATCTGTTATCATCATCTGGAAGCGTTCCTTTTGGTGCCGCTTCTGGTATCCCTTTCCCTAGCGTGAACAGAAGTGCGGCGCACCAGCAATACCTGGAGAATGAATGAATCTGCTCTGGATGTCGGTTATCACTCTGCTGATCTTGCAGGCTTCGGTTTTTTTCACGACCATCTACCTGCACCGTGCGAAGACGCATCGCGGGCTGGAATTGCACCCCGCGGTGGAACTGATTATGCACCTGGAGCTGGCACTGTTTACCGGCATTATTCCTCGCCAATGGGCGGCCGTGCATCGCAAACACCATCATTTTTCCGATGAAGAGGGCGATCCGCACAGCCCGTACCTCTTCGGCATGTGGACGGTGCTGTTCGGCAACTACTTCATGTACCGCAAGGAAGCCCGAAACAAAGCGGTGATCCGCAAGTACACGCCCGACTGGAAGAACGACGCTCTGGATAAGCTCCCCCTCATCGAATACGCCGCGCTGGGCGGTCTGGGCATCTTCATGCTGATGTTCGGCATCTGGTGGGGATTGGGCGCCTGGGTATTTCACATCGTGGCATACATCATCCTCAATGCCTCCATCAACAGCATCTGCCACATGCGCGGGTACCGGAATTTCGATAACAAGGCGACCAATGTGCAGTCGATCGCGCTGGTGACGGGCGGCGAAGGGTTGCACAACAATCACCACGAATATCCGACTTCGCCGCGGCTGGCGCTGCGCCGGGGCGAGATCGATCCGGCCTGGGCATTGATCCGCGCTCTCGAGATCTGCGGGCTGGCGCGGGTCAAGCGGCTGACGATCGCCAAAGCCGCGTAAGGCAGACGCGTTTCCCGACATTGTTCGACCCTCAGCGGCTGCAAGACCGCTGCGGATGAATGGCGCGATGCAACAGTAAAATCGTGGCATGACGCACCGGTATCACTCGCCCTGGCGGCCGGCGCATCGGCCCTGTTTGCACTTGCGGCGGCGCCCGCGAACGCAAGGCCGGCGCAAAAACCGCCGGCAGGAATCAACGGGTCGATCGGCTGCCTGGGGGAGGCACACACCAAAGACGGCATGCGAAGAGCGTCTTCGATTCCCATCGCGTTCGGTCGATTCGGGCCAGCCGGCGCCGGGAGCAATTGCGCCAACGGCCGGGCGATGCGGCCCTGAAGAATCTCGGCTCCTAAAAAAATCAGCCGCAAGCTGGTGAGCCTGCGGCTGACGATTGTGGCCGAATCGCCGATTACGGATCGCTTATCTGCTGGAGGCGAAATCGATCTTGATGTGAGTTTCGTTTTCCACCGGAATACCGTTGAGAAGCGTGGGCTTGTAGATCCACTGCATCACGGCTTCCCGTGCTGCCTTGGCGAGCATCTCATGGCCGGAGAGCACTTTCACGGTTTTCACGTGGCCATCGGTGCCGATAGTCGCCAGCAGTTCCACGGTTCCGCGCACGCCCATCTGTTGCGCGATCTTCGGATACTCCGGATCCTTGTGGACCAGCAACTGCGCCTGGGTGATCTGGCCACCGGTCTTGGGCGTGGGCGCCGGCGTTTGCGCCGGAGTTGGAGTTGGAGGAGCCGGAGCCCTTGGGGCTACCGGCGCGGGAGCCATACTGCCCAGATTGGGAGCGCCCAGGTTGGCCTGAGGCGCGGCCGCGCCGCCCACGGTCGGGGCGTCCGGCAGGTCGGACGAAGTCGTCGGGCGCAAGCGGCTCGTGAGCGGCTGAGACAGCGAAGCGGAATCGAACTTACGAGTCGGTGAAATCAGCTTGTCCTTTTCGGGCGCCGCATCGTCGGTAGAAGCGGTCGGAGTTGCCGCTCCGGCGGAAGTGGAATCGTTCTTTTTGTCCGGAGTGGTTGCGGTGGTGGCCGAAGCGTTCTTGCCCTTGGGATCGTCGGGCATCGGCGACGGACGCGTACGGAGCACGCGAACGCTCTCGCTGGCAACTTTGGAATGATCGGTGCCGGTCACTTCCATACGGAAGCTGACATCCTGCGTGATCGGCTGGTATTCGATGCTGCCGTTGGCGAGCTGGCCGGGATCCATGTCGTACTTGTCCTGGCGGTCGCCGTCATAAATCGAGAGGACGGCGTGAGCCGCGCCTTTGACCACCGCGGCGTCGCGATTCCAGGTCAGCAACAGATCGGCGCCGGAATGCTCCACTCTGAGATTGAGCTGCGAAGTGTCCCCCGAGGTGGCGGGAATGCGCCCGGATTTGTGCAGTCCCGGGATCATGAAGTACGCGCCGGCACCCGCGGCGGCAAGCAGCAGCGCCGCGATTCCGATCATCATGCCTTTGCCGCGCCGGGGAGTTTCACCCGCGTCGGCCATGGCGGTCTCGAAAGGCGACCTGGCTACGTCCTTGACGGCGGCGTCTTTCACGGCCGCGGCCTTGAGCGGGGCATCTTTCGCCGGGGCGGTTGGCTTGACGGGCGCGTCCTTCACGGCCGCATCCTTCACAGCGGCGGCAGATCCGCTCTTGGGCGTCTCCTTCACCGCGGAGTCCTTAAGCGCGCCAGGCTTCACTGGAGCGTCCTTGACGGCGGCGTCTTTGGGGGCGCCGTTCTTCGCGGCGGAGTCCTTCAGGACGCTCTCTTTGGCAGCGGCTTCTTTGTTGAGGAGCGGCTTGGCCGCGGCCGGAGGAGCGAGCGGGCTGGGTTTCACGTCGACGGCGATTTTCGATTCGGGCGCGGGCTTGACTTCCGGCTTGGATTCCAATTTGACCGCAGGCCAGATATCGTCCTTGTGGGCGCTCTTGTCATCTTTCGGCGCGAACTTGTCGTCCTTCCGCAAGGTCTTGTCTTCGGGTCGAGGAGCCGGTTCGGGGACGAGCTTCTTGGCGGGAGATTCGACGGGCAGGGAGACAGAAGCGGCCGGCGTGGGCGCCGGGGGCGCCTCGGGCGGAGCGACTTCGCGGCGCGAGGCAATCGGCACGATCTGCGCGCGCATCGGCGGCTTGGGTGTCGAGGGAAGCGCCGGCGCGGCCGGAGGCTGGCTGGCAGGCGGTTCTTCCACCACCGCGGGACCCGCGACGGGAACCGGCGCGTTGGCGGTCAATTCCGTGGCGCGGAACGGGAATTCCAGATAGCTGGCCTCGGGCCGATAGACACCGTTTTCCCGAATGAAGATGCCGGCCGTCGAAGCCTTGGATGCGTAAGGCCGGACCAGCAAGGCGATGTGGTGGGGATCGCGAAAATGCGAATCGAGAAACGCGACGTCTTCCGGATCCAGAGCCAGCCCTTTACGGGTATGGCTGCGAAAATAGCCGACCACGCGGGTGGGGCCGGAACTGCGCTGCTCGATGGCTCGTTCGAAGCGGGCCATATCGGCGTCCGACAACCGGTAGAGAGGTCCGCGGCTGTAATCGCAGGAGACCAGCTCGAATTCCTCAACGGCAACCACCAGAGGACTTCCCGCGGAAGTGCGGCCGATCAGAACGCCGCCGATTTCGGAACCGCGAGACGTAAGAGACCGAAAACTGTCCACCACCAGGTGTTCGAGCCGATCGACCATCTCATAGGGCAGATTGACAGCGACCGGTTTCTGCGGAACTTCCCAATGGTAAGCTGACCGCGGGGTGGAATCCGTAGTGATGCGTTCGACTCTCGCGGCGGATTCAATCATGGTTTTTGCCTCCACCGGCGCCATTCCGAAGGCGCCGTTCTGCGATAATTTTACCGAAATTTCGCCCACGCCAAGGAAATATTTTTCTCGGAATTAACCAAAATAAGCATGGGTTTACCTGGAATACATTTTTATATTAAGACTCAGGCTCACAATACGTTAACCTTGGTTATCAATAGATTGTTACCGTGCTTTATGATGGTAATTTGCTGATGCTTTCCCTATAATTGGGCCAGATAAATGAGCGTGCGGACCTGCCAATTTTGTGGAAAACCGCTAAGCCGGTGGAGCGGCGCGGGCGATTACTGCTCGAAGGAACACCGCAACCAACACCGGTTGCGGATGGGCATGGACCGGCTGGCGGAAGCCAACAAAGTTGCCAACCTGATGCGGCGGCGCGAGAATCTCAAACCCATCACCGGATTGCAGCCGGTCATGGCTGCGGTGATGGAGAACCGCGCGGTCAGCGCCTTGAAGATTTCGGCCACGCAGGGCCTGGCGACGTCATTCAAGCCTCCCGCCGCGGCGCTCAGCATGCCCCGCCTGATTTCGCCCGATAACCCGGCCTCGCAGACCACCTGTCTGGCGCTGTACTCCAGCGGCATGCAGGGAGAAGCATACCCGACAGTCCTGGATGGAGTTCGGCTGCGATCCAGGAGAGCCCCGATGATCGCGGGGCCGCAGAAGATCCGATCCGAGGCGCGCCTGGTCCGCGCCAACGTCACGCTGCCGCGTTGCACGGCGATGCCGGCGGAAGCGGACTATCGGACCTCGAAAATGCTGCGGGGCGCCTCGCGGCAGCCTTACGTCGCGCACATGCGCCGCAAGCTTTCCACGCGCATGCCCAGACCCTTCCAGAAATCGTGCGGGCCGCAATCCCTGTTTACGGCGGCGGTTGCCGGCATGGACCTGCGGGTTTCGAAATCGCAAGGGTTCCGTCTTCCCAAGATGCGCACGCGTTCCACGCTGATTGCCTTTCGCGGGCAGGGGAAACTGAACTGGAAATCGACGCCGTTCCAGATGGAAGTACTCCACGCGGCGCCCGAACTCGATCCGTTGCTTGCGCCCTTGCGCGCCATGGTGCGCGAACCGCGCGTTCCCGGCGCCCGGGCGCTGATCGGACGCAAGGGCGGCAATTGGCCGGTGGTCCGGCCCATGAGACTGGCGGCGCCTTGCGATGCGGCGCCCGGCATGGCGCGCGTGGAGCGCACTGCCTGGAATACCGAGCCGGCGGAATCGACACTGCATTGCGATTGGTATCAGACGGAGCCGAAGATCACCTTTGGATATGCCGAGGACCGCAAACGCGCGGCCTCCGAAACGGTGAAGGTTCCCACGGTGGCGATGACGCGCGTGCAGGAGAATTTCGATTCGGGCTGCACCAACTGGGCGGGAGGCGTGGACGACTGGAAACTGGACGCGGCCGGCGCGCGCACGGGATCGCTGGCGTTCTTTTCGCCGTCGATGCAGTTGACCGATTACGACGTAGAGTTTCTGGTACGAGTGGAAAACCACACCGCCACCTGGGTGTTCCGCGCCACCAACGACAAGGATCACTACCGCGCGACGCTCCAGGTGACGCCTGAGGGCGGTTACGAGTTCACGCGAACCTCGGTGATCGGCGGCAAGGAGGAGCCGGCGGTCTGCGCGCCGGTTACCGCCAGCAGTAAGACAAGGACAGCGCTCGCAGTCCGAACGAGCGTAAAAGGAAACAATTTCTCGGTCTTCGTCGACGGACAGGCGGTGGACCATTGGAGCGATTCCCGCCTACCCGCCGGCGGTGTCGGATTTGGGAGCGCGCCCGACGAACGGGCGCGCCTGTATTGGGTGCGGGTGTCCTATAGCGAAGGCCCGAGCCTTAAGGATGTGACGCGATGAGTACAACTGTGATCCGAAGCGTAAAGCTGCCCAGCCCGCGGCAAACCGAGTTGGAAGTTCTCGAAAAAGACGGCGGAACGGCGTCGAACCGCGCCGGATTCCTTGCGCGAGCCGTAGCGCTCCACCTTGCCGGAAAGCGCGAAGAGGCGCTCAAGCAACTGCAGCGCGCAGTGGCGTCCAACGAAGCCTCGCCGGAAATCTACCGCGCCATGGGCCACATCCAATTCGAGCAGGGCAATTTCTCGGACGCGGCCAAAAGCTACAAGTCCCTGACGCAGCAGAAGCCGCAATACGCGGTCGGATGGTTCAACCTGGCGGTCTGCCACGAGCGGATGGGCGCCTGGGAGGACGCCTGCGAAGCTTTCCACAAGGCGGTCACGCTCGATCCCGGCAATCTCGACGGCCATCTGGGGCTGGGTGTTTGCCACCTGCGGCTGGAAGATCCGAAATCGGCGCTGTTCGCGTTCGAGCGCTGCATCGAGATTTCTCCCGACAGCCAGGACGCCTTGTTCGGCAAGGCCGCGGCGTTGCAGTCGATGGGCCACGCTGACGACGCCTCCAAGCTCTACCAGAAAGTCCTCGAAAAGGACCCCGACGCGGAAGAGGCGCTCTCCAACCTCATTCTGATCGGCATGGCGAAAGAGGATTTCGACATGGTTCGAGAGTACTCGGAGCGGCTGTTGGATCTGCGTCCCGATTCCACGGTAGCTCTGGAAGGGCTCGCCGCGTGGGCGAGCGCAGCCGGCGAACATGCCTTGACGGCCAAGTTCTGCACGCTGCTCACCTCGGCCGTGCCCGGCCACTTCGAAGGCTGGTTCAACCTGGCGCTGGCGCACCAGAAATCCGGCCGCTGGGAGCAGGCGTCGGAAGCGTATGAAGAAGCGCTGAAGCTGAAACCGAAGTCCGCCGAAGCGCTCACCAATCTCGGCATCGTGCGCGAGCAGCTCCACGATGTAACGGGCGCGCGCGAGGTCTACGAGCGGGCTATCGAAGCCACTCCCGACGCGCTGGCGCCACTGTGGAACATGGCGCTGCTGCTCGAGCACAGCGACCGCATTGAGGAAGCCGAGCGGTGGTACAAGATGGTTCTGGAAAAGGCTCCCAAGGAAGAGGAAGCGCGCTTCCGCCTGGGCTTCCTGCGCCTGCAGCGGCAGGATTACCGCGGCGCGGCCGAAGCCTTCGAGGGCTGCCTGAAGTTTCGCCCGAATTGGAACGAAGCCTATGCCAACCTGGCCCTGGCGTACAACGGTCTGGGCGAGCGCGGCCATGCCGAGCGCATCTACGAAAAGATGCTGGAAGCCGATCCCAAATCGCTGGACGCCCTTCGCGGCCTGGCCGCACTGGCGATCCAGGGGAACGATTTCGACAGCGCCCTGGAATTCCACGTCCGACTGATCGATCTCGGCGAGAAGTCGCCGGAAGTGCTGTATAACGCCGGACTGATGGAAGAGAAGGCCGGTCATCTGGAAAAGGCCGTCAGCTTGTATCAGGAAGCTCTGGAACAGCAGCCTGAAATGCCGGAGGCTCTGCTCAACCTGGGACGGATTCTCGAGACCAACGGCAAGTCCGATGACGCCCGCGATTGCTGGAGCAAGGCCCTGGAAGCCGAGCCGGCGCTGGCGCAGGGATACTTCGGACCGGCGATCGAGTAACGGCTCTGGCGACGTAGGACAGGCGATCGCCTTTTGCCGCCTGTCAATTCGGATCTACACGCGAGGGGTTACCTGACAGACGACAGAAACCGATCGTCAGTCCTACGCCAAACACGGCCGCTTCGGATCGAATTTCCAGCCGGGAACGAGATACTGCATCGCGACGGAATCGTCGCGCGCGCGGAGACCCGCCTGCTGATACAGCCGGTTGGCTTTCTCCACTTCCGCCATATCCAATTCCACACCCAGCCCCGGAGCGTCCGGAAGCGCAATCGATCCATCGACAATGCGCGGCGGCTCGCGCGTCAGGCGATGGCCATCCTGCCAGATCCAGTGCGTGTCGATGGCCGTGATGTGTCCCGGCGCCGCCGCGGCGACATGCGTGAACATGGCCAGCGAGACATCGAAGTGATTGTTGGAATGCGATCCCCACGTCAGCCCCCACTCGCGGCATAATTGCGCCACGCGCACCGACCCTTCCAGGGTCCAGAAGTGCGGATCGGCGAGGGGAATATCGACCGCGTGCAACTGCAGCGCGTGCGCCATCTGCCGCCAGTCGGTGGCGATCATGTTGGTGGCTGTGGGAATGCCGGTGGCGCGGCGAAATTCCGCCATGATTTCGCGTCCCGAGTAGCCGCCTTCGGCGCCGCAGGGATCCTCGGCGTACGCCAGGACCTTGTGCCGTCCCCGGCACAGACGGATCGCTTCGGCGAGTGGCCACGCGCCATTCGGATCGAGCGTGATGCGGGCCTGTGGAAACCGCTCCGCCAGGGCGATTACGGCTTCCATCTCGCGATCGCCGGAGTAGACGCCGCCCTTCAGCTTGAAATCCTGGAAGCCGTAGCGTGCATGCGCCGCGTCCGCCAGCCGCAGGATGGCATCGGTCTCCAGCGCGGGCTCATTCCGCAGACGAAACCATTCGTCGGCGGAGCCGCTCTCATCGCGGTACGGCAGATCCGTGCTCCGGCGGTCGCCGATATAGAACAGGTAGCCCAGAACCGGCACGCGGTCGCGCTGCCGCCCCTCACCCAGCAGCGCCGCCACCGGCAATCCCAGAAATTGCCCCATCAAATCGAGCAGCGCGGCCTCGACCGCGGCCACAGCGTGGACGGCCGCGCGGGAATCGAAGGTCTGGAGCCCGCGCCCGCCGGCATCGCGATGGCCGAATTCCCGGCGGATGGCGGAGAGAATTTCGCGGTAGCGGCCGATCGGGCCCGTGATTAACGGGCTCGCGTCTACGAGCGTGCTCCGGATGTGTTCACCGCCGGGAGCCTCGCCAACGCCGGTGTGGCCGGCATTGTCCCGGACGATCAGCAGATTGCGCGTGAAAAACGGACCGTGAGCGCCGCTCAGATTGAGCAGCATGCTGTCGTGCCCGGCCACGGGGATGACGTCGATGCTGTTGATTTGTGGAGTACTCAAGAAATTAGTTTACGCGCGGCGTGGACGCTTTTGCCTGCGCCACGCGCTCTACTGAATCTTGGCAACTCCCGGCACCGGGTTCGGAAAGCGCGTCATGACCGCGGGATCATGGCCGGGGATCACCAGATTCGGCGACGCCGCCATCTGCTTCATGCGATCCTGAGCGCGCAAGTTGGAATCGGAATCGAGCGTGGCAGATCGCGCGATCGGCACGTGCTTCTCCATATTCTCGTAGAGGTACATGTTGTCGCTCGCCAGCACCACCGTGCCCGCGGCGGTATGCACGGCGGCGTATTGCGACGCATAGGTATGCTTGCCGCCGATGTAACAGGTGATGCCCGGCAGAATCTCCTGCGCGTCGCCATTGACCAGCCCCACGCGTCCCTCGATGTTCAGCTTCACCGCGGCCAGCACGTCGTCCGGGTCGATTCCGCCGTGTGTGCGGCGCGATTGCCAGGCGCTTCCCGCATAGTATTCCAGTTCGTCTTTCTGAATCCAGATTTTGGCCTTGGGAAACAGATCGATGCCGTCGGCGTGATCCCAGTGCATGTGCGTGATGATCAGGTCGGTGATGTCCTCGGGCTTCAGACCCAAACGCGCAATCGATTCCGATGGCTTGACGAAATCCGTGATGCCCGGCCATTGCTTGAAAAACTGCTCGCGGTAGAAGCCGGAATCGACCAGTACATTGCGGCCGCCGCCGCGCACCAGCCAGACCATCATGGCGATGTCCATCTTGCGCGAAGGATCGGCTCCCGCCACCAGTCCGCTAACGGCGAAGTCGCGGATGGTGGCGTAGCGGATGGCGTAGATTTCGTACTGCGGAGGTGTGGCCGCGGATTGCGCCATCAGGACAGCAGAGGCGGCCGGCAACAGAAGCGCTGCAATCACGAGGAATTTCATGGGTGTCCTTCATTATGTCAAAGGCAATGCGCATCAGAGCGATGCTACGTCAAAGCCCAAGTCGCGCCCTACCCGTGTCTATCTCCGGGATCCGACAGTCAAGCGTACGCGGTCCCTGCCGGCGCTTCCGTGCACGCCCGCCGCGAAATAGGTGTCGCGGGATTGTAACACTTCTATCCGGCAAACATATTGGCAGGCGTGGATGACTTATTAAGTCGAGTGCGTCGATTTTATGCTCTCCGTACTCCAGACCCTTGGTGTACAATGATCGGACACCGGGTGACCGCGCCATTTATGACTCGCTTTTCCAGCTTATTTCGATCTGTTTTATTCATTTTTACGGTGGCCTCATTCCTATCCGCCCAGAAATGGCCGACCAAGGAAGAGAAAGGCGAGCAAGCGGAGCGGCAAGCCTGGTTCTACGATCAACGCTCTTACCCGACCGGTTCCATTCCGCCGGGCGCGCGGCTGGAAGCTATCCGCCGCCTCCGGCAGATTGACGCGGCCTCGCGGCAGCAGCACCGCTCCGGATTGATCAACGGCGTTCCCGCGGTCGACGCGCTCGGCATCACCATGGATTCCGCCAACTGGAGCCTCATTGGTCCGCAACCCACCGGCGGCGGCACAACCTACGTCACCGCGGGTCGTGTGAGCGCCATTGCCATCGATCCGACCGACAACAACACGGTCTACATCGGAGGCGCGGAAGGAGGCGTCTGGAAGACCACCGATGGCGGCAACACCTGGAATCCTTTAACCGACAACATGCCGTCATTGGCATCGGGATCCATTGTTATCGATCCGGCGAATCATCAGACAATATACGCCGGCACGGGTGAAGACAACTTCTCCGGCGACAGCTATTACGGCGCGGGTATCCTGAAGTCCACCGATGGCGGAAACACGTGGACGAATATCCTCGGTCCATTCCTACACGACTACGTCGGAGCGATCGCCATCCAGCCGGGAAACAGCTCGGTTCTGCTGTGTGCCTCGCGGATCGGCATCTGGAGGTCGACCGACGGGGGCGCTACCTGGCTCCTCCGGCTTCCCGGAACTGGAACCGGCGTGCTCTTCGATCCCACTAACGGATCGAGCGCTTACGCCACCGTGGGGTTTAGCGCCAGTGGCTCAAACGGGGTCTACCATTCCACCGACGGCGGAGTCACCTGGACTCTCTCGAACGGCACCAAGACCAACGGGCTGCCCGCGGGGACTGCCATGGGGCGAATCGCATTGGCGATGGCGCCATCGAATTCCGCGGTCCTATATGCTCAGGTCGAGGATCTCGCCACCGCTACCAGTGGCGACCTGCTCGGGATCTGGAAAACCATCGATGGCGGCACTACCTGGAACAAACTCCCCATTTCGGCGTCGCAATTGACCCTGTGGGGCAATGCGCTCTGGTATTACAACACTATCGCCGTCAGCCCGGTGGACCCGAATGTGGTGTGGTCGGGCGGTATCCAGCCGGTACGCAGCACCGACGGCGGAATCACCTGGGCCGCGCCGGCACAAACGGGCCCCAACAACGTGACGATTCACGTGGACTTTCACGCGCTTGCGTTCACCCCGGACGGGAGCACACTCTACATCGGCAACGACGGCGGCATGTACAGCACCACCGATGTCACTTCGGCGCGCGTGAATTGGACCAACCTCAACAACACGCTTGCCATTACGGAGTTCTATCCCGGTATGTCGCTCGACCCGACCAATCCGCAAATCGCGGTGGGCGGCACGCAGGACAACGGGACGCAGCTTTTCGACGGCGCGGAAAACTGGACGGAAGTGGCCTGCGGCGATGGCGGGTTCACGGCCGTGGATCCTTCCATCCCTGCCCTGGCCTATAATTCCTGCCAGTACATTTCGATCAACCGTTCGCTGGTATTGACCGGAAATGCCTCGTGGATTCCGGCCGACTACGGGATCGACCAGACCGATCCGGTGCAGTTTATCGCGCCGCTGGCACTCGATCCTTCCAATCCGCAGACAATCTATTTCGGCACCTACCGTCTCTGGCAAAGCCAGGATAGCGCCGGCTTCTGGAGTCCGGTTTCGCCGGATCTGACCGGTGGCCGCAAGGCCGGCACGCTGAAGGCCATCACCATCGCGCCCTCGGACTCCAACACGGTGTACATCGGAACCAGTAACAGCAAGGTGCAGGTTACCCACGATATGCAGGACGCGCCGACGGCTACCTGGACGGACGTCAGCCCCGGCCTGCCGCCGCGCTCCGTGACCCGCATCGCCGTGGATCCGATCGACCCGAACACCGTCTATGTGAGCTATTCCGGCTTCAGCGGGACCATCGATACGCAAGGCCACGTCTTCCGCACGACCAACGGCGGAGCCAACTGGACGGATATCAGCGGCAACATGCCCAACGTTCCGGTGAACGACCTCGTCATCGACCCGGACCTGGCGCAAACCCTCTACATCGGCACGGATGCCGGCGTGATGGTGACCACCAACGGCGGGACCACCTGGTCGACGCTCGGCAACGGACTGCCCCTGGTAGTGGTGGATTCGCTGGTGCTGCACCGCGGAGCGCGCATCCTGCGGGCCGGCACGCACGGCCGCAGCGTGTGGGACATCCTGGTGCCGCTGAATGGAAACAGCGCGGCGCCGGTGGTCAAGACCCTCACGCCGGCGACCGCCAATGCCGGAGACCCGGCGTTCACGCTCAGCGTCAGTGGATCGAATTTCCT
>Ga0335083_10007479_pt1 | contig 13481 bp, 14 predicted proteins | sample Lox_Sample_42_FD_206716 | JGI IMG/M metagenome (GOLD analysis project Ga0335083, IMG submission 206716) | Soil microbial communities from Loxahatchee National Wildlife Refuge, Florida, United States - Lox_Sample_4.2 | ecosystem: Environmental > Terrestrial > Soil > Wetlands | place: USA...
AGCGCCTGACGGGAGTTGGGTGCGACCTGACGAACGATTCTCATCTAACTGTCTCCAATGGATTCTTCAGCGCCCGACCGTGCTGACCAGCCGCACCTTGCGGTTGTCGGGGATCTCGTTCCAGGCCAGCACGTGTAGTCCCGGCACGCTGGCGCGCACGAAGCTCGCGAGTGCCGGGCGCAACGGCGGCGCCACCAGCAGCACCGCGGGCTCACCGCCCAGCTCGCGCCGCTGCGTCGATTCGGCCAGGCGCTGCCGCAAGCGCTCCGCAAGCCCCGGCTCGAGTGCGGCGCCGCTGCCGGCGGCGAGTGCACCACTGAGCAGCCGCTCGAGCTCCGCATCGAGCGACATCACCGGTAACTCCGGGCTCGCACCGGCAATGTCCGCCACGATCTGGCGACCGAGCGCGATGCGCACCTGAGCCAGCAGGCTCGCGGGATCGGCGGCGCGCGGCGCCTGTTCGGCCAGGGTTTCGAGAATCAGGCGCATGTTGCGTAGTGGGACCCGCTCGGCCAGAAGTGCCTGCAACACGCGTACCAGCGTTGCCATGGGCAGGATGCGCGGCACCAGATCCTCGACGAGCTTCGGGGCCGACTTGGCCGTCGCGTTCAGCAGCTGCTGTACCTCCTCGTGCCCGAGGAGTTCGTGGGCGTGGCCCTGCAGCAACGCGCTCAAGTGCGTAGCGATCACGGTGCTCGGATCGACTACGGTGTAGCCGAGGGTCTGGGCGTGATCGCGCGCCGGCGGCTCGATCCAGATGGCCTCCATGCCGAAAGCGGGATCGCGGGTGGCCACGCCCTGCAACGGACCGAAGACGCGGCCGGGGTTGAGCGCCAGCTCGCGCTCGGGGTAGATCACCCCCTCGCCGAGGGACACGCCGCCAAGAGTGATGCGATAGGCATTCGGTGCCAGATCGAGGTTGTCGCGGATGTGTACGGCCGGAATGAGGAAGCCGAGTTCCTGGGAAAGCTTGCGGCGCACGCCGCGCACGCGGGCGAGCAGGTCGCCGCGTGGCTTGGAGTCCACGAGCGGCACCAGGCGGTAGCCGACCTCGAGGCCGACACGGTCCACCGGTGGCACGTCGTCCCAGGTGAGCTCGCGATTCTCGACGGCCGCGGCCGCCGGGGCCGGCGCCGGCGCCGGCCTCGGCGCCGTGGCGCGGCGGCGCACGAGCAGCCAGGCGGCCGTGCCGCAGATTGCCGCCATCAGCAGGAATACCGCGTTCGGCATGCCCGGAATCAGGCCCATCACTCCGAGCAATGCGGCCGCGACCGTCAGCGTGCGCGCGTTTCCGAACAGCTGGCGGCGCAGCTCGCCGCCGACGTCCTGCGGCCGTGACATGCGGGTGACGATGATGGCGACCGCCGTGGACAAGAGCAGCGCCGGCAGCTGCGCAGCGAGCCCGTCGCCGATCGTGAGCAGGGTGTAGGTGCGCGCTGCCGCGCCGAGCCCGAGCCCGTGCCCGAGTGTGCCGATCACCAGCCCACCGACCATGTTGACGAACAGGATGAGAATGCCGGCGAGCGCATCGCCGCGCACGAACTTGCTGGCGCCGTCCATGGCACCATAGAAATCCGCTTCGGCCCGCACCTCGGTACGGCGCAGGCGCGCCTCGTCCTGGTTGATGAGGCCGCTGTTGAGATCGGCGTCGATGGCCATCTGCTTGCCGGGCATGGCATCGAGGGTGAAGCGCGCGCTCACCTCCGAGATGCGTCCCGAGCCCTTGGTGACCACGACGAAGTTGATGATGGTGAGGATGACGAACACCACGACGCCGACGGCAAAGTTGCCGCCCACCACGAACTCGCCGAAGGACTTGATGACGTGGCCCGCGGCCTGCGCGCCGGTGTGGCCGTTGAGGAGCACCACGCGCGTGGAGGCGACGTTCAGCGCCAGGCGCAGCAGGGTCGCGAGCAGCAGAACCGTCGGGAAGGTGCCGAACTCGATCGGCCGCGTGACGTGGAACACCGCCATCACGATCACGATCGAGAGCGCGATGTTGAAGGTGAACAGCACGTCGAGCGCGAGCGGCGGCAGCGGCAGCACGATCATCGCCAGCACGGCGAGCACGCCGAGCGGCACACCCACCCCGTGGCGCAGCAGGTCGCCGAGGCTCAGGGTCGAAGAAGTGGTGGCGCCGCTCATGCGTCGGCCGGCACTTCAAGATCGAGCATGGGGAGTTGCGGCCGGACGGCGCCGTAGCGTACGGCGGCGCGCAGCTGGGCGAGGTAGGTCAGCACTTGGGCGACCGCCACATACAGCGAAGTGGGGATCTCGGCGCCGATCTCTACGTGCCGGTACAGCGCACGCGCGAGCGGCGGCGCCTCGAAGACCGGTACGCGGGCCTCTTCGGCCACGGCGCGGATGCGTGCGGCGATCAGATCGAGGCCCTTTGCCACGACCACCGGCGCGCGCATGCGCGCTTCGACGTAGCGCAGTGCCACCGCGTAGTGCGTCGGGTTGACGACCACCACGTCGGCTTTCGGCACCTCGGCCATCATGCGCCGCCGCGCGAGCTCGCGCTGGATGCTGCGGATGCGTCCCTTGGTCTCAGGAGCACCCTCGCTCTCCTTCATCTCTTCACGGACCTCGGCACGCGTCATGCGTAAGCGTCGCGCGTGCTGCCACAGCTGCCAGGGGACATCCGCCGCCGCGATGACGGCCATGGCGCCGGCCAGCATCAGGAATGCGTCGCCGACGAGGGCGGCGGCCTGCGTCAGGGCGGCTGCGGGCGCGCCGCTGCTCAGGGCGGCGATCGCGGCCGCGTGCGAACGCAGGAACAGCGCAGCCACGGCGGCGAGCAGCAGGAACTTCAGGAACGCCTTCAACAGCTCGACCGCGCCGCGCGCGGAGAACATGCGGCCGAATCCCGTGACGGGGTTGAGTCGCGCCAGGTCCGGCACCAGCGCCTTCAAGGTGAAGTTCCACCCGCCGACCGCGAGCGGGGCCGCCAACGCAGCCACCAGGCACACCGCGAACAGCGGCGCACAGGCGAGCAGCCCGTAGCCTGCCGCGGTGCTGAGTCCCGCAAGCGCGCGTGACTCATCCAGGGCCTGGGCGCGGGTGAGGGCGAGGGAGCCGCCGAGCAGGGCCCGCAGTGCCGCGCCGCTGTACGGACCGACGAACTTGAGCGCAATGGCACTCAGCAGCATGACCGCGGCGGCGTTGAGATCGCGCGAGCGCGCGACCTGGCCGGCTTCACGGGCCCGCTCCTGCCGCCGGGCTGTGGATTGTTCCGTGCCTTCGTGTTCCTGCTCGGCCATGGCTCACCCCGCCGTCCCGGTGAGGGCTGCGAGCATGCGGAAGGTCTGTCCGAGTTCACGGACGAAGCTCGACTGCACCGCGAGCAGGCCTGCGAGCACCACGACGAGTCCGCACAGCAGTGACACCGGCAGGCCGACCGCGAAGAGGTTCAGGGCCGGGGCGGCCCGGCTCATCACGCCGAAGGCAATGTGCACCACCAACAGGGCCGTGATTCCCGGCAGAGCAATGGCGAGCGCCGCGGCGAACAGCTCGCTGCCCCAGGAGGCGACCGCGTGCAGCCCCGAGGCCCCGAGCCCCTCGGGCGCCAATGGCAGCGTGGTGAAGCTGCGCGCGAGGGTCTCCACGAGTACCAGGTGACCGTTCAAGCTCAGGAAGGTGAGCGTGACCAGCAGCGTGAACAGCTGCCCGAGCGCCGGCGTGCTGCTCGAGCCGCCACGTTGGGGATCGAGGTTGAGGGCAAAGGACAGGCCCATGCTGTTGGCCAGCATCTGGCCGCCGAGGTTTACCGCGTCGAAGCACAGCTGCAGGCAGAAGCCGAGCGCGAGTCCGGTCAGTACCTGCTGCACGGTGATGAGCAGCCCGCCTGCGGACAGCGGCGCCGCGCCGGCGGGGAGTGGTACCAGGGGTGCGACCAGCCCCGCGATGGCGGCGGCGAGCACGATGCGCACCCGCGCCGGAACCGCCGCCGCACCGAACACCGGGGCGATCATGAAGCACGCGCCGATCCGCACGAACGGCCAGAAGAGCCGCTCGAGCCAGTGGACAAGCTGAGTGAGGTCGAGCTCGATCATCTTGCGGTCAGTTGATCAGCCCGGGGATGGTCTCGAAGAGCTCGCGGGTGTAGCTCACGAGCATCTTCAGCATCCAGGGGCCCGCCAGCATCAGCGTGGCGGCGACCGCCAGCAGCTTGGGGATGAAGGACAGGGTCGACTCGTTGATCTGCGTGGCGGCCTGGAAGGCGCCTACCAGCAGGCCCGTGACCAGTGCCACCAGGAGCAGCGGAGCTGCGAGCAGCAGCGTCATCTCGAGTGCGCGGCTGCCGATGTTCAGGACGGTCTCGGGTGTCATCGCGATGCGTTCCGGGCCTTCAGCTGTAGAAGCTCGAGGCGAGCGTGCCGATGACGAGTGACCAGCCGTCCACCAGCACGAACAGCATCAGCTTGAACGGCAGGGAGATCAGCACCGGGGACAGCATCATCATGCCCATCGACATCAGCACGCTCGCGACGACCAGATCGATGATCACGAAAGGGATGTAGAGGAGAAAGCCGATGAGAAACGACGTCTTCAGTTCGCTGGTGAGGAATGCCGGCACCAGCAGCGACAGGGGCACTTCGTCCGGGCTCGCGAAGCCGGAGCCACCGGAGATGTGCACGAAGGTGGCGATGTCGCCCTCGCGCGTCTGCGCCAGCATGAATTTCTTCAGCGGTACCGCGGCCCGATCCAGCGCAACCCCGGCCTCGATGCTGCCGGCGGCGTAGGGCTGCACGGCGTCCGCGTTGATGCGGGTCACGACCGGAGTCATGACGAAGAACGTCAGGAACAGCGCGAGGCCGAGCACGACCTGGTTCGGCGGAGTCTGGCCGGCGCCGAGTGCCTGGCGCAGGATGCCGAGCACGATCACGATGCGCGTGAAGGCCGTCATCGTCAGCAGCAGCGCCGGCAGGGCGGTCAGCGCCGTCATCAGCGCCAGCAGCTGCAGGCTCAGGCTGTAATTCTGTGCGCCGCCGGCAAGCGTGTGCACGGTCAGCGCCGGCAGGCCGGGCTCGGCACCTGCCGCCGCGGGCAGCAGTGCCAGCACGCTCAGCAGCAGCGGCGCGCGCCTCACGATCCGAGGCTCCGGCGCAGCAGCGCCTGAAAGGACAGCGTAGTGCGCGTGCCTGCCGGGGGAGGCGCCAGGTCGAGGGGGTCGGCGAGCACGTGCAGCGCACTCACGCGTCCCGGCGCAACGCCGAGCAGCAGCTGCGTGGCGCCGACGCGCAGCAGCACCGCGCGCTCCTTCTGACCGAGCGGTACGTCCGCCACCACCTGCAGCAGCTGCGGCGCCCGCGCGGTGAAGCCGCGTGCCCGGCGGACCAGCTGCGCCAGCACCACGACTACCGCCAGCACGAGCAGCAGCGCCAGCACGACGTGCACGAGCTCGCTGACGCCGGCAGCGGGTGCGGGAATGGCTTGCGGAGCGGCGAACATCTGCGTCATTTGAGCTTGCGCAGGCGCTCGGCCGGACTGACCACGTCGGTAAGGCGGATCCCGAACTTCTCGTTGACGACGACCACCTCACCGTGGGCGATGAGCGTGCCGTTGACGTACACGTCGAGCGGCTCGCCGGCCATGCGGTCGAGTTCGACCACCGAGCCCTGATTGAGCTTCAGCAGGTTGCGGATCGGCATGCGGGCGCGCCCGACTTCCATCGACAGCGTGACCGGCACGTCCAGGATGACCTCCAGGTTGACGTCCCGGGCGGCCGGTGAACTCTCATCGGTTACCTGCGCGAACTCGGCGGCGCGGGCGACTTCAGCGGTACTGCTCATGTGGGAACCTCAGACTTTCACGCCGGAAGCGTCCGGTACGGGTGAAACGGGGCGGCGCACGTGCTCCTCGATCTTCACCGCCTGCTGGCCGCGCGACAGGCCGAAGCTGCCGCGGAAGATCGGCACGTCTTCGGCGAGCAGCGTGACCTTGCCGGCGAAGTCACACGGCAGGATGTCGTCGGGCTTCAGATTGAGGAGCGCAGCGAGCGTGAGGGAGCTGTGCCCGAGGCAGGTACGCAGCTCGACTTCCGCGTCCTCGATCTCCTCGCGCAGCCCGCCGCTCCAGCGCGGATCGTGTTCGCTGCGGGTGCCGGAGGGACCGGCTTTCAGGGTCTCGCGCAGTGGCTCGAGCATCGCGTAGGGCAGGATGATGTGCAGATCGCCACCGCCGCCGGCCAGCTCGACATGGCAGGCGGTGACCAGCAGGGTCTCGCCGGACTCGATGGGTGCCAGCTGCGGGTTGCTCTCCGACTGCACAAACTCGAGTTCGACGTTGGCCACTGGTGCCCACGCCTCCCGCAGGTCGGCGAACACGCTGCGCAGTGTCATGTGGATGATGCGCTGCTCGGTGGCGGTGAACTCGCGTCCCTCCACGCGCACGCTGCGGCCGTTACCGCCGAAGAAGTGCTCGAGGATCGCGAACACCAGACCGGGGTCGAGCACCACCAGTGCCGTGCCCCGCAGGGGCGCGATCCTGACCAGGTTGAGGCTGGTCGGCGCCTTGAGGGTCTGGGCGTAGTCACCGAAGCTCTGCAGCCGCAGGGGCTGTATCGTGATGTCGGCGGAGCGTCGCAGCAGGTTGTAGAGGCTCACGCGGAAGGCACGCGCAAAGCGCTCGTTGACCAGATCGAGAGCCGGCAGGCGCGCGCGCTCCGTGCGCCGCGGCTGGCTGAAATCGTAGGCCTGGACCTCGCCGGCGATCGCCGCGGCTTGCGTGCTGACGGCACCGCTGTCGACGCCGTTGATCAGTGCGTCGATCTCGGCGGGCTCGAGAATCTTGTCCGGAGTCATGCGTCCGCCCTACTGCATCACGAAGCTGGTGAAGTACACCGCTTCCAGGCGCTCGGGGTGGCCGCCGGCCTTTTCGATTACGCCGCGCACGCTCTGCAGGGCCTGCTTGCGCAGCGCCTCCTTGCCGTCGCGCGTGGCGAGGACCGCGTATTCCTGGTTGCCGAACAGCAGCAGCAGGTCGTTGCGCACCACCGGGTCGTTACTCTTGAGAAGCTCGATGGTCTGCGGGTCGCGCGACATGAGCTGTACGGTGATCTGCAGGAAACGCACCATCTGCTCCGACTCGAAATTGACGACGAACGGCGGATCGAGCGCCAGATACAGGGCGGGCAGCGCCGGGTGTTCGGCCGGGGGCTTGGCGGCGTGGGACGACGACCACCACCAGGCGCCGGCCCCGCCGGCGGCGAGCGCCACGACCGCCGCGATCAGCAGCGGCAGCTTGCTCTTGCCTGCGGCTGCGGCGGCCGGCTCCTTCGCGGCGGCGGCGGCGGCGGCGGTTTCTTCAGCCATCGTCAGGTACTCCTCGTGCCGATTTGCTGTCGGCGTGGAGTCCTGTTGCAACCGTCATGCCAGTGAGCGAAGTGTGACCGAACACTCGTTGCCGGCAGCGGAGGTGCCGCGGCGCGGCGCGGCGCGAGCGCCGGAGGCGCGTCGGCCTCGCGGGGAATGACGAAAAGTTGACGCGCGGCTTCGGGCTGACCGGGCGCCGCGCAGGCGCCTCAGGCGTAGGTGTCGATCAATCCGCGCCGCGGCAGGGTGACTGCGACGCCGGTCTCTGCTTCGGGCGAGCTTGATCCCGCCGCAAGCTGCGGCCCGGGGCGCGCCGCGTACTGTGTCTCGCGCGGCGAATCGCGCGACACGCCGGCATCACTCAGCGTGAGGCCCTGCGCCGCGAACAGGTCCTTCAGATGCGGCAGCGCCTGCTCCAGCGCAGCGCGCGTCTGCGCCTGAGCCGCGCCGAACCAAACACTGGCGACGTCGTCGTGGACGGCGATCCTCACCTCGAGGGGACCCAGGTGCTCAGGCTCCAGTCGCAGCGAGGCCGAGGACACGCCCTGGTGTGCCATCCACACGAGATGGGCACCGATCTCGTCCGCCCAGCCACTCGAGCCGACCTCCGCCCGCACCGGTCCCGGGGAGGGGGCGGGCGCGGATGGCTCGGCCGCGGCACGGGCCATGGTCACTTCCGGTGCCGCGAAGCCGTTGCCCTGGGTCGGGTCATCATCGTGCGCCGCGGACTGATCCGCGCGACGCGACAGCGCTACGCCCGTCCCGGTGAGCATCACGTCAGCCGTGCCTGCGCCTCGCGGAGACTGGGAGGCCGCGGTCGTGTTCTGTGCTGACTTGCCCGGCTCGACCGAAGCGCCGTCCGGGGCGTCGTCGGCGCCGGAGGTGTCTGGCGCCTGCAGCCCCCCGGGCAGAGCGCTCTGTGCCTGCGTCAGCGCCGGTGCGACCACGGCGGCCTGCGGCTCAAAAGGTACTAACGGTGTCGCGGTTGCTGCGGGCGCCGAGGCAGTCGCCGCGACTGCCGCGGATCCGGTGTCGGCGGTATCAGGCGCTTTGGTAAAGGTCTCGCCGGGCGAGCTCGCTGGGGCGACCGAGCCGGCGAGCATCGAGGCCGCGGCGGCACTATTGGCCAGAGCGTCGGCGACGCTCGTCTTGGGACGTGCCCGCGTTGTCGGCGTCGCCTTGGCGGTCGCATCACTGTCCCGCGCCAGTGGCAGTTCGGCGGCGGTCGAGGAGGGCCCGGCAGATTCCGCCGGCAGCGCTCCGCCCGTGCTGTCGAGCGGTGCGGGGGACACCTGCGCGGCGCTCTCATCGGGCGGTGCTGCCAGCGCGGCCGATCCGAGCGTCTGTGAGAACGGCGCTGCGGATGTCGCGGATGTGCCCGCAGGGGCGGGCGCCGGGAAGGGCTGAGCAGGGGCGGCCGCGCCGCCGGTAGGCGCCGGCACCGTTTCCGGGGGCCACGCTGGGCAGCTCGGACCCACGCCCGGGAATTTCGGCATCGGGGTCGAGCTTGCGGCGGCTTTGGCCGCGGGCGCGCCGATGAGTGTGGTGGGACGTGCGGAATTAATGGCCACGGCGGGCTCCTTTTTCGGTCCACAGGCGCTGCGCATGGGCGTCCGAGGCCGCCTGTTCGGATCTCTCGGTTCGCTGCTGTTCGGTACGGTCGCGACGCTGCACGATCCGCTTCAGCGCCGCACTGCGGCGCGCCGCGGCGCGCCACTTGCGCAGTTCCTCGGCATGGTGAGTACGGGCGCGCGCCAGCAGCGCGCGTTGTTCATCCAGGGCCTGACCGAGTCGCGCCAGAAATGCCTGGTAGCTGCGCGCCTGATCGGCGCCCATGCCGCCCTGCGCACGCTGGTCAAAATCCTGCAGGTACGTCTGGCGGTAGCGCTCGAGTTCGGCGAGCTTGGCCTCAGCCTCGCGCAGCAGCCGCTCGGAGGCCGCGAGCGCCAGTGTCTGACGCTGCTCGTGGCCCTCGAGCACCTGCTGCGCCTGCTTGAGCAATCCTGGTCGTCGCACGCATCACCCGGCTTCAGGCCGTCGGGCCCTCGGGAAACAGCGCGGCGAGCGCCGCGCGGCTCAGCGCCAGGTCGACCCGTTCGCGCATGTCCTGCTGCAGGAACTGCTGCATCTGCGGCCACAGCGTGATCGCGGCATCCACGCGCGGATCACTGCCACGCTGGTAGGCACCGAGGTTGATGAGCTCACTGCTCTGCTCGTAGGCGGAGAGCGTGCGTCGGAACTGGCGCGCGAGCTGCGTCTGGTTTGCCGAGGTGATCTCGTGCATGACGCGGCTGATCGAGGCGCTGACGTCCACGGCCGGGTAGAGCCCCGTCTCGGCGATGCGGCGCGAGAGCACCACGTGCCCGTCGAGTATCGCCCGGGCGGCATCCGCGATCGGATCCTCGAGCGTGTCGCCCTCGGTGAGCACGGTGTAGAAGGCGGTGATCGAGCCGCCGCCGGGCGGACCGTTGCCGGCGCGCTCCACCAGCTGCGGCAGCCGCGCGAACACCGAGGGCGGGTATCCCTTGGTCGCCGGCGCCTCGCCGATCGCCAGGCCGATCTCGCGCTGCGCCTGTGCGAAGCGCGTGAGCGAGTCCATGAGCAGCAGCACGTTCAGCCCGCGGTCGCGGAAATACTCGGCCACCGCGGTCGCCACCCAGGCTCCATGCAGGCGCAGGAGCGGCGGGGTGTCCGCCGGAGCCGCCACGACCACGGCGCGCGCGCGGTCCTTCTGCCCGAGAATGCGCTCGACGAACTCCTGCACTTCGCGGCCGCGCTCGCCGATCAGGCCGACGACGATCACGTCGGCGCTGGTGTAGCGGGCCATCATGCCCAGCAGGACGCTCTTGCCGACGCCGCTGCCGGCAAACAGACCCACGCGCTGCCCGCGTCCCACCGTCAGCAGCGCGTTGATCGAGCGCACCCCGACATCGAGCGGCTCGCTGATCGGGGCGCGCTGCAGCGGGTTGATCGGACGGCCCGTCAGGCGGGCGCGCTGGTCGCAGTCGAGATTGCCGCGGCCATCCAGCGGCCGCGCCGCGCCGTCGATGATGCGTCCAAGGAGAGCCTCCCCTACCGGGATCGATCCGGCTCCCTGGCGGGCCAGTACCCGGGCATTGGGGCCGAGACCGTGACTGTCGCCCGTGGGCATGAGGAACAGCCGCTCACCGGAGAAGCCGACCACCTCGGCCTCGATGCGCCCGCCATCCTGTGCCAGCACCTCGCACTGGTCCCCGATGGAGGCCGAGCAGCCGATCGCTTCCAGGGTAAGTCCGACCATGCGCGTGAGCACGCCCTGCACCGGCGGCGCGCTGCTGCGCTCGATGCGCTGGGTCATGCGCGTCAGGCGCTGGCTCCACACTTGCGGCCGTCCGGTGGCGTCCTGCTGCGGGCTCATGCGGCAGGGCCCGGTTCGGCAGCATCACTCTCGGCAGCGTCGCCGGGGCGTTCGGCGGCGCGCTCGTCCCCGAGCGCGCTCACGATCAGTGCATTCACGCGGCTCTCGAAGCGTGCGTCGAGCTGCGAATGCTCGCTGTGCACGAGGCAGCCACCACGGGTGAGAGTCGGGTCCTCGAGGAGGTGCCAGGCGCTCTCGGCGCTCGGAGCGGCAAGGCGTTCGCGCACCACGGCCGCATCCTCCGGGTGCAGCGTTATGCGTACGTCGCGGGCGCCGAGCGGCAGCTGCTTCAGACACTCGCGGATGATGGCGATGATCTGCGCCGGGTCAGCGCGCAGGGCGCGCCGCGCCAGCTGCGTGCCGATCGCGAGCGACAGCCTGAAGAGCGACTGCTCGACCTCTTGATCGAGGATGCGCAGCGGATTGGCCAGCTGCCTCAGGAGCTCGTCGGCGCTGCGGATACGGGTGTCGAGCTGTGCAAGCCGCGCCTGCAGCTCCACGCCGGCACGCTCGAGGCCCGCCGCGTAGCCTGCGGCCTCGGCCTGCTGCGCGGCTGCGGCCCGCGCGGCTGTCGCGGACCCGTGCGGCTCGCGCGTGCCCGCCGGGTAGGTTCCTTCGACCCGCGGCGGCGACCAGCGCTCGACGATGCGCCTGCCGGCGCCGGAGCGCTCAGACATACTCCTCGCCCTTGCCGGCCAGAGCGATGGTGCCGGCCTCGGCGAGCTTGCGTGCGGTCTGCAGAATGACCTTCTGCGCCTCCTCGACCTCACTCAGGCGCACCGGTCCCTTGGCGGCGAGGTCGTCCTTGAGCAGCTCGGCGGCGCGCTGCGACATGTTCTTGAAGATCTTGGCCTTGAGGGATTCGTCGGCGCCCTTCAGGGCAATCAGCAGGCTGTCGCCGGGTACCTGGCGCAGCAGCTCCTGCATGCCGCGATCATCGAGCTCGATCAGGTCGTCGAACACGAAAGTCAGGTCCTGGATGAGCGTGGCGAGTGCCTGGTCGGACTTGCCGATCTCCTCCATGATGGCGCCCTCGGTCGCTGCCTCGAGGGCGTTGAGGATACCGGCGGCCGCCTTGGCGCCGCCGATCACGGATGTATTGCTGCCGCTGCGGCCGCGACACTGCTTCTCGATGATGTCGTCGAGCTCGGACAGCGCGCTCGGCTGTACGCCATCGAGCGTGGCGATGCGCATGACGACGTCGGGCCGGATGCTGGAGGGCAGCAGGGCGAGGATCTCGGCCGACTGGTCCGGATCCAGATAGGCGAGCACGATGGCGATCATCTGCGGATGCTCGAGGCGGATGAGCTCCGCCACCGCGCGCGCGTCCATCCACTTCAGGGCCTCGAGGCCCTTGGTCGAACGTGCGCCGCTGATCCGGTCAATGATGCCCGCGGCCTTGTCCTCGCCGAGTGCGTGCACGAGCGCCTTGCGGACGAACTCATCGGCCCCAACGCCCACCGAGGTCTGTGTCTCGACGTGGGTGGTGAAGTCCCTGAGCACCTGCTCCACGTCGTTGCGCGAGACGCTGGACATACGCGCCATGGCGACGCCGACGCGCTGCACCTCCTTGGCGCCCATGTGCCGCAGGATCTGGGCCGCCTCCTGCTCACCGAGCGTCAGCAGCAGAATCGCCGCGCGCTCCGTGCCGCTGCGACCGGGTGGTGCCGGGGCTGCGGCCGGGGCGGCGGCCGGGGGCGGCGGGCTGTCAGCGGCGGTCTGCGCCTGTTCAGCCATCCTGGTCCACCCAGCCGCGCACCACCTGCGCGACCCGCTTGGGATCCTGGCTCACGAGCGCACGGGCCTGCGTCAACTGCTGTGCCGGGTCCACGAGCGCCGGCGCCACGGCGGCAGCCGCGCCCAGTGGCTGGGCCTGCAGCGCCGGGCCAGCGGCCGTGGCCAGTGCCGCCACGCCCCGCTCGGGGCGCGGTAGGCTAAGGAGATTGCGCACCAGGGGGCGCAGGACCGCCAGCACCAGAACGATCAGGACCAGCGCTCCGGAAACGATGCGGATCAGGTCCCGGAACAGCGGTCGTTCCCAGATCGCCGGCTTCTGCAGCTCGCCCTCGGGGGCCGGCGCCTCGGCTGCGAACGAGGCGTTCACAACGCTCACCGTGTCGCCGCGCGCCTGATCGAAGCCCACCGCGTCCTTGACCAGCTGGGTGATGTGCTCGATCTGCGCCGGGGTGAGTGCCACAACCGCGCCCTGGCCGGCCTTGTCCGGCGCGCGCAGGTCATCGACCAGCACCGCGACGGTCAGCCGCTTGAGCTTGCCCGCCGGCTCGCGCGTGTACGCGAGCGTGCGATCGATCTCGTAGTTGCGCGTGCTCTCGCGCGTAGTGCTCTCCGGCTGCGCGTTCGCCGCGGTCGTGGTGGCTGCGGCAGGAGGCGCTCCGGGCGCGGGCTTGGCGCTGCCGGGGGCGGCGGGGGTTGCCGCGGCGGCTGGCGCCGCGGGAACGGCGGCGACGCCGGCCGCCGGCGGCTGATTGGAGAGTGCACCCGGGATGCCCTGTGCCCCGGCACCATCACGGCTGGACTGCTCGGAGATCTGCTCGCTGCGCACGATCTGGCTCTCGGGTCGGTATTGTTCGCGGGCCTCCTCGGTGGAAGCCATGTCCAGCTGCGCCACGACCTGCGCGCGCACGTGGGCCGCGCCGACCAGGGGCGTGAGCAGCGACTCGATGCGTTGGCGGTAGTCCTCCTCGAGCCGGTGCACGAGGTCGAACTGCTCCTCACGCATGGAGAACTCGTCGTGGCCCGGGGCCTGC
>Ga0335083_10007480_pt1 | contig 13481 bp, 11 predicted proteins | sample Lox_Sample_42_FD_206716 | JGI IMG/M metagenome (GOLD analysis project Ga0335083, IMG submission 206716) | Soil microbial communities from Loxahatchee National Wildlife Refuge, Florida, United States - Lox_Sample_4.2 | ecosystem: Environmental > Terrestrial > Soil > Wetlands | place: USA...
CTGACTTTTTATGGCGTGGACGGCCACCTCTGGGTCGAGCACCTGTTGAGCGGACTGCCGGGCGGCCAGATCGGCTTCCTGATCGTCGTCAACCTGTTGGTGTTCGTGCTGGCTTTCTTCCTCGACTTCTTCGAACTCGCGTTCATCATCATCCCGCTGCTCGGGCCGGTGGCCGAGAAGCTCGGCATCGACCTGATCTGGTTCGGCATCCTGCTCAGCGTCAACATGCAGACTTCCTTCATGCACCCGCCCTTCGGCTACGCGCTTTTCTACCTGCGCAGCGTGGCGGCAACCAAGGACTACACCGACAGGCTGACCGGCAAGACCATCGCCAAGGTGACCACCGGGCAGATCTACTGGGGCGCGGTGCCGTTCGTGCTCATCCAGCTCCTGATGGTTGGCATGGTGATCACGTTCCCGGCCCTGGTCAGCGGCGGCATGGCCAAAAAGGCCGCGATCGACACGGACAAACTTCAGATCGTGGTTCCGGACGCCGCCCCTGGTGCGGGCGCGAAAGCGGAGGATGACATCGAGAACGCGCTCGACAAGATAATGGGTGGGGCCGACGGCAAGGACAAAGCCGGCAAAGCGGATTCCTCAGCCAAGGAAGCGGGCGGCAAAGCCAAGTAGGTCGCCGGAGCAAAAAAAAACCCCGCGATTGCGGGGTTTTTTTACATTGCCGATTGCCGATGCTGGACTATTTCTTTCCCATTCCTCGCTGTGCTGCGCGCTGCGCGGCGGCCACGAAGCTGTCCTCGCGCTCCTCGGCGACAGAAAACCACTGGACCTGCTCGTCGCGGAATTTCTTCCACGGCTCGTAGACCTTGCGGAACTTGGCGTTCTTCGCCGCGACTTCCTCGTAATTCTCCTCGGAGGCCTTGTAGCACGCGGCCATAATCTCGTTGGAGAACCCCGACAGGATGACGCCGTTGGCGACCAGCCGCTTGAGCGCCGGCGGGTTGACCGCATCGTACTTTGCCAGCATCCAAATATAGGCTTCGGCGCAAGCCGCTTCGAGGATCGCCTGATATTCCTTTGGCAGCGAGGCCCAGGCCTTGGCGCCGACGAACAGTTCGAGCGACGAACCGCTTTCCCACCAGCCCGGGTAATAGTAGTGCTTCGCCACCTTGTAGAAACCGAGCTTCTCGTCGTCATAGGGACCGACCCATTCCGCCGCGTCGATCGTGCCTTTCTCCAGAGCGGGGTAAATGTCGCCGCCCGCGATCTGCTGCGGCACCACGCCCAGCCGGGTCAGCACTGTGCCGCCGGTCCCGCCGATACGGAACTTGAGTCCCTTCAGATCGGCAACGGAATTGATCGGCTTGCGGTACCAGCCGCCCATCTGGCAACCGGTACTGCCTGCAAGGTGGTTGACGATGTTGTAGTCCTTGTAGAAATCACGCATCAGCTCGAGGCCGCCGCCGTGGTAGTACCAGGCATACTGCTGCCGTGCGTTCATGCCGAACGGGATGTTGGTGCCGAACGCGAATGTCTGGTCCTTGCCGAAGTAGTAGTACGAGGCCGTGTGGCCGCACTCCACCGTGCCAGCCTGCACCGCATCCATGACCTGCAGGCCGCCGACGATCTCGCCGGCCGCAAACAGCTTGATGTTGAATTTGCCCCCGGTGACCTCGGCCACACGATTGCAGATGTGCTCGGCGCCGCCGTACAGGGTATCCAGGCTCTTCGGCCAGCTTGCGGCCATGCGCCAGCTGATGTTCGGCAGCCCTGCCGTCTGCGCGAGTGCCGGTGCGGCAACGCTGCCGACCGCCAAACCCGCCGTGGCCTTCTTCAGGAATGATCTACGCTTCATGTATCTCCTCCTCCATTGAGTCGATCGGATAGCCCGCCAGCGGCAGGCGAGCGGCGATTCTAGCCCCGAATCGGCGGAGAGGAAACAGGCGCAATTGCCCCTAATTGAGGCGTGCGCAGCGCAGCGACAGCTCCATCATCCGCGCACGGACTTCGTGCAGGTCGGCCGCATCGGGTTCGCGCTCGAGGTAGTCTGCCAAGTCCTGCAGCGCGGGACGCCAGCATTCCAACCGCTCGTAGACGTAGCCCCGGTCGCGCCGCTCGGCGGCAGTCTCTGGTGCGACGATGATCATGCGGTTGAGCACTTCGAGCAGGCGCTCCGGATTGTCCTTCTCGCGGTATACGCCCTTGAGGTTGCGCAGCAGGCGGGCCAGGATCTGGCGCTTGCTCGCCGGTTCGAGAAACTGGTCGAGCGGCAGATCGGTGACCGGCACGCCCCCGGTGCCGGCGCCGGCCACGCGCGGGATCACCCGCTTCAAGCGCTCGCGCAGCTCGTCTTCCGACTGGGGCAGGCCCCCAGCGAAAGGGTCGAGGACCAGCGTGCCGCCGCGCATCGGTAGCCGAACGAGGAAATGCCCGGGGAAGGACACGCCCTCGAGCGGGAGGCCGATGCGCTTGCCGATCTCCAGGTACAGCACAGACAGGGTGATTGGGATTCCGGTGCGGCGGTCGAGCACCTCGTTCAGGTAGGAATTGCGCGGGTCGTAGTAGTTGCCGGCGTTGCCGCGGAAGCCCAGGTCGTAGAACAAGAACTCGTTCAGCGCGATGACGCGGTCCTCGGCCGAAACCGGCGGCGCGAGTCGCGCGCGCAAGCGGCCGGCAAAGCGCTCGATTTCCTCGACGTAGCCATCCACGTCGAGCCCGGGATAGGCGTCTTCGGCGACCTGCAGGCAGGCTCGCGCGAGATCGATGTCCTTGTCGTCGCGAGATAGCAGCTTGGCGAACGCGTCCAGCCCCGGCATCAATCAGCGCCCCTTATGGCAAACTGCTGCGGGCGGAACCCCATCGCCAGCAGACAGGCTGCATAGACGGCCAGGCCGAGCGCGACGAGACAGGCCAGCATGCCCAGCCTCCAGTGCCATCCGGCGCGCAGCCAATCGGCCGCGGGCCCCATGGCGTAACAGAGCGCCGCCGCCATCGCCGCGACCGCCACCGCGATCTTGAGGGCGAACAGGGGCCAGCCCGGCTGCGGTTGGTAGACGCCGTGGGCTCGCAGGGTCCGGTACAGCAGCGCCGCGTTCAGGCAGGCACCCAGTCCGATCGCCAGCGCGAGGCCCGCGTGCTTCAGCGGCCCGATGAACGCGAGGTTCATGGCCTGCGTTGCGGCAAGCGTCAGCAGGCCTATTTTCACCGGTGTCGCCACGTTCTGGCGCGCATAAAAGCCGGGCGCGAGGATCTTCACCAGTATCAGGCCGACCAGGCCGAAGCTGTAGGCGACCAGCGCCTCGCGCGTCATCCAGGCATCGGCGTCGCTGAAGCGCCCGTAGTGGAACAGCGTGGCGACGAGCGGCAGCGCCAGTACAGCGAGCGCGGCCGCCGCGGGCAGCGCAAGCAGCAGGGTCACGCGCAGCCCCCAGTCGAGCAGCCGGCTGTATTCCGCGGGCGAACCGCTGGCATGGTGCTTCGACAGACTGGGCAGCAGGATCGTTCCGAGCGCCGCGCCCAGCACGCCGGCCGGGAATTCCATCAACCGGTCGGCGTAGTAGAGCCAGGACACGCTGCCGGTGGCGAGGAACGAGGCGAAGATGGTGTTGATCAGCAGCGACACCTGGCTCACGGAAACGCCGAACACCGCCGGCGCCATCAGCCTGAGCACGCGCGCGACGCCAGGGTGCCGCAGATTCAGCCGCCAGCGCGGCAGCATGCCGATGCGCGCCAGGAACGGCACTTGCAGCGCCAGCTGCAGCAGGCCGCCCGCGAACACCGCCCAGGCGAGCACAAGCACCGGCGGCTCGAAGCGGTCGGCGAAGAAGGCGGCGCCGACGATAAATGACACGTTGAGCAGCACCGGGGTGATTGCCGGGACGGCGAAGCGGCTCCAGGTATTCAGGATGCCCGCCGCCAGAGCCACCAGCGAGATGCAGACGATGTAGGGGAAGGTGATGCGCAGCATTGCCACCGTGAGGTCGAATTTGCCAGGCTCGGCCGCAAAACCAGGTGCCGATACGTAAACCACCAATGGCGCCAGCACCATGCCGAGCACGGCGGTCGCCAGCAGCGCGAGGAACAGCGCCGTCGAGACGCAATCCACCAGAGTGCGCGTGTGCTCCGCTGACTCGCGGCCGCGCACCTCGGCCAGGATCGGCACGAAAGCCTGCGAGAAGGCGCCCTCGGCGAACAGGCGCCGCAGCAGGTTGGGGATGCGGAAGGCGACGAAGAAGGCATCCGTCGCCAGGCCCGCCCCGAATACCCGCGCGATGAAGAAATCCCGCACGAAACCGAGGATCCTCGACACCACCGTCAGGCTGCTGACGGTTGCCAGGGCGCGCAGCAGGTTCATGGCTGCGGGTTCATGCTAGAATTCGCGCCCCGTATTTTTAAATTCGGATTGCCGGAACAAAGACATGGCCAACATCAAGTCCGCCCGCAAACGCGCCCGCCAGGCGACCAAGCGCCGCAGCCACAACGTCAGCCTGCACACCGCCGCACGCAGCGCGATCAAGGACGTGAAAAAGGCGATCGCCGCGGGCGACAAGAAAGCCGCCGCCGCCGCGCTCGTCAAGTCGCAGTCGGTCATCGACCGCGTCGCAGCCAAGGGCGTCGTGCACCGCAACGCCGCGGCGCGCCAGAAGAGCCGCCTCGCGCACGCCATCAAGGCGATGTCCTAATCAGTGTCTCCTGCTCGCTGCACCTTGGCGAGCTCGGTACGGTCCGCGACGCGCCCGTCGCGGGTCTTCAGTTCGTTGTCCTTCGCGAAGCTCAGCAGGAAACGGTAGGCCATCGGCTCGAGCTCCTCGAGCCGCACATCGACCACCACGCAGCGCACGCCAGCGGCCGTCACCGGATGGACATAAGGGGAATACTCCATGCGGTGGTAGCCGCCAAAAGCCGCCATCACGCCACACAGCCGCTCGGCCCAGTCGCTCGGCCGGAAAGGCTTGCCGTCCAGGGTGGTTCCCTCGATGACGAATTCGGCGATGGCGGCGCCGGCCGCTGCCTCGGGCATGCGGAATTATACTGAGGGCGGCACTCGATTCCCCCATGGCCAAGCCCCTCAGCCGGATCCTCGTCATCGAAGACGAACCTCTCGTCCTGCGCGAGATCGTCAAGGGGCTGAACGCGGCCGCGCGCTCGCTCGACAATCCGCTCGGCATCAGCTTCAGCGGCGTCGCCACCGCGAAGGAAGCGCTCGCCGCGATCGAGGCCGACGGCGACATCCAGGCAGTGCTGGTCGACGACAAGCTCTACTCCCTGCCGGACGCGAAGAATTCGAACGGCAGGAAAAAGCTGCAGATGTCCGCGCTCGAACTGGTGCAGCGGATCACCGGCTTCCGGCCGGAGCTCGACGTCTACATCCTGATCGCGCAGGAAACCGAGGACGACGTGGTGGACGCCCTCTTCACGGAGGCAGTGGACGGCTACTTCTACCGCGAAGAGCGCGACTACCGCGGCATCTACCGAATCCTGAACGCGCAGATCCAGGAGAAGGCGCGCACGCCATTCACCGACGCGCTCAAGAACTACGTCTGGATGGCCAAAGACCAGTGGCATACGCCCGGGCATTCCTCGGGGGAAAGCCTGCGCGGCAGCCCCTGGGTGAACGATTTCTACGAGTTCATGGGCGACCACGTCTTCGACGCCGACCTGTCGGTCTCGGTGCCGATGCTGGATTCGCTGATGGAGCCCAAGGGCGTGATCGCCGAAGCGCAGGCAATGGCGGCCAAGGCCTTCGGCGCGCGGCGCACCTTCTTCGCCACCAACGGCACCTCGACGGCGAACAAGGTAATTTTCCAGACCCTGCTCGCGCCGGGCGAGAAGCTGCTGCTCGACCGCAACTGCCACAAGAGCGTGCACCATGGCGTGGTGCTCTCCGGCGCGCACCCGGTGTACCTGGATTCGGCGCTGAACAGGAGGTATGGGCTATATGGCCCCGTGCCGAAGAAAACCCTGCTGAGAGAAATTCAGAAGCATCCCGACGCGCAGGCACTGATTCTCACCTCCTGCACCTACGACGGCCTGCGCTACGATCTCGAGCCGATCGTCGCCGCGGCGCATGCGCGCGGGATCAAGGTCATCGTGGACGAAGCCTGGTACGGCTTCGCGCGCTTCCATCCGGAATTCCGCCCGACCGCGCTTGAAGCGGGCGCCGACTATGCGACCCAGTCGACGCACAAGGTGCTCTCGGCGTTCTCGCAGGCCTCGATGATCCACGTCAACGACCCGGGCTTCCGCGAGCACCTGTTCCGCGAGAACTTCAACATGCATACCTCCACCTCGCCGCAGTACGGCCTGATCGCGAGCCTGGACGTGGCGCGCAAGCAGGCCGTGATGGAGGGCTACAAGCTGCTGTCGCGCACCATCGCGCTGGCGAAGGAACTGCGCGGGCAAATCAACTCCACCGGCGTGTTCCGCGTGCTGGAGCTCGCCGACCTGCTGCCCGATGAAGTGCGGCACGACGGCATTCGCCTGGACATCACCAAGGTCACGGTGGACGTATCCGGCTGCGGCTACACGGTGGACGACCTGCAGAAGGAGCTCTTTGACCGCTTCAACATCCAGATCGAGAAGAGCACCTTCAATACCATTACCCTGCTGCTCACCATCGGTACCACCCGCTCCAAGGTCTCGCGCCTGTATGACGCGCTGATGCGCGTCGCGCGCGAAAAGCGCGCCCCTCGGCGCCTGGTGCGCACCCCGGAAATTCCCGCGTTCACGAAGCTGCGCTACCTGCCGCGCGACGCCTACTACTGCGGCGGCGAGCTGGTACCGGTGTTCGACGAAAAGGAGCGCGTCAACCGCGAGCTTGCGCAGCGCGTCTGCGCGGACGGCATCGTCCCCTACCCGCCCGGCATCCCGGTGCTGGTGCCGGGCCAGCTGATCACGCCGAAGGTCGCCGATTTCCTCGCCAACCTGCTGCGTTCGCAGAAGCGCACCGAGCTGCATGGCATCGTCTACGAAGGCTACCAGCCCTGCGTTCGGGTGCTGAAGCACGCTGAAGAGCGCGCATTGAAGCGCATCGGTTGAGCGGTTAATCGATTCGTCCGGGCGCTTGCCACGGGCAAGTCCCACGTCTATAAGGAGGGCTCGTCGTCCGTTCCCTTGAACCGTGGGAGTGAGGACTTTCGCGTGGCCGCCTTCAACCTCGAGCGCTTTCTGGAGCGCGCCTTCGGGCGCCGGAATTTGCCGGACCATCCGATGCGCGACGTCGAGGAGGCGCGCAAGATCCTGGCGTTGCTGCCGGAAGACGATCCGGACCATTGCCTCGCGGATCTGACCCGGTGGACCGTTTCGATGAACGAGAACGAGTCCTTCACTCCCGGCCGGCGCGCGCGCGTGCTGATGCTGCTGGACGATTCGGCGCGCCTGCACTGGCGCGGGCTCGGCGCGCGCTACCTTGCGCCGAATGGCACGCCAACGGAGAACCGCGACGGCGACCCGGCGATCCTGCGCGCGCTGTACGACAGCGCCACCGAATTTGCCAACGGCTTTGCGATCACGCTCGACGGCTCCGAGCACAGCTCGCGCTGGGTTACGGAGAACCAGGCCCGGTTGATGATCCGCAGCATGCGCTGGCTGGGGAGGCGCCTCGCGCTGGCGCACATGCTGGCGGTCCCGCACTCTCCCGCTGTATGGGAGCTGCTGCACCGCCGGCGCGAATTGGCGGAGCTTCGCGGCTTGGCTGCCACTGCGATGCCGGCCTTCGAAGGGGTCAAGCGCACTACCTCGGTCAACCGGGAATACCTGAGAGCCCTGCTGCTCGAGCTCGCTGCGCCGGATTCGATCCGCGCCCGCCAGGTGGAATTGATCTACCGCGTCGCGGCCCGCGTCGCCGCTGCCGCCAAGCTGGAAACCGAGCCGGGCGACGAAACCCCCTTCGCCGTGATTCCCGCCGGCAACGCGCGGCCGATCCCGGTCGACCGGCTCCGGCCCGGCGCGGCGGCGCCGCTGTATCTCAATACCGTGAACTGCCTGCCGCGGCTGCGCAGTGCGCGAGCGCGCGACATGGGCCGGGACCAGGGCGATGAAGACAGCCTCTACGGCCGCGGTTTCACGCTGCGCGAACGCAGCGAGATTCTCGAGCGCCTGATCGACCATTGGGGGCTGAATCCGCCGCAGCGGCGCCATCGCCGGTTGCCGCTGGCGCTGGCCGCGCGCACGGTCAGCGGCTTCGAAAATGTGCTCGGCGTGGTGCCCGTCATCGACACGCCGCAGTTCGCAAAAAGCGGCGCCGGCCGCAGCGCGCTGCGGCTGCAGCTGAACGAGACCAGCAGGTCGCTGAAGCGCGCTAAGGTGCGTGCCGCCCGCATCGGACCGGCGCGGGTGATCGACGCAAGCGCGGGCGGGCTGGGGCTGGCCATGCCGCGCAGCGAAGCAGTCTGGGCGAAGCACGGCGTGCTGATGGCGGTGCTGATCGAGCCCGGCAAGGAATGGTACGTGGGCGTGCTGCGGCGCATTTTCGCGATCGACGATGAATTGCGTCTCGGCGTCCAGATCCTTGCACCCAAGCCGAAGAAGGTCCTGCTCCACGCGCTCGTGCACCAGGAAAACATGGTCTGGGAAGAAGCCATCCGCGCGGAAAAGAGCTTCGACGAGCACTACCGCTACGGCATCCTGCTGGAACCGCAGGTCGTGCCGCTGGCCGCCGCTGACCTTCTGCTGCCACCCAAGATGGCGCGCAAGGGCGACCAGTTCGACGTGCCGCTCGCGACCGGCCAGCAGCGCATTTCGATCGCGCAGCTGCGCATCGACACGGAATATTTCCAGCGCGGTCTCTTCGAGCCGCTCGGCGTCACGCGCGCCTGAAACCGGTTTGGCCGACTGCCTCTACACAAGAGCCTGATCCCCTGCTAGCATTCCAAAAACGGCGGTTCTGCGACCGCCGTTTTGCATTTTGAAAGGAGCAACGCCATGAGCCATGTGATGAACACGTACGCCCGCCAGCCGGTCGCGTTCGTGCGAGGCCAGGGCGTGTGGCTGTGGGACGAGGCCGGCAAGAAGTACCTTGATGCGCTCGCCGGCATCGCGGTGAACACGCTCGGGCACAACCACCCGCGCCTGGTGCAGGCGCTCACCGAGCAGGTCGGCCGGATCATCCACAGTTCCAACCTGTTCCAGGTGCCGCTGCAGGAGCAGGCGGCCGACCGCGTCGCCGCGATAACCGGGCTGGACGAGGTGTTCTTCTGCAATTCCGGGCTGGAGGCGAACGAGGCCGCCATCAAGGTGGCGCGCAAGTACGGCCACGACCGGGGTGTCGCCGAGCCGGCGATCATCGTCATGGAAAAGGCCTTCCATGGGCGCTCGCTCGCGACGCTTTCGGCCGGCGGCAGCCGCAAGATCCAGGCCGGCTTCGAGCCCCTGGTGCAGGGCTTCGTGCGCGTGCCGTTGAACGACCTGGACGCCGTGCGCCAGGTCGCCGAGCACAACAAGAACGTGGTCGCGGTGTTCATCGAGCCGATCCAGGGCGAAGGCGGCATCAACGTCTCGCGGCTGGAGTACCTGAGGGGGCTGAAGGAGATCTGCGACCGCAACGAATGGCTGTTCATGTCCGACGAAGTGCAGTGCGGCCTCGGCCGCACCGGCAAGTGGTTCGTCTACCAGCACGCCGGCTTCCTGCCCGACGTGGTGCCGCTCGCCAAGGGCCTCGCCGGTGGCGTGCCGGTCGGCGCCTGCGTGGTCGGCGGCCGCGCGAAGGGCGTGTTCAAGCCGGGCAATCACGGCTCCACCTTCGGCGGCAACCCGCTCGCGATGCGCGGCGTGGTAGCCACGCTGGACACGATGAAGGAAGAAGGCCTGCTCGAAAATGCGGCGAAAGTCGGCGCGGCCATGCGCGATGGCCTGGCCGCATCGCTGCGCGGCGTTGCCGGGGTGGTGGAAGTTCGCGGCATGGGCCTGATGATCGGCGTGGAGCTCGACCGCCCCTGCGGCGAACTGGTGAAGATGGGCCTGGATGCCGGACTGGTTTTCAACGTCACCTCGGACAACGTCATCCGCCTGCTGCCGGCGCTGGTCATCACCCAGGCCGAGGGCCGCGAGGTGGTCGAACGGCTCGTGCCGCTGGTGCGGGAATTCCTTGCCCGAGGCGCCGCGCAACCCAGGCTCGCCGCGGCGCGCTGAGCCTCCGGAGGCCGATGCCATGGCGAAGCTTCGCCACTACCTGCAATTCAAGGACCTTGCGCGCGGGGAATACGAGCACCTGTTCGCACGTACGCGCTGGATCAAGGACAAGTTCAAGCGCTACCAGCGCTACTGGCCGCTGGAAGATCGCACGCTCGCGATGATCTTCGAAAAGCAGAGCACGCGTACGCGCCTGTCCTTCGAGGCGGGCATGCACCAGCTCGGCGGCACGGCTATTTTCCTGAATACGCGCGACTCGCAGCTCGGCCGCGGCGAACCGGTGGAAGACGCCGCGCAGGTCATCTCGCGCATGTGCGACCTGGTGATGATCCGCACCTTCGAGCAGAAAATCATCGAGCGCTTCGCGGCGAGCTCGCGCGTGCCCGTGATCAACGGCCTCACCAACCAGTTCCATCCCTGCCAGGTGCTCGCCGACGTCTACACCTTCATCGAGCATCGCGGTGCAATCCGCGGCAAGACGGTAGCCTGGATCGGCGATGCCAACAACATGTGCAAAACCTGGCTGCAGGCTGCCGAGACCTTCGGCTTCAGGCTGAACGTGTCCAGCCCGCCAGGCTATGCGCTGAAGGGACGCTCGCGCAACTGCGAGGTATTCGCGGACCCGCTGCAGGCCGCGCGCGGCGCGGACCTCGTCACTACCGACGTGTGGACCTCGATGGGTTTCGAGTCGGAGAACGAAAAGCGCAAGAGGGCCTTTGTCGGCTGGCAGGTAGGCGCCCGCCTGATGAAGGCGGCGCACAAGGATGCGCTCTTCATGCACTGCCTGCCTGCGCACCGCGGCGAGGAGGTTTCCGCCAGCGTGATCGACGGCAGGCAGAGCGTGGTCTGGGAGGAAGCCGAGAACCGGCTGCACACCCAGAAGGCGCTGATGGAATTCCTGCTGCTCGGGAAGGTGAAGGGCTAGCGCTTCTTCTTCGGCTTGCCTGGCCCGAGCAGGGGCACGCCGTCGCCCGGAGCGTCGCCCAGCAACCCAACCTCGCCGTAGACGCGCAACTTGTCGCGCGTGTCGGCGATGTCGAGGTTGCGCATCGTGAGCTGGCCGATGCGGTCCGCGGGCGTGAAGAATACGTCCTTGCCCTTTTCCATCGTCAGCCGCTCGGGCTGGTAGGTGAGATTCGGGCTCTTCGTGTCGAGGATCGACCAATCGTTGCCGCGGCGCAGTTCGAGCATTACCGCGCCGGTGACCGCTTTCGCCACCCAGCGCTGCGCGGTTTCCCTCAACATCATCGTCTGCGGATCGAACCAGCGCCCCTGGTAGAGCAGCCGGCCGAGCCGCCGGCCGTTGGTGCGGTATTGCTCGATCGTGTCCTCGTTGTGGATGCCGGTGACCAGGCGCTCGTAGGCGATATGCAGAAGCGCCATGCCGGGCGCCTCGTAGATGCCGCGGCTCTTCGCCTCGATGATGCGGTTCTCGATCTGGTCGCACATGCCCAGGCCGTGCCGGCCGCCGATGGCGTTGGCCTCGGTCATGAGCGCGACCGCGTCGGTGTAGCGCTCGCCGTTGAGCGCAACCGGCATGCCCTCCTCGAAGCGCACCGACACCTTCTCCGCCTTGACCTTCACCTGCTCGCGCCAGGAGGCGACGCCCATGATCGGATTGACGATCGACATCCCCTTGCTCAGGAACTCAAGGTCCTTCGCTTCGTGCGTAGCGCCAAGGATGTTGGAGTCGGTTGAATAGGCCTTCTCGGCGCTCATCTTGTAGTCGAAGCCGGCCTTCGCCATGTAGGCCGACATTTCCTTGCGGCCGCCGAGCTCGTCGATGAAGCGCTGGTCGAGCCAGGGCTTGTAGATCCGCAGCGCCGGGTTCGCGAGCAGGCCGTAGCGGTAGAAGCGCTCGATATCGTTGCCCTTGTACGTGCTGCCGTCGCTCCAGATGCCGACGTCGTCCTCGCGCATCGCGACCACGAGCATCGTGCCGGTGACCGCCCGGCCGAGCGGGGTCGTGTTGAAGTAGGTCGCGCCGCCCGTGGATATGTGGAACGCGCCGCATTGGATTGCCGCGATGCCCTCGGCGACGAGCTGCGGCCGGCACTCGATGAGCCGCGCCTTCGCCGCGCCATAGGCGAGCGCCTTGCGGGGGATGTCAGCGTAGTTCGACTCGTCCGGTTGGCCGAGGTTCGCGGTATAGGCGTAAGGGATCGCGCCCTTCGCGCGCATCCAGTGCACCGCGGCGCTCGTGTCGAGGCCGCCCGAGAACGCGATGCCGACCTTTTTGCCCCTGGGCAGCGTGCTGAGAATCGTCGTCAAGCGGGTACTCTCCGTAAACGGCAGATGATACGTAGAATGGCGCCTGTGCGCATACCGGCCTCCCCGATCGCCGCCCCGCTATTCGCCTTGATGGCCGCCCTTCCGCTGGCCTGTGCCGCAGCGCCTTTCTCCGTGCGCTTGGGCATCGAGCGCATCGCGCTGGACAGCCCGCCCGGCTTCGGCGACACCACCGAGCTCGCCTCGCCCCGCCTGCAGGCGCTGTCGGAGACGCTGACGCCTGCGTCCAACCGGATACTCCTGTTCGCGCTCTCGGACGCCGATGTACGCAGCTTCGAGCAGGGCGGGCAGCTCGACGCCAAGCGCTACATGATTGCAGTGACGCCGAGGGGATTGGAGCAGGTCAGGGTGTTGCCCGCCCAGTTCACGGGGTTGGTCGCCGATTCCCTGCAGGATCTCGGCAAGCCGGTGGACGCCGGCAACGATCTGATCAAATTCCTGGCGTCGAAACCCATCGGTGCCACCTTCCTCGTGGAGGAACTGCAGAAGGAACCCACCGCGTTCTCGATCATGCAGGCGACGCGCCTGCCTGACAAGCCGGGAGAAAATTTCTGGAGCAAGGCGACGCCGCAATATCTCTGCTTCACTACTACATTGTTCCTGGTGCGCGGCAAGGCGCTGCAATTGAAGGTCTTCACGCTCTACGAAAGCGCGGCCGACGCGGACTGGCTGAAAACAATCACCAAACGCTGGCAGGACGAACTGATCCGCTTGAATCGTTAGCGATGCCTTCGTTCGATATCGTATCGGAAGTCGACCGCCAGGAAGTCAAGAACGCGGTCGAGCAGACCAACAAGGAAGTCGGCAACCGATTCGACTTCAAGGGATCGGACGCGCGCGTGGAACTGGCGGAGCTGGTGCTCACGGTGTTCGCCGACGACGAATTCAAACTCGGCCAGGTGACCGACGTGCTGCGCGGCCGCCTCGCCAAGCGCAGCATCGACGTGCGCTGCCTGGAACTCGGCGCGGTGGAGAAGATATCCGGCGACAAGGTAAAGCGGCCGATCACGGTCAAGGTCGGCGTGCCGCAGGACAAGGGCAAGCTGGTGCAGAAGCTGCTGAAGGACGCCAAGCTCAAGCTGCAGGCATCGATCCAGGGAAACGCG
>Ga0335083_10007482_pt1 | contig 13481 bp, 11 predicted proteins | sample Lox_Sample_42_FD_206716 | JGI IMG/M metagenome (GOLD analysis project Ga0335083, IMG submission 206716) | Soil microbial communities from Loxahatchee National Wildlife Refuge, Florida, United States - Lox_Sample_4.2 | ecosystem: Environmental > Terrestrial > Soil > Wetlands | place: USA...
ATTGCCGCAAGGGCTGGAAAAATTGAGGCAGGCGATTATTTGCGGCAGGACCCTATAGCCGATCCGCCCGAATGTAACGGGGGCGATGGTGGGCGGCATCGGTTTCGTCGTTTCATCCAGTCGAACGATGCGATCGTGTTTTGTTGTTTTCTCTTGGCCTGTTTAAGAAAATTCCGTTCGGTTCAGGCAGTTGTCTCGTAATATGCAGATGCATGGCGGGTGTGCGGCGCCGGCATGCCTGCCGTTGCACGCGGGGGCAAAAAATGCTTTCCAAGGTTGTTTAAAATAGTAAACTGCCCGGCAGGAAACTAGGAGTGTCTGCCAATGAGCGCCGCGACCCGTCCGAGCAATGATCCCCTTATTCATCAATGGATGCCCTTCACTGCCAACCGGCAATTCCAGGAACAGCCGCGCCTGATCGCTCGGGCCGAAGGTGTTTATTATTATAATACTCGCGGCGAGAAGCTGCTGGATGGTTCCTCAGGTCTGTACTGCATTCCGCTGGGGCATGGCCGCCGGGAAATCCGCGAGGCCGTGGCCAAGCAGATGGAGGAGCTGGACTACGCCCCGCCCTTCCAATACGGCGTGCCAACGGCCTTCCGTCTGGCGACGGAAGTGGCCCAGCTTTTGCCGGCCGGTCTCAACCGTGTGTTCTTTGCCGGTTCCGGCTCCGAGGCGGCGGACACCGCGCTGAAGGTGGCGCTGCAATATCACCGCGCCCGGGGCGAGGGGCAGCGCATGCGCGTCATCGGGCGCGAGCGTGGGTATCATGGCGTGAATTTCGGCGGCTGGTCCGTCGGCGGCATGGTGGCCAACCGCAAGGCCTTCGGTGTTGGCCTGCCGGGCGTTTCGCATCTGCGCCACACCCATATCAAAGAGAATTTTTTCCAGATGGGCGAGGGCGAGCATGGCGCCGATCTCGCGGATGATCTGGAGCGTTTCGTCAATCTGCATGGCGCTGACACCATCGCCGCCTGCATCGTGGAGCCCATCGCGGGTTCGACCGGCATTCTGGTGCCGCCGAAAGGCTATCTCAAGCGCCTGCGCGAGCTTTGCACGAAGCACGGCATTCTGCTGATCTTCGACGAGGTGATCACAGGGTTTGGCCGAACGGGTGAGGCCTTCGCGGCGCAGACATTCGATGTCACGCCGGACATCGTCACCATGGCCAAGGCCATCACCAACGGCTCCATCCCGATGGCGGCGATCGCGGTGAAGGAGGAGATCCAGCAAGCCATCCTGGAGGCCACGCCGGTCGGCGGTGTCGAGTTCTATCACGGTTACACCTACTCCGCGCATCCGGCCGCCTGTGCCGCCGGCTTGGCGACGTTGAAGATCTACCGCGAGGAAGACACGTTCGGCCGGGTGAAGGCGCTGACCCCGGCCTTCCTGGAGCAGATCGGCAGCTTCAAGGGCATGCCGGACGTGATCGATACGCGCGGTTTCGGCCTGCTGGGTGCTGTGGAGCTGGCGCCGAAGGGCAAGCCCGGCGAGCGTGGTTTCAGCATTCTGTGCAAGGCCTTCGAGAAAGGGCTGGTGCTGCGCGCGGCGGGTGATTCGCTGGTGCTGGCCCCGCCCTTCGCGGCCACGCCGGAGCAGATCAGCGAGATGATTGATATCGTGCGCAAGTTGATCAAGGAAAGCTGATCGCAAGCGCGTGCATTTGGCAGCTTTGCCAAAATAACGCGATGAAACTCAAGGTCCGGGTCGCCATATGCGGTCCGGACCCATTTTTGAATCCGGAGAAACAAGAATGTACCAGGACGTATTGCTGCATGTCGGCGGCCAGTGGCGCGCGGCGCAGGGCGGCAAGACCCTCGATATCCTGAACCCCGCCACGGAAGAGGTGATCGGCAAGCTGGCCCATGCCAGCACGGCGGATCTCGACGAGGCGCTGGAGAGTGCTGCCAAGGGCTTCGCCACGTGGCGCAAGCTTTCGCCCTATGAGCGCAGCAAATTGATGCGCAAGGCGGCTGACCTGCTGCGTGAGCGGCTGGACAAGATTGCCACGCTGATGACCATGGAGCAGGGCAAGCCGCTGGCGGAAGCAAAGACCGAGCTGGCGGGCTCGGCCGATGTGATCGACTGGTTCGCCGAGGAAGGCCGGCGCGCCTATGGCCGCGTGATCCCCGCCCGTCAGGCGGGGGTTTATCAGATGTCCCTGCGCGAGCCGGTGGGTGTGGTGGCGGGCTTCACGCCCTGGAACTTCCCCGTCTCCCAGGCCGTGCGCAAAATCTCTGCGGCGCTGGCGGCGGGGTGCGCTTTCATCCTGAAGGGCCCGGAGGAAACCCCGGCGAGCTGTGCCGAGCTGGTGCGCTGCTACGTGGATGCCGGCGTGCCGGCGGGCGTGGTGCAGATCGTCTTCGGCGTGCCCGCTGAAATTTCAGAGTACCTGATTCCGCACCCGGTTGTGCGCAAGATCTCCTTCACCGGCTCCACCGCCGTGGGCAAGCATCTGGCCGCCCTGGCCGGCAAGCACATGAAGCGCGTGACGATGGAGCTGGGCGGCCACGCCCCCGCTTTGGTGTTCAACGATGCCGATCTCGACCAGGCCGCGACGATTTTGGCCGCCAACAAGTTCCGCAATGCCGGGCAGGTCTGCGTGGCGCCGACGCGCTTCATCGTGCAGGAGGGCGTGTACGAGCCCTTCCTTGAGAAGTTCGTGGCCAAGTGCGAGGCGATCAAGCTCGGCAACGGGCTGGAGGACGGCACCACCATGGGCCCGCTGGCCAATGACCGCCGTGTGAGCGCGATGGAGAGCCTCATTGCCGATGCGCTGGGCAAGGGCGCCAAGCTCCGCACCGGTGGCCAGCGCGCGGGCAACAAGGGCTATTTCTTCGAGCCGACGGTGCTGACGGATATCCCCGCCGATGCGCGCGTGCTGCATGAGGAGCCGTTCGGCCCGCTCGCGCTCTTCCTGCCCTTCCAGAGCTATGAGCAGGCAATCGCCGAGGCGAACCGGCTGGACTACGGCCTGGCGGCCTATGCCTATAGCCGCAATTCCGCGACGGTGACGGCGCTGGGCCACGATATCGAGTCCGGCATGGTGGGCATCAACCATCACGGCCTGGCGCTGCCTGAGACGCCGTTTGGCGGCGTGAAGGATTCCGGCTACGGATCCGAGGGTGGCGCGGAAGGGCTGGAGCCTTATCTGGTGACCAAGTTCGTCACCCAGGCGAGTGCTTAAGGGGTAAGAAAAAGGCGGCCTTTTTGAAAAAGGCCGCCCCCAAAAAATTCTGTAACCTGAGCTTTCGCATTTAACTCCATGGGGTGCCTGGCAACCCATGGAGCAGAGGCTTCCCAGCCGGTTTTAAAAGTTTTTTGACGCCACCTTTTTTTCAAAAAAGGTGGCTTTTTCTTTCACAATCTCCAGCGCGTGCGCGAAGGCCTCGTCCGCGTCCATGCTGGTGGTATCGATCAGAATCGCATCCTCCGCCGGAATCAGCGGGGCTGCGGCACGGGTGCGGTCAGCCTCGTCACGCGCCGCGACATCGGCGATCACCTCCGCCAGCGGCACATACTCACCCTTGGCGATGAATTCCGCCTGGCGGCGCTCGGCCCGCGCCTCCACGCTGGCGGTCACGAACAGCTTCACATCCGCATGCGGGAAGATCACCGTGCCGATATCGCGCCCATCCAGCACCGCGCCGTTGGCGTTGCCGTAGGCGCGCTGATAGGCGAGCAAGGCCGCCCGCACGGCGGGGATGGAGGCCACTTGGCTGGCAGCCTTCGAGGTCGCGGCATCGCGCAGGTCGGTGCGCGACATATCCGCCTCGTTCAGCGCCTTCGCGGCCGCGGTGGCGGCGGCTGCATCCGCCGGGTCGCCGCCCGCCTCCAGCACACGCTTGGCGGTGGCGCGGTAAAGCAGGCCGGTATCAAGGTAGGGCAGGTTCAGCGCGGCGGCCAAACGTTTGGCCAGCGTGCCCTTGCCGGCGGCGGCCGGGCCGTCGATGGCGATGATGATCATGCCGCCACCATCTCGGCGCCAAGCTTGCGCATCAGGGCCAGAAAACCGGGGAAGGAGGTGTCGATGAAACTTGCATCGTCGATCCGCACGGGCTGTTCGCTCACCTGGCCGAGCACCAGGGCGGACATGGCCAGCCGGTGGTCCATATGCGTCTCCACCAGCCCGCCGCCCGGAATGGCGCCGGTGCCATGGATGATCAGGTCGTCGCCCTCGATCTCCACCGCCACGCCATTCACCCGCAGCAGGGCGGCGGTGGCGGAAAGCCGGTCTGATTCCTTCACCCGCAGCTCCGAGAGGCCGCGCAGGCGCGAGGTGCCGCGCGCGGCGGCGCAGAGCACAGCGAGGACCGGATATTCATCGATCATGCTGGGGGCGCGCCCGGGCGGCACATCCACGGCGCCCAGTTCGCAATAAGAGGCGGTGAGATCGCCCACCGGCTCGCCGCCCTCGGTGCGCTGGTTTGCCACGCTGAGTTTGGCGCCCATCTCCCGCAGGCTGGCGAACAGCCCGGTGCGCAGAGGGTTGAGCCCGACATTGGCGATGGTCACCTCGCTGCCCGGCACGAGCAAAGCAGCGGCCACGGGGAAGGCGGCGGAGGAGGGATCGCCCGGCACCGCCACATCGGCGCCGCGCAGCTCCGGCTGGCCCCTCAGGCGGATATGCCGGCCCTTGCCGGCCTCGGTCACGGTTACTTCCGCGCCGAAATGGCGGAGCATGTTTTCCGAATGGTCGCGGGTGGGTTCGGGTTCCTCAACCTCGGTGAAGCCCGGCGCGTTGAGGCCCGCGAGCAGCACGGCGGATTTCACCTGGGCGGAGGCCACCGGCAGCCGGTAGGAAAGCGGCATCGGGTCGCGGGCGCCGAGAATCGTCAGCGGCAGGCGGTTGCCCGCCCTGGCGAAAAATTGTGCGCCGGTGGCTTGCAGGGGATCGATCACCCTTCCCATCGGGCGTTTACGCAGCGAGGCGTCACCGGTCATCACCGCGTAAAGCTCGTGGGTGGAGAGAATGCCCGCCAGCAGCCGCGCGGCGGTGCCGGAATTGCCCATGTCCAGCACGTCCGCCGGTTCGGTCAGCCCGCCAAGGCCGCGGCCCGAGACCAGCCAATCTGCGCCGTCGCGGGAGATTTCAGCCCCCAGGGCCTGCATGGCGGCGGCGGTGCGCAGCACGTCCTCGCCTTCGAGCAGGCCGGAAATGCGGGTCTGGCCGACGGCGAGCGCGCCAAACATCAGGGCGCGGTGGCTGATGGATTTGTCTCCCGGCACGGTGACGCGGCCGGTCAGGGGGCCGGCGGAGCGGCGGGAGAGATGGGGACGTGGGGAATGCTGGTCCATGCGCGCGCGCTTAGCATGGCTGGCGGCGTTTGACATAGAAGCAATGGCATGGCATCGCGCCGCCTTTGATTGATACGGCTCATTCACCCGAGGTTTGACATGGCGAAACCCGAACTTGGCGAAAAACATACCTGCGTCTCTTGCGGGGCAAGATTCTTTGATCTCGGCAAGGAGCCGGCCGTGTGCCCGAAATGCGGTACAGAGCAGCCTGCCGAACAACCGCGCCTGAAGCGCGCCGCGCCTCTGCCCGAGGAGCAGAAGAAAGTCGCCAAACCGGCGATCGACCCGGATGATGTGGACGTGGAAGTCCCCGATGACGGCGATGATGAGGACATCCTGGCGGATGCCGATGATCTGGAGGATGATTCCGACGTGATCGACGCCGATATCGACGTGCAGACCGAAGGCGGCGACGACGAGCGCTGAGCCGCCTCGAACGCTGCAGGATATTCAGAGAAAAGCCCTTCCGGAATCTCCGGAAGGGCTTTTTTTATTTCGGAGCGGGCTTCCAGCCCCGGATGGCCTCCAGGTCCATGGTGCGGCCGGGATGCCCCCAAGGGCCGATTATCCTGGTAGGCAGGGTCAGAGGCGGCTTTATGGACGGGGTTGCGTCCAGCTTCAGCGCTAATGTGGAATCGAACAGATCGATATCGCCACTGGCGGCAACGTTGCCGGACGGTGCGGTGAGCTGCGCCTGGGTCAATGTGCAATTGCCCTGGGCGATGGTCACCGCCAGCGTCAGGGTGGTGAAGGGCGTGGTCCCGCTGCCGAGCGCCCGTGCCAAATTCGCGCGCTTGGGCGGCCTCAGGGCCGTCACCAGATCGGGCAAGGAAAGCCCGTTTAGCGTCCCGTTGCTGGCGGTGATGGTGCCGCTGCCGCCCAGTGTCGCTTCCCAGGCCTTTGCCGTATAGCCAGAGGCGGTGAGGCTGGCCGTGGCGCTGATCTGGCCGCTGGCGAGGGTAAGCGGGAAGCTCTGTGGCAGGGTCAGCGCGCTGGCATCCACATCTTCGGCCAGCAATTTGGCGGTCAAGGCGGGGGGGGCGTTGGCGGCGAGTTTCAAGGCTGCGGAGCCGGAGATATGGCCATTGCCGATGCTGGCTTGCGCCAGGTTCAGGCTGGCATTGCCCGGCGCCAGGGTGAACATGCCTGAGGTCGGTCCAAAGACCGGAATGCCCGCATACAGAACCCGGCCCGCCTTGAAGGCGATGCTGCCGGACAGCGACAGGGAAGATGGCATTTGCAGGTTGGCAGGCAAGGGCGGCAAGGCAAGCGTGCCGGAATCGATCTGCCCGGTCAGGCGGCCTTTGGCCGCCAGCAATTGGCCGGAGGCGTTCAGCAGTCCGGCGCTGAGCACGAAGTCATTCAGCCCGTAATGATCCGCCGCGGCGCTGAAGCGCGCGCGCAGCGCCAGCGCACCCGGGCCGGGGAAGGCGAGGGCCGGGTCATTGGCATTGGCGATGCAGGGCAGGTTGACCCCTTGGAACGGGTAGCCGGAGAGTGGCGCCATCCTGGCGCAGCCTGTGCCCAACCCGAGCAGCTTCAGCGCCGCGATGGCGTTGGGGTGCCGCAAGGATACCGCCCCGCTGGCGCTTTGCTTGACCAGATCGATGACCGGCGCGGCGGTGAGGGTGAAATCCCCCAGCTTGACCACGGCGCTGGTGGCGAGCGCGTCGGGCGGCCCGGCGGCGGCCACCACCAGGTTCAGATGCGGGCTCAGCAGGTCAGGCGGCAGCTTCAGGCGGGCGGGCAGCAGCGCGGCCAGCGGCGTGGCGGAGGGCAGGTCCAGAAAGGCATGGGCTGAGGTGACCTTGAAACTGTCATCCAGCGTCACGCTGCCGCCCGCAATGCCGCCATACAGATTGGCGGTGGCGCGGCGGATGCTCAGCGTGCCGTCCAGCGCGGCATCGACGAACAGATTGCTGAGCTTCACCGGTCCGGCATCGGCATGTTTGGCGGTCAGTTCCCCTTCCACGGTTAAATTCGTGTTCAGGGGACGCTGGCCGAGCCAGGCGGCCAGCGGCGCCAGGGCAAGGTGGTCGAAGCCGAGCTGGAAGGCGGCATGATTGCTGGAGAGGATCACCTGCCCGTTGACATGGTCCTGCCCGAGCGTGCCGGAGAGCGATTTGAACACAGCCGTGGTGCGGTTGCCGCCCAGATCCGCCTGCAATGAGGCAGACGCCCAGGCCGTTTCCGCCGGCAGGCCGAACCCGGCGGTTAGGGCGGTGAGGTCCGGTGCCGAGAGGCTGAGATGGCCGGAGAGGCTGGCATCCGGCGCAATGGCGATATTCCCGGCCAAACTGGCGCCGCCGGGCAGCCCGAGCGTCAAATCCTTGATCGAACTGCCGCTCGGCCCTGCCTGCAGCGTGGCCTGGAGCGCGGGGTAGGTCTTGCCCGCCATGACCACATTGGCGGCATTCAGGCTGACATGGGTTGGCAATTGCGACGGCCAGATCGCCAGGGTGGCGCCGAGCTTGCCGAAATCGAGATCATGGCCGGTGAGATCGGCCTCCAGCGTGAGCGGACTGAAGGCGAGCGTCGCCGCGCCGGCGACCTGCATCTGGCCCTGGGCAAGCTGCAGGCTGGACGTGGAAATGCCATCAGCGTCGGCGTCAATCTGCGCGCTTCCCGCCATGCCGCCGGGCAGTTGCAGTGTGAGTTGCCCGTTCAGCTGGCTTTGCGAATCCAGCGTGCCGGACAGATCAGCCTTGCCGCCATCGACCGTGCCCTGGATGGAGAGTTGCGCCGAGCCGTCATCGGCGGTTTCGCCTATGGCGAGGGTGAGCGACACCGGGTGTTGCGCCAGCTTGCCGTTGCCAGACACGCTGACGCTGCCGCCCGTGCCCGTGAACAGATCCGCGTTGACGTCCGTGAAATCCGCCGCGCCAAAGCGGATGAGCCCGTTTTCGACATGGGCGTGCAAGGCGGCCAGCCAGGGCGGTGGCGCGACGGCGCTGATGCCCCCCGGTAACGGCCAGGGGAAGGAGATGGTGGGCGTGTCCAGATTAAGTGTGCGGACCGCGAGCTGCCCGCGCAGCAACGGTGGCACGGCGAGGTCGAGCGACAATGCCCGTGCGGTGACCACTTCGTTGTCCGGCCCGGTGATGGTGATGCCCGAGGCGATGAGTTCCGGCTGCGGCCAGTAAGAAAGGGTAAGCTTGCCGCTGATATGCACCTCTCGCCCGGTCAGGCGGGAGGCGAACGCCTCCACTGCCGCGCGATGTGCCGGGGAGGCCACGAAAGCGGGCAGGGCCAGCAGCAGCCCGGCAAGCATGAGCACAAACGCCAGTGGCGCCGCCCAAAGGAGGTGTTTGCGCGTCAAGTTAACTCGTGAATCCGTCTCTTATTCATAAATTAGAAGGCGATTTACGCTTCAGGTTGCACTGGGACTGGTTCAACCTGAAGCGCGCGCACTCTAAATCCCGCCATGGTGAATGTCCCATTGTGTGGTTGGGTTCAAGGGTGGGGCTGTGCTAGGCAGGTTGTATGAGTTATTGGGGCAAGTTTATCGGCGGCATGGCCGGCTTCGCCATGGGCGGGCCTGTTGGCGCGCTGTTTGGCGCGGCGCTGGGGCATGCGGCGGATGAAGGCAAGCTGCACGCTTTTACCGCTGGCGTTTCGGGTTTTGCCGGCCGGGCAATCCCCTTCGACCCGCTGAAGCTCGCTTCCATGCTGGGGCGCCGAGACCAGATTTTTGCGGTTGGCGTGACGGTGCTGGCTGCCAAGCTATGCAAGTGTGACGGGCCGGTGAGCCGGGTGGAGATCGACACATTCAAGCGCAGCTTCGCGATTCCGCCGGGCAGCATGTCCGAGGTGGCCCGGCTGTTCGATAGCGCGCGCGAGAGCGCCGCCGGGTTTGAGAGCTACGCCACTCAGCTTGGCCAAGCCTTCTCGGACGACAGGGGCGCGCTGGAGATGGTTCTGGCCGGACTCTACCAGATCGCCCGGGCGGACGGGCCGGTAAACGCGGCGGAGGCGGATTTTCTCTCCCGTGTGGCGTTCGGGTTCGGGCTCAACGACGCGGCGACGCGCCGGGCGGGGCAGGGCGTGCCGCCGCCCTCAAAACCCTCGGAAGACCCGTATCTCGTGCTCGGCGTAAAGCCGCAGGCCAGTTCCGAAGAGATCAGAGCGCGTTGGAAGCAGCTTATGCGCGAAAATCATCCGGACAGCATGGCGTCGAAGGGGGCTACCCCAACGGCGATCAAGGCGGCCTCCGAAAAAGTGGCGCGGATCAATGCCGCCTATGATGCCGTAAAGCGCGAGCGGGGGCTGTAGGCCAGGTTCATGTTTCAGCATATGGGCGTGTTTTTCGCTGCGGCGGTGATGCTGGCGCTGCTGCCCGGGCCTGGAATGACCTATGTGGTCAGCCGCAGCCTGGCGGGCGGGGCGCGAGAAGGGCTGGCATCCAGCCTGGGCACGGGAACCGGCGGGGTCATCCAGGTGGTGTTGGGGGCCCTGGGGCTTTCCGCTCTGGTGCTGGCCAGCGCGGAACTCTTCGCGGTGTTGAAGCTGGCTGGCGCGGTTTATCTGGTCTGGCTGGGCATCAGCACGATACTGCGGGCCAAAGCGGATGCCGCTTCGTTGCTGGCGGTGGGAGTGCACAGGGCTGGTGCGCGCCGGGCTTGGCGCGACGGGGTGGCGGTTTCCATGCTTAACCCCAAAACGGCGGCCTTTTTCCTGGCGTTTCTGCCGCAATTCATCGCGCCGGCCGCTGGCCATGTGGCGCTGCAATTCATGGCCTTGGGCACGGCCACGACCCTCATCTACACCGGCTCTGACGCGATGATGGCGCTGGCGGCGGCCAAGCTGAAGCAGATTTTAATCCGCCATGACGGCGTGGTGACGCGGGTGCGGCAGATGGCGGGTGGCATGATGATCTGCCTGGGGCTGGGGCTTTTGCTCACCCGCCACCCGGCTGCGTGAGCCAGTTGATGATTTTCGAGCCTTCGCCGAATATCGATGAGCGAAACGAACCGGTTTGCGTGCTGGTCATGCATTACACCGGCATGCCGACGGCGCGTTCGGCGATCGATCTCTTGAAATCACCCCGGTCCAAGGTCTCGGCCCATTATGTGGTGGATGAGGATGGCACGATCTATAATCTTGTGCCGGAGCAGAAACGCGCCTGGCATGCTGGAATCTCTTTTTGGCGCGGCGTGAGGATGCTCAACGATGCCTCGATCGGCATCGAGATCGTCAATCCCGGCCATGAATGGGGCTACAGGCCGTTTCCGCCTGAACAGATGCGGGCCGTGCTGGAGCTCTCCCAGGGCATCATCGCCCGGCATCGCATTGAAGCGCGCAACGTGGTGGCGCATTCCGACATCGCCCCGGACCGCAAGCAGGACCCTGGTGAACTGTTCGACTGGCCCTGGCTGGCTGCCAATGGCGTGGGCCTGTGGACGCAGGATTGCGACCCGCCGGGGGATTTGCGGGCGGATCTGGCGGCCATCGGCTATGATGTGGCGCTGCCGGAGCGCGATGTGGTCCTGGCCTTCCAGCGGCATTTTCTTCCCCATCATCTCAGCGGGTTGGCGGACGCGCCCACAGCCGGGCGCGCGGCGGCACTGCGCCGCCTTGTGGAAGACGGTTGACGCGACCGGTAATCGGCCCTAGGCACCGCGCCGATCCAGACGGCTGGACGGCCGCTGGCGGACTCCGCCAGAGGAAAGTCCGGGCTCCACGGAAATACGGTGCCGGCTAACAGCCGGCGGGGGCGACCCCAGGGAAAGTGCCACAGAAAGCAAACCGCCACGGCTTGCCGGGGTAAGGGTGAAAGGGTGCGGTAAGAGCGCACCGCCTCGCCGGTAACGGGGAGGGCAGGGAAAACCCCACCGGGAGCAAAACCGAATAGGGGCGGCCGGCGCCCTGCGGCAACGCAGGGGCGCAAAGCTATTTCCGGCTTGTCGCCCGGGTTGGTTGCTTGAGGCGGGTGGCAACATCCGTCCCAGAGGAATGGCCGTCCAGCGCCCGCTCGCGGGTGTGGACAGAACCCGGCTTACAGGCCGTCTGGATCCTTGTTTCAAAGCCAGAATGGATTTGAAACACAAGGAGAACGAATGAAGAAAATTCCACGGAATCCTTGGAGACTCCCGATCCGTCCATGTGGCGGAATCGGCCGATTCCTTTTGACGGGCGTCAGGGGGCATGGTAGTGGAGTTAAAACCCATGTTTTCCCATGAAGTGGTGAATTCGGGTGGAGGCGAAAGGGGTTACGGCCTGGGGCAATGAAGCAGTTCTTTGGCAGCCACGAGAACAAGCGCGATGCGAAGGGGCGGGTGTCCGTCCCGGCGTCGTTCCGTGCCGCCTGGAAGGACCACCCGGAGATGACGCTGATCCTGCGCCCGTCTTTCATCGAGGGCTGCGTGGAAGCCTGGCCGCTGCCCAATTACGAGCGCTTCCAAGCCAAGGTGGACGCAATGCCTGAAATGAGCCGCGAACAGGTGGGGCTGCAGACGCAGGTTTATTCTGATGCCGAAGAGGTGGAGCTGGACGGGCAGGGGCGCATTCTCATCACCGGCTATCTGGCGGAGGTCGCCAGCCTGTCGGATGCGGTGTTCTTCATGGGCCGGGGGGATCATTTTCTGATCTGGGCGCCGGATGCAGGCAAGGCGTTTCGTGATGCCTCCCGCGCCATGGCGCCCAAGCTCAGCTTCGGAGCGCCGGTATGATGGAATATTCACACATTTCAGTGCTGCGGGATGAAGCGGTGGCGGCGTTGCGGCTTGCCGATGGTGGTGTGTATCTCGATGGCACGTTTGGCGGTGGCGGGTATTCGCGCGCCATTCTGGAGGCTGCCTCCTGCCGGCTTTATGCCATTGACCGCGACCCGGACGCTGTTGCGCGGGCGGAAACGTTGCGCGCGGACTATCCCGGCAGGTTTGAGATCATGCCAGGCAGGATCAGTGAACTTTCTGAAATGATGGCGGCGCGCAAGGCCGGGTTCCTGGATGGTGCGGTGTTTGACCTGGGGCTTTCCTCCTATCAGATCGACGACCCGGCGCGCGGTTTCTCGTTTCGGCAGGATGGGCCGCTGGATATGCGGATGGGCCGCGATGGTCGCGATGCCGCATCGATCGTAAATCTTTGCGCCGAATCCGAGCTTGCCGATATTTTGTACAAATACGGCGATGAAAAAGCCGCGCGGCGGGTTGCGAAGGCAATCGTCGAGCGGCGCAAGGTGCAAAAATTTGCGACGACGGCGGACCTGGCCGGCGTGATACGGGGTGTTGTGAGACCGGATAAATCGGGCATCGACCCGGCGACGAGGAGCTTCCAGGCGCTGCGCATCGCTGTGAACGAGGAGCTGGCCGATATCGAGGCGGCTCTGGAGCAGGCGGCTGCGATGCTGAAGCCGGGTGGGCGACTTGTTGTGGTCAGTTTTCATTCGTTGGAGGACCGGATCGTGAAGCATTTCTTCGCGGCGCAGTCAGGGCGCGTGCCGGCGGCTTCCCGGCACGATCCGGCCGGTTTGGCGCCGGTGGCGGCGCCCCGTTTCAGGCTGGTGACCAAATCGCCCATTCTGCCTGGGGCGGCTGAAATTCGTGCCAACCCCCGCGCGCGCAGCGCCAAGTTGCGGGTCATGGAAAGGTTCGCGGCATGATCGTCCGGCCCTTCACCTTCCTGGCCGGCCTGCTTTTCGCGCTGTCTGGTGCGTATCTGTTCGTGGTCAAGCATCAAAGCCAGGCGCTGGAGGACCAGCTTGAACAGGTGGCTGAGGGCAGCCGCCAGGATGAGCAGAGCATCCGCGTGCTGCAGGCGCAATGGGCGCTGGAGGCCGATCCGTCGCGCATCGCCGCGCTCGCCGCGCAATTTACCGGGTTGCAGCCGATGCAGCCGGGGCAGCTGGTCACGCTGGCTTCGCTGGCGAGCAGCCTGCCGGCGCCCGGCAGCGCCGCGCCGTACAGCAATCCGCAGGATGAGGTGCCGGCCATCCCCGGTGCTGGCAATGCGCCGGCAGCACCTTCCGGTCCGCCAATCGAGGTGCAGGGACATCTTGCCGCCGCGCAGGAGGGCAGGGCCGTCACGACGGCCAGCGCCGTGCCCGCCAGACCCGCTCCGGCCACGCAACAGCTTGCCGATAACGCGGCGCCGTCCGCCACTGTTCCGCCGCGCCGCCCGGTTCATCCGCGCGCCACGGAGCGGCATGCCGCGGCGCGCCTGGCCAGCGTTGAAAGCGTGCCCCA
>Ga0335083_10007484_pt1 | contig 13481 bp, 10 predicted proteins | sample Lox_Sample_42_FD_206716 | JGI IMG/M metagenome (GOLD analysis project Ga0335083, IMG submission 206716) | Soil microbial communities from Loxahatchee National Wildlife Refuge, Florida, United States - Lox_Sample_4.2 | ecosystem: Environmental > Terrestrial > Soil > Wetlands | place: USA...
GCTCGCCTTCGTGCTTGGCACCGTCGCGATCGCCGGCATCCAGCTCTTCTACATGGGCTCGATCTATCCGCTGCTCGATTGCCCGGCCTACACCGACGTTCCCGGTGCGCTCCTGATCGGGCTGGCCCCGCTGATGCTTGCCTATCTGATCGTGGCAGGCCTCGCGACCGCGATGGCCACCGGACCGGAATAGAGAATATTCCCTCTCCCGCGCGACGGCGCGTGGGAGAGGTGCCGAGTGCGCTCTTCAGCGCGCGAGGCGGTGAGGGCTTACACCGCGCTGTCCGGCCCGATCTTCACCAGCATCTTGCCGAAATTGTCGCCCCTGAAGAGGCCGATGAAGGCTTCCGGCGCCTTCTCGATCCCTTCGAGGATCGTCTCGCGCCACTTCATCTTGCCTTCCTTGATCCACTTCGCCATGTCCTCGAGGAATTTGGGCATCATGTCGTAGTGGTTGGAGACGATGTAGCCGCGCAGGGTCAGGCTCATGCCGATCGCCATCGCGAGATTGCCGGGGCCTGCCGGCAGCTCCGTCGCGTTGTACTGATCGATCATGCCGCAGAGCGGGATGCGCCCGTTCACGCGCATGTTGTTGAGCGCGGCCACGAGATGCTCGCCCCCGACATTCTCGAAATAGACGTCGATGCCTTCGTGGAAGGCCTCGCGCACGGCGGTCGTCAGGTCCTTCGCCTTGCGGTAGTTGATCGCTCCGTCGATGCCGAGTTCCTCGGTGAGGAATTTGCACTTCTCGTCCGAGCCTGCCGAACCGACCACATAGCAGCCCTTGTTCTTGGCGATCTGCACGGCGATGGAGCCGACCGCGCCCGACGCCGCGGACACGAACACGCGCTCGCCGTTCTTGAGCTCACCGATGCGCAACAGCCCGGCATAAGCCGTAAGCCCCGGCATGCCGAGTGCGCCCAGATAGGACTGGATGGGGCCGATCTTGGGGTCGAGCTTTTGCAGCCCCTGGCTCGGCGAGACGAACCATTCGCGCCAACCGAGCCCGTTGCTGACATAGTCGCCCGCCTTGAACTCCTTGTTGTTGTTGGAGGCCACGACCTGGCCGATGGCCCCGCCCGAGAGCACCTCGCCGATCTGGAAGGGAGGTACGTAGCTGCGCCTATCGACCATTCGGCCGCGCATATAGGGGTCTACCGACATAAAGATGTTCCGGACGAGGACCTGGCCGTGCCCCGGCGTGGGGACTTCCGTCTCGGCCAGCTCGAAATCGTCGGTTTTGGGGACGCCGACCGGACGCCGTTTCAGGCGGATTTCCCGGTTTTTCTGGTTGCTCATGGGAGCTCCTTAACGAACATGAATGGGATTTCTTAACGCGGCCGACCCTAACAGCGGCGGTCCGTGTAACAAGCCGAAACATTTAATGACTCGCCATGCACCCCCGCCGCATGGGTTTATCTCTCTGAATTGTCGGGGGAATCCCTTGATTCAGCGTAGGCCTAACAGCGCGGGTGATGATGGCGCACGCATGCTTAAGACGGGCGTCCTGAAAGCGGGCGTCGTCGGAGCGGGCGCGTTCGGACGTCATCATGCTGCAAAGTATGCGGCGATGCCCGGCGTCACGTTGACCGTTGCCGATCTCAATCCGGAAGTTCGTCGCCAGTTTCAGGTCGGCCAGGGCGTGCGCGCGGTCGCCGATTGGCGCGATCTCCTGGGCAAGGTTGATTGCGTCAGCGTCTGCTCGCCTGCTGTCACCCATGCGAAAATCGTCCGCGCCTTCCTCGATGCCGGCGCCAACGTCCTGGTCGAGAAGCCGATCGCGACTGATCTCGATGAGGCCGACGAGCTGATCGCCCTTGCCGAGGCAAAGGGCAAGGTGCTCACGGTCGGCCACCAGGAGCGCTTCGTTTTCGCCCGCACCGGCCTTCTCGAATTCGCAGACGCGCCGCGGGAGATCGCCTGCTGGCGGCTTGGCCCCTGGACCGGCCGTGGCGCGGACGTCAGCGTTGTCCTCGACCTGATGATCCACGATCTCGACCTCGTGCACCGCCTGGTGCCGGATGGCGTCGGCGACGTCACGGCGCGGGCCCGCACCGTCCATGGCCGCCATGCCGACGAGGTTTCCGCCACGCTCGGCTTCGAGAACGGCACGCTCGCCCGCCTGCACACGAGCCGCGTCGCCGGCGCGAGAAGCCGCGGCATGCGCGTCGTTTACGACGACGGCGTGATCGAAATCGATTTCATTACCCGCAAGGTGAAGAACACCACGCCCCGCGCGCTCAACGCGCTCGCCTTCGACGATCCTCTGGGCGAGTCCGTCAATTCGTTCGTGCGCTCGGTCCGCGACGGCGCGGCCACCCTCGTCCGTCCGGAAGAGGCGCGCCGGGCGCTCGAGACCGCGCTCCTGATCGATGACGCGGCCGATCACACGGGCGATGTCCGCGCGCACGAGGCCTATGCCCTGCACGCGGCGGCCCGCTGAGAATCCCGCAGGTCTCCTGCCTTTCTCTGGCTTGGATTGAGGGCTAAACACCCTCATGACCGACCGTTTCCGCATCGCGCTCGCCCAGCTCAATCCCGTCATGGGCGACATCGCCGGCAACCTCGCCAAGGCGCGCTCCGCGCGTGCCGAAGCGGCGAAGGCGAATGCCGACGTCATCCTCTTCTCGGAGCTTTATATCGTCGGCTACCCGCCGGAGGACCTCGTCCTCAAACCGGCGCTGCAGGCCGATGCGCGCGAAGCGATAGAGAAATTCGCGAAGGACACCGCCGATGGCGGCCCGGCGGTGCTCATCGGCGCGCCATGGGTCGATGACGGCAGGCTCTACAATGCCTGCCTCCTGCTCGATGGCGGCAAAGTCGCGGGCCAGACCTACAAGGTCGATCTGCCCAATTACGGCGTCTTCGACGAGAAGCGCGTCTTCGCTCCGGGACCGATGCCCGGTCCCTTCAGCATCCGTGGCGTGCGCGTCGGCGTTCCGATCTGCGAGGACATCTGGACGCCCGATGTCGTGGAATGCCTCGCCGAGACCGGCGGCGAGATCCTGCTGGTCCCGAACGGATCGCCCTTCGAGGCCGGCAAGGAAGACGTCCGCCTCAACCTGATCGCCGCGCGCGTGACCGAAGCGAGGAAGCCGCTCCTCTACCTGAACCAGGTCGGCGGCCAGGACGAGCTCGTGTTCGACGGCGCCTCGCTGGTCGCCAATGCCGACAGGTCGATCGCCTGGGCATTGCCCGCATGGGAAGAGAAGCTCGTCGTCACCGAATGGACGAAGAAGGGCGATCAGTGGGTCTGCGCGCCCGGCGAGCGCGCACCGGCCGAAGAGCGCTCCCAGGCCGTCTACCACGCGATGATGCTGGGCCTCAGGGACTATGTGAACAAGAACCGTTTCCCCGGAGTGGTCCTCGGACTCTCGGGCGGCATCGATTCCGCGCTTTCCGCAGCCGTCGCCGTCGATGCGCTCGGCAAAGAGCGTGTGCGCTGCGTGATGATGCCGTCGCGCTACACGTCGAAGGACAGCCTCGAGGATGCCGAGGCCTGCGCGAAGCTGCTCGGCACGCATTACGAGACGATCGCGATCGAGCCCGCCGTCGAGGCGTTCACGGGCATGTTGAAACCGGCGTTCGCGGGCAAGCGGCCGGACACGACCGAAGAGAACATCCAGTCGCGCATCCGCGGCGTCATCCTGATGGCGATCTCCAACAAGTTCGGTCCGATGGTGCTCACGACCGGCAACAAGTCGGAGATGAGCGTCGGCTACGCCACGCTTTATGGTGACATGTGCGGCGGCTACAACGTGCTCAAGGACATCTACAAGATCGAGGTCTTCAAGCTGGCGCATTGGCGCAACCAGGCGCTGCCGCGCGGTGCGCTGGGCCCGGCCGGACGCGTGATCCCCGAGCGGATCATCACCAAGCCGCCGAGCGCGGAATTGCGTGCCGACCAGAAGGACGAGGATTCGCTTCCGCCCTACGACATCCTCGACGGCATCCTCGAATGCCTCGTCGAAAAGGAAATGAAGTTCGAGGATGTCTGCGCGAAGGGCTATCACCCTGCGACCGTCAAGCGTGTCGAGCAGCTGCTCTATGTCTCGGAATACAAGCGCCGCCAGGCGCCGCCGGGCGTGAAGATCAGCGCGCGGAATTTCGGCCGCGACCGGCGCTACCCGATCACCAACGCCTTCCGCGATGCGCGGGACTGAAGTCGCATCATGAGCGTTCTCGTCCGCTTCGCGCCTTCGCCGACCGGCCTTCTCACCGCCGGCAACGGGCGCACGGCGATCGTGAACTGGCTGTTCGCCAGGAAGACGGGCGGCAAGTTCCTGCTGCGCATCGACGACACCGACACCGAGCGCTCGAAGCCCGAATTCGAGGCCGCCATCGTCGCGGATCTCGCCTGGCTCGGGCTGACGCACGATCTCTTCGCGCGCCAGGTGGAGCGCGCGGATCTGCATCGCGCGGCGGCCGAGAACCTGAAGGCATCGGGCCGGCTCTATCCCGCCTACGAGACGGCGCCGGAGCTCGAGCGCCGCCGCAAGCGGCAGATCGCGATGGGCAAGCCGCCCGTCTATGACCGCGCCGCGCTTTCGCTCAGTGCAGCCGACCGCGCCAGGCTCGAAGCCGACGGCCGCAAGCCGCATTGGCGCTTCAAGCTTTCGCAGGCGAAAGTGAAATGGCGCGACCTCATTCGCGGCGAAGTGGAAATTGATACGGGAACGTTGTCCGATCCAGTGCTCATCCGCGAGGACGGAAGTTTTCTCTACACATTGCCCTCGGTTGCCGATGACGTCGATTTTGCGATCAGCCACATCGTGCGCGGCGAGGACCACGTCACCAACACGGCCGTGCAGATCGAGATCTTCGAGGCCCTCGGCGCGAAGGTTCCCGAGTTCGCGCATTTCCCGCTGCTGATCGGCGTCGGCGGCGAAGCGCTGTCGAAACGCACGGGCTCGCTCTCGCTTGTGAGCCTCAGGGACGACGGCATCGAACCGCTCGCGCTCGATTGCTATCTGGCGAAGACCGGAACCTCCGATGCGATCGAATTGCGTCCGTCGCTCGCTGCGCTGGCCGACGATTTCGCCTTCAGCAAGTTCGGCCGCGCGCCGGCACATTTCGATCCGGCGGAGCTTTCGGGCCTCAACGCGAAGCTCCTGCATGCGCTCCCCTACGAGGCGGCGGCGGAGCAGCTGAAGAGACTTGGTGTCGGCGGCGGTGCCGCGTTCTGGGACGCGGCGCGCGCCAACCTGGCGAAGCTCTCCGACGTGACCTTGCTGTGGGAAATGGTCGAGGGTCCCGTGACGCCCGTGATCGAGGACGCGGGCCTTGCGGCGAAGTCGGCGGAACTGCTTCCGGCGGAGCCATGGGACGAAACCACCTGGCCGGCCTGGACCGCGCAGGTTGCTGCGGCGACCGGCGCGAAGGGCAGGGCGCTTTACCATCCGTTGCGCCTGGCGCTGACCGGCGCCGACCATGGACCGGAACTCAAAAAGCTGTTACCCCTCATCGGGCGCGCGCGAGCTCTGGCGCGCCTCAAAGGAGAAACGGCGTGACCGTTTTGCGCCAGATTTGCCCGACGATTTTTTGCGGGCCTGCGATTTGCGGCTGACGCCGCGACACTCTCCTTTTGCCTCAACCACCGCTGAAATTTTCAAGGCCCCTTAACGGGGCGCCGTGTTACATCCTTTCGAGTTACGACCATGACCTTGCGGCTCCACAACACGCTCACGCGGCAGAAGGAAGACTTCTCGCCGATCGATCCTTTGAACGTGCGCATGTATGTGTGCGGCCCGACGGTCTACGACTTCGCCCATATCGGCAATGCGCGGCCCGCGATCGTCTTCGACGTGCTGTTCCGGCTCCTGCGCCACCTCTACGGCGCCGATCGCGTCACCTATGTCCGGAACGTCACCGACATTGACGACAAGATCAACGCGCGCGCCAAGGAAAAGCGCGGCCAGCGCAACATCCCGGTGCTCGACGTCCTGAAAGAGATCACCGAGGAGACGCAGCGCGTCTATCTCGAGGACGTGACCGCGCTCGGCACGCTTGCCCCCACGCATGCGCCGCGCGCCACGCGCTACGTGCCGCAGATGATCGCGATGATCGGAGAGCTCGTCGCGAACGGCCATGCCTACGAAGCTGAGGGCCATGTGTTGTTCGATGTGTCTTCGAAAGCGGACTACGGCAAGCTCTCGCGCCGCTCTCTCGACGACATGATCGCCGGCGCGCGCGTCGAGGTTGCGCCCTACAAGAAGGGGCCGATGGATTTCGTGTTGTGGAAGCCGTCGGATGCTGAATCCCCGGGATGGGATTCACCCTGGGGCTTCGGCCGTCCCGGCTGGCACATCGAATGCTCGGCCATGTCCGGCGATCTCCTCGGCGAGACCTTCGACATCCATGGCGGCGGCATCGATCTCATCTTCCCGCATCATGAGAACGAGATCGCGCAGAGCGAGAGCGTGCATCACGGCCATCCGCTGGCGAAGATCTGGATGCACAACGGCTTCCTGCAGGTCGAAGGCGAGAAGATGTCGAAGAGTCTCGGCAACTTCGTCACCATCCACGAGCTGCTCAAAGATTGGCCGGGCGACGTGCTGCGCCTCAACATGCTGCGCACGCATTATCGCCAGCCCATGGACTGGACCGTGCAGGGCATGAAGGAAAGCTGGAACGCGCTCGAGCGCTGGTATGCGCTGGCCGAGCCGCATGACGCAGGCAAGCCCGGCCCGGCGTTTCTCGCCGCGCTGAGCGACGATCTCAACACGCCGCAGGCGATCGCAGAGCTGCACAAAGCCTCGGGCGAGGAGCTCGCGGGCAATTTGCGCCTGTTCGGCTTTCTCCCCGCGCGCGAACGCATCGCGGCCAAAGCCGCACTACAGGAGAGCGAAATCCTCGCCGCGATCGAGGGCCGCAACGCGGCGCGCAAGGCCAGGAATTTCCGCGAGGCCGACCGCATCCGCGACGAGCTGCTGGCGAAGGGAATCGTGCTCAAGGACAGCGCGAGCGGAACGACCTGGGACGTGAAGCGATGAGCCCGGAACGCCTCTTCGTCTTCGACACCACCTTGCGCGATGGGGCGCAGACGCAAGGCGTCGACTTCTCTGTCGAGGACAAGCGCCAGATCGCGCTCGCACTCGATTCTTTGGGCGTCGACTATGTTGAAGGCGGCTGGCCGGGCGCCAACCCAACCGACACCGCGTTCTTCTCCGAGCGGCCGCCGCTGAAGCACGCGCGCTTCACCGCCTTTGGCATGACCAAGCGGGCGGGGCGCAGCGCCGCCAACGATCCCGGCCTTTCCGCCGTGCTCGATGCGCGCGCCGACGCCGTCTGTCTCGTCGGCAAGACGTGGGATTTCCATGTCGACGTGGCGCTCGAGATCCCGCGCGGCGACAACGTCACCGGCATCTCGGAATCGATGGCGGCTATCGTGGCCAGAAAACGCGAGGCCCTGTTCGACGCCGAGCATTTCTTCGATGGCTACAAGGCCAATGCCGACTACGCGCTCGCCTGCATCCTGGCCGCGCATGATGCTGGCGCAAAATGGCTGGTTCTGTGCGACACCAATGGCGGCACGCTCCCGGAGGACGTCTATCGCATCGTCTCCGAAGTGCGCGCGAAGCTGCCGACAGCGCAGCTCGGCATCCACGCGCACAACGACACCGAGCAGGCCGTCGCCGTGACGCTCGCCGCGGTGCGCGGCGGCGCAAGGCAAATCCAGGGCACGCTCAACGGGTTGGGCGAGCGCTGCGGCAACGCCAATCTCTGCGCGCTCCTGCCGACCCTGATCCTGAAGGAGCCCTACGCGTCGCAATACCAGACCGGCGTCAGCCGCGACCAGCTGCGAGAGATCACCAGGGTCTCCCGCCTTCTCGACGAGATCCTGAACCGCGCTCCCAACCGTCACGCGGCCTATGTCGGACCCTCGGCCTTTGCGCACAAGGGCGGACTTCATTCTTCCGCCGTGCAGAAGGACCCGCGCACCTACGAGCATGTGCCGCCCGAGATCGTGGGCAACACGCGCCGAGTTCTCGTCTCCGACCAGGCCGGGCGCTCCAACCTGCTCGCGCGCCTGTCGCAGGTGGGCATCGATCTCGATGCGAAGGACGCGCGTCTCGCGCGGCTCCTCGAAGAGGTGAAGCAGCGCGAATTCCTGGGCTACGCCTATGACGGAGCGGAAGCCTCCTTCGAGCTCCTGGCGCGGCGCGCGCTCGGGCAGGTGCCCGACTATTTCGACGTCGAGAATTTCCGCGTCATCGTCGAACGCCGCCACAATGCGCTGGGCGAGCTCGTCACCGTCTCGGAAGCGAGCGTCAGGCTGAAAGTGGGCGACGAGATCCTGCACAATGTCGGCACCGGCAACGGCCCGGTGAATGCGCTCGACGAGGCCCTGCGCAAGGACCTCGGCAAATACTCGGCCTTCCTCAAGGATCTGAGGCTCGTCGATTACAAGGTGCGTATCCTCACGAGCGGCACCGAGGCCGTGACCCGCGTGATGGTCGAGAGCGCCGACGGCAAAGGCAATCGCTGGTCGACGGTCGGCGTGTCGCCCAACATCGTCGATGCCTCCTTCGAGGCGCTTGCGGACTCGATTTCCTACAAATTGTTGCGCGACGGCGCTCGCGCCTGAGCCCCTCGCATGGCGGCATTGTGCCCCACGCGTGCCCGCGCCGCTCTTCGCAGGCTACATTCCTCTCATGACGGACATTGTCGCTGACGTCGAAGCCGACGATCACCCGGAAGAGGGCAAGGGCATCCTCTTCGCGACCAGCGCTTACGCCATCTGGGGCGTCGTGCCGCTCTACTGGCGGCTCCTGGCAGGCGTCGGACCCATCGAGATCACGATCCATCGCGTGCTGTGGTGCGCCATCACCGTCGCGCTCGTGACGCTGGCGCGCGGCCGCTTCTGGCATGTGATGTCGGTGGTTCGCACGCGCCACATCATCGGCGGGCTGGTGATCTCGAGCCTGCTCGTCACCGCGAACTGGACGATCTTCATTTACTGTGTTTCGACGCACCAGCTCGTGGAAGCGAGCCTCGGCTACTACATGACGCCGCTGGTCTCGATCGCGCTTGGCGTGGCGCTGCTCGGCGAGAAGGTGTCGCGCCTCAGGCTGGCCGCAATCGGTCTCGCAGGAACTGCGGTGATCGTGCAGTCCTTTTCGCTTGGCCACATTCCGTGGATCGCGCCGGCGCTGGCGCTCACCTTCGGCTTCTACGGCTATATGCGCAAGCTCATCCCCGTCGATGCGCTGGACGGTCTCACCATCGAAACCTGTCTGCTCTTCCCGCTCACGCTGGCGATCGTGATGGTGCTGGCTCTCGAAGGGACGGGCGCGTTCCCGTCGTCGAACCTGTCGCGCGATGCGCTGCTCGTCGGCTCAGGCCCGCTGACGGCGGTGCCGCTCGTGCTGTTCGCGGCCGGCGCGAGGCGCGTGCGCCTGACGACGCTCGGCTTCCTTCAGTATTTCTCGCCGTCGATCACGCTTTTGCTGGCGACGCTCGTGCTGGGCGAGGCCTTTACGCGGCTCGATCTTCTGACCTTCGCCTGCGTATGGGCTGCACTCGTCCTGGTGGGCGTGGAATCGCAGCTCGCGCGTTCAGCTCTGCGCAGCAGCTAGAGACGCCTCGACGGCCTCGATCGCCTGCTCCGGCGATTTCACGACCTCGAACAAAGCGGTCGCGGTGGCGGCGGCAAAGCCGTCCTTGATCACGTGGTCGATCAGCCGGACGACAGGATCGAAATGGCCATGCAGGTTCACGAGCACGATCGGCTTTCGGTGCACCTTGAGCTGCGCCGTGCTCACGACCTCGAAGATCTCGTCGAGCGTCCCCAGCCCTCCGGGGAGGACGACAAAGGCGTCCGACAGCGCCAGCATGTGCCGTTTGCGCTCCTGCATGTCCGGCGTGACGATCAGCTTGTCCGTCGCGCGGGATGGAGGCTCGAGATGCTTGAGGAATTCGGGCAGGACGCCCGTGACGCTGCCGCCGTTGAGCGACACCGCGCGAGAGACTTCGCCCATGAGGCCGACGGCGCCGCCGCCGAAGACGAGCGAGAAACCGCGCTTGGCGATCAGCTCGCCCAGCCGCCGCGCGGCATCGGCGTAGTCGGGCCTCGACCCGAAGGAGGAGCCGCAAAACACACAAATCGAAGGGGTTCTCTTGTCCATGAGGAGATCAGGGTTGCACGAAAGGGGTTCCAGTTCCTAAACACATTCCTAAGTAGGTATTCGACACGGGTACCGGAGAGAGAAAAGCCAGGAAGGGAGAAAGAGTTGCCGCGATCGCTCACCATTCTTGCTGCCATCGCGCTGGCAGCATTGATCGCAGGCTTTCTGGCCTTCGGCGGCGGCAATATGGGACAATGACTCTATGGCAAATCCGCGACCGCTGACCGAGGAAGGCGACGGCGCACCGTCCTTCCGCCCCCTTTGGATGCTGCTGCCCTATCTGTGGCCCCAGGGCCGCGCGGACCTGCGCTTCCGGGTTGTGGCCGCCATCACCTGTCTCGTGCTGGCCAATATCGCGACCGTGGCGTCGCCGCTTTTCTTCAAATACGCGACAAACGCGCTGGCGCACCGTTCTGCCGCTGAACAGGCACTTTCGATCGCGCTTTTCTGGGTCGCGGCCTACGTGCTTTCCCGCATCCTGATGCAGGTGTTCGCGCAGGTGCGCGACGGCATCTTCGCCAAGGTGCAGTACCACGCGCTGCGCGAGGTCGGCGTCTCGACCTTCGCCCATGTCCATACGCTGTCCCTGCGCTTCCATCTCGAAAGGAAGACGGGCGGCTTGAGCCGGGTCATCGAGCGCGGCACCAAGGGCATCGACACGCTGCTCTCCTTCGCGATCTTCAACATCTTTCCGACGCTGTTCACGCTTGCGCTGTTCTCGGCGATCATGATCTGGAGCCTCAATCTCTGGATCACGCTCGCGACGCTTGGGATGGTCGCGCTCTATGTCTGGTTCACCTTCGCCATCACGCGCTGGCGCATCCAGTTCCGGCGCGAAATGAATCAGAGCGACCAGGAGGCGAACACAAAGGCGGTGGACAGCCTCCTCAACTACGAGACGGTCAAGTACTTCAACAACGAGGCGCATGAGACGCGGCGCTTCGACAAGTCGATGGAGAAATACTCGCGCGCCTCCATCCAGGCGCAGACCTCGCTGTCGCTGCTCAATGTCGGCCAGTCGATCATCATGGCGGTCGGCCTCGGCATCGTGATGTCGCTGACCGCAGTCGGCATCATGAATCGCACTTTCACCATCGGCGACTTCGTGATGGCGAACGCCATCCTGATCCAGCTCTACCAGCCGCTGAACCTGCTCGGCACGACCTATCGCGAGATCACCCAGGCGCTCGTCGACATGGACGCGATGTTCCGCCTGCTGCACCAGCCGCAGGAGGTGAAGGACAAGCCGGACGCGAAGGAGCTCAAGGTTGCGGGCGGCGAGATCCGTTTCGACAACGTCGTCTTCTCCTACGAGCCGCAGCGCACCGTGCTCAAGGGCATCTCGTTCGCCGTCCCTGCCGGGAAGACCATTGCCGTGGTCGGGCCCTCGGGCGCCGGCAAGTCCACGATCTCGCGCATCCTCTACCGCTTCTACGACATCAAGGGCGGCAGCGTGACGATCGACGGGCAGGACATCCGCGACGTGACGCAGGCGAGCCTGCGCGCGGCCATCGGCATCGTTCCGCAGGACACCGTCCTCTTCAACGACACGGTCCGCTACAACATCGCTTACGGCCGAATCGGCGCCGACGACGCCCAGGTCAAGGAAGCGGCGCGCCACGCCCAGATCGACAAATTCGTCCGCGAGCTTCCGCTCGGCTACGATGCGATGGTCGGCGAACGGGGCCTGAAGCTCTCCGGCGGCGAAAAGCAGCGTGTCGCCATCGCGCGCACGATCCTCAAGAATCCGCCGATCCTTCTGCTCGACGAGGCGACGTCCGCGCTCGACACGCACACCGAGCGCGAGATCCAGAGCGCGCTGTCGGACGTGTCCAGGAACCGCACCACGCTCGTGATCGCGCATCGCCTCTCCACCGTCGTCGACGCCGACGAGATCCTCGTGCTCGACCATGGCGAGATCGTGGAGCGCGGTCGGCATGCCGATCTCGTCCAGAGGAACGGCCACTACGCTTCCATGTGGAACAAGCAGAAGGAAGCGGCCGAGGCGCGCGCCAGGCTGCTCGAGGCCGAAAGCGATCCCGACGTGGCGCCGGGCATCGCCCGCGAAGTGCCCATCGCCGCCGGCTAGATCGGCAAATTTGACCGTTGCGCTCTACGTGTTCGCGGCGGCCGCGGCCGGGTCATAGCCCGCCATGATCTTTTCCGGACTCGTGCTCGGAAAGCTTGCGGGCGGCACGTAGTCCTCGCCGAACCATGGCATCGTACCGGCGTTGAAGATGTGCTTCAGGAATCCGATCAGCACGCGCGCGGAGGGGCTTTCCAGAATCGTCTCCTGGTACGAGATCCAGAACGCCGACGGAAATTGCATTCCGACATCCAGGGGGACAAAGCCCTGCTCGAACAGGAAGCCGTAGCTCGGCGCCAGTCCGATGCCGGTGCCTCTGCGAATGGCCTCGGCGAGTGCCGCGCTCGAGTTGGCGAAGTAGGAGGCGCGCAGCTGATCCGCGTCCGGAAGGCGCGTCGCCCACGCGCCCTTGTCGATCAGGTAGAGGAGCGAGTCGAGGAGACGATGATGGGCCAGCTCCGCCACTGTGCGCGGCCTGCCATGGCGCGCGAGGTAAGCGGGCGAGGCGACCGGTATCAGGTGCAAGGTGCCGAGCCACGCGCCGACAAATTGCGGATCGTTGGGCGGGATGAAATGGACGGTCACGTCGCACTGCTTGCGCAGCTCGCCGATGCTTTCATTCGCCGTGTAGACCCTGAGCAATATCTCGGGGTGGTGCTCGAACAGGAACGGCAGGAAATGGGAGAGCCAGTATGAGGCGAGGCCGTCCGTCGTCAGCAGCCGCAACTCCTGCTGACGGATCATTGGCGAGCGGGCGCGTCCGATCGCGCGCAGGATCGCGCCCTGCGCGACATGCAACTCGTCGACGACGCGGCGGCCTTCCGCCGTCAACGCGATGCCGTTGTTCGTGCGGTTCACGAGTTGCGCGCCGACATTCTGTTCGAGCCGCGCGATGCGGCGGCTCACCGTCGGCTGGGTCAGGCCGAGTTCGACCGCAGCGCGGCTGAAGCTGCCCGATTGGACGATCGTCAGCAGGAGGCGGAAGTCATCCCAGTCCGGTAAGGCCACGACGCACCGCTCTCGTTTTTCTGTATGGGGATGTTCTCGTTCAGGACGTTCCTGCACCATGGAGAGGAGCCGTGTGATTCGGCGTGGCGCAGGTCAGGAAAATTGCACGGAGAGGCCGACTTTAGCAGATCGCGAGGAACGGCCAACACATGGAAAATCCAACCGAATTGTCGTGCGCGGTGAGTCATGCAGGGATAAAGAACGGCGCCTGCAAGCACAGCGAGAGTATGCGCGCGCAGCACAACCCAAAGAAAGCGAAC
>Ga0335083_10007485_pt1 | contig 13480 bp, 5 predicted proteins | sample Lox_Sample_42_FD_206716 | JGI IMG/M metagenome (GOLD analysis project Ga0335083, IMG submission 206716) | Soil microbial communities from Loxahatchee National Wildlife Refuge, Florida, United States - Lox_Sample_4.2 | ecosystem: Environmental > Terrestrial > Soil > Wetlands | place: USA: Florida...
GCGCTCACGATGGCGCGCATGTCGGTCTTGAAGGCGTCCGTTTTGGTCCACGCCCAATAGGCCTTGAAGCATTGCAGGTAATGCGGCGCGTCGCACAGCGCGATGTCGGCATTGGCGGGCGGTCTCGGCGCCTTGCTCGAATGGCAGCGCGCGCAATTGTCGGCGAACACGGTCTTGCCGCGCGCCAACGCGGCCGGATCGGCGGAAAGATACGCGGCCCCGCCCGGCGCATCGGCCAAACGGTGCGGCGCGCTCGCCTTTAGGAAGAACAACGCCACGTCCGGCGTGCGCGCCTCTGTGGCATTGTAATAGGTCGATTGCGCCCGCATGACCGAGATGAGGACGGGCGACACGGGCTTGCCGCCGGCCAGCGGGTTGAAGTGGCGCAGCCACTCCTCGCTGTCGACGCCGATGCTGACATAAACGCGGTTGAGCGCGCCCAGTGCGCCGACCGAATCCGCGCCGTCCTTCAGGACGTGCGGCGGCCACACGATGTTCGGCGCCTTGTAGAATTGGGCGAGCGGCCCGCCCGCGACGTATTGATTGAGCTGCTTGTTGTCGCCGCTGCCGCCGGCCGCCAGCAGCTCGGGCATCCGCCGCCTTGCGTTCCGCATGCGCGTGCCCAATTGGTAGATCGCGTTCATGGTGCGCGGGTTGTTGATGCTGTCGGTCGCCACCAGCGAGGTGTCGATGGTGCCGGGCCGCTCGGTGTGCAGAAGCTGGAACATGAAGCTCGAGGCGTCGGCCTCGAACGAAAACAGCCGGTCGATGCGCAGATATTGCGCGCCGATATTGCTCGACAGGTTCTGCCAGCCGGGATGCTCGGGATCGGCGGGCGGGTCCACCGGATTGGGCCCGACGTGACAGAAGCCGCAACTGATGCCCACGCGATAGGGCCGGACCAGATCGGGCGAACGGTAATAGGCGGGATCGGTGTAGTAGCGCTTGGGGTCCCATTTCGCGGCGGCGGCCGCATCGAAATCGGGGTTGGGAAAGAGCCGCAAGCCGACGACGCCGGAGGGATCGCCGTAAAGCGAACCCACCGGCACGGTCGTCCCGCGCGCGCCGGTCCGGATGCCGGGATAGCGCTTGGCATCGGCAAAAGGATCGGGCGGACAGACGGGTTTGCGCCTGTCGAGCCACAGACCATAGCGTGTGGGATCGGGGCCGGTGGGCGGCGCGAAGCACGGCTCGTTCATCACGCCGAAGGTGGCAAAGCGGTTGGCGCGGCCGAATTTCGCGCCGGGATAGGAGGACAGGATCTTGATCAGATCGAATTCGCCGCCGGTCAGCCGCGACAGCAAATCCCAGAAGCGGTCGTTGCCGCCCGACCAGACGAGCCAGGTGTCGCGCCCCTTCACTTCATCGGGCGTCAGCGCAATGCCGCCGTCCATGGCGTGGAAATAGTCTTCACCCGCGATGGGCAGCGTTTGAGCGGTCCGACCCGATTGAAGCGCCTCGTCCTTGGGCGGCGCGTCGCGCCCGCAGCCGCTCGCGAACAGCACGGCCATCGCCGCGGCCGCGGCCCCTCGGAACACAGGTCGTGCGGCGTGCGCCATGTGCCCTCCCTGTTCGCGCGAGTCGCGAAGTCTAAGGGATCGATGGCGGCGATGGTATCCGTCAGGGCAAATCCTCGCCCGGGTCCGGCGCCTCGATCTCGAGCTTGTCGGCGGGCGGAATGGTGATGGGCTTTTGACCCGCCTTGGCGAGTGCCGCGTTCAAGTCCGCGAGCGGGCCGGATTTGCGCGCGGCCCAGGCTTGCTTCGCCCCATCGAGTGCGGCCGTCGCGCGGTTGAACGTCTCCATCTGCGCCGCCGTCGGCGCGGCATCGGCGGATTCGAGGTCGCCTTCGATATGGGCGAGCGCGCCGGACGCGGCGTCGAAACTGGGCGCGCCCGGCTTCGGCTTTTCGCGCAGTTTGCCGGCGAGCGCGCCGAGCGCGTCGGGCTTGGCCTTGGCGGGGAAGCGCGCATCGAGTTGCTTCGTCACCGCCTGCTCTTCGCCATAGCCCTCGCGGGCTTCGGCGAGCGCGGACGAAATCTTCTGCGAGAGCGCAAGCGACGCCTTGAGATCGTCCGCGCTCGCGGCGATGCGCGGGTCCTCGGCGAGGTGCAGCGGCGCGGTCATGGTCTTGCCGTCCGCGGTGAGCGTGACCGTGTAATCGCCCGGCAGCGCGAAGGCGCCTTCGGGCACGATGGGTGTGTCATGACCCCAAACCGCGGCGATGCTGTAATCAAAGCCGATGGCGGGTGGACGCGCGTATCGCAGATTCCAGACGAAGCGGTGCATGCCGGGCGCGGCCGACAGGCCTTTCGCCGGTTGCGTCCACGCCTTGGCGAAGTAGCGCTCGGCATCGGGATGTTCCGGCGGCGCGGCGCTGGAGAAACCGTTCACGACGGCGCCGTCCGCGTCGCGGATTTCGAGGGTCACCGGACCCTGGCTGTCCGCGCCGAGCCAATAATCGATCGGCACGCCGGCGGGCGGGTTCTCGCCCAGCGGCGTTTCGGGCGGAGGCGGCGTGTCATGATTGTTGTCCGGATGGACGCGGAACGCTTCGGCGGGGGCGAACAGATGCGCGCTTTCGCTCGCCGTGCCGGACGCGATCTGGCGCAATGGCGTCACGTCGTCCAACACCCAGATCGCGCGGCCTTCGGTCGCCGCGATCAGGTCGTCGCCATGCACCAGAAGATCGGTGATCCACGCCTCGGGGAGGTTGTTTTGCAGCGATTGCCAATGCTCGCCGTCGTCGAACGAGACATAGACGCCGCAGTCGGTGCCGGCATAGAGCAGCCCGGGCTTGACGGGATCGGCGCGCACCACGCTCGCATATTCGTCGCGCGGGATGTCGGCATCGATCTCCTGCCAGGTCTTGCCGTAATCGCGGGTGCGCAGGATCAGCGGCGAAAACCTGCCGATGCGGTGGGTGTCGACCGCGGCGTATGCGACGCCGTCTTCCAGCGCCGAGACGCTGATTTCGCGCACCTTGGCCCAAAGCGGAATCGCGGGCGGGGTCACGTCGCTCCAATGCGCGCCGCCGTCGCGCGTCAGTTGGATCAATCCGTCGTCGGTGCCGACCCAGATTTCGCCGGCATGGCGCGGCGACGGCTCGATGGCCGAGATCACGCCATAGCCGCAGGGCTTGGCCTCTTCGGGCGTGACGTCGCCGTCGCAGTTCTTGGCGCCGGCCACCGTGCCGGTGAGATCGGGGCTGATGATGCTCCAGCTCTCGCCACGGTCGGCGGTCTTGAACACGACCTGAGCGCCCAAATAGAGCGCGGGCGGTCCGGTGCGCGAGCCTTCCAGCGGCGTCATCCACATGTAGCGGTATTTGGTCGTGGTCGGCCGTTTGCCGTAATCGTCGTCGGGATAAGGCGTCACGTCGGTGACCTGGCCGGTGCGCGCGTCCCATTTGCTGACATGGCCGCCAAGTCCCGAGCCGTATACGATCGTGGGATCGGTCGGATCGGGTATGTCGTAGTCGCGCTCGTCGCCGCCGACCGGATGCCAGTCGCGGAACGAGATCGCGCCGTAATCGCTGCGGCTGGCGATGCCGACGGTGCCGCTGTCCTGCTGGCCGGAATAGATCCAATAGGGAAAGCGATTGTCGGCGGCCAGATGATAGAACTGTCCCGTGGGCTGGTTGTACCAGCTCGACCACGTCGCGCCGCCGTTGACGCTGACGACAGCGCCCTGGTCGGAAGCCGTTATCATGCGCGCCGGAGTCTTCGGATCGATCCAGAGGAAATGATAATCGTCGCCGCCGGGCGAACCCTTGACGATGGTGCAGCTCTTGCCGCCGTCGCCGCAGCGCCGGATCGACTGGCCGACCATGTAAACGGTGTTGGGATCGTTCGGCGCCGCCGCGATGCGGCTGAAATACCAATTGGTGACGGCCGCGGCCTTGTTGACGAAGGTCCAATGCGCGCCGCCGTCGTCGGAGCGGTAAAGCCCGCCCGACGTCTTGGAATCGATCGTGGCATAGATGCGCGTCGCGTTCTTGAGATGCGTCACCGCAAGTCCGATGCGGCCGACATCGCCCGCCGGCCAGCCGCCGCCGGACAGACGCTTCCACGTCTTGCCTTCGTCGACGGATTTGTAGATCGCGCTGCCCGCGCCGGTGACCGGGGTGAAGTAGCTGAGCCAGGAATATTGATGCGCCTCCCACGCCGCCGCGAACAGGATCTTCGGATTCTTGGGGTCGCTCGCCAGATCGGCGACGCCGGTCCAATCGCCAAGCGCAAGCGCATGGGTCCATGTCTTGCCGCCGTCGCCGGAGCGGTAGATGCCGCGCTCCGCATTGGGCCCGAAGAAATGGCCCTGCGCCGCCACCAGCACCAGGTCCGGATTCTTGGGATCGATCCAGATGCGCCCGATATAGCGCGTGGCCGCGAGCCCCAGCGCCGTCCAATGACCGCCGCCATCGACGGACTTGAACACGCCGTAACCCGCGCCGATGTCGTAGCGCGGCGCGGCTTGCCCGGTCCCGGCATAGATGACGTTGGGGTTCGACGGCGCCACCGCGATCGCGCCGATGGGCGCGGGCCCGCGGTCGAACACCGGCTGCCAGGTGCGGCCCGAATCGTCGCTGCGCCACACCCCGCCGCCGGCCCCGCCGAAATAATAGGTGTCGGGTTTCTGCGGTACGCCGACGGCCATCGTCGCCCAGCCGGCACGGAATGGCCCCACCAGCCGCCAATGCATGTCGGCATAGAGCGCAGGGTCGAGGGAACCCGCGCGCGCACCGGAAGCGAAGCAAAGCGCCGCGGCGCAGCAAAGACCCAAACCCTTGATCGCTTTCACGGGAAACCCTCTTGCAAGCGGGCGCACGCTAGCGTCTTAGGCCGGGCGCGCCAACCTCGGCGGTCCAATGTGGACATGGCATCAATGTCCGCCGCGCAGGTTGGACCCCGCGCCGGGCATCTCTTAGGATGGCCTCCGACCTCAGGGGGCCTGCCATGAAAACCGTTCGGACCATCGCGTGTTGGAGCATCTTGGGCGCGGCGCTGCTGTTTGGCGCCGCCGCGGACTTTGCCGCGCAAGCCGCGCCCGCCGTCGATCCCTCGGCCTTCGGCGCGCTGCAGTGGCGCAGCATCGGGCCCGCGCGCGGCGGACGCGCGCTCGCGGTGACCGGCGTTCCCGGCGATCCGTACACGTTCTATTTCGGCGCGGTGGCGGGCGGGGTGTGGAAGACGACGGACGGCGGCGCGACCTGGCTTCCGATCGCCGATCACACCCCGCTCGTGTCGGTCGGCGCGATCGCGGTGGCGCGCTCCAACCCCAACATCATCTATGTCGGCACCGGCGAAGGCGCGCCGCGCGGCGACATCACTTACGGCGACGGCGTGTTCAAATCGACGGACGCGGGCAAGACCTGGAGGTTCATCGGCCTCAAGGACACGCGCCAGATCGGCGCGCTGATCGTCGATCCCAAGAATCCCGACATCGTGCTGGTCGCGGCCATCGGCCACGCCTTCGGTCCGAACGCCGACCGCGGCGTCTTCCGCACCGCCGACGGCGGCAAGACCTGGACGAAGGTTCTCTACAAGGACGACAACACCGGCGCGGTGGACGTGACCTTCGATCCCAACAATCCCAAGATCGTGTTCGCGGCGCTCTGGCAGATGCGCCGCCAGCCGTGGAATTTTTCGAGCGGCGGCGCCGGCAGCGGCCTCTACCGCTCGACCGACGAAGGCCAGACTTGGACGCGGCTTTCCGGCAACGGCTTGCCCGCGGGCATCCTGGGCCGCATCCACGTCTCGGTTTCCGGCGCCGATTCGAACCGCGTCTACGCCATGATCGAGGCCAAGGACGGCGGTCTCTACCGCTCCGACGATGCGGGCGCGCACTGGAAACGGATCAACGACGACGGCCGTTTGAGCCAGCGCGCCTGGTACTTCTCGACCGTCTTGGCCGATCCCAAGAACGCCGACACCGTCTATGCCGAGAACACCGGTCTCTTCCGTTCCACCGACGGCGGCAAGACCTTCAATCTTCTGCCCGCGCGCCACGGCGATCATCACGGGCTGTGGATCGATCCGACCGATCCCAAGCGCATCATCGACGCCAGCGACGGCGGCGCCTCCATCAGCTTCGACGGCGGCGCGACCTGGACCACGCAGGACAATCAGGCGACCGCGCAGTTCTATCACGTCGCCGTGGACAACCAGTTCCCCTATCGCGTCTACGGCGCCCAGCAGGACAATTCCAATCTCGCCATCGCCAGCATGGACGACGACGGCGCGATCACCGAACAGGATTGGTACGCGGCCGGCGGCGGCGAATGCGGCTTCGTGATCGCCGATCCGCGCGATCCCCAGATCATCTATTCGACGTCGGAGAATTTCGTCAACCGCTACAACCGCCACACCCATCAGAGCGAGACGGTCTCGGTGTGGCCGATCGACGCTTCCGGACATCCGGCGGCGACGCTCGACCATCGCTTCAACTGGACCTCGCCGATGATCATGTCGCCCTACAACCCCGACACGCTCTATGTCGGCATGGAGCGGCTGTACAAGACGGCGAACGACGGCAAGAGCTGGACGGCGGTGAGTCCCGATCTCACCCGCGACGACAAGTCGAAGCAGCAGGCATCCGGCGGCCCGATCACCAAGGACATCACCAGCGTCGAATATTACGACACCATCTTCGCCATCGCGGAATCGCCCTTGAAGAAGGGCATGCTTTGGGTCGGCACCGACGACGGGCTGGTGCAGCTCTCCGCGAACGACGGCAAGAATTGGGCGAACGTGACGCCCAAGGACATGCCGGCGTGGAGCACGATCGCCATGATCGAGCCTTCGCATTTCGACGCCAACACCGCCTATGTCGCCGTCGACCGCCACAAGCTCGACGACGTCGCGCCTTACGCCTTCAAGACGACCGACGGCGGAAAGAGCTGGACGCGCATCGATGCCGGCATTCCCGCCGGCGCCGTCGTCCACGCGGTGCGCGAGGACACCGCCGACCGCAATCTGCTCTATGCCGCGACCGAGACCGGCGTCTATGTCTCGTTCGACGCCGGCCTGCATTGGCAGAGCCTGCAGTTCAATCTGCCGCAATCGCCGGTGCACGATCTCGTCGTCAAGAACAGCGATCTCGTCGTCGCCACGCATGGGCGTTCGTTCTGGATCCTGGACGACGTGACGCCGCTGCGCCAGGCCGCGCAGGCCCTGGCCGCGAACGGCGCCTATCTCTACGCGCCCGAAACCGCGTACCGGCTCTACTATTCGCAGGACGTCGATGCCCGCCCGCCGAACGGCCAGAACCCGCCCGCGGGCGCGGTGATCGACTATTACCTGCCCCCATCGCCCAAGGGCGCGGTGACAATGGAAATCGACGACGCCAAGGGCAACGCCGTGCGGCATTTGTCGAGCCAGGCGTCCAAGACCGAGGAACAGCCGCCGGAGTGGCCCGACGAAGTGGCGCCCACCAACACGCTGCCGGAAAAGGCGGGCATGAACCGCTTCGTCTGGGACATCCGCTACGACGATCCGACTCAAATCCCCGGCGCGTTCTATGAGGGGCTCGCGCCGCAGGGCCCCGTCGTGCTGCCCGGCAAATACACGGTCAAACTCACCTATGGCGGCAAGACGCAGACCGCGGTGCTAACCCTGTTGCGCGACCCGCGGGTGAAGGGACCCGATACGGGATTGGACAGGAAATTCGCGCTCTGGATGGAGGTCTATCGCGATCTCGACGCCGATCATCGCGCGGTGAACGACATCCGAAGCACCAAGAACGCCATCGCGGCGGCGTTGAAGAAGGCCAAGAACGATGCCGCGCTGGCGGCCGCCGGAAACGCGCTCGCGGCCAAGGCGTCCGATATCGAAGGCGTGCTGATGCAGGTGAAGATCAAGGGTTCGGAAGCCAATCTCAATTTCCCCGGCATGCTGAACGAGCAGATCTATGCCTTCACCCTGTTCCTCGACGATTCCGACACGGCGCCGACGCAACAGGAAGTCGCCACCTACGCGGACTTGCACAAGAAGCTGGGCGGCGAACTTGCCGCCTGGAAGACGCTCAAGGACAATGACGCCGCGGCCTTCTGGGCGAAGGCCAAGGCGGCGGGGGCGCCGTAATTCTCCGGGATGAGGTAGGTAGCGATGCATAGGTTTGCGGGTATTGCGGCGGCGATTGCGCTTGCCTCGATCGGCGCGGCACGGGCCGCGACGGATGCCGGAATCGAAACCGTTCAGGTGACGGCGACGCGCATCCCGGAAGCGGTGGGCGACGTGCCGGCGGACGTGACGATCGTGTCGGGCGAAGAGTTGCGCGCGCGCGACGCAACCACTCTTGCCGCCGCGCTGGACCTGACCGCCGGGGTCGAAGCGCCGGCCGGTGGCGACGCCGGACCGTCGAGCGCGGTCCCGTCGTTCTGGGGCCTGCACGAATTCGACGCCTTCCTTCTGGTGGTCGACGGCATCCCGTGGGGCGGCGCGTTCAATCCCGCGATCCCCAGCCTCGATTTTAACGACGTGCAACGGATCGAGGTGATGAAGGGCAGCGGCCCGGTGATGTTCGGCGCCACCTCTTTCGTCGGCGTCATCCAGCTTCTGCATTATCCCGCGGGCGAAGCCGCGAACGATGCGGAAATCGCGTACGGCAATCGCAATTCCTGGCGCGCGGGATTTTCTGCCGTGCTGCCCCAGATCGGAGACTATAAGCAATCGCTCGCCGCCGACGCCGAGCAATTGGGCTTCTCGGTGAAGCGCGAAGCGGTGAAGGACATTCACCTGCTTTACCGCGGCGAAAGCGCGCTCGGCGCGGGCACGCTGCGCTTCGACGCCGATGTGTCGCTCGCCCGCGATACGCCGCCCAGTCCCATCGTCCGCGACGGCGCGGCGCTCACCCGTCTCACGCCCATCGACGCGAACTACAATCCCGCCAACGCCAAGATCGACGAAGGTCATTATCACGCGACACTGGGCTACACGGTCGAAACCGGATTGGGCACCTGGGACACGACGGCGTCCTTCGCCCACACCGACATCCGCGACGTGCGCGGTTTCTTAAGGCCCGACCTCACCGACGACGGCAGCGAGAACGCCGACTCCCAGGACCAGCACCGCCTGATCCAGGACGGCTATTTCGACACGCATATCGCGGCCACGCTCGCCGGCACCGTCACGCTCATCTACGGCGCCGATCTGCTGTACGGTCTCGGCCGCCAGCGCAGCATCAACGGCGCTTATTATGTGCCGCTTTCGGGTCTGGTCATCGCGCCGCCGACAACCAGCCTGCACGTCGACGAAGTCAACACCATCCGCGACAAGCGGCTGTTCGCCGGCCAATATGTCCAGATCGATTGGCGGCCGGCGCCGGATTGGGACATCGTCGGCGGCTTGCGGCTGAACGAGACCGGCGAAGACAAGGCCTCCGTCCATGTCGACGGCTTCGACCCCACGGCGGACGAAGCGGAGAAACGGAAACAGGACAACACGCGGCTGTCTGGCACCATCGGCGCCAGCTACCGCGCCTATAAATCGGGCGGCGACGAAGCCGTGGTGTATGCGGACTACCGCAACGCCTTCAAGCCCGCGGCCATCGACTTCGGGCCCGACTACACGCCCGACGTGCTCGATCCGGAGACGGCGCGAAGCTACGAGGCCGGCGTCAAGGGCGCGCTCGCGGACGGGCGGCTCTCCTATCAACTCGAAGCATTCCTGCTCGATTTCTCGAACCTCGTCGTGGCCTCCACCGACTCGTCCGGCGAACCGGTGCTGCAGAATGCCGGCGGCGAGCGGTTGAAGGGCGCGGAGTTCGAGGCGCGTCTGGCGCTCGCGGACGATCTGCAATTGGCGGGCAATCTCGCCTATCACGACGCGCGCTTCACCCATTACGTGTTCGACGAGGGCGCCGGCCCGATCGATGTCGGCGGCAATCAATTGACGCTCGCGCCGCATTGGCTGGGCGCGGCGGGCCTGATCTACGCGCACGCGTCCGGCTTCCACGGCAGCTTGACCGCCGACTATATCGGCCGCCGCTTCCTGGACGAGGAGAACACCGCGCTCGCGCCGTCTTATGTCACGCTGGCCGCGACTCTCGGCTACCGGTTCGGCCGCTACGACATCACCCTATCCGGCAGCAATCTGACCGACCGCCGCCCGCCGGTGACGTCGAGCGAGTTCGGCGACTCGTCATATTATCTGCTGAACGGGCGGACCGTGTTCGTGACGCTCGGCGCCAAGCTGTGATCCGTCACCAATCGCGGATTTCGGGCAGGATCTCCCGCCCGAAGATCTCGAGCGCTTGGGCTTGCGCCGCGTAGTCGACGCCGCTCTTCGACGCGGCGATTCCGATGTCGATCACGCCGACGCCGGCATTCTTGAGACCTTCGATCTGCGTCAGGATGCTCTTCGCATCGCCGGTAAAGAACGGCCCGCGTACGATCAGCGGCGCGTCCTCGCCCGTTGCGCGCGCCTTGGCCTCGGCCTGCGCAAAGGGATTGCCGCCGCCGCCGGGCGCGTCCATCGCGCAGATGCCGCGATAAAGGATCTGTTCTGCGGCGGGCGACCAGCCGCAGGCTTCGGCTTCCGCCTTGTACAGCGCGATCATGCGCAGGGCGCGCGAGACCGGCATGAACGACATGGCGAGACCGAATTTGTGGCGCGCGGCGAAGATGGCCGATTCCTCGCTGTTGCCGGAACCGAACATCGGCGGATGCGGCACCTGCCGCGTGCGCGGCCACACCGAGATCGAAGGAAAGCGATAATGTTTGCCGTCCCACGGAAACGGCTTGGGCTCGGTCCAAGCCTTCAGGATGAGCTCGATTCCTTCCTGCGTCATCTCGCGCGACTGTTCGCCCACCGGTGCGTAAGTGTTGTGCTCGAACGGCAGCCCGCGCAGGAACAGAACGATAATCCGGCCGTCGGACATCGCGTCCAGCATCGCGATCTCCTCGGCCACGCGCACGGGATTGTTCAGCGGCAGAAGCGGTCCCAAAAGGGCGATCTTCACGTGCCTGACCGCTTGCGTCAGCGCGCCGGCCAGCACCAGCGGATTGGGCGTCAGCATCAGCGGCGCATAATGGTGCTCGGAAACGCTAACCCAATCGAAGCCCAATTCCTCGGCGCGGCGGCAATTGTCGATGGTGCCGCGAAAGCTGCGCGCGGCGGTCTCGCGGTCGCAAGATTCGGCCGGCACCGGCCACGCGCCATGCGCCTGTCCCGATCCCTCGTAACTGGCGGCACCCAGGAAGGACGATTTCATCGCTCGCGCCCGTTCGTCGGCCCGGGCATTTCACCGCCGCGCCGGGCGCTTGTCCATTCTAATCCGGCGCCTTCAGGCGATATCCCACGCCTTGCTCCGTCAGGATGAGCTTGGGCTGCTCGGGATTGGCCTCGATCTTCTGGCGCAGCGTGCGGACATAGATGCGCAGATATTGCACGTCGGTCTCCGCGCCCCAGACCTCGCGCAGGATGAAGCGATGGGTGAGCACCTTTCCGGCGTGGGTGACCAGCAGGCGCAGAAGATCGTATTCGCGCGGGGTAAGCTTCACCTCTTGCCCGCGCACCGTGACGATGCGGCGCACGAGATCGACCGAAAGATCGCCGGACTTGAAGACGGGCCTTTCGCCCTCCTGCTGCAGGCGGTGGCGAAGCGCGGCGCGGATGCGCGCGATCAGCTCGTCCATGCCGAAAGGCTTGGTGACGTAGTCGTCGGCGCCCAGGTCGAGCGCCTTGACCTTGCCGGCCTCGTCGCTCCGCGCGGACAAGACGACGATGGGAAGCGGCGATCCGGATTCGCGCAAGCTGCGGACGATTTCGAGCCCGTCCGTGTTCGGCAATCCCAGATCGAGAACGATGAGGTCGACGGCATTGCGGCGGATGAGCGCCAGCGCCACGGCGCCGTCGTCCGCTTCCAAAACGTCGTAGCCTTGCGCGCTCAGGCTGGTGCGCAGGAAGCGGCGGATCGGCGGCTCGTCGTCCACCACCAGCACGCGGATTTTGGGCGCGGTCATGCGGAGCGCTTCTTGGGCTGTTCGAGCGGCACCGGCAGCGAGATGGTGAACACCGCGCCGTGTCCCTCATCGCGGTTCGCCGCCACGATCGTGCCGCCCATCGCCTCGACGAAGCCGCGGCAGATGGGAAGGCCGAGGCCCGTGCCCGCGCGCTTTTGGTCCGCCGCGCGCACGCGATAGAATTTGTCGAACACGCGTTCGAGATCGGCCGGCGGAATGCCGTCTCCTTCGTCTTCCACGCGCAGCACCGCGCGCCGCCCCTCCACCCTCGCGGCGATGCCGATCTTCGTTCCCGGCGGCGTGTATTTGCCAGCGTTCTCCAGAAGGTTGAACAAGACCTGCTCGAACAGCACCGGATCGAGCCGCAGCATCGGCAGATCGGGCGCGAGCTCGATCGATACAGAATGGCGCGCCAGCGCCGCGCCCGCGCGGCGGGTTGCGCTGCCGATGACATCGGCGAGATCGACGAGATCGAGCTTGGGCTCCAGCGCGCCGGATTCCAGCCGCGTCATGTCCAACAGGTTGGCGATGAAGCTGTTGAGCCGCTCGGCTTCCTCTTCGATGGTGTGGATCAGCTCGTCTTGCGTCGCCGGATCGAGCGTGGCGCGATGGTTCCGCAGGCTGGTCGCGGAACCCAGAATGGCGGCAAGCGGCGTGCGCAGATCGTGGCTGATCGAGGTCAGAAGCGCGGCGCGCAAGCGCTCCGTCTCCGCCGCCAGCCGCGCGCGGTCGATGTCCTCGACCAGATTGATGCGCTCGATGGCGAGCGCGGCCTGATCGGTCAGCGCGTCGAACAGGCGCCGCCGATCCGGCGACAACAGCGGGCCGCTGCGGTCGCTGTCGAGCCCGATGATGCCGACGGTGCCGCGTCCGGTGCGCATGGGCAGGAACAGGCGCTTGGCGCCGGGCAGCGTGTCGGCGCCGCGGCCGGCGGGCGACGCGTGCTCCCACGCCCATTTGGCGGCGGCCATGTCGGCGTCGTCCAGCACGTCCTCCGGCGGGTATCCCGCCTTGACGGCGATGGTTCCGTTCTCGGGCAACAGGATCACCGCGCGCACCTTCAGCATCTGCGCGATCTGGAACGAGGTGGCCCACAACAGGTCGTCGAGCGTGAACACGCCGGCGAGCTTGCGGCTGAAGAGATAGAGATTCTCCGTCATCGCCGCGCGTTCGCGTGTCACCAGCGCCTGCGCGCGCACCCGCGCCGCGAGATTGCTGGCGATGACCGCCACCAGTCCGAAGAAGAACACGGCGATCGCGTTGCCGGGATCGGCGATGGTGAAGGTGTAGAGCGGGGGAAAGAAGAAGAAGTTGTAGGCAAGCGCGCCCACGACGACGGCCGCGAGCGCGGGCCACAGGCCATAGGTGATCGCGCTCATCAGGATGGCGGTGAGGAAGACGAGCCCGATGTTCGACGGCCCCAGATGAATGGCCTGCAGCCCCAATCCCACGGCCAGCGCGGCCAGCACCATGCCGAGGCTGCCGGCATAGGCTCTGGGATCGAGCGCGGATCGCTCT
>Ga0335083_10007486_pt1 | contig 13480 bp, 11 predicted proteins | sample Lox_Sample_42_FD_206716 | JGI IMG/M metagenome (GOLD analysis project Ga0335083, IMG submission 206716) | Soil microbial communities from Loxahatchee National Wildlife Refuge, Florida, United States - Lox_Sample_4.2 | ecosystem: Environmental > Terrestrial > Soil > Wetlands | place: USA...
CTTTTTCACCACCGGAAGACCATTGAGCCATGAAACAATCACCGATGCCGGTTCGCCATTGCATAGGCGGCGATTCACCTTTTCGCGTATCGCATTGGGCAGGCGCGCTATCTTCCCCACCTGCAAACGCGCCCGCGCTTTCTTCCTTTTTTCCGCCGTCTCCACCGCGCCGTTTTGAGCAACTTTTTCGTCAGTCATACTCGCATCTTACCACCCCGACTTGTAATCCTATAGTTAGTCACTACCGCTATTTTTTTAATAAAAAATTGGAACAGCGGATGCGATTTCGTTCAGATTTCACAAGGGGAAAACGCGTTTCATCAGGCAAAAAGGGTGCCCAATGAACCGGGAATTAATTCAAGTTTTTTCCAGAATCAATCTGCACCTGTGTTAGAATACCCGCCGCGTCCTGGAAGCAGGATGTAGGACAGGCATCAGCCTGTCCCCGTTCTTTGAAATATTTTTAATGTAGGAGACGAGGTAACGAGTCTCTGATTAAACCATTCGCGTCAATTCGTGAAATTCGTGTTTAAATCCGGAACCCTACAGAACCCTATAGAACACCCCTCGGGGGGGGGTGGGCACTGGGAGATTAAAGTTTATGAAAAAACTCCATCGCGGTCTTGCAGGTCGCTGTACTCAGTTCTTCGAGCGAACAGTTTCGCACCTGGGCGACGGTTTCAGAGATCTCTTTGACGTAGGCCGGTTCGCAGCGTTTACCGCGATAGGGCACGGGCGCCAGGTACGGGCAATCGGTTTCGAGCATGAATTTGTCCGGGGGCGTGGCGGCCACGGTATCGCGGACGTTCTGGCCGTTCTTGAACGTGACGATGCCGGTGAAGCTGACAAGGGAACCGATTTCCAAAACCTGTTTCATGCGCCCGATGTTCTCGCCGAAGCAATGGAAAACGCCGCGCACTTTGCCGGTGAACGGCTTAAGCTGGGCGAGGGTATCGTCAAAGGAATCGCGCTGGTGAATCACGCAGTTCATACCGAATTCAACGGCGATTTCGAGTTGTTGCTGGAACACTTCCGCCTGCCGCTGTTTGTAGGCCGCATTTTCCTGGTCCCCGCCGGGCAGCCGATGATAATCCAGACCGGTTTCGCCGATGGCAACGACCTTGGGATGCCGGGCCAGTTCGCGCAAGGCCGGGCGCAAATCGCCGGGGGCTTTGGCGGCTTCGGTAGGATGCCAGCCGATGACGGCAAAGACGCCGGGAAATTTTTCCGCGAGTTGCACGGCGCGCCGGCTGCTCTCCAGGTTGGTGCCGATGGAAATGACTTTCGAAATGCCGCATGACTGGGCGCGGGCGATGACGTCGGTCAAATCCGCGGCGTAATCGGGATAATCCAAATGCGCGTGGGTATCGAAAAAGGTGGGCATCATAGTTTATAATGCGGCAAAGCGGCAATAAACGGGGCGCGCCCCCTCACCCCATCCCTCTCCCCCGATGGGGGCGAGGGTGACGGCTCATGTACGGCCATTAGGGTATTCAGTCGGTCGCTGCGCCGACGCGTTCCTGGCTTCATTTTGCAGGGGCAGGTTTCGGCGTTAACGCCGCGATTTTTCCAGCGATATTATCTTTGCCGGGATAATTCGGAGCCTCTAACAAAAGTGCCTGGTAGTCTTCCACGGCGGCGGCAGTGTTGTTCTGGGCGAGCAGTTCCTGGCCGAGGGCGAGGCGAATCATGATGCGTTGTTCCGGCGAAGGATTTAGTTTCAACGCCTGACGATAATAATCAATGGCGGCGTCGGGCTTGCCCTGGATATCGCAAAGACGCGCGAGTTTTTCGGTCAGGACCGGGCTGCTGGTTCTGAGCGGGAGATTTTCGAGGTAATTCTCAACCGAGGAAACCGGCGCACCGTGGACGAGGGCCAAATTTACCGCGCGTAAGTAGGACCATTCGAGGAGCGGGCTGTGTGCGCGGGTGAGTTCAGCGATGAGTTCGGCCGGCTCTTTGCCAAAGGGACGGTAAAGCGGATCGCCAATGACGGTGGTTTGCCAGGACAGGGCCGGTTGGGCGGCCCACGCGGCTTCGCCGAACGTAAAGCGGTCGAAAGCCCATCGCGCCAGGAAGATCGCGACGTTGGGCGTGAATTGAATGGACGGTTCATCCACACAACCCATCGTGCAGGTCGCGCCTTTGGCCAGCAGCGGGCCGCACCAGCTTTTGGTCGTGCTGCGGAGCGTGGCGGCGCTATAAGAATGCAAGTGGTAGGCGAATGCGCCGGGCATGAACTCAACGACCGGCTGCGCGAAAGGACCATCGGCATCGCCGGTATACCATCCGGCATAAATGGCAATCTGGCTCATGGGAAAATCCGCGGGGAACGTGGCGGCGTTGGTATCCACAGTGACGTCATAGCCCAGTTCCCGGCTCAGTACTGCTGAACCGAGAATCCATTCGTCGCCGAGCTTGTAAAGGGTATCGGTGATGGTGCGGGTGTCAAAGTAGGTGCGCCCCCATAAACCGTTCTGCTCGGCTTCGATGGATTTTTTGACCAGTCCCATAGCAATATCCGCCGAGGGACCATCCAGGCGAGCGACCATCAGGATGCCATTGGTAGGGTTTAACTGCACCACATTCGTCGTAGTGTAAACCCAACTCGTCAAGGGGCCGGACAGCCGCACTTTATTCTCCAGCAGCGGGAGCCAGGCGAGTTCAGAATCCACCGAAGCGCCATTGTCCTGGAAGAGAGTTGGGGCGCCGGGCTCCTGCGTTTCACTTTGATGTATGGCCCAATTGTCCGAAATCTTGAGCGGCACACCGTAGCACAAAACGGCGTAGCGGATTTTGGAAGAGACGACGCGGCGAATCGTCTGGGTCGCGCCGTCTTTTTTTAGTTGGAACGTCGTTTTGGCAAATTTCCACAGGCCGTTGGACTCGAGCTTTTGCGCAAGGGGGACCTGGAGCAGATGATGGAAGTCATCGCGGGAGATTATTTCGGTGGTAGGCAAGTCGAAGCCGTAAATCTGTTTAGGCGGCACGTCCCGCATCCGCGCATAATAATCGGCGACGGCTTTGGACTCGGGCATGTTGCGATTGTAAACAACCACCACTTCATCGCCGCCCGCGCGCGCCCACAACGGCGCGAGCAGGAAAAGCCAAAGGGCGAATCGAATGATCCTCATACGCATATCTTTGACGCGTGCCGGGACGATTTGTTGTAAAAATTTTGCAGAGACATTTAATTTCCGAAAAGCGCTTCGTGCATGCCGGGAACAGGCTGGTTGGTTTTTTTATCCCAATAATGGAAGCCGGAATTCCAATCCCAGATCGCCCAGCCGATTTTATTTTCGTCGAGCGCCTGGCGGAAGGCGGTGTAGAAATGAATGCGGGACGCAGGATCGGCTTTGGTATAAGCGCCAAATTCTCCCAGGTGAATAGGACGGCCATAATAATCCGACCAGTCGCGGCAATATTTTAGATTCGCTGCAAATGCTATGGGGCTGCTTGGATTTTGCTCGGCGGGCAGTGTATTGTAGCGTTGAATCCAATTCTTCATTCCTTCGGGCAAATTGAGCGAAGGATCCGGCACCAGCGGCGTGGCGGGCGGGCCGGGAAATAGGATACCAGTAACGCTGGGCAACTGCGTCCAGCTCGCGCCCTGGTGCGTAAAATAAAAAGGTTCGTAGCAATGCACGGACACGATCACGTTATCGTCCGGTGGCAGAACGAGGTTTTTCAATTCGCGAATGCTGCCCCAGTCTCCGGGCTCGACGAAAATGGTGCGGCCAGGATTGGTCTGGCGAACTTCGGGAATAGCACGGGCATAAATCGAGTTCATAGCCGTGGTGGTGGCATTCATGTGGGGTTCGTTATCCAGTTCAAACGCCAGTTGCGGCGGGAAATTTTTGTAATGAGCGGCGATTTGCGCCCAAATTTTTAAGAATTCATCGGTCGCCCCGGCGGGATCCTGGTCCAGCTCGTCAAAATGGTGGATGTTAATCATGACTGCGAGGCCGGCGGCCAGGGCGTTGGTGACAACGAAATCCACCCGGGAAAATATTTGGGGCGACAATGTAAAATCCGGGGCGGACCCGGCGTAGTGCTGCCAGCCGATGGGGACACGCACGTGGTCGAAGCCCTGTTGCTTCATCGCAGTGAAATCAGAGGCGGGAACGGTCACGCCCTGGCCCGGTGGCGCTTCGAGATAATCCCCGAGATTTGCTCCGCGCATGAATAATTTTGCCGCCCGCCAGGCCGGAGAATCAAAATTGGTTAATCGCTCCATCCCCGGCGGATTCGATGGCGTGAAGACGAAGTTGGACGGCTGGGCAGCCAGCCGCGTCATTGAGAACAGTGTAATAGCAAACACCGCGGCGGATGAAACAAGTTTCATAAATTCAGCTTTCGTTGCTCTTCACTTTAAGGCCGTCCCAAGCGAACCAAACTCCCTCCGGCAATTCGGCCTGGGCTTTGTCGTGATCGTAGTCATGCGTCAAATGGGTGAAATATGTCCTCGTGGCGGCAATGCGGCGCGCGGCCGTAAGCGCTTCATCCAGGTTCATGTGGGTGGGATGCGGTTTGGGGCGCAACGCATCGAGCACGACGGTTTCCACGCCGCGCACTTTTTCCAGCGCGTCGGCGGTGATTTCTTTGCAATCACTCAAATATGCGAGCCGTTTCTTATTATTTTGCACAAACAAATAACCGTTGGTGGTCACAGAACCGTGCGGCAGCGGCAACGGGGTGATTTCCAAATCACCTATAGTAAAAGGACCGTCCACGATGCATGGGTCCGGGTGAAAATAACCCTTGGCAATTGGCCGACCGTCAAAGGCGTAGACGAAAATACGCTTGAGGTTTTCCATGGTGTGCGCGCTGGCATACACCGGCAGCGGCCCGGCGCGTAAATCACAAAAGCGCCGGCAATCATCGAGTCCCATGATATGGTCGGCGTGCGCGTGCGTAATCACGACGGCGTCGAGCCATTCAATTTTCTCGCGCAGGCATTGGATGCGAAATTCCGGAGTGGTGTCCACAACCAGTTTAGTTTTCTCCGTGGCCACATAAATGGCCGGGCGTGTGCGCCAGTTCCTGGAGTTGGCGAGAAATTCCGGCGGATATTCTTTGCCGATCACTGGCACGCCTTGCGAGGTGCCGGTGCCCAGAAATGTAAATTCAAACGCCATGCGATTTTCAAGGTAACAGAACGCGGAAAATGGGCGAATGAAAACATTATTGACCGAAAATTTCCCCTTTCATTTTTCTAAAAGTGGGGCAGAGTTAGCCCATTAAAATCACGACCAGCCTGAAGTTTTGGGGGGCGCGCGGGTCAATTCCCACTCCGGGAGCGGACACGGTGCGTTATGGCGGCAATACGTCCTGCGTAGAAGTCCGTAGCGGCGGGGAAATCATTATTCTCGATGCAGGCACGGGCCTGCGCGGCCTGGGTAATGCACTGGCCGCTGAGTTCAAGAAGCGCCCGTTGCACCTCACTCTGCTCATTACGCACACCCATTGGGACCACATCCAGGGGTTGCCTTTTTTTGCGCCGATTTATAATCCGCTTTGCCGGTTGCGCCTGCTGTGCAGCGAAGGCGCGCGCACGGGCCTGATCAATGCGCTTACCGGCCAGATGGAAAGCACTTACTTTCCCGTGCCGTTTTCAGAATTGCCGAGCAACATCGAGATCGAGGAACTTCGTAATTTCAGCTTCAGTGTCGGCCCCGTTAGCGTACGGACGCTCCGCGCGAATCACCCGGGTAATTGTGTCGGTTATCGCCTGCTCGCGCCCGATTGCCTGATCACTTTTTTCCCCGATACCGAACCGCGCCACGGCCAGCGCGACCTGGAAATGATTGATTTTGTCCGCGATTCAGATGCGCTGATTCTCGATTCTCAGTACACCGCCGCTGAATACAAACAGCACGTGGGTTGGGGGCACGGTTGCGTCGATGATTCCGTGGCGCTGGCTATCGCAGCGAATGTGAAAAAACTTTGGCTTTTTCACCATGACCCCGACCGCAGCGACAAGCAGTTGGACGCGCTTTTAAAACACGGGCGCAAACTCGTGGCCGCACAGAAGTCAAAACTGCATGTGGAAGCCGCGCGCGAAGGATTGACTGTCCAGCCCACGGCCGGCGACTAACATCTCCTTTCTAAATTATCCGCATATCAAATTCGCGCTTGCGCGCGGCTTCGCAATCAGCGGCTTTTTTAGGCGACATGACCCGGGGCGGCACGCTCGCAGACTCGCGCTTGCCCCGGGCTAATATCGTGTGCCCACTGGCTCCCTCGCGCCCGCCCGGTCGGGTCCTGCGGACCCTTCGTTCCGCTAAAGCGGAACAAATCCCTTTCGCCATTTCCCAAATGGCTCAAGTCAGGGCACTCAGTTTGCGGTTTCGCCGAATTTCTTACAGTCGCTGGCGTAATTTTTCGAGCTGCTCTTTCAACGCGGCAGGCAAACGGCCGCCGAACTTCGCGTAGCTGGCTTCCACGTCAGCAATTTCCTTTTCCCAGCCTTCATGGTCCACGGCCAGTAATTCTTCCAAACTTTCCGCGGGCAAATTCAGACCGGACACATCCAGTGCGCCGGGCGCGGGGAGGTTGCCGATAGGCGTTTGACGCGCCTTGCCCGTGCCTTCCACGCGCTCACAAACCCATTTGAGTACGCGGGAATTTTCACCGAAGCCGGGCCACAAGTATTTGCCGTCTGCACTCTTGCGAAACCAATTCACAAAATAAACTTTAGGCAGCTTTGCCGGGTCGGTGCGTTTGGTAAATGAGAGCCAGTGCGCAAAATAATCGCCCATGTTATAGCCGCAAAACGGAAGCATGGCGAAGGGGTCGCGGCGCAGAACGCCCGTCTGGCCCAGGGCGGCAGCGGTTGTCTCTGACCCGCACGTAGAGCCCATAAAAACGCCGTCCTCCCAATCAAAGGCTTCGTTGACCAGCGGGATGGTACTGGGACGGCGGCCGCCGAACAGGATAGCCGAGATGGGCATGCCTTCGGGATTTTGCCAGTCGGGATCAATTACCGGGCATTGCGCGGCGGGCGCGGTAAAACGGGAATTGGGATGCGCGCCTTTCCTGCCGCTGTCCGGTGTCCATTCGTTGCCTTCCCAATCAATCCCTTTGGCCGGAGCGGGCACGCCCATGTTTTCCCACCACACATCGCCTTCTGGCGTGAGAACGACATTGGTAAAGATGGTGTTCTTTGAGCAGGCGGCGAGCGCGTTAGGGTTTGATTTTTGCGAGGTGCCGGGGGCAACTCCGAAGAAACCCGTTTCCGGATTCACCGCATAGAGGCGCCCGTCCTTGCCGATGCGAATCCAGGCTATGTCATCGCCCAGGGTCGTCACCTTCCACCCCGGCAGTGTGGGCAGCATCATGGCGAGGTTGGTCTTGCCGCAGGCGCTGGGGAACGCCGCCGAAATATAATATTTTTTCCCCTGCGGCGACGTGAGGCACAAAATCAGCATATGCTCGGCCATCCAGCCCTCGCGTTTGGCGACGACCGAGGCGATGCGGAGCGCGAGGCACTTCTTTCCCAGCAACGCGTTGCCGCCGTAACCCGAGCCGTAGGACCAGACAGACGGTTCATCGGGAAAATGGACAATGTATTTTTGTTTGGGATCCGGTTCACATGGCCACGAAACATCCTTTTGGCCGGGTGCAAGCGGCGCGCCAACCGAGTGCATACAGGGGACGAAATTTGCGCTACTGCCGAGCTTGTCCATGACCGCCTTACCCATGTGCGTCATGATGCGCATGTTCGCGACCACGTAGGGCGAATCCGAAAGCTGGATGCCGATTTTGCAAATGGGGGATTCCAACGGGCCCATGGCGAAGGGAATGACATACATCGTGCGCCCGTTCATGCACCCTTTAAACTTGCCGCGCATGGTCTGCTTCATTTCGACCGGATCGGCCCAATTGTTCGTGGGGCCGGCTTCGTCCTTTGTCGTTGAGCAGATAAATGTGCGGTCTTCGATGCGGGCAACATCGCTGGGATGCGAGCGGGCGAGATACGAACCGGGCCGAAGTTTTTCATTGAGCTTGATCAGGGTGCCGCTCTTAACCATCAAATCGCAGAGCGCCTGGTTTTCCTGTTCCGAACCATCGCACCAATGGATTTTATCCGGCTGGCAGAGCCCGGCCATTTCCTGAACCCAGACGATAATTTTTTGGTTCGAAGTCTGAGGGGTATTCGATGGCATGCTCATGGAACTATGTCCAAACAAAAACTGCCACAATCATGAACCTGGACAAGGGTAAAGTCCGCCGACGTAGCGTCGGGCACAAATTCCTCGACTTCACTAAAGATTTAAAATAAACCGCCGCTCACAAACAAATTTGTCTTATGCCTGACCCATCTTCCGCCCGGGATCGTTCCGAATCTGCGTTGACTGAGTGGTTGCGCCTGGCCGCGCATCCTGCAACGGTGCGCCGGGCATCGATCGCGGCTCTCATTGTAGGCGCCCTGCTCATCGTCATTAACCATGGCCCGGCCCTGCTCGCGGGACAATTGACGCACCAGCGGATCGCCCAAATGTGTCTTACGGTGCTGGTGCCCTATGCCGTTTCGACAGTCTCGAGCGTTGCAACGCGCAAGGAATTGGCCAAGAAAAAAGACCCGGCTTAGGCCAGACCTGTAAAAATGGCCGCTCCCGCGAGCACCAACCACTGTTCTAACTTCCATAAACAAAGGGTTTTAACGATATTTCTATACTCTTTTTTACATTGACAATAAGCTTAACTGTAGGTATCCTATTCATGGTCAACCACTTTCTGTCCGGAGAATATGTTTATGAGAACAAAGACTTTTTTCGGCGTCCTGGCTCTGGCCAGTTTCTTTGCCTGGTGCGACAACTCTTCCGCTGACCCCCTAAACAACTGGCATTGGCGCAATCCGCTCCCGAATGGAAATCCTCAATTCGGCGCGCAGACGCTCAACGATATCATTTTTACCAACGGAACTTTTTTTGCCGTGGGCAATTTTGGGGTGGTGGATACTTCTTTTGATGCGACTAATTGGACACAAACGATCTCGGCAACATCGAACCAGCTTAACAGTATCATTTGCGCGGACGGGAAATTTGTCGCGGCAGGAGTGAATGGCACGGTGGAGACATCCGCGGACGGTACGAATTGGGTGCTGCAAACTTCAGGCACCACAAGCGCGTTGAATTCGGTAACTTACGGAAACGGAAAATTTGTCGCTGTGGGTTCGGGTGCTGTCATTGCTTCGCCTGATGCCATGGCCTGGTCACCAGCGGTTTCGGGTTTGAGCACTGGCAGTGCCGTGGCAGGAGGCAGTTTTGGCTTCGTCGCGATCAATGGCAGTACGAATGCCTTTTTCTCTGCTGACGGTTTGAACTGGACTTATCATCCCTTGAGCGCCCCGCAGGGCGTTCAGATTTTCTCTAATAACCCCGTAATACCCACGATTGTCACGTTTTTCAACGGCTCTTTCCTCATTGGCGCTTCCAAGTTTGTTACTTCCATGTCTGCTGACTGGTATATCTTTGCTTCCAGCAATGGCAGCGATTGGACCACCAATGCTCTGGGCAACATGTACACTGGCACCGGAGGATTCAATTATAATTTTTTCATGACAGGAAATAAGCAAGCTGTGACAGAAGGAGAAGCTGACGGTATTAGCTTTCTGCAATTTTCTCCGGACGGTATTGACTGGACCCAGACAAATATCAGTTTTCCGTTTTTTTACAAATCCGCCGGCGCTTACGGAAACGGAATGTATGTCTTTGTGGGCGCAAACGGGAATGTTGTTTCGCCGGATCTGCTGAATTGGTCTACACAACAATACAATCCCCCGTCTGCTATCGGCCCCACCAGTACATTTAACAGCATCGCCTATAGCAACGGGACTTATGTGGTCGCTACCTCGAGTTCGTTTGTTGTTTCCACCAATGATTCGGTTTACGCAATAGCCAGCAACACACCTTCGCTTTCGTTCGTCGTCGCGTATTACAATAGCTTCGTAGGCGTTGGCTCGAGTGGGCAGATCTATCAATCCACCAATGGGTTTGCGTGGTACCAACACAATTCTGGCACAGCCAATAACCTTCACAGTGTCGCCGCTGGAAACAACCTTCTGGTGGCTGTGGGGGATAATGGCGCCGTGCAAACTTCTCCTACTGGTGTGATTTGGACCAGCCGCGCTTCTGGTACATCCCTGGCGCTCTACGGCGTGGTTTATTCGAATGGACTTTACGTGGCCGTCGGTCAGGAAGGAACGGTCGTGACATCATCGGATGGCATCACTTGGACTGCACAGGATTCAACGGAGCTTAATAATCTGCTCGCGGTTACCTATGGCTCGGCAGGATTTTTAGCGGTCGGCCTTGGTTCAACGATGGTCACTTCTCCTGACGGCATTAATTGGAACCAACACCCTCCCATCGGGGTCGGTTCTTTTCAGACCGCGACGTTCGGCAATGGCTACTATCTGGTCGCCGGCACGAACGGCCTGGTCATGACATCACCAGATGGCTTCAATTGGACTGCACGCAATGTGGGCGTACTGGGCGGGCAAACGCTCTACGGCTCTGGTTTTCTTAATGGACGATTTGACGTTGTCGGCGCAAATGGAACTGTCGTCGAATCTGATCCCGTCCCGCCGCTTTTTGACCTGCAAATAAATTCTGCCCCGCCAAACGACGTTGTTACCGCTTTCGCCACTCCGGGAAGCAATTTTAGAATTCTCTCCAGCACTAACCTGACCGCTCCTTCATGGAACACGGCGGCTACCTTCAATAATGCCGCAGGCATCACGTATTGGACAAACTCGGCTGCTGCCGCCAACACGCAGACCTATTATCGCCTTATTTCTCCATAACCGGCTGCTCGTGTGGCATAAAGGAATTATTTCACCCATTTGATTTCGGTCGGCGGTTGGAATGTCCGCATCCGATGAAGGATTTTTTCTGCGTCACTTTCTAAAATGACCAGTTCGCGGTGCTTAGGGCGGATGAACCCTTCGCTGGTGGTTTGGTCAAGGAATTGAACCAGCGACGAATAAAACCCTGCTATGTTCAGCAGGCCGAACGGCTTCCGATGCCAGCCCAACTGGCCCCAGCAGAGGATTTCAAAAAATTCCTCGAAGGTACCAAAGCCGCCGGGCAAAGCGATGAAACCATCGGACAGCTCCTCGATGAGCGCTTTGCGTTCGTGCATGGTTTTAACAATGCGCAGGTCGGGTAGTTTTTCGTGGACGACTTCCTTGATGACGAGTTTCTCAGGAATCACGCCGATGACATGACCGCCGTTCTTCAACGCGCCTTCCGCCACCATGCCCATGAGGCCGAGGCATCCGCCGCCGTACACGAGCTCGATTTTTTCGCGGGCCAGTAATGCGCCCAGATCCTGGGCGGCGGCGGCGTATTCAGGGCGAGTACCTTTGCTTGAGCCGCAATAAACGGCAATGCGTTTCATTCTAAGAAAGTTCCTTGTGCCGGAAGCAGGTGACCAAATGGTCGTTCACCATGCCGACGGCCTGCATATTGGCGTAACAAATCGTTGAACCAACAAATTTGAAACCGCGTTTGAGGAGATCTTTGCTCATCGCGTCGGAAATTTCCGTTTTGGCCGGGACTTCCGACATGCTTTTGCGGCGATTGATGATCGGTTTGCCACCGACAAAACGCCACAAATAGGCGTCTAAGGTTCCGAACTCTTCGCGCACTTTCAGGAAGGCTTGGGCGTTTTGAATGGCGGAATTGATTTTTAACTTGTTCCGGATAATGCCTTCATTGTTCAGCAGTTTCGCGATCTTTGCTTCGCCATAACGCGCGATTTTTTCGGCATCGAAATTATCAAAGGCCGCCCGGTAATTTTGGCGTTTGTTCAAAACCGTGCGCCAACTCAGGCCGGCCTGGGCTCCTTCAAGAATGAGAAATTCAAACAAGAGGCGGTCTTCGTGCACGGGCACGCCCCATTCCTCGTCATGGTAACGAAGGTAGAGCTCGTCCGTGCCAGCGGTCCAATGGCAGCGTGTTTTTTCGGTTTTCATTTCACACTCCGGACGGCGGCGATAAAAGCCTTCACTTTGTTGTGATCCTTTTTTCCGGGCGCACGTTCCACGCCACTGGAAACATCCACGCCAAACGGCCTTACTTTGCGAATGGCCTCCGCCACGTTTTCCGGCGTCAGCCCGCCGGCGAGGAAAATGGGTTTGCCAAATTTTTGCGCTTCGATGGCCAGGTCCCAGTTGAATTTTTCTCCTGAGCCGCCAATGGTCGTGGAAGAATAAGCATCGAGCAAATAGGCATCGGTTTCGTATTGGGGAATTTGTTCGAGTGTCTCCGGGCCGTGCATGCGAAACGCTTTCATGCTCATCAATCCGAATTGCGTACAAAACTCCGGCGTTTCATCGCCATGAAACTGCAGCATGGTCAGGCCGCAGTCAGCGATTGCCCGCGTGACGAATTCCTCCGGGGCATTTACAAAAACGCCCACGCGCATGACGAACGGCGGCAATTCCCGGGAGATTTCCGCGGCGGTTTCCAGCGCGACGTAGCGCGGGCTTTTCTCGTAAAAGATAAAGCCAATGGCGTCCGCGCCCGCTTCAACAGCGGCACGTCCGTCAGCGGCATTGGTGATGCCGCAAATTTTTATCCGCATTTCCATCGTAAATTTGTATGTTCCGGCGGCCCGGGACTCAAGAATTTTGATTTTTTTCGTTTTGAGACCCGTTGCCCGTCTTCTACTGTACCACATCATGCCAAAAACGATTTACCTGGATTACAACGCCACCACCCCGCTCGATCCGGCGGTGCGCGAGGCGATGCTGCCATTTTTGGGTGAGATTTGGGGTAATCCGTCGAGCGTTCATCATGTTGGCAGGAAAGCCCGGGCGCTGCTCGATGATGCCCGTGATCGCGCGGCGAAGTTTTTAGGCGCTAAACCGAGCGAAATCATCTTCACCAGCGGAGGAACAGAATCGAACAACCTCGCCGTTTTGGGCACGGCGCGCCTGCTTAAGTCCAAAGGCAAACATTTAATCACGTCCGACATCGAACACCATGCGGTGCTGCATTGCTTCGATTTTCTGGGTAAATATGAAGGGTTTGAAGTCACGCGGCTAACGGTGGATTCTTCGGGCCGCGTTTCGCCCGATGAGTTAAAGCGCGCGATTCGCAAAGATACGACCCTGGTTTCCGTCATGGGGGCCAATAACGAGATTGGTACGATCCAGCCGGTCTCAGAACTAGGCGCGATTTGCCATGAGCGAAGCGTTATTTTTCATACGGATGCCGTCCAGTGGTTTGGAAAAGAGCCGGTGGAAAATTTCGGCCAATTCAATGCCGACCTGGTTTCAGTTTGCGCCCATAAGTTTCATGGCCCTAAGGGCTCAGGTTTGCTTTGGATCAAATCGCCGCTCCAACCTCTGCCGGTATTGCTCGGCGGCAGCCATGAGAATGAACGACGGGCAGGAACAGAGAATTTAGCGGGTATTATCGGTTTGATTTCTGCCTTGGAAAAATTTGAGAAGCCGCCGGTGTTCAAC
>Ga0335083_10007487_pt1 | contig 13479 bp, 8 predicted proteins | sample Lox_Sample_42_FD_206716 | JGI IMG/M metagenome (GOLD analysis project Ga0335083, IMG submission 206716) | Soil microbial communities from Loxahatchee National Wildlife Refuge, Florida, United States - Lox_Sample_4.2 | ecosystem: Environmental > Terrestrial > Soil > Wetlands | place: USA: Florida...
AAAGGCGGTGGCCATGCAGCGGAGCAACGTGGCGGCTGCCGAGGCCAACCTGGCGCGTCTGGACACGGTGCAGAGCTACCGGCTGGTCAAGGCGCCCTTCGACGGCGTGATCACGCTGCGCAATGTAGACGTCGGCGCGCTGGTGAACGCCGGCAACACGCTGCTCTTCCGCATCGCGCAGATCGGCAGGCTGCGCACCTACGTCAACGTGCCGCAGGCGAACGCCAGCGGTGTGCGTCCCGGCCAACCCGCGGTGCTGAGCGTTTCCAACCTGCCCGGGCGGCAGTTCACGGGAGCGGTGGCGCGGACCGCGAACGCGCTCGATCCCGCCAGCCGCACGCTGCTGGTGGAGGTTCACGTGCCGAACCCCGGCGGCGCGCTGCTGCCGGGCATGTACGCGCGCGTCGAGCTGACGAGCGCTCAACCTAACGCTCCGCTGCGGATTCCGAGCGATGCCCTGATCGTGCGCGGCGAAGGTACCGAGGTGGCGGTGGTCAGAGACGATCACACCGTTCACATTCAGAAGATCGAAGTCGGCCGGGATTATGGCGACCGCATGGAAGTGATCAGCGGCCTGAACGAGGGCCAGACGATCATCGCCAACCCCGGCGATGTCGTGCGCGAAGGCTTGCAGGTAGAGCCGGTACCGGTCGCCAGGTAAGGCGCCGGACTCGCTGCAGGTCACCCAGCGAACCGTGTTTCGGAACGGAAGCGTCCCCCTTCGTCGTGCACCAGACCACTGGAATCACTCTGCTAACATTGCTTTGGAGCCCATCAGTTGATCACTTGGCACCGGCTGGCATCGCTCCTGCTGGCCTTCCTTGCAGTGGCTCGTGGTGCGGCCGGGCAGCCCGGAGACCTGCCATCTGGAACCGGCGCGAGCCCGACTAGCGAATTGACCGCCGCGATTCGCATTCCCGGCGCGCTGCAAGCCCGCGTGCGCTTCGATCACCTGACTTCGGCAGATGGGCTTTCCAGCGACTCTGTTTTCTCCGTCCTGCAGGACCGCCACGGGTTTCTCTGGTTCGGGACGCAAAATGGCCTCGATCGCTACGACGGCTATCGCATCACCCAATACAAACACGATCCGGCGAACTCGACATCCATCGGGGGCGACTTCATCCAGTTCCTGTTCGAAGACAGCCGGGGAGGCATCTGGTCGGGCCGGAGCACTCTCAGCCGGTTCGATCCCGCGACCGAGACTTTCAAACGCTACGATCTGCCGCCGGAAGTTAGTGGTCGTGCAGTGGTCTGGGCGATGTGCGAGGACCGCGCCGGGCGCATTTGGCTCGCAGCCAGTGGGGTGCCGAGAATCTACCGCATCGACCCGGCGAACGGTGCGTTCACCGCGGTGGATATCGGCACGGGTTTGCCTCCGCAACCGTATCCGAGTATCGAATCCCTGTTCTTGGATTCCAAAGGGATCCTGTGGATCGGTTCTTCCCTGGGGTTGATTCGCCTTGATCCGGCCACTCAGGTAACCAAGGCCTATCCCCCTGCCTATCCGAATCCCAAGATCCTCACTACAAGAATTCGAGGCATCGCCGAAGACGCTTCCGGAGATTTCTGGCTTGCTACCAATGAAGGAGCGCGGAACTTCTTCGACCCGGCCTCTGAAGCTTTTCGCCGGCGCTGGGCAGCGGCAAAAACCGGGGACCTCGGCCAGGATGTGAATAACTCGATTAGTGCAGGACCCGGCGGAGTGATCTGGCAGGGTACGACACACGGACTGCAAGTATTCGATCCGGCAAGCGGCAGGATGGCGGTACTGCGTCACCATCCCGCCGACCGCTACAGTCTCAGCGCCGACGAGATCTGGGCCACCACCACGGATCGCAATGGCGACCTTTGGGTAGGCACGAAAGGCGGCGGGGTCAATCGTTTTTCGCCGGCGAGCATGCGCTTCGGGGCGATTCGGCGCGATCCGGACAATCCGCACAGTTTGGGCGAGGACAATGTTCGGGCGATTTATTGTGATCGTCTCGACATTGTCTGGATCGGCACCTACGGCGGCGGGCTGAACCGGCTCGACCGGACCTCGGGCAAGTGGACGCACTTCCGGCACGATCCCCGCAACTCGCGAAGCCTGGACGATGATCGCGTGTACTCGATTTACGAGGACCGGTCGGGGGAACTATGGATCGGCACCGCTGCCGGGATCAATCGGCTGGACCGCCGGACCGGCGCCTTCACGCGCTTCACACGGGGAACCATCGGTATTTCGGGATCCGCCATCCCCACCTATTCCCTGCTCGAGGATCGCACCGGCCGCTTCTGGTTCGGAGCCGGCAACTTCAACGATACGCTGGACCGGCAGACCGGAGCTGTGGGTCCCATGCAAGAGAATGGCGGACTCTCGAGCTACGAGGACCGCGATGGAAATCTATGGTTCGGCGCGATCACCGGTCTGACGAAGATGGATCTCTCAGGAAAGATCCGGAAAATTCGATTCTCACTCACGCCGGGTACGGACAAACCGGACGTGGTGCAAATCAATTTCATGCACCGGGATTCACACGGAATCATGTGGCTGGCCACAGAAACAGGCTTGATCCGGTTCGATCCCAAAACCGAAAACTACACCAGGTACGCCACCAGCCAAGGTTTGCCGGACAACACGGTGCAGTGCATCGCTCCGGACCGGGAGGGCAACCTGTGGCTGAGCACGAACAACGGCCTCTCCCGGTTTGACCCGCGCACAAACCGCTTTTCGAATTACCACCAGAGCGACGGCTTGCAGGGGGAGCAGTTTAACCGGAAGTCCTGTTTCGTGGATGCCGCGGGAACGATGTATTTCGGCGGCGTCCAGGGGTTTAACATTTTCGATCCGCGCCGCATTCCGCCTTCGCCCGGCGAATCGTCCAAGGTGGTATTGACCGAGTTCCGCCTCCACGGAAAGGTCGTTCCCGTGGGCGCCGGATCGGTGCTGTCCCGGCCGATCTGGGACACGGATCGGCTGAACCTCTCCTATCAGGACAATTCGTTCGCACTCGAGTTCGCTGCATTGAGCTACCGCGACCAGTCGAAGACGCGGTACCGGTTCCGTCTGGACGGACTGGAAGCTCAGTGGACGGAAGTGGACAGCCGTAGCCGGTCGGCCCGGTACACCGGCCTGTCTCCGAGGAACTACCGGTTTCGTGTGCAGGCCTCGACGGACGGCAGGAACTGGAGCGGACAGGAAGCCTCCCTGGCGATCGATATCGCTCTTCCGTGGTGGATGACGCGGTGGAGCCAGGCAGGTGCTGTGCTGGTGTTCGCGAGCCTGCTGTTCGGTACTTACAAACTGCGGGTCCGGGCACTGCAAGCGCGTGGATTGCGCCTGCAGGAGTTGGTGACGCAGAAGACGGCCGAGCTGGTCGAGGCCAGAAATCAGGCGGAGCAGGCCAGGATGCAGGCGGAGCAGGCCAGCACGGCCAAGAGTGCGTTCCTCGCCAACATGAGCCACGAACTGCGTACGCCGTTGAATGCGATTCTCGGGTTCTCCAACCTGTTGGGAAAGCGTGTAGAGAGCGAGGATCAGCGAAGAGACCTGGACATCATCAACCGCAGCGGCGAGCATCTGCTGACACTGATCAACGACGTGCTGGACGTTGCCAAAATTGAAGCCGGGCGGAGTGTGCTCGATCTGGCTCCCTGTGACCTGTGGGGCATCGTGCGGGACGTCGCCGATATGATGCGGGTTCGGGCCGCCGAGAAGGGGCTCGCTCTGGAACTGGAACTGCCCGGCGACGTTCCGAGGTATATCCGCGCCGACGCGTTCAAGCTGCGTGGCGTGCTCATCAATCTGGTTGGAAATGCCGTCAAATACACCGAGAGGGGATCGATCACACTGCGTGTTTCCGCACGCGAAGGAGACACTGGCGGGCAGGCTCTGCTGCGCTTCGAGGTGGAAGACACGGGCGTTGGGATCGCGCCCGAGGACCTGGAACGAATCTTCGAGCCATTCGAACAGGCAGGGCGCGACCGAAACCGGAAGGGTACCGGCCTCGGGCTGGCGATCACGCGGCATGCGGTCCAGTCGATGGGTGGGCGAATCGAGGTGGAGAGCACCGTCAAACAGGGCTCCTGCTTTCATTTCGAGATCCCGGTCGAGACAACCGCGCGGTTCGAATCGGCGCCGGCTCCCTGCGAGGTGGCCGGGTTGGAGCCGGGTCAGCCGGAGTACCGGATCCTGATCGTGGAGGATCAACGGGAGAACTGGATGGTGCTCCAGCGCATGCTTCAGGATGCGGGTTTCCAGGTGCGCGTCGCGGAGAATGGCAAGGAGGCCGTGGAGTGCTTCCGCGAGTGGAGGCCTGAATTCATCTGGATGGACCTGCGGATGCCGGTCATGGACGGCATCGAAACTACCCGGCAGATTCGCGGATTGGAGGGCGGCCGGGACGTGAAGATTGCCGCGCTCACAGCTTCGGGATCCGACTGGCGGCGGGATGAAGTGCTGGCATCGGGATTGGACGACTATTTGACGAAGCCTTACCGGCCCGCTGAGATTTTCGAGGCGATGGAGCGGCAACTCGGGGTCCGCTATCGCCGCGCGGAGAAGTCTGAACCTGTCGGAGCAGCGCGCCCGGCATTGTCGCGGGCGGCATTGGCGGCTCTGCCGGACGCTGTGCGCGAGGAACTGCGCACCGCGGTGGTCACACTGGATTTGGCAGGCATGTCCAAAGTCGTGGACAAGGTGGCCCAGTACGATCCGGAATTGAGCTCGGTTCTGGCACAGCATGCCAGGACATACTCGTTCACGGCGATTCTGAACGTGCTGCGGTGACGGGGGCTGAGCCAGGCGAGGTGCCACGTCGCAGGCCGGGCCGGCAGCCGGCATCAAGCCGCTGCCAGCCCGGCGATTCATCTTACCGGGATACCGTCAGCTTCATCCCGTACGGCGGTACGATTCCTTGCCTCGGTGCGTTTTCGGGAGCTGCGGTAAGCAGCACGACCGATTTGGCGCGCAAGGCGTCCAAAACCGCCAGCACCTTCTGATACGGCACCCGGCTGTCGGCCTTTACATACACGGTCGCTGCGCTCAATTGGGCGAGCGCAGCCGGCTCGGTGGGCTCGACACCGACAAACACCCGGCCGTCCGCCGTGAGGGCCACTACCGTGGCATTCTGTTCGTCGGCTGCCCGCATCTCGACTGCATGAGGGGCAACCGGCATCTCGACGGAGACACCTCGCTTCAGCGCAGGCTTCTGCGGGTCCTGGCCAGCCGCCGCACAGATCAGGATGGATCCGACCAGACACGCCTCAACTATGGACTTCATACCTTTACTCCTTTCGACGTTGATGCCTATTTCCTGCTTCCGCTCAGCCAACACTCATTACTGTACTAGAACACTAGTACACTGTCAAGGGCCGCAAAAAAATAGTCTTTCTCGCGGGGGTGTCGCATCTTGACACCGACGAACGGCCCGCCCGCGGCATCGCATGGCCTCGAGGCCGCCGTCGAGGAGATTGAAATGTACTATTCGTATCGACCGGTGGCGGCAGCCGCCGCTCTACTGTTGAGTCTCACGTGCGGCCCGGCGCGGGCACAGGTCAGCTTCAAGCCATTCGTCGATGGCTGCCTCATCACCAGTATGTCCGCGGACGGCAGCGTGGCAGTCGGCAACTATGGAGGCGGCAGCAACGCCGATAGTTTCCGCTGGACCGCCGCCGGAGGAGTGGAACTCATCGGCGTGAACGGGTACGCGAATCCTGAAATCTCGCGCGATGGAATGACGATCGTAGGCTCGGTGCCGGATTCGGCGGGCAACCTGAATGCCGCGGTCTGGCAGGGCGGGCGGAAATGGAGAATCCTGGCGCCGTTCGCCGGCGCGGTGGTCAGCGAGACTAGTACCATTAGCTATGCGAACGGAGTCTCAGCGGACGGTTCCGTCATTGTGGGAGGCGTATACGTCTCGCGGACCAAGGTGGTCGCGTTCCGCTGGGATGCGGTGAACGGCATGGTGAACCTGGGAACGTTCGACGAGGGCAAGAATTCCGACAGCGTGCCGCTCGCCGTCTCGGCGGACGGGAACATGGTGATCGGCTGGGATTACAAGGAGGGATTCTCTCCGCCCGGCCCTGGAAGCCCTGCGATGAACGGGAGGCGCGGCGCGATCTGGACGGACGGCAAGGAGCGCCTGCTGCATGCGCTCGGCTGGGCAGGGGAGGCCTGGGCAACCAACGACGTCGGCTCCATCATCGTGGGGCAGTTCTTTCCCCTGAATACCAACAATGTGCTGCAAGGCGCCTCCACTTACAAGTGGACCGCATGGGACGGGAATTTCCAGGATCTCGGCGCGGTGCCGGTCCCGCCCGGCGGCAGTCCCAGGGATTACATTTCGCAGCCGTATGCGATGAGCGACGACGGGTCGGTGGTGGGCGGCGACTCCGGGAACGTGAACAACAAATCCGCGATGATCTGGACGCACGACACGGGAATGGTGAACGTGAGCGACTACCTGACGATGAAGGGCGTGACGGATCACCAGAGTTGGCCCCAGCTCACCAAGACGGTCTATATCAGCCCTGACGGGCGCCTGATGGCGGGATACGGGTACAAAGCCTACCCGTCGCTCAGTACCTGGATCGTGACTCTCAAGTAGCGACCGGAATCGCTCGCCGAAACGCCCCGGCGTGTATCATCGGTATTGGAAATGCGGCCTTGGGTTCCCAACACAGGGACAACGCGGCGGGCGCTTTTGAAGGCCGGGGCTGTCGTGGCCGCCGCGCCGGCTCTTCAGCTCGCGTCGCGGGCGGCCGGCTCCGGCCGTCCCAACATCCTGCTTCTGATGACCGACCAGCATCGCGGCGATTGCCTGGGCTCGGACGGGAACGCCGTACTGCAGACTCCCAATCTCGACCGGCTGGCCCGCGGCGGCGTCCGCTTTCGCTGCGCCTACTCGTCGACGCCAACCTGCACTCCGGCGCGTGCGGCGCTGCTTACCGGGATGTCGCCCTGGAGCCACGGCATGCTCGGCTATGGCGCGGTGGCGGAACACTACCCGGTCGAGATGCCGCAGTTGTTGCGCAACGCCGGCTACTACACCCTCGGGATCGGCAAGATGCACTGGACGCCGCAGCGCGCCCTCCACGGCTTCCACCGCACGATTCTGGACGAATCGGGCCGCGAGGAATCGCCCGGTTTCCGCAGCGATTACCGGAGCTGGCTGTTCTCGGAAGCTCCGGAGGCGAACCCCGAACCCACCGGCATCAGTTGGAACGGATATGCCGCCAAGCCATTTCCATTGCCTGAGCGGCTGCATCCCACGGCGTGGGTCGCCGAGACGGCGATCCACTTTCTGCGCGGCTACGACCGGCCGGAGCCCTGGTTTCTGAAGGTCTCGTTCGAGCGCCCGCACAGTCCGTACGATCCGCCGCCGCGCTGGATGGACCGCTACGCCGATGCACCCCTTCCGCCGGCGCGCGCGGGACGGTGGGCGGAGAAAAACCGGCCCGCCGACCGGAGCATTCAGGATCCCTGGCACGGCGATTTCGGAGCGGAGGCCGTTCGCCGGGCGCGGCAAGGCTATTACGGTTCGATCAGCTTCATCGACGAGCAGATCGGGCGGATTCTGGAGACGCTGGACGGCCGCGGACAACTCCGCGACACCTTGATCTTCCTGCTGGCCGATCACGGCGACATGCTGGGAGATCAGTACCTGTGGCGCAAGGGCTACGCGTATCAGCCCTCGGCACGGGTGCCGATGCTTCTGCATTGGCCGGGCGGGCTCGATCGCGCGCACGCCGGCCGGGTCGTCGGACAGCCGGTGGAGATCCGCGATGTGCTGCCCACGCTGCTCGATGGCGCCGGCGTGATGGTGCCTCCGGCGGTGGAGGGCAGGAGCCTGCTGGGCCTGGTTCGCGGCGATGGCGGCGGGTGGCGGGAATGGATCGACCTGGAGCACGACGTGGTCTACAGCCCGGAGAATCATTGGAACGCACTGACCGACGGCGTATGGAAGTACATCTTTCATGCGGATTCCGGCACGGAACAGCTATTCCACCTGGCTGAAGATCCGTATGAGCTGGTGGACCTTTCGGGCGACGCCGCGTACAGCGCGGAGCGGAACCAGTGGCGGAGCAGGCTGATCGCGCATCTCGCGCCGCGCGGCGAACCATGGGTGGTGAAGGGCGCGCTCGGCATCAGGAAAGCGCGGCAGCTCTATTCGCCGCACTACCCCGGCTGAGAGGCGACATGCCACGAGTTACGATACGGCCATGCGTCGTTATCTAATCCTTTTGCTCGCATTGCTGGCGGCGTGCTCGTGGACCTTTGCCGCCAGCCATTCGCTCCTGCTGATTTCAATTGACGGCCTCAAGCCCGGCTATGTTCTCCAGGCCGACGCACACGGCCTCAAGATCCCTCACCTCCGGCGTATCCTTCAGGAGGGCGCTCACGCTACCGGCGTGCGAGGCGTGCTGCCCACGGTCACCTATCCCAGCCACACCACCATTGTGACCGGCGTGTGGCCGGTGAAGCACGGCATCTACACCAACACCACGTTCGATCCGCTGGGCAGGAATTTCGAGGGCTGGTATTGGTACGCCGAAGACGTCGCCGTGCCCACCCTGTGGGACGCGGCAGCCAAAGCCGGGCTCACTTCGGGAAGCGTTTCCTGGCCCGCCACCGTGAGCGCGAAAGGAATCCGCTACAACGTGCCGGAGTACTGGCGCACGCAGAAGTCTCCCGACGACCTCAAGCTGCTGCGTGCCGTGAGCACGCCGGGATTAGTCGCGGAGATCGCCAAAGAGGCCGGTCCGTACAATGTCGACCTGGATGACGCCATCCCCGGCGATTGGGCACGCACCCGCTATGCCATCTGGATCCTGCGGCACGGGAAACCGGACTTGATGACGGTTCACCTGGCGGCGCTCGATCACCTGCAGCACGCCACGGGCCCGTTCAGCGCCGATTCCAACCACTCGCTCGAGCAGATTGACGAGATGCTGGGACAGTTGGAGGAAGCGATGCGCGCCGCCCATCCGGACTACGCGGTGTGCATCGTCTCCGATCACGGATTTTCCGGCATCGACCACAGCCTCAACCTGATGAAGGCGTTTGCAGACCAGGGGCTGGTCACCCTGGGGACCGGGCCCGGATTTCGTGGAGCGCCGCTGGTGGTGGATTGGAAGGCATTTCCGAAAGTGGATGGCGGATCGGCTGCGGTGATGCTGAAAGATCCGAAGGACCAGGCGACGCGCGCCAAGGTGGAAAAGGTGCTGCGCGACCTGGCGGCCGACCCGGCAAATGGCATCGCGGGAATCCTGGACCAGAAAGCCATCGCCGCCGCGGGTGGAAATCCGGAGGCCGCGTTCTGGCTGGATATGCAGCCTAATTATTCCGTGGTGAACACCATGGGCCCGCTGGTGAGTGCCGCGAAAGGCGGCACGCACGGCTATGCGCCCTCGCACGCGGAGATGCTCGCTTCATTCTTCATGGCGGGCCCCGACGTGCGGCCAGGTCTCGCGCTGGGCGAGATCGACCTGCGCAGCATCGCTCCGACGATGGCGGCCTATTTGGGCTTCCCGTTTCCAACTGCCGAGTTGAAGGCGTTGGCTCTGCGGTAGGTAACCTCCTGTGGGGCGGGCAATCCTGCCCGCAGCCGGCCTTCCGACCGGCTGGACCCGCTGAAGCAGGTCCGCGGGCTGAAAGCCCGCCCCACTGGCAGGTCATTTCAAGAAGATCGCCGCGTTGTCCTTGGTCACCAGCGTCTCGCCGACGTCGATTCTCTTTTCGATGGGCTCGCCGCGTAACGCGCGCAAGGCGTACTGAACCGCGGTGCTGCCCAGCCTCTCGGGGTACATGGCGACATCGCCCGCCAGCCGGCCGTCTTCCACCGCGCGCACCGCCTCGCGGGTGGCATCGATGCCGACCACGGCGACCTTGCCGGTCAGATTGCGGGCGGCGATGGCTTCCACCGCTCCCAGCGCCATCTGGTCGTTGCCGGCAAAGACCGCTTGCAGGTCGGGAAACCGGGTCAGGAGATTCTCCATCACCGACATTCCCAGGGCGCGCTCGCTGTTCGCCGGCTGCACGGCCACGCATTCGATTCCCGGCGTATTGCGGATGGCGTCGCGGAAACCCTCCACGCGGTCCTCATGCGTGGGAACGCCCAGAATTCCGCGGATCACGGCGACCTTGCCCTTGCCGCCTAGCAGCTTGGCGATGTAATCGCCGGCAATGCGGCCCGCCTTGCGATTGTCCGACCCGACATAAACCCGCTTGGATGCCCAGTCGATGTCGGTGTCGAAGATGATCACCGGAATGCCCGCGGCGCGCGCGCGATCCAGAACGGGAATCAGCTCGGCCGTGCCCGCGGGCGCCACCGCCAGCGCGGACACTTTCTTGGTGATCTGGTCCTCCAGAATCGACACCTGCTGGTCGATATTCACCTCGCGCTCCGGCGCCAGCACCGTCACGCGGACGCCCGGATTCACCTTGGCGGCATCATGCGCTCCCGCCTTGACGCGCTGCCACCATTCGCTGTCGAGCGCCTTGGCTACCACGGTCACTTCGATAGTCGGCTTCTTACTCTCCTGCCGGCAGGATCCCAGCATCACGACGGCGGCCAGTCCAAACACGCAGGTTCTCATGGTGGTTCTGGTTATGCCTCCAATTCGTCGATCTCCACCGGCCGGCCTTCGCTCATCGACCGGTTTGCGGCCACGCTGATGCGCAGCGCCGCCACGGCATCCGCTCCCGTGATGGAGGGCGGCAGACCCTTGCTCACGTGCTCGGCGAAGTCCTGAATCTGGGCCAGGTAGGCATTCTCGAAGCGCTCCATGAAGTACGGCACCGCGTCGTGCGTGACTCCCGCAGGCGTGAACATCAGGATTGGGGTCTGGCGGTAGTAGCCGATTTGAATTCCCCCCTTGGTCCCCCAGAGCTCGCCGCGAATGTCGTATCCGTAGATCGCGTTGCGGCTCAGTTGCACCACTCCCAAGGTCCCGTTGCGGAATACCAGGTCGATCACGGCATTGTCGATATCGCCCACGGACTTCATTTCAGGGTACGCCAGCGTTCCGCCGATTGCATGCACGCGCTTCACATCTCCCATGTACATGCGCGCGGCATCGAAATCGTGAACGCCCATGTCGGCGATCAGCCCGCCGCTGACCCGCGGATCGCAGAATTCCAGGGGCGGGGGATAGGGATCGCGCGAGATGGACGTGAACATCACCGGATCGCCGATCTCCCCGGCGTCGAGCCGCCGCTTCGCCGCCAGGTACCCGGCATCGAAACGCCGTTGAAACGCCATCTGGAAAAATACGCCCTTCGCCTCCACCGCCGCCATCATCTCGCGCGCGTCGGCCAGAGTCAGCGAAATCGGTTTCTCGCAAAAGATCGCTTTTCCGTGCGCCGCCGCATCCATCACGACTTGCTTGTGGGTGCTGGTGGAAGTCACGATGACGACCGCATCGATCTCGCGATCGCCCAGTAAATCCCGGTGATCCGCGTACCACCTGCCCACTCCGAACTCGCCCGCAAAGGACTCCGCCATGCCGGGCTTCCGGTCCGCGACGGCAGCCAGGGCCACCCCCGGGACGCGCCGGGCCAGGTATTGGCCGTACATCCGGCCCAGCCTGCCCACGCCAATCAGACCTACCTTCAGTGTCGTCATCCGATTCGCTCCGTTCTCTCCGCGGCACGCTGCCGCACCACATCCACCCACACCGCCGCCACGATCACCACCCCGATCACCACGGTCTGCCAGGCGGCGGACACGTTGAGCAGGTTGAGACCGTTGCGCAGTACGCCCATGAGGAGCGCGCCCACCAGGGTACCGCTCACCGTCCCCACGCCGCCCAGGAAACTGGCGCCGCCGATCACCACGGCGGCAATCGAATCCAGTTCGCCGCCGACTCCGGCCAGCGGAAAACCGGAGTTCATGCGCCCCGCCAGCACGATGGCGCCCACCGCGGCGGTGAGTCCGCTGAGCGCGTACACCAGGATCAGCCGGCCGTCTACCGGCACTCCGGAGAGCCGCGCCGCCTGCCGGTTTCCGCCGATCGCATAGATGTCGCGGCCGATGGTCGTGCGGCCCAGAAACACGGAGAATGCGGCGCAGCACAGCACCACCAGGATCGCCGGCGCCGGAATCCAGCCGATCGAGCCTGCCCCCCAGAAGCGGAATCCCGAGGGCAGCTCGGAGATCGGAAACCCGCCCGAAACGACCAGCGCGAGGCCGCGCGCCACGTTCATCATCCCCAGCGTCGGAATGAACGGGTGCGGCAGGTGCAGCTTGGTCAGCAGAATTCCGTTGATCGCGCCCAGCGCCAGGCCGATGGCGAGTGCCGCCGCCACGGCGATCGCCGGCGGCACTCCGGCGTGCATCAATAACGCCACCATGACGCAGCAGAAGCCCAGGATGGAGCCCACCGACAGGTCGATTCCGCCGGTGATGATGACTGCCAACTGCCCCAGGGAGATCATCGCGTTCACGGCGGACTGCCGGAAGACGTTGAGCAGATTGTCGGCGGTCAGAAAGCGGTCGGAGGCGCCGCCCAGCGCCGCGCAGAGAATCAGAAGGCCCAGCAAGGGGCCGAACCTTCGCAGCAGACCGCTCAATCCACGCCTCCGGTTGCCAGGTGCATGATCTTTTCCTCGGTGGCTTCCTCGCGCGTCAGTTCTCCGGCGATGGAGCCACGATGCATGACTACGATGCGGTCCGCGAGCGCCAGCAATTCCTCGAGTTCGGAAGATGCCATGAGCACCGCGGCGCCCTCGCCGGCCAGCATTCGGATGCGGTCGTAGATTTCGGCCTTGGCCCCTACGTCGATTCCGCGCGTGGGCTCGTCCAGCAGAAACACCCGGGCGCCGGCGAACAGCCATTTGGCCAGCACGACTTTTTGCTGATTGCCGCCGCTCAGATAAACTACCGGCTGGCCCGGTCCGGCCGCCCGGATGCGCAGCGCGGTGATCCAATGCCGGGCGGCGCGCTCTTCCAGGGAGCGGCGGACGAGGAATCGCTTCCGTCCGGCGGCCAGCGCGATGTTGTGCTGCACGGAGGCTCCCAGCACCAGGCCTTTGGCCTTGCGGTCGTCCGGGACGAGAGCGATTCCGCTGCGGATGGCGTCTGCCGGATGGCGCAGCCGGACGCGGCGGCCATCCACCAGCACCTCGGCGGAGGCGCGGCCATGCGCTCCGAACAGGCCCTCCAGCAGCTCCGTCGATCCCGCGCCGGCGAGCCCGGCCAGGCCCACGATTTCGCCCCGATGCACGGTGAGGCGGACGGGACCCTCGATGCGCAGCGCCTCTTCCGATTGGGCGCGGCTCGCCGCCCTGGATTCCAAGCGCTCCTTCAGCTCCGTTCCGATCATGGCGCGGACCAGCTCCTCCTGCGTGACTTCGGAGGTTGGCCGCGTGAACACGTGGCTGCCGTCGCGCAATACGGTGACGCGATCGGAGATCTCGAAGATTTCGCGGAGCCGGTGCGAAATGTAGATCAGCGCCACACCGCGCGCCCGCAACAGCCGGATGGACCGGAACAATGC
>Ga0335083_10007488_pt1 | contig 13479 bp, 12 predicted proteins | sample Lox_Sample_42_FD_206716 | JGI IMG/M metagenome (GOLD analysis project Ga0335083, IMG submission 206716) | Soil microbial communities from Loxahatchee National Wildlife Refuge, Florida, United States - Lox_Sample_4.2 | ecosystem: Environmental > Terrestrial > Soil > Wetlands | place: USA...
CAGCTGCTGGAGCGCGCGGATGTCGTCGGGCGTCTCGTGCATGGGGAACTCGGCGCCGGCCTCTACATGGCATCACCTTACTGAGCCGGATTCCCTGGAACCGAAGATACTGGCGGTATGATCCCCGGCGTCCCGACCACGATCCTCGTCGCACCGGACTCGTTCAAGGGGACGATGTCGGCCGCCGAGGTGGCGGAGGCGATCGGCCGCGGGCTCGAGTACGCCGGCCGGCCCGTCGACCTTTGCCCGGTCGCCGACGGGGGCGAGGGAACGCTCGACGCGCTTGTCGACGCGCTTGGCGGCGAGCTGCGCACCGCTTCGGTGTCTGATCCGCTGGGACGCCCAATCGAGGCCGCATTCGCGCTCGGTGATCGCGTCGCGGTCGTCGAGACGGCCGCGGCGAGCGGCCTCGGTCTCGTCGATCCCTCCGACCGCGATCCGATCGAGGCGAGCACGTTCGGCTCCGGACAGCTGATCGTGGCAGCGATCGAGGCCGGCGCCGATCGCGTATATCTGGGCGTCGGCGGGAGTGCCACGAGCGACGGGGGCGCGGGCGCGATCCGCGCGATCCGGGAGGCCGGCGGCCTCGGTGGCGCTCGGATCACGGTGCTCACCGACGTACGCACGCCGTTCGAGCACGCCGCCCGCGTGTTCGCCCCGCAGAAGGGCGCCGACGAGGATCAGGTCAGACGCCTCACCAGGCGGCTGAACGACCAAGCCCGCAAATTCGCGCGGGATCCGCGAGGGCGTCCGATGACCGGAGCCGCGGGCGGGCTGTCCGGCGGCCTGTGGGCGGAGTTCGAAGCCGAGCTCGTACCGGGCGCACAGTTCGTGCTCGACGCGGTCGACTTCGACCGGCGCATGCGCACTGCTCGCGCCGTCGTGACCGGCGAAGGCAAGCTCGACCAGCAGAGCCTCGCCGGCAAGGTCGTCTCCGAGGTCTCGACGCGGGCGCGCCAGACCGGCGTGCCCTGCCACGCGATCGTCGGCACGCGCGAGCTCGATTCGTTCGGCGTCCGCGTGCTTGATCTCCAGGCGGTGTTCGAGGCGAGCACGCCTCGCGAGATCAGCGCGGCGGCGCGACGGCTGGCGGAGGTCCTCTAAAACACCTCGCCTGCCGTCACGTGCCTGCTGTCGGTCAGGTGCCGTCCAGAGCGAACGGCGCGCGTACAGAACTGATCGGTCTGTGCTCGGGAGACCTTTAGCCGCTCAGTGGGCGAACGCGGTGCGCTTTGCAGTGTCCGGAGACGGCAGGGGAGCGTCCAGCGACTCGAGGAACTCGGTGATCTCGCGCAGGTGCTCGAGCAGGGCTTCGGCCATCTGCATCGTCATCCCCGCACGCACCACGATCCGGAGCACACTCAGGTCCTGGCGGTTCTCGGGGAACGTGTACGCCGGCACGAGCCACCCGTGCTGGCGCAGCTTGTCGGACACGTCGAACACGGTGTAGTTCGTCACGTCCGGGTTGATCGCGAATGCGAAGACCGGGAGATCCCGGCCCTCGGTTATCAGCCGGTACGGACCCATCTTTCCGATCTCGCTCGACAGGTGTGTGGCGACGTCCTGGGCCGCCTGCATCACCCGCTGGTATCCCTCGCGGCCGAGAGTCGTGAACATGAAGTACTGCGCGACGACCTCGCTGCCGGGACGCGAGAAGTTCAGCGCGAACGTGGGCATGTGACCGCCGAGATAGTTGACGTCGAACACGAGGTCGCGCGGGAGGGCGTCCTCGTTGCGCCACAGCGCCCAGCCGACACCCGGGTACACGAGCCCGTACTTGTGGCCCGACGCGTTGATCGACTGCACGCGCTTGATCCGGAAATCCCATTCGAGCTCGGGCTGGAGGACCGGTGCGACGAACCCGCCCGAGGCGGCGTCGACGTGCATGGGGACGTACGGGCCCTTCTCATCCTCGAGCCTGTCGAGCGCGGACGCGATCTCCTTGACCGGCTCGTAGCTGCCGTCGAACGTCGAGCCGAGGATCGCGACCACGCCGATCGTGTTCTCATCGCAATGAGCGACCGCCTGTTCGGCGTCGAGATGGAACCGGTTGCCCTCCATCGGCACGAGGCGCGGCTCGACGTCCCAGTAGCGACAGAACTTCTCCCAGCACACCTGGACGTTCGCGCCCATCACCAGGTTGGGGCGATCTGTCGGCTTGCCCGCGGCGCGCATCCGCTCCCGCCACCGCCATTTCAGCGCCATTCCGCCGAGCATCGCGGCCTCGCTAGACCCGGTGGTCGAGCACCCGGTCGCCTGCTCGTGGCCGGGGCAGCTCCACATGTCCGCGATGATGCTCACGCACCGCGCCTCGATCTCCGCCGTCTGCGGATACTCGTCCTTGTCGATCATGTTCTTGTCCGCCGTGTCGGCCATCAGCCGGGCGGCGACCGTGGGCATGTAGGTCGTCACGAACGTCGCCAGGTTCAAGCGCGCCTGCCCGTCGAGCAGCAGCTCGCTCGTGATGAGCTCGTACGCCATCTCACTGTCGATGCCGCTGTCCCCGATCTCGTGGATCGGCAGAACGGCCGCCGCCCCAGCGGCCATCGCTTCAGCTTCACGGACAGTCGGGCGGTGGCGCTGCTTGGCTAGTGGCATATCGGCTCCTTGGTTAAGGCGGCAGGCGGGTAGATCATCTCCGACCCGCCGTCCGGGCGTGGACGGGCGCTCACCACTACTCGCCCCCCTGTCACCACTAAGGATTAGCGGTCTGGCGGAGGCTGGCATCCGAGCTCGATCAGGTACCGCGCGAACGCGAGCCGGTCGCGATCGGGATGAAACGGCTCGCCGCCATCACGGAGCAGCACGGCCACCCGCTCGAGGTCGTACAACAGCGCGAGCTTCCCGGGCGGGTCGTCCCATTCGCCCGAGTCGTAACGCTCCACCCACGCCGACAGCGCTGCCAGCGCCTCCACCTGCACCTGATCCTCCCACCAGCCGCTCCGCAGCGGTAGCCGGTACCGGACCCGGAGCGTGCACACGTCCGACCACAGCTGCTCGAACCACATCCACCGCTCCCGCGGATAGAGGCCCTCGCCGCACAGGGGCCAGCGAGGCGAGATCGGCTCCTCCCACTCGTTCTCGGGCTCGTGCCAGTCGTCGGGCTCTGGGCGGCTCATGCCGCGCCGGCCAGCCTTCGGAGCCGGCGGTCCTCGAACCACAGCCGTAGCCGCAGTTGCGTCGGCGGGATGCGCCCGTAGAGCAGGAGCGCGTGGCGGTCGGGGAGCTGTCGCAGCGCCTCGGCCGCGATCAGCGGCCTCCGCCGGCGCGACGTCGAACGTGTCGTTCCGCCGGCGCCGGTCGTGTGCGTGCGATCGCGCGCCTCCTCCTCGCCCGTCAGGCCCGCAAAGTAGCGCAGAGTCTCGAGGTCGGCGACCCCGGGCAGCAGCATCCGCGCCCGGTGACTGTTCACGACCGTCTCCGCCTGCTGTCCGTAGCGTGAGCGAGCCTGGGCGAGGTCGTGGAAGATCGTTACGAGCTGGATGTTGTGGCTCGCGGCGGTCGAGGCGATCTCGGCCAGGTTCGGCAGGGGAGCCACGTTGCCGGCCTCGTCGAGGCACAGGAGCAGCGGCCTCTCGAGGCGGCCCGAGAGCGTGGCGCGCTCGTAGGCGCGGTCGACGATCTCGCCGAGCAGCGAGAGGAAGATCGGCCGCAGCAGCTTGGACGCCTTGGCGTCGCCGATCAGGTACAGCGTCGAGGGCGCGTCGAGCAACCGGTCCGCGGTGATCTCGCTGGAATCGGCCGAGCGCGCGACGCGCCCGAATCGGTACGCGCGGAGGAGCGTCTGCGCGGTCGCCTCGATAGACGTCCGCGTCCGGTCCGCCTGCGCCTCGAACGCCCGGACGGCGTCATACGCGGGGTGGCCGCCCTCACCGGCGCACAGCAGCGCCTGGTCGAGCTCCCGCAACCCCTGCCCGTGGATCCAGCGGACGACGCTGTCCATGCCCGCCCCGCTGACCGCCGCCGCGTACAGCAGGGGTGCGAGCCGCTGCTCGGCGGCCACCGCCCAGAAGTCGCCGCCCTCCACGCTTCGACGGTCGAGCTCACCGGCCGAGGCGAGCCGCCAGGCGACCTCGAGCGCACCGTCCCATGTGTCGACCCCATGCAGCGGGGACCAGGTGTGCGCCCGCTCGCCCGAGAGCCCGAACGGGTCGAACACGAAAACCTCCCCGATCGCCCGGCGCCGGCCGATCGTGGATCCGACGAGGTCTGTCTTGATCGAGCTCGCGACCGCCGGACCGGCCCACTCGAGCAGCGCGGGGATCGCGATGCCGGCGGACTTGCCCGACTGCGGCGGGCCGAACGCCACCAGCGCGTGCCGTTGCTCGGCGTACAGCAGCCTGCCGCCACGCCGCCCGAGCACGAGCCGCCCCGCGCGTCCAGACCGCGCGGAGCTGCGGAGCGTGCGGAGCTCCGGCGCCTTCGCCCATCGCGCGCCTCGGCCGCCCGCGAGGCGTGCACTGATCCGTCCCGTCAGCAGCGCGACGCCGCCTGCGGCACCTGCCAACATCACGAGCGCGGCGTAGAAGCCAGCGGCCCGCGGTAGATCCGAGCGGACGGTCGCCGGCCAGGCGGTGGCGGGGTTGCCCAGGCGCGAGGGGAGCCGGACCAGCACCGCGAGCAGCTGCCCGACCCCGACCCGGGGCCAGCCGGAGCCGAAAAGCGCGCCCGCGAGGCCGCCCCAGAGCCAAAGCGTCCCGGCGACTGCCACGCCGCCCCCGATCACCGCGACCAGGACCCCGTCGGAGATCGTGTCTCCGCCTCGCGGGCTCATCCGCGACCGAGCCTCTCCTCGCTCACGCGCATCCCCGTGTCGGTGTTCGTGAGTCGCGCCTCGAGTCGTGAGCGGTAGTGTTGGACCACGAACGAACGGCTGCCGACGCGCCACAGAGCCTGTCCCGCGGACAGCATCGAGATCAGCCGCGACTCGGTCTCGGACAGTCCGAGCAGCCCGCGCGTGAGCGGAACCTGGCTCTCGTCCTGGTGGTAGACGATGCGGGTCGAGGCGTCCGCGATCAGGCCTTCGGCGATCCTCGCCGCGCGAGATCCGGCGTCGCCGGCGGCCCGCAGGTCAGCGAGCTTGTGCAGCACGACCAGGTTCATCACCCCGAACTGCCTGGCGAGCTTGAAGTTCGACTGGAACCACTCGCCCAGGCCGGTGTGCTGGACAATCTTCCACGACTCGTCGGCGACGTTGATCAGGCGCTCGCGGCCCGGCCGCTCGGCCATGCGTGCCAGCAGCGCGCTCATCCACGCGGTGGCGCACGCCATCAGGATCCCAACGGCGGGCGAGTCCTTAACTGCGTGCAGGTCGAGCACGAGCAGCCGGGCATCGAGGTCGAGGCCCGGCGTCGTCGGGCCGTCGAACATCCCTCGCAGCGGTCCCTCGCACAGATCCTGGATCGCGAGCGCGGCGCGCCGCACGTCGAGCGCGAGCCGCTCGCACGTGGTGCGTAGACGCTCGGCCATGTCCGCCACCGGATCGAACAGGATCTTGGCGATCTGCGGGAGCGTCGGCTCCGCGACGCCGCTGACCCTCATCGCGTGCAGGGCCTCGCGGAGTGCGGCCGCCTCGATCTGGCTGAGCGGACCTCCGACCGCGGTCATCGTCACGGCCCGCAGCAGCTCCAGCTGGGCGTGCTCCTCGGGGCGGGAGGCGAGCGGGTTGAGGCGGATCCCACCGCCCGGCTCGAGCGACACGGGCCTCACCCCGACCGCCGCGCACAACGGTCCGTACTCGCGCTTGACGTCGAGCACGAGCGCGCGCCGGCCGAACAGCAGCATCCGCCACAGCAGCGTCTTGACCAGCGCGCTCTTGCCCTGCCCGAGCTTGCCGAGGACGATCGCGTTGGGATCGTCGAGCGTCCCGTCGCCGTATAGGACCCACGGGTCGTAACAGAACGCGCCCCCGCTCGAGTCGCGCCCCACGAACACGCCGCGGCCGCCCAGGCCGCCGGTGGCGACGAACGGGTAGATCGCCTGCGCGTGCCGGGTCGTGCACCGGTGGCCGGGACGTTCGGCGGTCATCGCAGTCCCCGGCACAGCGGCAGCGTGAACGCGAACGCCTCGGCCTGCTGGCCGTACATCCGGTGGAGCTCGAGACGGGCTCGGGCCGCCTGGCCGTGGATCTCCGAGCACGCGAGACGGAGATCGTCGCGGTCGCGTCCCGAGATCGTCACGAACCCCGCCAGCCGGACCTCGGCGTGGCCGGCGGCGAGCTCTGCCTCGCGCCGCGTCGCCGCCTCCTGCGCCTGACGCTGGCGGGCGGTCTCGGCCTGGCCGAAGCGGTGACGAAGCTCGCGGTCGGCGCGGTCGCGGGTGACGTCGGCCTCGGCGTCCCGGGTCGAGCGCTCGGGTGCGATCGGCTCGAAAGTGACCGCGACCGTCCGGACCACGTTGGAGCGTCCGAGGAGCGCGTCCATGAACATCGGCGAGACGTCGACGCGTGGCCATCCCCCGATCCAGAAGGTGGCGTGGGAGGCGCCGTCGGTGCAGTAGTGGTCCCAGTGCTCCCGCGCGCCGAGCGGCCACGCGTTGGCCTCGGCTAGACCATCCCTGCCGGGTTCGGCCGCCTCGACGGCCGTCAGTTCGGCGCGAGCGTACGGATCGAAGGCCGTTCGCAGGGTCCGCGCGAGCTGTCCCGCCCCGAGTGCGCCGAGCACGCTCACCTCGGCCGCCTCGAGCCCCTGCGCGACGCGCTCGGTCTGCTCGATCAGCGCCTTTGCCGCCGGTTCGGGACCCCGGTCGACGACCCGGCGGCCATCGATTTGAACGGCGATCAGGACCTCGTGCTCCTGCGTGGCCTTCGTGGTCGCGCCGATCAGCTCGAGGTACGACTCGATCATCGGTGTGCCCCGTAGCGGAACGCTCGGGTCTCGCTCGTCGTGGAGCCACCGCGCGAGCTCGTCCCCCTGGGCCGGGCCGGTCCGCTCGATCCACTGGATCCTCCGGATCGCGCCGGCTGCGGCTCCGGACAGGACCAGGCCCCAGCCCGCCAGGCGCCGCTCCTGCGCGTCGGCGTCGAGCAGAGAGAACGCGAGCACACGACACGCGAGCACCGCCGTAAGCCGGCGCCCTCGATGCTCGCCGAGGATCCCGATCGGACGGTCGCGGTAGGGCCGATCGGTGATGCCGACGCCCTTGAGCGCGGCGGGGGCATCCGGGCGGGGATGTCCCACCAACCGTCGCGTTGGCCGGCCGCGCTCGGTGGCGAGCATTCCGCACGTGGGGGCGCGCGAGCGGAAGCTGAGTCGTCCCCGCGCGCCACGGAGGCCGAACGTGACGACGACCGGGATCCACTCGTCGAGGGTGCGGCGGCCGACCGGGGCGAACGCGACGAGCAGCGAGACGGTGATCAGTAGCGTGCCCACGAACGCGCCGGCGGCTGTCGGGACGCGGTCGAGCACGACGATCGCTGCCACCGCGCCCGCCGCCACCGCGCCCGCCTGCCCGCCGCGGATCTGGCCGAGGATGCCGCGCCGTTCGAGCGGCCCGAACCGGTAGGTGAGGCGCTCGACGGTCATGAAGCGTTTTCGTTCGGCCACACCGGCGTCGTGCCCACGCCGTTCGGACCGAGCTCGAGCTCGGACATGTGTGCCCAGTCGAAGGGGGGATCGAGAGGTGGCTCGTCGCCCGGATCGCCACCCGCCGTATCGCCACCCGCCGGATCGCCACGGTCCGCGCCGCCCGCGTCACCGCCGCCAGCGTCACCGCCGCCAGCACCGCCGTCCCCCGGGCGAGCCGGACCCGGATCCGGCGCGCGGTCCTCGGCCGCGCGCCGCATTGCCGCCGTGGCGATTGCGCTCCAGTCCTCCGCGCTTGCTCCCGCCGCGTCGAGCGCTGCCCGCGCGGGCCGGAGCTCGGCCCGGAGTGCCCCTGCCGCCCCGCTCGCGAGCTCCGCGAGCGGCACCACGCGCAGCAGCGCCCACGGCGAGAACGCCGCGAGTGCTACGAGGACGGCCCCGGCCATAGTGCCCGTGAGGCTCGAGTGTCCGGTGCTGGCGCTGATCGCGGCGCCGCCGAGAGAGAGCACCGCGACGATCGCGAACTTCGAGAGGATCAGCGCCACCAGCAGCTCGACGGCGCGGACTGCCCAGATACGGCGAGCCGGCCACACCATCGCGGCGAACGCGAGCGGCAGCATCAGAACGATCACATACACCGCCGCCTCCCGCATCAGCAGCTCGACCCAGAGCGCGAATGCCGCGCCGATCATGAACAGGCCGACGAGGAAGGCGAGAAAGGGTGACTGCGTGAACGCGGTCAGGCCGGCCACGACGGCGGCCGCATGCCCGAGGAAATGCGCGCTCTCGTTATCGGCGGCCGAGGAGATGAGCGCACACATTTGATCGGACGCGGCGAGCAGCAGCATCGTCAGCGGCGCGGCGATCGCGACCGCGAGCAGCGCGAGCGGCAGATAGCCGAGCGCGGCTCTGGCCAGCAGCCCGAGGTCGGAGCGGATCATCGCCTGCACCGCCGCCGCAAACAGGAATGGCAGCGTGAGCACGGCCGCGATCGCGGCCATCCGCCAGTAGGTCGAGGAGAACCAGGTCGTGTGAAGCTGGGGAGCGGTGGTATGGCCGATCGCCGCGGCGGCCTCGTTCAGCACGACTGATCCACCGAGTACCCAGGCGCCGATCGCGGCCACGCCGAGGGCGGTGCTTGCGGTCGAGGCGACCGCCTGAGCCGCGCCGCCGACCGCGGTGTTGACTGCGCCGCCGGCGTTCCCCGTGATGAGTTGCTTGCCCGCCTGGAGCAGCCGCCCTCCGTTCGAGAGGCCGCCGCATTCGGTGGCGGCCACTCCGCTCAGCGCTCCTGCTGCGCCGCACACAGGATTGTCGGGGCTGATCGCCGCCGCTGCGGGTGCGGGCGAGACCGTGAACGACCCCGTGACGATCACGACGAAGACCAGAGCGAAGCGCGAGGCGCAGATCATTTCGCCGTCGTCCCCAAGTGCTGGAAGAAGTTCACGAGTCCCGGCCCCGACCCGATCACGAGCGCCGAGGCCGCGGAGATCACGGCGGCCATCCGCCCGCGCGCGGCGTAGTGCGGGTTGTGCGCGTGCGAGGCGACCGCCCACAGGGCGGCGCCGACGAACGCCCCGAGCAACGCGATCGCCAGCGCCCATGCCTCGGCGCCGTTCACCAGCTGCTGCAACACGTTGCTCCCCGGCAGGCCGCTTGGGTCCGGTTTGGCGGTGACGTCGGCCAGCAACTGCAACATGTCTATCCCCTTTCAGTCTAATTGAGCCAATTGAAGCTAATTCACCCTAGCAATACTAACTGAGCTCTGCTAGGTTCACCGGCATCAATTTAGTCTCAATTAGACTGAATATGACCTTCATAGAAGCAACGCCATCCATGGGCATCGGAGACGTCGGGGAGCTGTACGGGTCGCTCGCCAGCCGTCTGGAGCAGATCGTGCGGCTCGATGTCCGGGCGTCTGATGCCGTGATCGAAGACGCATGCCAGTTCGCCTGGTGCCGGCTCCTGGATCACAGTCACCGCGTGCATCGCGAGACCGTGATGGCCTGGCTGGCGAGAACGGCGGTGCGTGAGGCGTGCAAGCTCGTCCGCCGCCACCGGCGAGAGCTCTCGCTCGACGCCGTGCTCGAGGGCGGTGCGGAGCCGGCATGGGCCATCGCCCCCGCGGGGCCCGACCGGATACTCGACTACACCGAGCAGATCGGAGAGCTGCGCCGGTTACCGGAACGCCAGCAACGCCTCATCTGGCTCCATGCATTCGGGCTCAACTACATCGAGATGGCCACGTACGAGGGCTGCACGCGGCGGACCGTCGACCGCCAGCTCACGCGCGCCCGGGCCGCTCTGCACGAGAGGAGCCCAGGTTGACCCCTACCGTGCCTTGCCCCGCTTTCGCCGGCGCTTCTCGGCCGGACTCAGCTTCCGGGGCCTCGGACGCGGCTTGGACCCCGCGCGCCTGCCCTCCGCGTCGATCGGAGCGGTAAGACGGTGGCCCTTCGGGGCGTGCCTGCGCGCGTCCCGCCAGATGAAGAACGAGATCCCGCCGAGCACGACGATCGCGCCGATCGCGATTAAGATCGCCGAGCTGCCGCTGAACCCGCTCCCGCCTCCGGCGGTCGCGGTCGTCTGGGCCGTGAGCGGGGCGGTCGTGGTGGTCTGGGTGGAAACAGACGGCTGCGGGAACCCCGGGGCCAGCGGATTGCTCGGGGACTGCGCGCGGGCCGCCGCCGGCAGCGCGAGCGCCGCTCCTACGAGAAGCGTCGGCACGATCCGGACTGAGGCTCTCAACGTACGCCCCCTAGGCGAGCGGCTTTTCCATCGCCGGCGTCTTGGGCGCGTCGGCGTAGGGGTGCTCGTCCGCCACGTCCTCCTCGTGATAAACGCTCTCGGCGTTGACAGCCCAGATGTCGTGGTGCGATCCGGTGAGGATGTTGTCGACCGCGCGCATCGCGGTCAGCATCGAATGGTCCGAGTTGTTGTAGCGGTGCAGGCCGTTCCGGCCGACCTGGATCAGGTTCGGGATCCGGTCGAGCCAGCCGCGGATCGCGCTCACGCGCTCGGCGTACTCGGCGTCGTACATCGGGTACGCCTTGTGGACGCGCACGACGAAGCCCATCTTGACCTTGTCGGCCCGGGCCAAGCCGAGCTGCTGGATCTCGCGCGTGGCCATCGCCACGAGTTGCTCGTCGGTTGTGCTCCAGAGCGCGTCACCCTCGAAGCAGAAGTACTCCATGCCGATCGACGCGTCGGTGTCATTGGGGACCATGAACGGGCTCCATGCTCGGAAGTTCTGGATCCGCCCGACCTTCACCGAGGGGTCGTGAATGTAGATCCAGTTGTCCGGGAACAGCTCCTCGTCCTCGATCACGAGCAGCACGGTGAGGAAGTCGCGGTAACGCAGCCCGCGGGCCGCGTCGCGGACGTCGACCGGGGCCTCGGGCTCGGCGATCCCTACCGTCGTGCGCAGCGGTAGCGAGGAGATCACGTGGCTTGGGGTGATCGTCTCTCCGCCGGCGACCAGCTCGACGACGCGCCCATTCTCGATCCGCAGGCGCGTCACCGGCGCGTTCAGACGGACCTCGCCGCCATGGGCGCGGATCTCGTCGCGCATCTTCTCCCACATCTGGCCGGGGCCGTAGCGGGGATAGTTGAACTCGGAGATGAGCGACTTGATCTGGTTGCCCTTGTTGCCGAAGAAAGCGTTCTTGGCGGCCGCGAAGAAAGACAATCCCTTGATTCGCTGCGCGGCCCACTCGGAGCGGATCTCGGACGTCGAGACTCCCCACACCTTTTCCGTGTAGGACTTGAAGAACTGGTTGAACAGCCAGCGACCAAACCGGTTGGTGACCCACTCCTCGAACGTGTCCTCCCGTCCCTTGGGCTTGACCGCCGCCCACAGGTAGGAGAACAACGCCTTGGTCAGGTCGACCGGCCCGAGCTTCTTGATCACGTCCATGCCCTGCAGCGGGTACTCCAGGAACTTGTGGTTCCAGTAGATCCGGGACTGACGCGGCCGCTTGAGAAATTCGTCGGCGAGGATCTCGTGCCAGAGATCATCGACCTCCTGTGCCTTGGTGAAGAAGCGGTGGCCGCCGAGGTCGAAGCGGTAACCCTCCCGCACGTCGGTGCGGGCGATGCCGCCGACCTGGTCGGTCGACTCGAGCACGATTACGGGCTTGTCTCGCTTGGCCAGCAGATAGCCGGCGGTGAGGCCCGCCGGCCCGCCGCCGAGCGCGACGACGGGACGCTCGGGAGTGATGTCGGAGCCCGGCGCGGCCGAGGTCGCGGGATTTGGAGTCGGATCAGTCATGAACCTTTTCGTAGAGCACCGCGCTGTAGGCAAGGATGCTGGCACCACGGTAGTTGTGGGGCGCCGTGGCAACCTGTTTGAGCACTCCGCGGTCGACGTCGTCTTGGAGGATCCGGCCCAATTGCGCCGCGCGCCGTCGGGCGAGTTGCGTCCACGATGCCTTCCAGTTCGTCGCGCCCTCGGTCAGCGGTCGCACGTACAGCAACTGCTGGCCGGGCTTGAGGCTAGCAACCAGCGGATCCAGCGTCGCCGCCGGCTGTGCGTGCTGGAACTTCGTCAGCGCGTCCACCCAGTCCATGTAGCTCGGGTCCTTGACCGAGCCGATCGAGGTCGAGTACTGCAGGCCGGAGGGGAGGTAGTACCACGCAAGCGGGGTCGAGTCCGGCTGTGCGTTCACCACGACGTCGCCCCTGTGCAGGAGTGGCGTCATCTCGCCGCTGATGTCTCGCATGTCGCTCTTGGTCCGCGGCGAGTACGACGACAGGTGGATCACGAACACGACCGTCAGCGCGATCGCCACCAATCCGACGACGCCCGACCGCGCCGCACCCCAAGCCGCCAGCAGCAGGATCCCGGCGAGGATCGGGGCCATATAGCGAGCCACGAACGCGGGCGTGATCTGCGATGCCAGCCACGCCACGATCAGCGTCCCGGCGATCAGCATGATCAGCGACCACATCACCGTGCCGTCGCGGCTGCGTCGGTAGCGCTTGGTGAACAGCGGGGCGAGCCCGATGACGATCGCCACCAGCAGACAGACCGTGATGCGGTCGGCGCCGAGCAGGTCTCGTGACAGCAGCACCGGTACGCCGAAGCGGATAGTCGGCGCCCACGGTGCGCCCGTGTGGGTGGCCTGGTAGATGAAGTTGGGCAACCAGGGGAGGAACAGGATCCCGGCCCCCACATAGGCGAGCACGGCGTCCCGAACGATTCCTCGGCGGTCGTCGCTGGCGCGCCAGATCGGGATCAGCGCGAGCACCGTACCGATGCCGAAGAAGATGCCCCAGCCGTGGGTGTACAACATCAGCGCCTGGCAGACCGCGAACAGGATCAGATAGCCCCGGCGTCTGTAGACGAACGCGTGGATGAACGCAGCCGTCTCGAGGATCCCGAGCAACGCCATCAGCTCGTACATCCGAGTCTCGGTGGCGTACGCGGTCAGGAACGTGCTGAACGCGAACAGGACCGCCGCGTACAGACCGGCGCGGCGGCCGAACAGGCTCCAGGCGGCCCAGGTGCCCGCCGGAATGCACAGCAGGCCGAACACGACCGAAAGGGAGTGGGTCGCGGTCTCGCTCGAGCCGAACACGCTCATCCAGACGTGCAGCAGCATGTAGAACAGCGGCGGCGAGCCGTCGTGGCGCAGGACCCCGGGAATCGCGCTCAGCGAGTGCGACGCGATACCGGTCGTGATCGCCTCGTCCTCCCAGAACTGCCCGGTGATGTACCTCGTGCGGAGGTACGCCGAGATCGCCGTCAGGACGATCAGGATCGCGGCCGTGCTCGCCCACGTCGGCAGGCGCTGGAGCACCTTCGGCTCACGCACGTCGATGACCCTGGGGATCCCGCGCGGAGGCGCGCTGACGGCCACTACTGAGCCTCCTTAGCCGCGCATGTCGAGAACACCCGGAACGTCCGCACGTGGGCGATGAGCTTGTACTTGGCTCCCTCCTGCTCCCAGGCGAT
>Ga0335083_10007491_pt1 | contig 13476 bp, 9 predicted proteins | sample Lox_Sample_42_FD_206716 | JGI IMG/M metagenome (GOLD analysis project Ga0335083, IMG submission 206716) | Soil microbial communities from Loxahatchee National Wildlife Refuge, Florida, United States - Lox_Sample_4.2 | ecosystem: Environmental > Terrestrial > Soil > Wetlands | place: USA: Florida...
ACGATCCGGTTTCTGAAACCTGATGTGGCGGCCGTCGATGTGGACTGGGAAATGACGGGAGCGAAGAATCAGGACGGAACCGTGCGGCCGACGCGGAAGGGCATCCACAGCCTGATCATGACGAAACAGGGTGACGGGGCGTGGCTCATCACGATCATGCACGTCCATGAGTTCACGAACACACCACAGATCACGCAGCCAGCACTGAATCCCGCGAAGTGAGAGCGGCCGCGCGGATCACGACGCGGAGCGCAACTCCGCCGTGGGAAGAAACCGCGGAGGCCGGCGAAGTTTCGTGGACTGCTCGAAGGCGTAGGCAATCCTAAGCAATTTCGGCTCGCTCCATGCGCGCCCGAAGAACGAAATCCCCACCGGCAGGCCAAAGACGAAACCCGCAGGCACGTTGATGTTCGGATAGCCCGCCACGGCTGCAATGGACGAACTGCCGCCCGTGTCGTGGTCTCCGTCGACGAGATCGGTGAGCCATGCAGGCCCGGCGGTCATCGCGACGAGCGCGTCCAGCCGATGCTTGTCCATCACCGCATCGATTCCCTCGGTGCGCGTGAGGCGATGATTCTTGGCCAGCGCGTCAAGGTAGGCCTTGTCGGTCAGCGGCCCCTTTTTCTGCGCTTTGACGAACAGGTCCTGGCCGAAATATTGCATCTCGGAACTCGCGAGCGCTTCGTTGCGAACGATGAGTTCGGCGAGCGAGCGAACCGGCGCGCCGTTGGCCTTGAGATACGCGTTTAAGTCGGCTTTGAACTCATGGAGCAGGACGTCCAACTCGGAATCATCAAACTTGCCGAGCGACGCGATCTCGACGGGATCGATCAGGACGGCGCCTTCATGCTTCATCGCGTCGAGCGCAGCGGTCATCACGGGAGCCGCCGTCTCCGAATATTCGAAGAGTTTGCGCACGACTCCGACGCGCGCGCCGCGCAGTCCCGCGCGATCAAGGAACTGCGTGTAATCAGACGGCAGTTTTCCCGGACGGGCTTTCGTGGCGGAATCATCGGGATCGGCCGCCGAGAGCGCGCCCAGCAGCGTTGCCGCGTCGGCAACGGTCCGGCACATCGGGCCGGCCGTGTCCTGGCTGTGCGCGATCGGAATGATTCCGGCGCGGCTGACCAGGCCAAGAGTCGGTTTGATGCCGACGACGCCGTTCATCGCCGAGGGGCAGACGATCGATCCGTCGGTTTCCGAGCCGATCGCCACGGCGCATAGATTCGCCGAAACGCCCGCACCCGAGCCGGAACTCGATCCACAGGGATTGCGATCGAGCGCGTAGGGATTGCGGGTCTGACCGCCGCGGCCGCTCCACCCACTGGAAGAATGCGACGAGCGGAAGTTCGCCCATTCGCTGAGGTTCGTCTTGCCCAGGATCACGGCGCCCGCTTCGCGCAGGCGGCGCGCGACAGCGGAATCCTTGGGCGGCGTGAAGCCGACAAGAGCCATGGAACCGGCCGTGGTCATCATGTGGTCGGCCGTTCCGATATTGTCCTTGATGAGCACGGGGATCCCGTGCAGCGGGCCGCGCGGGCCTTTCGAGGCGCGCTCGGCGTCGAGCGTGTCGGCGATCGAGCGCGCTTCCGGGTTGAGCTCGATCACGGCGTTCAGTGCGGGGCCTTGCGTATCGATCTGCTGGATTCGGCCGAGGTACTTTTCCACGAGAGAACGCGACGTGAACTTTCCCGATTTCATCCCGTTCTGGAGATCGCTGATCGTCAGCTCATCGAGCTCGAAGGGCTCCAATTGCGGGGGAGGCTCCGGCGCCGCAGACGCCAGCGCGGGCAAAGCCAAAGAGGCCGCCCCGATCTTGAGAGTGGATTGGAGGAAACCGCGGCGCGTGGATTCGTTCACACTCAGATGACCTTAGTTTGCACGGGCACTCTACTACGATTTGCAGAAGCGTTCCATGGCGCAGCGGCGAAAAGAAGGCGGCGGCAATTCGAATCGTCGGGGGACGGCGCAGCAGGGCGGGCGAAATGGCGGGCCCTGGTTGACGATCTTAGAACTCTTCCGCCGGGTCAGATCGTCGACGCGATTCCTCACATTGGCGAGCTCTCGTTACTCTGATTGTGCTGCCCTCAATGCGGCTAGTCGAAGGGCCAGCATGTTAGGTCGCGATTGTTAGTTTTAGTTTGAGGCTGGTTCCCCGCTTGGCGTCCACATGAAGTCGGAACCGCAGCGGATCAAACCCCGGTGCCGAAATCTGAATGAAGTAGATTCTTCTACTCCGTACTGGGGTGAATGAAAACGATCCATCGCTATCAGTCGACGTTGAGCGCAGTACTGTTTTCCAATCCGCGCTGCATTCCTGGACCTGTGCCTTTGAAATCGGGGCTCCTGTAGGGTCTTGTATTATCGCGCCTAGTGATTTCGCCGATTGCACATCGGCAAGCTCGATGAGCTGATATTGGGCGGCGATTTTCATCGGAAAGCAAAGGAGTGCGATGATTGCAGTTAGCTCAAAGAGTCGATTCATTGCGTAAATTTCCCTCAATCCCGTGCCACGTTGATCGATCATCGAAACGGCACACTCAAATCGCGCGCCTCAAAGCAAACCACTGCCAAGCACTTCCCACGAGTGCCGCGATGAGAATAACTACTCCGGAGTCTGCAGCCAATCCTGCCCATACAGGTCCACCGCCGCCAGCGAAGCCGCCCTCTCTGTAGAGCGTGAAAGGCACTCCATACGGGAAAAAGCAGTCATAGCAACTGACTGGGCGCAGAAAGTTGATCACGTTTGCTATCGCGAACACGATGATCGTGCCAATTAGAGCAATTCCGTACCTGCGAGGTGGGGTTAAAGGCTTTCGCCCTCGCAGCGTTCCCCAAAGCGATGAAAACGCGATCCAGAGAATGGCGTTGAACCCGATGGCTACGGGAAAGAAAACGAGAGCTGTGCGCACATGAATGAGTTTCTGAGCGAGCATCGTCGCTGGGAGATTGCCGGGAAGCAGCAGAAGAAACCCAGCTAGCCACGACGAGCGTACGAAAGCGGATTCCGAATACACTGTGCCGTAGCTAGCAAAAATGCAGCCGACCAGCTGGACGGCACAAAACACTACCCACGTTCGCCGCTTCATTTGTGCCTCGGACGGGATTATCCTTCCAACCGGTCGGACGCGCCACCTTCACGATCGATAGCCGACCACGACTCAGCGGAATCACCCGATAGGGTGAACACAGGAATACACCCAGTGTTCACCTCAAAAGATACGCACTCCGTTCACCCTCATGCCAGCCAGTCGCTATCCAAAACAGAACACTGAAACACACGCAGTGTTCTCCCTAAAATGTGCCGTTCGCGTTCTGTAGCGTGCTGAACTAACGCCCGATCTTAGACTTGGTTGCGCGAAGGCAGGTCTGAAAAAAGACCGCGGACGAAAACCTCGATTTGGGCGGGAGCGACCCGGGTGTTTGTGCGGTTTTGCCGCCGCAACCGTATTACCGGGACATACTGCTGTCTGCCGATTTGGAAGAATCTCGCTGTCGCGAGCGAAGGCTGGTGGGCCTGGGTAGACTTGAACTACCGACCTCACCCTTATCAGGGGTGCGCTCTAGCCACCTGAGCTACAGGCCCAACTTGGAAAGCAGAAACGCGCGCCGGTCGCCGCAAGACTCGCGAATCAGCTTGAGAGACGGAACAGCGGCCAGCGAGCAGACGCGTAACAACCGCTATTTTAGCATCTGCCGATGAGCGCGCAAGCGCGCCGTTCTTCCGGTCTACCTGTGAAGCGATAGCTTGCGGAAACCAACTCCGTGCGTCCACTGAGAAGTGCGCTAGTGGGCGAGGGGGTCGGGCCGAATCTGAAAGTGGACGACCTTCGGGTAAGTGCCCTTCCCGGTCTCGCTGTGGAAGGGCGTGCGCGTGCCCCAGGTGGTCCACACGCCCTTGCCTTTCCAGCCCGCTTTCGCATCGTCGATGCGGCCGTCCATCCCTTTCGCAAAAAAGCCGAGCGGGTATGGCACGCGCAGGATGACGAATCTCCCGTTTACGAGGGCGAGCAGCGAATCCGACGAATTGCCGGTGACGATCGGCGTGTTCTTGCCGAGCCCGAGGGTGTCGAAGCGATCGACCCAGTCGTAGTAGTGAGAGTCGGCGCTGCCGGAGTCCGTGACGTTCTTGAAGCTCGGACCGGGCGTGCGATAGAGCGTCCAGCCTTCGGCGCAATGCTGGCCGGTGGCCGTGGGGCCGTTGAGCGGACCCTTGCACTTGCGACGATCGAAGCTCGCCAAATGGCCGCTGGCGAGCGCGACCCAAACGACTCCATCGCCGTCGACATCCATCCCGCGCGGCGAGTAGCCCCAAACTGGCGCCTTCGGGTTGTTCCAGGGCACTTCGTAGTATTCGGCCAGAGTCGTCTCAGGGGGATTCGACCCCGGATTGAGCCGAACGAGTCCTCCCGGGAATCCCAGGACACTGCCCCACACCATTCCGTCGCTGCTGACGGCGAGACCATAGAAAGCGGCGTTCAGGCGGGTGTCGTTCACGGGATTGTTGGCAACCGCGTTCAGGGCGGATGAGACGCCGAGGCTTTCGCCGGTGGGCGCCGTTACGACCCTCTGTTCACCTTCCACATACGGGTCACGCTTCCCGTTGCCATTCGTGTCGAGGACGAGAGCGGTCCAACCCTGGGATTTCTGCTCGTCGTGGGTCTGGTCCCAGGCTTTCGTGTTGAGCCAGCCGACGACGCCACCGCCGCCACCACTGCTGGTCCAGAGCGTGTCGTTGGCATCCTCCGCGAAGATCAGGTGGTGCGTGCCGAAGCAGGTATCGATCGACGAGACTTGCTTCGTCACAGGATCGTAGACGGCCAGCTGACGGCCGGAGGCGTTGACCGGCGTAAGTTGCGCGGAGACGAGAGTCGATCCGGCCTTGCAATAGGCAGGATCATCCATGGGGCGGATGCGCGCGGTGATCCAAACGCGGCCACGCTCGTCGAACATGGGATTGTGAACGGTCGTGTGACTGTCCCAGATGGCCTCGTCGCCCCAGACGTTCGAAGGCTGCATCGGCTTCGGCTGGCCGGGCGTGTTCGGATCGCGATAGGGAACTTTCACCTGGCTCGTTGTGTTGCGCACCGGATCGAGCACGGGCAGATAGTCGCGGCTTTCCTCCGGCGATCCGTAGATGAGACCGTTCGCGTTGAGCGTCGGATTTCGCTTGTCCGTTGAGATTTCGTCGTGCAGGTAGGCTTTGGGGTCCGCCCAATCCCACTGCGTAATTACGACGTTGCGCTCGACGCCCTGCGGGCGCGGAGGCGCTTCGGCCGGCAATTCGCCTTGCGCAATGCGAGTGGTCCAATCGCCGAATAGCTCCGTGGCGCGCTTCGCACCGAGCTGACCGAGGCCGCCCATCATGATGCCGCCCGCCTGACCCGACTGCACGCGGCGCAGCCAGGCGGCCGCGGGATCGAGGCTGCTGAACATCGGCGGAATCGTGCGCGTGTAGAGATTGCCGAGCTGATGGCAGGACTCGCAGCTGTCCGTCTTAACGAGGTGAATCCATTGGCCCTGCGTTCGCACGCTGGGCGAAATGCCGTTTCCTGAAGGCCCGCTGCCCGGGAACTCGCTTTTGTCCGGAATCTGCAGCAGGGAGTACCAATAGTTCGCCGGATAGTATTGCGCGGCGGCTCTCGCATCCGGCGCGACGGCCGGCTTCAAGTCCACGATCTTGCCCGGCTGGGTCTCGACCTTGGGCGAATCCACCAGCCCGTAGCCGCGCGCCCAGACCGTATATTTCGCCTTGGGCAGGTCCGGAATCACGTAGCGGCCGCGATCGTCCGTGACAACTTCCTTGATGTACCGTGTCGGCAGCTCGGTCGTCTCCGCGATCACCCAGACTCCGGCCTCAGGGCCTTCGGAGCTGGCGACGGTTCCGCCGATGTCATCCGCGTCGATCTGCACCTGCGGGCGCTGCTGCGCGTTCAAATGGCTCCGCGCGGCCAGCAGAAATCCGGCGGTGACGACGGCCGCCAAAGTGCCCAGGTACTTGAGTCTCGCGGAATGCATGCCATGCCTCCCGATGTCCGATGCGGAAACTTATACACGCGCGGCGGCGCCGAAGGAATCGAATTGTTAGACGGGGGACGAAGGGCCGCAGGTCACGCAGCCGGGGAGAGTCACAATTTGTTGAGGCCGTCGAGCGCCGCGACTTTGTAGGCTTCGGCGAGCGTCGGGTAGTTGAAGACCGTGTCGCGGAAGTACTCGATCGAGCCGCCGTGGGCGAGGACGGCCTGGCCGATGTGGACAATTTCGGTGGCGCGCTGGCCGATGATGTGCACGCCGAGCAGTTTGCGCGTGTTGCGGTCGAACAGCATCTTCAACATGCCGGTTTCGTCGCCCAGCATCATGCTCTTGGCAAGCTCGGCGTATTTCGAGATGCCGACTTCGTAGGGAACTTTGGCGGCGGTGAGCTTCTCCTCCGTCTGGCCAACCATCGATATTTCGGGAATCGTGTAGATGCCGTAGGGGAAGAGCTCCGGCATGTGCTGGGACGGCGCGCCGAACATGCGACAGCTCGCGAGGCGGCCCTGCTCCATCGAGGTGCTCGCGAGCGCAGGGAAGCCGATAATGTCGCCAGCCGCGTAGATATGCGGGACAGCCGTCTGGTAGGACCCATTGACGACGATCTTGCCGCGCGGGTCAGCCTGCAGGCCGGCCGCTTCAAGGCAAAGCTGGTCGCCATTCGCCTGGCGTCCGACGGCGTAGAGAAGCACATCGCCCTGCACCTTCTTGCCGCTTTCGAGTTCGGCGAAGACGCGGTCGCGCTGCGCATCGCAACCGACGCGGGTGACTTTCTCTCCAAGCCGGAACGTCGTGCCCATCTGGCGCAGATGGTAGGCCAGCGCGTCGGCGATTTCACGATCGACGAAATCGAGGATGGTGGGCCGCTGGTCGATCAGCGTGACTTCGGAGCCGAGGGCCGCCATGAAGGAGGCGTACTCGAGGCCGACAACGCCCGCGCCCACGACAATGATTTCGCGGGGCAGTTTGGCGATGCCGTTGAAATCGTCGGTGTCGAAGATACGCTTGCCGTCGAAGGGAATCTCCGGGCTGCGCGCCGGGCGCGTGCCGCAGGCGATGAGGACGTTTTCGGCGTGGAGAGTGAATTTGTCGCCGTCGCCCTGCACCTCGATCGTGTGCGGGTCGGTGAATCTCGCGAGGCCCTGATAGACGGCCACGCCATTGCGCTTGAGCTGAGCGCGAATCACTTCGGTCTCGCGCGAAACAATGCTCGTGACGCGGAAGGAAAGGTCCTGCAGCGAGACATCGCCGTTGCCGCGGTAGTTGTTGCCGTAGAACGTGCGCACGGCAATGCCAGTCAGTTGAAAAATGGCCTCGCGGACGCTCTTGCTCGGGATTGTGCCGGTGTGGACGCAAACACCGCCGATCATCATCCTGCGGTCGATCACGGCGACGCGCTTGCGGAGCTTGGCGGCGCAGATGGCGCCCTTCTGGCCGGCGGGACCGCTGCCGACGACGATCAGGTCGTAGTTTTGATCGCTCATTCCGAGAGCCGGGTACTCGTTTTGAAACTGCGGCGGGACAAGGCCCCGAGATAATGTCCGCGATAAATCTTACAGGAATATGAATGTCAGTGCGAAGAAGCAATGCACGCGGCGCACGCCGCAAATTACATTGCCGCTTACGCAGCCACGGACTAAAGTCCCGCCGAATTCAGCCGAGCACAACGAGGTCGATTTCGACGCGCACATCCCGAGGCAGGCGCGCCGCTTCCACCGTCGAGCGCGCGGGCGGATTCGCCGGAAAGTACCGCGCGTAGACTTCGTTCATAGCCGCGAAGTCGTTCATGTCCTTCAGGTAGACCGTGGCTTTGACGGCGCGTTCGAGCGAGGAGCCAGCCGCTTCCACGATTCCCTTGAGGCTTTCCAGAACGCGCGCGGTCTGGCGCGCAACGTCTCCTTCGATCAGCTGCCCGGTTCCGGGATCGAGGGCGATCTGGCCCGCCGTGAAAATGAATCCGTTCGCCTGGACCGCCTGCGAATAGGGACCGATCGCCTTGGGAGCCCGATCGGTAGAGATGATTTCCTTCATGAGGCCTCCGTGGATTGATTGAATCCTCCGGTCAGTCGCCGGTTTGCTGACCGGCAGGACCGAGGGGATACCGGTCGCGAAAATCTTGCGGGATTCCTTTTTGGTTCAGCCAGAGGCGAAACATCAGGCCGAGGTTTCTGTTGGTCGATTGCTCGAGCGCCGACCGGAGATCGTTGTAGCCGACTTCCTGCCCGCGCAGGACCGAGAGAGCGTGCGCGAGTCCCCGGCGCACTTCCTCTGGCCCGCAGATGTCTTCAAGCGCGACGTAGAAGAGCGGCGCCTTCGCAAGAGCGATGCGGCGAGGCCCGACCGGGTCGGTGAGCATGGTGATGCCGAGCGGCGTTTCCTCCGCGCGCGTGCGGGCCTCGTCGTAGCGCCGGAGATATTCGATCACGCGGCGACGGCGGCCCGCGGGTCCCTGCCGAGCTTCGTCAATCACAATCGTGGCGTATTCGGGCAAACCCTCACCGATGCCGATCGACGAGTCCGAGCTTGGGCGGAGCTCGTCCCCGAACCAGTTGTGCGCAAGAGCGTGCGTGACAATCTCGAGGAATTCGCTGCTGCCGGTGCCGAGGGCAAGGGCCGCGGGGTTGACGATCGCGCCGCCGGGAAAGGCCGTGGCTGCGGCGCCTGTCTCACCGGAAACGCGCGCGCGCAGCTCCGGCGACTCGACGACGTGCGGCGAAGGGATGTTCTTGTCGAGCGGGCCGAAGTCCGTTTCGAGCGTGCTCCACGCCGAGGCGACTGCGGCCGCTGCCGCCGCGTTATCGCCTGTGAGCGGCTGAAGCGTCCAAAAGGCGGAAGGGGCATGGCGGTCCGTCGGAGACGAGACGTAGCGACCGGCAACGACGAAGGGCGCCAGATCGTCCTTGCTCAGCTCGAAGCGATATTCGATTTCGCCGCCGGCCTTTTTCTGGCCCTTCGGAGTTCCCCGAGCCAGGACACGGAAATCGGAGGGAACGCGGACGGCGTACGTGGCCGCGCTTTGCGATTTGGGATTGGGAGCGAACAGATGTCTGGGCGGCAGCGGCTCCGGAAACCATCCGCGCGAACCGAGATGGAATTCGCTTTCGCCGAGAGTGATCCGCGAGCCTGTGTTTTCGGGAGAAGCGAGCGTGTACGCGATCGAGAGATTCCGAATCTCCTTTTGCCGCCACGGCGATTCGAGCGCGATGCGAACATCTCCTGGCGAAGCGTCCGGGGCCTCGTCCGACGGGCTAGCAGGCGCGACGGCGCGGCCGTCGACTTCGACGTGAAGATCCTTGCGGCCAAACGACTTTTCTTCGGGAAGACCGAGGTCCAGGAAAGTCAGAGTCGCATTGCCGACGTTCTGCAGCTTGTACTGAGACTCGATCCGCAGCTCGGGGGGCGTTCCCGGCACGAAATGAACCTCCAGGGACTGCCGCAGAATCCGATAGCCGGGCGCAACCGGCGTTTCGCATGAGTATCCGCACAGCAGAATCAGAACGGGAACGAGACTGAGGGCAAGCGAGCGCGGGAGCGGCCGATTCAAGATGCCAAGATTTTACCGGGAGCAGTTCACCGGGCCAAGGCGGAAAATGGCGGCCAACGCAACCAAGCGAAGTGCGGCGATCCGCGACTCGCTACGATCCGTTGAAGCGCTTCAGGATTTCCGCGTCGCTCCCGCCGTGGCGGCGAAGCGACGTAATGGCGGCAACCTGCGAGTCGGGGACGCCGCGGCGGGCCAGCTCCAGGAGCGTGGCCTCGTGCACGCCGACGTTCTTGAGGCCGGCGAGCGAGGCTCCGGACATGACCGGCTGGTTTGCGGCGCGGTGGCGCGCGACCTCCAAGACGATCGCATCGGAGAGCCCCGCCAGCCGCATCGCCTGAAATTCCCCGGCGGAAAGACCGACCTGATTCATTTTCGCGAGCTCCAGGATCGTGTCTTCACTCATCTGAGCCCGAACCAGGCCCGCGAGAGCATCGCCCACGTCGAAAGGCTGCTTCCGATCCCGGAAGATCTTGAACACGGCGATGCAGGACGCGTCCGAAAGACCGCCCTGACGCGCGGCGGCAACTTCCGCGACCTCGGGAGTCGAGATCTGCATGGCCTTGAGCTGCTGGATCGAGTCGTAGGTCAGGCCCGCGGTGTCGAGCGGCTTGGTATCGACGGGCGGGATGCTATGGCAACCCGCGGCAAGACAGGCGAGCGAACCGACAAGGAACAGTGATGCTACCCAGCGGATGACGGCCGAAGAGCAGTCCCACGGGCGCGCAACGAGCCGTGCCAGAATGAACCCCATGAACTGATTCTACGCCCAGTGAATTAGTCAAGATGAGGATGTGGCGCAAGAGGCATGGGCGCCGGAGGCCCAACTAGACGTTGTAGACGCGCTCGATATCGAAGACGCCAGGAATGCGCTTGATGCCCCCGAGAATGTGTTCGAGTTGCTTGCGGTCACGGACGTCCAGCGCCACGTCGATGCGGGCCCGGGTGTTGTCTTCGCCGCCGCTTTCAAAGGTGCGAATGTTCGCGCCGGTGTCGCTGATGACGCTCGTGATTCCGGCGAGCATGCCGGGACGGTCCTCCGTGAAGATTCGCAGGCGAACCGGAAATTCGGCCTGGGTGGACGCGGCCCACTCGACGGCGATCCTGCGGTCCGCCTCGTACAACAGATTCTCGACGTTGGGACAGTTCTTGCTGTGGACGGCGATCCCCCGGCCTCGGGTGACATAGCCGATGATGTCGTCTCCCGGAATCGGATTGCAGCATTTGGAGCGGTAGACCATCAAATCGTCGTGGCCTTTGACGACGATGGTCGCCTCATCCATTCCCAGCATGCGCTTGACGGTGGCGCCCGGCTTGGGCTGCTGCTCTTCGGCCGGGCCTGCGACCGGCTGTCCCGTTACTTTCGCCAGCACCTGGCGCGCGGACCATTTGCCGTAGCCGAGGCCGGCGTACAGGTCTTCCACACGCGCGGCCCCGTATTCCGTGGCGACGCGCTGCCATTCTTCCTGCGCGATTCTCTTGAGGTTGACGCCGGCCTGACGGGCTTCCTTTTCCAGGAGCCGGCGACCGACATCGGTGGCCTCCTCGCGCTCATGCAGGTTGATCCACTGGCGAATCTTGCTGCGCGCGCGAGAGGTGCGAACGTAGGAAAGCCAGTCGCGGGAGGGCGTGTGGCCCTTTTGCGTGACGACCTCGACGACATCGCCGTTCGCAAGCGCGTGGCGCAGCGGAACCATTTCGCCGTTCACCTTCGCGCCCGAACATTGATGGCCGACTTCGGTGTGAACCGCGTACGCGAAATCGACCGGCGTGGCGCCGCGCGGCAGCACCACGACGCGCCCTTTCGGCGTGAACGTATAGACTTCCTCGGGATAGAGGTCCACGCGGAGCGTCGAGAGGAATTCGCTCGGCTCCTGCATCTCCTGCACCCACTCGATCAAATGCCGCATCCAGACGATGCGCTGATCGTCGGCCGAAGACGCTACTTCGGTCCCGCCCTTGTATTTCCAGTGGGCCGCGACGCCCTGTTCGGCGATCCGGTGCATCTCCTGCGTGCGGATTTGGACTTCGAACGGCTGGCCGGAATGAATCACGGTGGTGTGCAGCGACTGGTAGAGGTTCGGCCGGGGCATCGCGATGTAGTCTTTGAAGCGTCCCGGAACAGGCCGCCAAATCTGGTGGATCACGCCGAGCGCGGCGTAGCAATTCTTCACCGTGTCGGTGACTACGCGGACGGCGAGCAGGTCGTAGATCTGGTCGAGATTGCGCTGCTGTTTCTGAATCTTCAGGTGCAGCGAATAGAGACGCTTGGTGCGGCCCTGCACTTCAGCGGGAATGCCGTTCTCGACGAGCTTTTCGCGGATCGCGTCCTGCACTTCCAGCAGGAATTTGTCGAAGACTTTCTGTTTGGACGCGACTTTTTTCTGGAGCTCGAAGAAGGCTTCCGGCTCGAGATACCGGAAGGCAAGGTCTTCCAGCTCGCCGCGGATGAGACCCATACCGAGCCGGTTGGCGACGGGCGCGTAGATGTCCAGCGTCTCGCGGGCGATGCGCTGCTGGCGCGGGGGTTCGAGGTACTCGAGGGTGCGCATGTTATGCAGCCGGTCGGCGAGCTTCACCATGACGACACGAACGTCGTTGACCATGGCGAGCAGCATCTTGCGGACGTTTTCGGCCTGGCGGTCTTCGGGAGCGAGCAGGTCGAGCTTGCTGATCTTGGTGACACCTTCGACGATGCGGCCGACGTCAGGCCCAAATTGCTCCGAGATCTTGTCGATCGAGATTTTCGTATCTTCGACCACGTCGTGAAGCAGGGCGGCACAGAGGGAGGTAACATCCAGCTTCATGTCCGCCAGCAAATGAGCCACTTCGACGGGATGCGAAAGGTAAGGCTCGCCGGAAAGGCGCGTCTGGGCCTTATGCTGCTCGGCGGCGAAATCGTAGGCGCGGCGGAGGAGATCGAAATCGTCGCCGGGACGGTTGCGGCGGACTTTGTCGATCAACTCGACGAAGCGCACGTCAACGGCACGCTGCGCGGCGAGGCTGGCGACAGGACGGCTGGCCAAGTCCATAGTCTATTGTAAACCCGTTGCCGGGGCGCTGTCCGGTGTTGTGCCGGTCGAGCGACCGGCGCGGCCCGATTGACAATCGCCCGGCGCCGCACTACCGTCAGCGTAGCCGCCATGCAAAACCGTGGAAACGGAACCTCACGCGCAAGACGCGCGATTTGCCCCGCCGCAGCGCTATTCCTGGCTGCCACGCTCGCGGTTCCGCGGCTGGCGGCGCAACACAAACCGGCGAAGAAACCGGAGTTGACGCCAGGCGCGCGGCTATACAAACAAAACTGCGCCGTCTGCCACGGCAACGACGGAAAAGGGAACGGTCCGCCGCCAAAATCTTCGCCGTTCACGGAGCCGCCGCCCGACCTGACGACGCTCGCCAAGCGGCACGAGGGGCAGTTTCCGAGTGCCTACGTGGAGACTGTCCTGCGGAATGGAGCCTCGGTCCAGGACCACGGACCGGCGGAAATGCCCGTTTGGGGCATGATCTTCCAGGCAACGACGAACTCGGACGAGTCGCAAGTCAACCGGCGCATCGCCAACCTGATCGACTACCTGAAGTCCATCCAGGCGAAGTAAGCAGCGAAGGGCCGCGCCGCTACTGCCCCTTCTCTACCGGATAGCCTTTCTCAATCCAGTCGGAGTGAAAGTCCTTGGGAAGTGACAGAACCTTGACGTGTGTGAAGCCCATCTTCCGGAGCGCGGCGAGCGCCGGACGGATGTTGGGGCAGCGCGTCATCGGACAGCAACCGCAATACAAGACGATATTCGCATCGTGCGGCACGCCCTGCGCCCACTGGCGCAAGTCCGCGAGGCCCGCTTCGGTGGAACCGGGGCCGTGAAACAGCGCGCCGGGCACGTGCGCGCCGTCATACAGGAAGC
>Ga0335083_10007492_pt1 | contig 13475 bp, 12 predicted proteins | sample Lox_Sample_42_FD_206716 | JGI IMG/M metagenome (GOLD analysis project Ga0335083, IMG submission 206716) | Soil microbial communities from Loxahatchee National Wildlife Refuge, Florida, United States - Lox_Sample_4.2 | ecosystem: Environmental > Terrestrial > Soil > Wetlands | place: USA...
GATGCCGGTTTCTGGGGATTGATCGCGACGGCCAGGGGCGATCAAGGCTACGATTTCATTTCGCGCTTCTTTGCACCGGCCAAAAGTGTGCCGGAAGATCCGGTGACGGGATCGGCGCATTGCGCGTTGACGCCGTTCTGGGCAAAACGGCTGGGCAAGAAGACGTTGAAGGCACGGCAGGTTTCGCCTCGCGGCGGCGATCTTCTGTGCACCGATGAAGGCGCACGTACTGTGCTTTCAGGACCTTGCGCGCTTTATATGACGGCGGAGATCGAGATCTGACCGTTCAAGAATTGTCCGTCTCTCCTTCCGCGGACTCGTCTTCGAATTCCTCGTCCGTTTCATCGTCGAAATCTTCGCCGAAAGCGGCGAGCCCATCGGCGAGATAGTCGCCCAGAAGCGGCAGGGTGAGGAGATATTGCGCGGTGCGCCTGTTATGTTCGTTGCGCGCAGTGTCGACGGCTTCTTTCCATTCGTCGATGTCATACGTGCCTCGACCGAGCCAGGCGAGCGCCACGAGATTGATCTGTTCGTCCACATCCAGGCCGTTGATGAATTCGATCAGTTCCTGCTCGACGGAATCTTCGCCGGGCTTGTCTTCCAGCACGTCGCTCATGTTGTCGTCGATGGCATCGGAGCCTTCGTCGGGATCGGAATCCGCCTCCTTGGCGTCGAACTGACGCGCCTTGACGATGACGTAGCGCACCTTTTCCGGGGAAATGCCGAGCTCCGGCTCGGTTTCGGCGCGTTCGTCGGGGGCGAGCGGCATGGCGAAGTCCTTTCCTGTCCGAAAGACAAACGATTGTTCCGCCTGCCCGTTCCCTTAATCTTGATATGCGTCAAACGCGCGACCGATCGTCAATTGACCTTTAACGGGTAAATCCGTATATCAGCCGCGGGCCACACCTCCCCAACGAGGTGCTTCATTCTGGAAGGAATGATCGATGACCGGAAATATTCCGGCCGTGCGCCCTGCACGGCCTTTTTTTTCGTCCGGACCTTGCGCCAAACGGCCGGGTTGGACTGCTGAAGCCCTCGGTGGCGCGCTCTTGGGGCGCTCGCACCGTTCCAAGCCGGGCAAGGCGAAGCTCAAGGAAGCGATCGACCGCACCAAACAGGTGCTGAAGATCCCCGCGGACTACCGCGTGGGCATCGTCGCTGCGTCCGATACGGGCGCAGTCGAAATGGCGATGTGGTCGATGCTGGGGCCGCGCCCCGTCGATATGTTCGCGTGGGAAAGCTTTGGCGAAGACTGGGTGACGGACGTTTCCAAGCAACTCAAGCTGAAGGATTCGCGCATCATCAAAGCCGGTTACGGCGATCTCCCCGATCTGAAACAGGCCGATCCGACGCATGACATCGTATTTTTGTGGAACGGTACGACCTCTGGCGTGCGCGTTCCCGATGGCGACTGGATTTCGGCCGACCGCGAAGGAATCACCATCTGCGATGCGACCAGCGCCGCATTCGCGATGGACCTGCCGTGGGACAAGCTCGATGTGACGACGTTCTCCTGGCAGAAGGTGTTGGGCGGCGAAGCGGCGCACGGCATTCTCATTCTCAGCCCGCGTGCCGTTGCACGTTTGGAATCCTACACGCCGCCATGGCCGCTGCCGAAGATCTTCCGCATGACCAAGGGCGGAAAGCTGATCGAAGGCATTTTCGAGGGCGAGACGATCAACACGCCGTCGATGCTGGCGCTGGAAGATTATCTTGATGCGTTGAAATGGGCGGAAGGCGTGGGCGGGCTTGATGGGCTGATGAAACGGTCCAACGCCAATCTCGCCGTGCTCGACCGTTGGGTGCGCGAAAGTTCGTGGGCGGCGTTCCTTGCGAAGGATGCGGCCAGCCGTTCGAACACATCTGTCTGCCTGAAGATTGTCGATCCGTGGTTTGCGGCGCTTTCCGAAGAAGCGCAAGCCGAAGCAGCGAAGAAGATCGCAAGCGTGCTGGAAAAAGAGAAGGTCGCCTATGACATCGCGGCCTATCGTAGCGCGCCTGCCGGACTTCGCATCTGGTGCGGCGCGACCGTCGACACCGCCGATCTCGAAGCATTGATCCCCTGGCTCGATTGGGCCTGGGCACAAGTGAAGGGTTGATCCCATGCCCAAGGTTCTGATTGCCGACAAGCTTTCCCCCGCCGCCGTTGCCATTTTCAAGGAACGCGGCGTCGAAGCCGATGTGAAGACGGGACTGAGCAAGGAAGAACTGCTCAAGATCGTCGATCAATATGATGGCATGGCCATCCGTTCGGCGACCAAGGTGACGGCGGACGTCATCAAGGCGGCGAAGAATTTGAAGGTGGTGGGCCGCGCTGGGATCGGCGTGGACAATGTCGATATTCCGGCGGCGACCGCTGCCGGCGTGATCGTGATGAACACGCCCTTCGGCAATTCGATCACCACCGCCGAACACGCCATCGCGATGATGATGGCGCTCGCCCGCGATCTTCCTGCCGCCAATGCCTCCACCCAGGCCGGCAAGTGGGAAAAGAACCGCTTCATGGGCACCGAAGTTTACGGCAAGACTTTGGGCCTGATCGGCGCGGGCAATATCGGCTCGATCGTTGCGGATCGTGCCAAAGGGCTGAAGATGCATGTGATCGCGTTCGATCCCTATCTGTCGGCGGATCGCGCGGCCTCGCTCGGCATCGAGAAGGTTGAACTTGGCGAATTGCTGGCGCGGGCCGATTTCATCACCTTGCACACGCCGCTGACCAACGACACGCGCAATATCATCTCGGCCGACGCCATCAACAAGATGAAGAAGGGCGTGCGCATCATCAATTGCGCACGCGGCGGGCTGGTGGACGAAGCGGCACTGAAAGCTGCCATCGATTCCGGCCATGTGGCGGGTGCCGCACTCGACGTGTTCGAGGAAGAACCTGCTAAATCCAACGTTCTGTTCGGCAACGAGAAGGTGATTGCCACGCCGCATCTGGGCGCTTCCACCGAAGAAGCGCAGGAGAACGTGGCGTTGCAGGTGGCGGAACAGATTTCCGATTACCTGCTGACGGGTGCGATCACCAATGCGCTCAACATGCCCTCGATCAACGCCGAAGAAGCGCAGAAGGTGAAGCCGTGGATTTCGCTCGCCGAAAAGCTGGGCGCATTCGTGGGGCAGCTCACCGACACGAGCCTGCAATCCATCGACATCCTCTATGAAGGCACGGCGTCGGAATTGAACCAACGCGCGTTGACGCAAGCGGCCATCGCGGGCGTTTTGAAGCCGGTGCTTTCAGACGTGAACATGGTCAACGCGCCGATCGTGGCCAAGGAACGCGGCATCAAGATCAGCGAAACGCGCAGGCCCCAGCAGGGCGCTTACGAAGGCTATATCAAGATCACCGCAGTGCTCGACGGTTCGACGCGGCGGGTGGCGGGAACGGTTTTCTCCGACGGGCGGCCGCGGCTGATCCAGGTGAAGGACATCAACCTCGATGCCGAATTCGCGCCGAACATGCTGTACGTCGTGAACGAGGACAAGCCGGGTTTCATTGGAAAGCTGGGAACCGTGTTGGGTGACGCGAAGGTTAACATTGCGTCATTTGCACTGGGCCGCAGCGCACCGGGCGAAGATGCCATTGCCCTCGTTGAAGTTGACGGCGGCGTTTCCGACAAGGTGCTTGCCGATATCGCCAAGCTGCCGCTGGTGAAACTCGCCAAGGCTCTTGCATTCTAGGCTTTGTGCGCCCACGTCTTCCTCGTCGATTTGAGACGAGGGACGCATGCATCCCGGTGTCGCGATCATGGCCCTTTGGGGCGCATGGGTTGTTTCATGGATGTTGGCTGCGGTTTGGAGCGACAGGGCGGAGAAGCGCGCGCAGTTCGGATCGGAAGCAGGTTATCGCCTGGCGATGCTGGTGGGCGCGGTTCTCTTCTTCATTCCGGCGCATGGCTATTACGGGCCGCTCAGGCTTTGGCATGTGAACTGGACGCAGGCGTGGATTGCGGTCGCGCTGACTGCGTTCGGATTTCTGTTCACCTGGTGGGCACGCATTCACCTGGGTCGCCTGTGGTCGGGCAATATTACCAAGAAGGCCAATCACCGCGTGGTGGAAAGCGGTCCGTACGGGCTGGTGCGCCATCCGATCTACACCGGGATATTGATCGCGACGTTCGCCACGCTATGGGCGAAAGGAACGGTTCACGGGATCGCGGGTGCTGCGCTGATAACGCTGGGTATCTGGATGAAGGCGCGGCTGGAAGAACGCTTCCTGCGCGAGGAATTGGGCGCGGCGGCCTATGACGATTACAGCCGCCGCGTTCCCATGCTTATACCGTTCGTGAAGTTCTAGATCGCGTCGAAGAGCTGGACGTCCGGTCGTCCAGCCATGGCAGGGCCCATTTTCGGACCCAGCGTCTTGAAATGATCGGAATTTCGGTGCGCTTCGACGGCGGCCGCGTCATCGTACATTTCCATCACGACATAGGTGTTCTCGTCTGTCTTCGATTTGAAGAATTGATAGAGCTTGTTGCCGGGTTCGTTCTTGCGGACTGCGGCCATCAATTCCTTGGCCACGCTTTCCAGTTCGGCATTCTTGCCCGGTTGAATCTTGAGTGTTGCGACAATTCCAACGGCCATCGTTTCCTCCTGATAGTGCCGGCAACCACGCTAGACGGCGGGCCTCATCCGTTCAACATCGAATTATTTCCCTTTGAAATCGCCGGGGCGCTTTTCGAAGAAGGCCGCGACCGCTTCGTGATGGTCTTCGGTCAGGTGGGCGAGTGCCTGCATCGAGGCGCTCATTTCCATGATGGTGTCGAAGCTCACGCTCTGGCCTTCGCGCATCATGCGCTTGGTCATGCGCAACACATCCGGCGGCTGGCGGCAGATGCGGCCGGCGAGCGCGCGCGCCTCTTCCATCAATTGGGCTGCGGGCACCACGCGCGAGACGAGGCCCCATGACAATGCGGTCGCCGCGTCGATGGTGTCGCCGGTGAAAAAGAGTTCGGCGGCGCGCGCATGGCCGATGGTGCGCGGCAGAATCCACGAGCCGCCGTCGCCGGGGACGAGACCGATACGCAGGAAGGTGGCGCCGAAGATCGCGTTGTCGGCGGCGATACGCATGTCGGCCAGACAGGCGACATCATTGCCCAATCCGATGGCGGGGCCGTTGACGGCGGCGATCATCGGCACCTCCACGCCCCAAAGCGAGCGCACGATGCGGTGAATACCATTCCGGTAGCGCTCCCGGATGTGAACACCGGCACCGGCGAAAGAGCCGGAGCGTTCGCGCATCGCCTTGACGTTTCCGCCGGCGGAAAAGGCGGAGCCTGCACCCGTCAGGATCACGCAGCGGGCGTCCCTATCGGCGTTGATGCGGCCGACCGCCTCGGCAAAAAGATCGCCATCGCCCTCTTCCCCAAGCGGATTCCGGCTTTCGGGGCGGTTGATGGTGAGCGTAACGACGGGACCGTTCTTTTCGAGCAGCAGCGCAGGCAAGGTTTCCTCCGGAAATTATGGTGAATGAGAATTTACCACTTACGGAGCCATTTGCGAAAAGCTCCATTAACGGACGGCGGGGCATTCTCAGGCGAAGAGGCAGGATACCCGTAGCCATCGTGGGACGAGAAAGTAAAGCGGCAAAAGCCGAGCCGAAGCGTTTCGGCCGGGTTCGCTCCGTGCTGCGGCGCATGGGGGACAACTTCATGCGCGCGATGGTGCCGCAGACGGAGGCGGACATACGCCTCGTCGAAGCGCAACTCGACATCTCGCGCAAGCAGACCGCGCCCACAACTTACACGCTGCCTTTCACCGCGATCGTTGTGGCGGCGACCAATTTTTATTGGGTGCCGGCGATGCGGCTTTTGTTATGGCCGCTCGCGGTTTTGGTGTTGAGCTTCCTTGCCGAGCTGAAATACCGCTACTTCCTCAAACACGACGATCATTCGCCCCAGTCGGTCCGCTATCGCGCCAAGATGGCGGTCGTCATGGGCGGTGTGCTTGTTGCGGCGTGGTGTTCGATGGTTGTCGTCATTTGGGTGCCGGGCATTCCGGGCAACCATTTGCTGATCCTGTTCCTGCTTTGCGCATCGCTTTCGGGATGGGTGACGTCCGGCGCCGTCTACCTGCCGATGCTTTACGTGACACTGCCGATCTATCTACTGGCGATGACGGTCGTGCCGATGGTGGCGGGCGACATGATCGACGCGATCCTGGGCTGGCTGTGCATCGGTTTCTGGGTGATGATGGCCGCGCAGGCATCCATCAATTACGAAACCAGTACCAAGAAACTGAAGCTCGAAGACGAACGCGTGCTGCTGATCGAAGACCTGCAGCGGGCCAAGGAAACTTCGGACCGCGCCCGCGAACGCGCGGAAGCCGCGTCCCGCGCCAAATCCACCTTCCTTGCCAATATGAGCCACGAACTGCGCACGCCGCTGAACGCCATCCTGGGCTTTTCGGAAATCATAAAAACGCGCGCGTTCGGCAATTCCATCGAGCAATATTCGGAATATGGCAATTACATCCACGGGTCCGGCCAGCATCTGCTGACGCTCATCAACGACATTCTCGATCTTGCCAAGATCGAGGCAGGGCGCATGACCCTGCGCGAGGACGAACTCGACGTCGTGCGGCTCATCGAAGACGCCGTCGAGATGATGAACGTGAAGGCGGAACAGGCGGGCGTGAGCCTTGTGATGGAAGTGGAGCCGGGATTTCCGCTGGCTTTCGCCGACGAACGGGCGCTTAGGCAAATCCTCGTCAACCTGCTGTCCAATGCGATCAAGTTTACGCAAGCCGGCGGGACCGTCACCGCATTTGCCAAACGTGCGGCGGACGCGCGGCTTGCCTTCGGCGTGCGCGACACCGGTATCGGCATCGCGCCGGAAGATCACCGGCGGGTGTTCGAAAGCTTCGGTCAGGGACGCCACGACGCGGTGCAGGCCGACAAGAGCACGGGACTTGGTCTTCCCATCGTCAAAGGACTTGCGGAAGCGCATGGCGGCTCGGTCGTGCTGGAAAGCACGCCCGGCGTGGGCACCACGCTCACGATCCTGCTGCCCACGACGCGCATTCGCCCGCGCGCCGAACCGTTGAAAGCGGCGAGTTAGCTCAACGCTGCGTAGCGCTTCAGGTGGTGATCCACATTGCCGAACAGCGTGTCGATCATGGTCACGCGCTTGAAGTAATGGCCGACATTCAATTCATCGGTCATTCCGATGCCGCCGTGGATCTGCACCGCTTCCTGACCGACATAGCGGCCAGCGCGGCCGATCTGCACCTTGGCGGCCGATGCTGCTTTCTTTCGCGTGGCAGCGTCTTCGTTGAGGTTCAACGTCACCATCAGCGTCATCGAGAGCGACTGCTGGTAGCTGGTGAACATGTCCACCATGCGGTGCTGCAGCGCCTGGAACTTGCCGATCGGCACGCCGAACTGTTTGCGGGTCTTGGAATATTCGACCGTGGTGTCGACCAGCACCTTCATGGCGCCGGTGGCTTCCGCGCAATAAGCGGCGATGGCTTCATCCGCGCCGCGTTCGACGAGTGCAAGACCGTTGTCGATTTCGCCGATCGCACGCGTGGCAGGCACCTCGACATTTTCGAAGGTGATTTCCGAGGCGCGCTGGCTATCGACCGTCGGATAATCGCGCGTGGCGATGCCTTTGGACTTCTTGTCGACGAGAAAAACGGTGACGCCCTTCTCATCGCGCTGGCCGCCGGCGGTGCGCGCAGTCACGAGCAGCGTATCGGCCCATGGCGCACCGATCACGACGGCCTTGTTGCCGTTGAGCACGTAGCCTGAGCCCTGTTTCTTCGCGGTAGTGGAAACGTCGCCGAGATTGAAGCGGCTTTTGGGTTCGGCGAAGGCAAGCGCGATAATGGACTCACCGCCCGCGATCTTGGGCAGCACTTCGTCTTTCAGGTCTTTCGAGCCGTCGCGCGCGACCATGCCGCCGCCGACTACGACGGTGGGGACGAACGGCTCGACCACCAGGGCTTTGCCGAATTCTTCCATCACCACCATGTTGTCGACCGCGCCGCCGCCGAGACCGCCGAAATCTTCCGGCAGGCTGGCTGCGAGAAGGCCCAGTTCGGCGAATTGCTGCCAATGGCTAAGATCGCGGCCAGGCTCGGCGCGCGTGAACTTGCGCCAGTTCTCGAAGGTGTAGTTGTCGGCGAGATATTTCTCGACCGAATTGCGCAGCAGCGTCTGCTCTTCGCTGAAAGAGAAATCCATAGGCGTTTCCTGTCGTATTGGCGCCCGGTCTTAGAGACCGAGCACCGCTTTGGCGATGATGTTGCGCTGGATCTCGTTCGATCCGCCGTAGATGGAGGCTTTGCGCATGTTGAAATAACGCCCGGCAGAGCCAAGCGCATAATCGGGACCGATATATTCGTTGTCGCCGAACTTTCTCTCATCCGGATAGCCGTAATAGCCGACGGCTTCGAGCGTGAGTTCGGTGATGCGCTGCTGGACCTCGGTGCCCTTGATCTTGAGGATCGAGCTTTCCGGCCCCGCCATCTGGCCCTTGGATTCCTGGGCGAGCGTGCGCAGTTCGGTGTATTCGAGCGCCGTCAGATCGATTTCGAGTTCGGCGATCTTGCCTGCAAATTCATCGGTCGTGATGAGCGGCTTGCCGTCCAGCGTTTCGGCGCGCGCGATTTCCTTCAAGCGTTCGATGGCCTTCTTGGAGCGCGCCACGCCGGCAATGCCGGAGCGTTCGTTGACGAGCAGGAATTTCGCGTAGGTCCAGCCTTTGTTTTCTTCGCCGATGCGGTTTTCGACCGGGACTTTCACGTTGTCGAAGAAGACTTCGTTCACCTCATGGGCGCCATCGAGCACGATGATGGGCTTCACGGTGATGCCGGGCGTCTTCATGTCGATCAGCAGGAACGAGATGCCTTCCTGTTGTTTTGCATTTGCATCTGTGCGGACGAGACAGAATATCCAGTCGGCATATTGGGCAAGCGTCGTCCAGGTCTTCTGGCCGTTGACGATGTAGTGGTCGCCTTCGCGCACCGCTTTGGTGCGCAGGCTGGCAAGATCGGAGCCCGAACCGGGTTCGGAATAGCCCTGGCACCACCAGTCTTCGCCGGAGAGGATGCGAGGGAGATATTTCTTCTTCTGCTCGTCGTTGCCGAAGGTGAAGATTACCGGCGCGACCATGGAGAGGCCGAAGGGGAGCAGCGGCGTGGTTTCGGCGCGCGCGTTCTCTTCGTTAAAGATGTAACGCTGGGTCACATTCCAGCCGGTGCCGCCATATTGCTTGGGCCAATGGGGAGCGACCCAACCCTTCTTGTAGAGGGCCTTGTGCCAGGCGAGATAGGCCTCCTTGGATTTGACCTCTTCGCCCATCGCCTCGCGCATTTGAGGCGTGAAGTTTTGCTCGATGAAGCTACGCACTTCCTGGCGGAAGGCTTCCTCTTCGGGCGAGAAGTTGACGTCCATGGCGTTCTCCCAATTCCGACAATTTGTCAGTCGACTATGATAGCCGGTCGCTCTCCGGCTGCAAGGCGGCCTCTAGCCGCGCTCGCGGCGGATGGCTTCATGATGCCGGATAACCTCGGTGACAATGAAGTTCAAAAATTTCTCGGCGAAATCCGGGTCGAGATGGGCCTCTGCCGCGAGCTTGCGCAGCCGGGCGATCTGAACCGCCTCGCGGCTGGGATCGGCGGGGGGCAGGCCGTGCTTGGCTTTGTATTCGCCGACCGCCTGGGTGCATTTGAAGCGCTCGGCCAGAAGGTGAACCAAAGCGGCGTCGATATTGTCGATGGACTGGCGAAAACGCGCCAGCTCCGGATCTGTCCCAGTCATTTTTTCTTCCCAGCCTTGCCGCCCTGCCAGCGGTCTACCAGATCGGTTTCGATATCGAAATGATCGAGCAGGCGCCCGACCGAGTGGTTGATGATGTCATCGACCGAATTCGGGCGCGGATAGAAGGCGGGCACAAGCGGGGCGATGACGGCACCGAGATCGGAGAGGTTTGCGAGATTGCGCAGATGGCCCGCATGGAGCGGGGTTTCGCGCAAGGCGATCACCAGGCGGCGGCGTTCTTTCAGCACCACGTCGGCGGCGCGCGAGAGAAGCGTGCCGGTGACGCCGGTGGCGATTTCGCTCATCGTCTTGATCGAGCAGGGCACGACGATCATGCCCATCGTTTTGAACGAGCCCGACGAAATCGCCGCGCCGACATCGCCCACCGCGTAAGAAGCGTTTGCGAGTTTGCGGATTTGCGCGGGTTTGAGATCGGTTTCGTAGGCGAAGGCCATCTCTGCGGCCTTACTGATGACGAGATGGGTTTCGATGTCGGTTTTGCGCAACGCCTCCAGCAGGCGCACGCCATAGATCACGCCGGATGCGCCGGAAATGCCGACGATCAGCCGTTTTTTCGTGTTGGATGCCGCATTGCCCGCCATGCCCTACCCTACTTTGCGCAACAGAATTTCGCCAAGCCTTCTATGCTGGACGCCGCCGAAACGTGCATGCGACCATCGGCGCGCAGCCATTAACCGTGCCTGTTCTCATGTCGTCCACGGCCGTGCAAACCCTTCCGGCAGCGCTTTACCGCGAGCGGGAGACCTATCAAACCGAACGGCGCGCCGTATTCGGGCATAGCTGGCTGTTTCTGGGCCATGAAAGCCAGCTTGTGGGTCCCGGAAGCTATATCTCGCTGAGCTTTGCTGGCTTTCCGCTGTTTGCGGTGCGCGGCAAAGACGGTGTGATACGGGCATTTCACAACGTCTGCCGACACCGGGCGGGGCCATTGGTGGAGGACGGAGCGGGGTCTTGCGGCGAGAACATCGTCTGCCGTTATCACGGCTGGCGCTATGCGCTGGACGGGCGGCTTGCGTCGGCGCGCGACTTCGGACCCGCAAGCGATTTCGATGTGCGCGATTACGGGTTGATCGCGCTTCGTTGCGAGACGTGGCACGGGTTCCTGTTTGCGAACATGGATGCGAATGCGCCATCGCTCGAACAAACCATCGCGCCGCTGGAACGCGAGGCGGGCGCGCTTGGCATAGAACGCTTTGTTTTCAAGCGTTTTGAGACACACGAGATCAAGTGTAACTGGAAGACTTACGTCGAGAATTATCTCGAAGGTTATCACATTCAAGATGTGCATCCGGGATTGAATGCGGCGGTGGATGCGCGGCGTTACGAGGTGAATGTGGCGCCGCCGGTCATCTTCCACCGCGCGCCGCCGAAGGGCGATGCGACGGTGGCTGGCTTGTGGGCATGGCTTTGGCCGTGTCTGGGAGTGAATGTCTATACGGACGGGATGATGATGGAGCGCATGTCGCCGGTTGGCCATGACCGAACCCGGCTCGACTACCTCTATTTCTTCCCCGCCGACCTTCCAACGGCGGAGGTGGAGCGGGCCATCGGGTCTTCGGCGGCAACCACGGCGGAGGACATCCGCATCACCGAGGCCGTGCAGCGCAACCTCGATGCCGGGGTCTATGAGACGGGGCGGCTTTCCCCCAAGCACGAGGGGGGCGTGGCCTGGTTCCAGGGGCGCATTCTGGAGGCGCTGGACCGGGCTTGAGCGAGGTGCTTCCCGGAGCGGATTCGTCTCAGTGTGCAACGCACAAAAAGGGTTGCATTGGACGGCATTTTCGGCCCCATAGAGGATGGCAATTTACGCTCTAGCCAAGCGCTCCCTTGCAAATAATATTGCGGGTGGGATGGGGTAAAAGAATATGACGTATTCCGGCAGCATGCCGCCCGAAAAGCAGGGGCTTTACGACCCCGCGAACGAACACGACGCCTGCGGCGTGGGCTTTGTCGCCAATATCAAGGGCAAACGATCTCACGACATCATCGCGCAGGGGCTTCAGCTCCTGATCAACCTCGATCATCGCGGTGCCGTGGGCGCGGACCCGATGGTGGGCGATGGCGCGGGCTGCCTGATCCAGATCCCCGATCTGCTGTTGCGCGAATGGGCAGAGAAGACCGGCGTCACCCTGCCCGAGCCGGGACATTATGCGGTTGCCATGTGCTTCCTGCCGCAGGAAGCCAAGGCGCGTGACGTGATCGTCAAGCAGTTCGAGCATTTCATCAAAGTCGAAAAGCAGGTGCTGATCGGCTGGCGCGATGTGCCGGTAACAACGGACAGTTTGGGCAAGACCGTTCTGGCGCAGATGCCGCTGATCCGCCAGGCGATCATCGGGCGCGGCGCGAACATCAAAAGCCAGGATGCGTTCGAGCGGAAAATCCTTGCCATCCGCAAACAGACGCAGAACCCGCTTGCCGCACTTGCCAAGAAGCACAAGCAACCGAGCATCACCGATTTCTATATGCCGTCGTTTTCGACGCGCACGGTGGTTTACAAAGGACTGCTGCTCGCCCCCGATGTGGGCAAGTTCTATGACGACCTGCGCAATCCGCTGACGCAATCCGCGATTGCGATGGTGCATCAGCGGTTTTCGACCAACACCTTCCCATCGTGGAAGCTTGCACACCCCTATCGCTTCATTGCGCACAACGGCGAAATCAACACGGTGCGCGGCAATGTGAACTGGATGAATGCGCGCCGCCGCACGATGGAATCCGAACTCTTGGGGCCTGACCTCGACAAGATGTGGCCGCTGATTCCGCACGGGCAATCTGACACCGCGTGCCTCGACAACGCGCTGGAGCTGTTGCTGGCGGGCGGTTATCCGCTGGCGCATGCCATGATGATGCTGATCCCGGAAGCCTGGGCCGGCAACAAGATGATGGATGCCAAGCGCAAGGCCTTCTACGAATATCACGCAGCGCTGATCGAACCATGGGACGGTCCGGCGGCGATTGCGTTTACCGATGGACGCCAGATCGGCGCCACGTTGGACCGCAACGGTTTGCGCCCTGCACGTTTCATCGTGACCGACGACGATCTCGTCATCCTTGCCTCCGAAGCCGGTGTTTTGCCGGTGCCGGAGGAAAAGATCGTGCGCAAATGGCGTTTGCAGCCGGGCAAGATGCTGCTGATCGACCTGGAAGAAGGCCGCATCGTCGAAGACGACGAGATCAAGCGCAAATTGGCCGATGCCGAACCTTACGAAGAGTGGCTAAAGGAAGCGCAGTACAAGCTGGAAGAACTTTCCGATCTGCAGGGCGAGCAGCCGGCGATTGCAAACGATCCTTCGACCTTGCTGGATCGCCAGCAGGCGTTCGGCTTCAACCAGGAAGATCTGCAGTTCTTCCTGGAGCCGATGGCGATCAATGCCGACGATCCCATCGGCTCGATGGGCGCGGACACGCCGATTGCCGTGCTCTCCAAGAAGCCCAAGCTGCTTTACAACTATTTCAAACAGAACTTCGCGCAAGTCACCAATCCGCCGATCGATCCGATCCGCGAAGAATTGGTGATGTCGCTGGTTTCGATGATCGGGCCGCGGCCGAATTTGCTGGGCCATGAAGCGGGCGCGCACAAACGGCTGGAGGTTTCGCAGCCGGTTCTCACCAACACCGATATCGAGAAGATCCGCGCGATCTCCGAACTGGTGGACGGTGCGTTCCGTACCTTGACCATCGATTGCACATG